>Ga0210138_1000031_pt1 | contig 32116 bp, 42 predicted proteins | sample Browns_ThreeSqC__FD_184850 | JGI IMG/M metagenome (GOLD analysis project Ga0210138, IMG submission 184850) | Wetland microbial communities from the San Francisco Bay, California, USA, that impact long-term carbon sequestration -... | ecosystem: Environmental > Aquatic > Marine > Wetlands ... | reverse complement strand
GGGTTGGGTGGATCCGGATGTCGTTCCGAGTGAAGCGAGAGGCGCCCCGAGCCCAGTGGGGCGAATCGCAAGGGTCGATTGCACTGAGGCCTTGAGATCCCTCGCTGGGATGACAACTCCTAACTCCCCAACTCCCAGCTAACTCAGTCCTCAGTCCTCAGTCCTGACCCCCTACCGCCCCGACCGCCCTGTTTGCCTTGTAGTCCCCCGTCCTACACGCCTCTTCCTTCTTTTCCTTCCGCCCCGACCGGCCTGCCCGATACGTGCCAAACGGATCCCTCACTATTGTTGCTCCCGTACGATGCTCGAACCAATTGCACGGGAGCATGAAGCGATGAAGCCGACGGTGTATGTGCCTTTCTTGAGCCTGCTCACCCAGGTGGCTAGACGCAGTAGCCACTCTCCCAGCGGCGGCTATGCCGCACCGTCCGGGACCTTCAACTCGCCCGGTTCGGTCACTGGCGAGCATAGCCGGCGCGAACTCAGCCGGGAGGGGGGGTCCGCCGCCGACCCGCAGGCTCTGCCCTGATAGATCGTCCTACTCGGGGGGTCCCGACCGGTCGGGGCCCCGCCTCCTTCCTTGTGCCGTCCATTCTCTCCATCTTCCGGGCTGGAGGCTTAATGTCAGCCCTGCCCGAGTCGAATACCCCCGCGCTCCTGGAGGCCTTCTTTGAGCGCTCCCAGGATGGTTTCTTTTTCATGATGATCGACCAGCCGATCGAGTGGGGGCCGGACGTCGATAAGGAGGCGGTGCTGGACTACGTCTTCGCCCATCAGCGGATGACCAAGGTCAATCCGGCGATGGCGGCCCAGTTCCGGGGCTCGCCCTCCGAGCTGATCGGGCTCACGCCCAGCGACTTCTTCCGGCACGACATCCAGGCCGGGCGCCGGGGCTGGCGGAAGCTCTTCGACGAGGGGCACACGCATAGCATCACCAATGAGCGCCGGATGGACGGCTCGACCATGTGGGTCGAAGGTGACTACATGTGCTTCTACGATGCGGCCGGCCGGATCACCGGGCACTTCGGGGTCCAGCGGGACGTGACCGACCGCACCCAGGCCGCCGAGGAGCTGGAGGCGTCCCGGTCCGAGCTGCGGGCCCTGGCGGCGCGGCTGCAGGCGACCCGTGAAGAGGAGCGCACCCGGATCGCGCGGGAGATCCACGACGAGCTGGGCCAGGCGCTCACCGCCCTGAAGCTCGACCTCAGGTGGATCGAAAGCCGGCTCCCGGCCACCAATTCGGGACCCCTCAGAGTCGGCGAAGTGTCCCTGACCCAGCGGATCGACCAGACCATGGAAATCGTCCGCCGGATCGCGACCGAGCTACGGCCCAGTGTACTCGACCAGCTGGGCCTCGAGGCGGCGATCGAGTGGCTGGTGCGGGAGGCGAGCAAGCGGACCGGGATCGAGATCACCCTTCAGGCCGAAGAGTTCACCCGGCTTCCCGACCACATCGCGAGTCACGCCTTCCGGATCATTCAGGAGGCGCTGACCAACGTGACCCGCCACTCCAGGGCCAGCAAGGTCGAGGTCACCGTGCGCCACACCGGCAACGCCATCCTCCTGGGCGTCGAAGACAACGGCGTGGGGTTCCAGCCCCAGTCGTTGAGCGGGATCCGCTCGCTGGGATTGGTGGGGATGCGGGAACGGGCGATGGCCTGCGGCGGGACCCTGATGGTCCGGGGCGAGCCGGGCGAGGGGACCGCGATTGTGGTCGCCATTCCGGTGCCGGAGCCATGAAATCCCGAGCGATCCGGATCTTCATCGCCGACGACCACCCGGTGGTCCGGCAGGGACTGCGCCGAATCGTGGAGGCCGATCCCGGCCTGGTCATGGCCGGCGAGGCGGGGGACACCGACTCGCTGCTCAAGGCCCTGGAGAAGACGGCCACCGATCTGCTGCTGCTCGACGTCTCGATGCCGGGCGGTCCCTTCCCCGACACCCTGAAGGCGCTGCGGGAGCGCTTCCCCACGATCAAGGTCCTGGTGCTGAGTGTCCATCCGGAGGACCAGTGGGCGGTCCGGGCCCTGCGGGCCGGGGCCGCCGGCTATCTGACCAAGGACCACTCGCCCGATCAGCTGCTGGAGGCGATCCGTCGGGTCTATCGCGGCGGCAAGTACGTGAGTCCGACCCTGGCGGAACAGCTGGCCAGCCACCTCGACGTGGGCGGCGGACAGCGGGCACCGCACGAGCTGCTCTCCGACCGCGAGTTCGAGGTCATGCGCCGGCTGGGGAGTGGGCTGACCGTGTCCCAGATCGCGACCGAGCTTTCGATCTCGACCAAGACGGTGAGCACCTACCGGACCAGGATTCTCGAGAAGATGGCGGTGGCGACGAATGCGGATCTGGTGCGGTATGCGGCGAGGTATGGGTTGATAGGGTAAGACGGACAGGACGGACAAGGCGGTCAGGGCGGACAAGACGGTCAGGGGCGGTAGTGCGGTATGGGCGGGCGCTACATCAAGGGTCGCATGCTACAAGTCACGAGCCGCTGCGACTTGCGACGCTGTGACTTGTGACGCTCCAGTCGTCTGAACCCAGAACCCAGAACTCAGAACCCAGAACTCTCCAGCCCTGTAGTCCTCTGTCTGACAGACAATTTCCTACAGATACCAGCCGCCGGGACGGTCGCGCCTGATACTTCCCTCGATGGGTGACTGCTAGGATTAGCGCCACAGGAACCTCGCGGTCCCCAAGAGGAGAAAGCGTCATGCGAAACACGGTACGGATGGTGGCAGCCGGCTTGATCGCCATTGCGGCCTGCGGCAGCCCGGCCTCACCCTCTGGGGGTGGAGGCGGCATATCGGGCCAGGCCGCCCAGGTCTCGGTGGGGAATGTCTTCTTCCGAAGCGAACACAACGGCTCCCAGAACCCGGCCGTGGACACCATCGCTGCGGGCACCACCTTCACCTGGACTTGGGCCACGGCGGGGCAGCACAGCATTCAGTCCACCGGCACCCCGGGCATCTTCCGCAACAGCGTGATTATGACGGCGGGCGGCTCGACCTACTCGGTGACGTTCAACACGCCGGGGACGTATGCCTACGACTGCATAGTGCACGGAGCGGCGATGTCGGGAGTGGTGGTGGTTCAGTAAGACGGACAGGATGGACAGGGCGGACAGGACGGACAGGTCTACTTCAGGAATTGTCATCCCGAGGGAGCGAAGCGACCGAGGGATCTCAAGGGTCGGGTGCCAATGAAGCCCTGAGATCCCTCGCTTCGCTCGGGATGACAACCCCGGGCTCCTAGCTCCAAGCTACCCTCAGTCCTCAGTCCTCAGTCCTCAGTCCTAACCCCTGGCCCCTGTCCCCCGACTCCCTGACCACGCCATCGATGCCCCGGCCGCATCCTCGCTAGGCGCTCCAAGCCGCGCGGGAGACTCGGGATCGTGGCTCGGCAGGTAGGCAACACCGCTGTTCACCAGGGACAGCACTCGCTGCAGGGTGAGGTGGTGCTGGTCGACATTGGCAATGAAGCCCTGGTCCTGCTGGGCTTCGAGGCCGTACAGATCGTAGGTCACGTCACCGGCGAGCAGCACGTCCCCCTCCGGCCTCCGGATCAGGAAACTGGTGTGCCCTGGGCTATGTCCGGGTGTCGGCAAGGCCACGATCGAGCCATCCGGCGTCACCCGCCGACTGGCTGGGAATCCAAGCATAGCGGGCCCGTCGAAGTCGAAAAGCCTGGGAACGAAGCCTCGGTGGACGGGGGCCGTCAGGAAGCGCATCAGACTGCCGGGGAAATGGGCCACAGGGGCCCATTCCGGCCTGGCCACCCATACTCGCCGCGGGTCGAACGCTGGGAGCCCTCCGATATGGTCCACGTGGAGGTGGGTAAGGAGCACGCGGTCGAAGTCTCCGGGCAGCAACCCCCGCCGAGCCAGTTGGGGAACCAGGGCTTGGTCGGGAGCGATCCGGAACTTCGTCCTGGTCACCCCGCCGCCCACTCCGGGCCGGCCGCCGGCGTCGATCAGGATTCGCTCCGTCCCGGTCTCGATCACCCATGACCACATCGGCAAGGGCGCTGTCCAGCCCGGGTCACGCCGGATCGCCCGGATCAGTCCCAGCGGTCCACCGTGGCTGGGGCTGCCCTCGAGAAAGATGGGCTTCAGTTGAAGGGTTCCCGTGGACAGGGCGGTGATTCTCATGGACACAGCTCCATGCGTGTCGAATTCAGGCGCGGGTCAGGCGGCCACCACACTGTGCTGGTCACTCCGCCTACGTCCAAGCGCCTGCCGAATCCTCGCCAGGTGGTGCCATGGATGTCGGACGGGGTGGTCCTCGATGATGAACTGGACCGTCATGGGCGCCTCGTAGCACAGGGAAAACGGCACCGCGCGAGCCAGGTCCGTGTCGGTGAGACCGCGAACGGCGCGGGCCGCCTCCTGGCTGTTCCTCGCCAGCAAGTCGAGTGCTTCCGGCTTGGACACGGCGGCATACTCGCGCGCGTGTGCGGCATTGATCTGGGCCACGACCTCCCACGTTACGTCGGTAATGGCCAATCCCTCGACGGCCTTCTGCACGACGCTCATCTCGATCGGGTACATGCTGGCGACATGATGAACGATGATGCCGGCCGTACGGCCATCCGGTGGCACCACGGTCGTCCACTCGGTTTCCGACAGGTCTTGGGCATAGGCGGCCAACAGAGTGGCCCCCTGCTCGATGCGGGCGGCGAGATCGTAAGCCAGGCGGACGGGCATAGGCACCTCAGGCTGGTAGTGGAACGGTCTCGAAGGACCGAGGACCGCGCTACGCCAAGATGCGTCGCCAGGTCGCTTGGCGGCATCGGCCGAGGGATGAAAAGAGTGTAGGACTGCGGCCTACGAAGAAGAACGGAGGTGGATGGGCAGGGCGGTCACGGCGGTAGAGGCGGATGCTGAATCAAGGGTCACAAGCTACGGGTCTCACGCTGCCGCGACTCGCGACTCATGGGTCGTCGGGAAGGATCAAATCGAGGTCCTTGGGTGGTGAGGGAGGCACGGGGGCACGAGCATGACGAGGCGCGGATACCAGGAAATACAATCCAAATGCGACACTTCTTAGGGAGAGAAGACCCGCAGCCACGCCGGCGATCACAACGGCATAGGCCGACCTGGGAACGGCTGCCCAGGCGGCACGGTCCGCCAAGAAACCCGCGGCCACCGCAGCCATGGCCCCAGCCAAGAGCCCTTGATTTGCGGCGGCATGAAGATATTGGCTGCGCGTTGTCGGCTCTGGCCTCTGGAGGAGGGATGTAATCGACCAGGTCAGGAGGCCGATCCCCCGCCTCGGTGGAGTCTGTACTATCAGGCGCGCATCACATCCCGGGCAGGTCTCGAAGGTTACTCGATCTACCTGAAAGGTCGCCTGGCAATCCGGGCAGCGAAGCCGGATAGACATGATTCCTTGCTCCTACCTCCACTCAGTCCTCAGTCCTCAGTCCAAATTCACGATCTCCCAGCCCCTAGCCCCCAGCTCCCAGCTACCTCGCGTCTGTGTTCCACATGTCGTGCACCGCCTTCCAGGTCCCATCCTTCTGCTTCCGCCAGACGCAGAGGTATTTCCCCTTCTCGTTGACCTGCTTGCCGTCCGGCCCCCGGAACGAGTTTTCGTAGGTCCCCGCCGTGAATCCGAGGTCGCCGCTGTTGGCCACCGACGCGTGCAGCGTTTTCCAGGAGATCGAGAAACTGGTGTCGGTGAAGTAGGCCGCCCAGATCTTGTGCGCCGCCTCGGGGCCGATGGCGTAGGGTTCGTTGGGCGGGTAGACCATGGCATCCTCGGCATAGTAGGAGGCCACCTTGTCCGCATCCTTGGCCTGGGCCGCCTTGGACCACTCGTCATCCAGCTGAGCCAGAATCTTGGGATCAGCTTCCGTGCCGCCTCGGGGCGCACAGGACGCCGACAGAAGGAGAACGGGGACAGCACTCGTGGCTAGTAGGGTCTTGATCGCGAGGAGACGTCTACCCATCGAGAAGCGCCGCATGGATTCACTCTCCCATCGTTGGTTTCGTGCTTGACTCCCAGGACTCCTGGGTACGCCTCAATCAGTATAGCACCACAGTCTGGCTAGTGTCCGGGAGCGGTGGGGCTACTCCTCGCTGTCCCCTCCCCACTCAGCCGCCGAGCGACCACATCCTCGAACTGCACGCGGTCTTTCAACTCTGGCCAGACGATGATCTCCCGGCCGTCCGATGACGAGAAGATGAGTGGTTTGAACCCGCGCCACCGTCGCACCCCCGCCAGCTCCGACCACGCGATGCGCTCGTTACCCCGCCTGCCGCGATCGACGGCCAGCCCCTCCGCATCCACGATGACCAGATCCCCCGCCCACCGGAGCTGTCTGCGAGCCCCGAAGGCGCTGAGGATGAAGATGCCGGCCAGGAGGAACAGGACCCAGTCATTGCCGGGGCCGGCGGTCCCTTCACTGATCAGAGGACGCAGGATCCCCGCGCCAAACACCACGCAGAGCCAGAACTGAAAGGTGAGGAGGCCCCGCGAAACCGGGGGATAGCGAAAGGTCAGCCGCTCTTCCGGCGTAACCGGGACCGGCAACTGTGGCAGGAGGCCGACCGCGTCCATCAGCGCCGGGGTCAGGGATTTGCGGTCGGCATCAGTCGAGCGGAGCCACAGATCCAGCATCGCGTGCCCTCGCGTGCGCCGATAGATGACCCAGGCAACGCCGATGAGAAGGAGACCGCCCACCAGGTACTCGTCGGCATGGGGTGTCATCCGGCCCAGGAGCCATCGAACCCCACTGGCGATCGCCAGGTACGCGATGAACTGGAACCACGTCATGGCCTGGTCTTGCGCCGACCTCAGTATGGCTGGGTCTTGCCGGAGTCCCCAGGCGCTGGTGCTTCAGCGCCATCCGGAGCCGTGCAGGTCGAAATCGGAGTCGTGTCGTTGACGATATGCCAACAGCCGTTCTGGTCCGCGGCGAAAAGCATGCGCCAGGTCGAGGCGATGTTCTCCGGAGTCAGGGAATCGCTGGGGTTGTTCGGCCAGAGGTAGACAATGGCGGCCTTGCGGTAGCCGCGAGTCTTGACAAAGGCACTTATCCCGGCCCACTCCGTAAGCGCCTGCCGACGTGTAGTGATCGTGTCCCCGATTGGGGCGAAGGACCGATTGATTTCGACCGCCACGGTGTCGCCTCTCCTATCGGTCACTGTCGAGATTCCATAGGTGAGGAAGCTGTCGGGCTTGGCCGCTTCATGCCAGACCTTCTGACCCCAGAGAGGAGTAGAAGAAAACAGCAGCAGGCAGGAGATCGTCAGTCGGTGCCGTCGAAGCAATTGGCTACTCCGGTGGAATCTGATGGAGATCGGCTTCCGCATACTTTAACCGTCACCGGCTAGGGAACCACGCAAAGTGGCGCCAAATGATCTCGCCGCGGCGCCGAAGGCGCCGCAGAACGGGCTGAAGCTCGACGATCGTATGTCGGACGCCGGTCCGACGGGTCAGGTAGGCCGCCAGCTCCGGCCTGCGAAGGCCGCCGCGATTGGCGAACTCGCCTATGGCACGTCGAACCACCTGCTCCAGGGCGTCGTCTTCCCTATCGGTCACCGTCTCGGCCTTCCGCGTCAGTCTTGCTCAATCCACCGTCGAACTTCACCTTATTCGCGGCCCTGGCGCTGGGCCACCCAACAACACCCGTCTAACTCCATCCGGTGAGGCTGATCATGTTCGACGTCCTCGGCATGCTGGGCCTTGTCCTGTGCGCCATCCTGTTCGGCTGGCTCTTCACCCGTGCCCGACGCGCCAAACTGCAGTTGCTCAAGTGGGGAGGCATGGTGGTATCGGGCCTCCTGACCCTGCTCCTCACCGCGGCCTTTCTAGTCGCCTCGGTTGGCTTCTACCGCCTCACCGTCCCGCCCCAAAAGTATCCTGTCCCCGAGGTCAAGCTGGCCGTGAGTCCCGAGCAGATCGCCCGCGGGGAGCGATTCGCCGTAATGTGTCCGCTCTGCCATTCGCCCGATGGGAAGCCGCCACTGGTAGGCCAGGACTTCGGGAAGGGTGGCCCGATCGGAACCCTGTACGCCCCGAACCTCACCCCGGCCGGCGAGATCGGCGATTGGTCGGATGGGGAGGTGATTCGCGCCATTCGGGGAGGAATCCATAAGAGCGGACGGCCACTGCTCATCATGCCCGCGGAAGTCTTCCGCCACCTCAGCGATCAGGACGTGCAGGCCCTCGTCGCCTATCTTCGCTCTCAGCCCGCTGCGGGAACCAGATCCCCCGCCACCAAGCCAAGTATCGTGGCCGCGCTGTTCGTGGGAGCCGGCATGTTCCCCACTGCCGCGCAGACCCCGATCACTCAACCGGTCGTAGCGCCCGCCGAGGCTCCTTCCGCCGAGTACGGGGAGTACCTGATTTCGATCCTGGGATGCCGCGTCTGCCACGGGGAGAACCTCGCCGGGCGGCCGACTGACAGCCAGGGGCCGCCGGCCGGGCCCAATCTCACCCTGGTCCTGCCGCGGTGGACCGAGCAACAGTTCATCCAGACGCTTCGGACCGGCGTGAACCCCTACGGCCGCAAGATCAATGGCGAGCTGATGCCGTGGAAGCAGGTGTCGGCCTTTGCCCGAGACCAGGATCTCGAGGCGATCTACGCCGTGCTGCGCCAGCTCAAGCCGCTGGAGAGTCCCAAGTAGGTCTGGGGACCAGGTCTCGGATGCCGGCTCCATTTCGCCTGGTCCCTGGTCCCCGGCACCAGGTCCCATTCCCAGTCACGCGCCAGTCTCTCCCCCCAGGTACTCCGACACCAGCACCAGGTCCTTGATCACCGACTGGTACTCGACGTGGGTCTCGTGCTCGACCGTGCGCCAGGTCTTGCCCTGGTTCTCGAGCATCCAGGCCCGATACTCCGGCGCGCCGGGAAACCGGACGTTGTCGGCCACCACCACACTGCCGGGGTGCAACCATCCATGCTGGAGAATCCGCTGAAGATCCGGCAGGTAAGCGTGCTTGTCGTGATCGATGAAGACCAGGTCGACCGACCCGGGTCCGAAGCCATGCTTGGTCTGTAAGGTTTCAACGGTCCGGCCCCCGTCATCCAGGGTGCCCACCACCACCGTGGTCCGCCCGCCGACTCCCGCGTGCTGGTGAATCCGCCGAGCGATGTGGGCGTTGGCCGGGCTGAATTCGATGGAGACGATGTGCGCCGAGGGGGCCGCCACCGCCATCCGAAGTGAGCTGTATCCGCAGTAGGTCCCCAGCTCCAGGATCCGACGAGGCTGGGCCGCCTGCACGGCAGCGTCGAGTATACGCCCCTTCTCGTCCCCGATGTTGATCAGGAAACTCACATGGTAGCAATACTCATCGATGATCCTGATCGTGTCCTGCGGGTCCCCTCGACGGGCCCGCGCCACCACATACTCTGCCAGCCGTTCCTCGCGTCCGTCTCCGACCTGCCAGTGGGTGGAGAGGTGCTTTTGTCCGAGGGCCAGTCGCCAGAAGGACCAGCGCAGGAACGGGATCTGTCTCCAGCTCGACGCCATGCGGGGCTCCGAGAAGGGGGCTCTCTAGGGCGATGCCTGGCCCGGTGTTCCGGCCCGCCGAATCTGATAGAGCGGTTCACCAGCCGAATCCGCTCGAACCGGGCTGATCAAGGCGCCGCGGCCGGCGCGCAGACGGAAGGTGACCGGCGGGCCTGAAAGACCCCGAGGTGCGGAGGGCGCCTCGGGCTGAATCGCCAGAGTGGAGTCGTCGAGGATCGTCCATCGGCCGGCCAGTCCTGCCCGCGCATTCTCGGTCGTTCCGTCCGCGCGGAAGACGATCGGGTCCCCACCGGGGACGGCTACCTGCCACAGCAGGGTGTACACGACGTAGTGCCCTTCGACGAGAAGGGCGGACGTCAAAGGCGGGCGCAATGAATTCGAGTCGGGGCCTGGGGCTGGCTTGGGAGCGCAGGCGCAGGTGGCCACCAGGGCAGCGACGATAGCAGGCCGCACGTCTCGATGGCCGCAAGTCGCAAGTCTCAAGTCGCAGGCCTATCGGTGAATCAGGTAGGGGAGCGCGTACATCCCGACAATGAACAGAGCCGCGACGATCAGGAGAAGACGGAGCCGGCGGCTCGCCGACACCTGCCATTCCCGCTGCATCTGGATGGACTCCTGCTGGTTGCGCAGGGCTTCCTGGTAGCGCTCGAGGTGCTGCTGCTGGAGGTCCCGGATCTCCCTCAGCAATTGAACGATCTGATCATCAGTCATGAAGCCCTCCTGCAGGAAAGGCGCGGCGGCCTAACCGCGGAGATTCCAGAAGGCGCCCGTGAGTCCGATCTTCGCGAGCAGCGCCTCCGCCTCTTCCAGCGTGTGCCGCCGCCAGTCCGGTTTGAGCTTGTCCCTGAACCAGCCCTGCGCCAGCTGCCAGCCTTGCTCGGGTGTCAGGGTCGCGCCCCGTTTGATGTTGCGGGTTTCGCACCACCGATCGACATGCTCTTCAGCCCGGAAGAGCAGCATGGTGCTTCAGGTGTAGCCAATGTTGTCCCACCAGTGGTGGGCGGGGACGGCGAAGTGAATGATGCCCTGGCTCTTCGTCAGTCTCCCGCCTGCAACCTCGAGCCTGAGGGGCTCGCTGCAATCGCCGCAGGCGGTCTTGATCACCCCGTCCGCCCCCAGTGCGGCGAGAACTCCCAGGGCGTCCCAGATGCAGATGCCGAAGTAGGTCTTGCCCCGGGTCTCGACGCGGAACGAGGAGGGTACGGCGCAGAAGGGGTTGGCCGCCCAGATGTTGCCGCTATTAGGGGCCAGGATCAGCACTCTGCCCGCCGCGAGCTGCTGAAGGGCCGCCTGGATTTCAGGCTCGGCGCGGCCCAGCGATGCCGCGATCTCCGGGGGCTGCGGAACTCGACCGGTCTCGGCGGCTTGGTTAAAGACGTGGAGCCGGACCGTGCGGAGCAGGTCGTCTGAGGCTGGCTCTGATGGTGTCATCGCATCTCCCCCCTCGCCGCTCAGCCCATTCCCCGCCACCAGATCACACTGACCGACAAGAAACTCACCGTCTCGATCGCCGCCGCCGTGAGGAAGGCCAGCCGAGCGGAGCGGGTCGGGGCGAAGATCAGGGCGAGCCACGAGGCCAGGGCGAAGCCGGGTGCCGCCAGAATTCGGAGCGGAGCCAGCACGGGCCAGTAGCCGAGCGGGCCGCTCCCGGCGGGGGTGGGGCGAGGAACCAGATAAACCAGCGCCGCGGCGGCGGCGGTGGCCGCGATGGCTAGTGCGGCGATCGAAGCGATCCGCCAGAACGCCTCGACCGGGCGCAGCCAGTAGAGGGCCGCCGCTGTCGCGGGAATCGCGGCCAGGCAGAAAGTTCCGGCGAACAGCACTGAATCGCCGAAGGCGAGCATCCCCGAGTCGCCCTGCCACTCCGGCCCGCTGGTCGCCTTGATATGGGCGTACATGACCGCCGCGGCGATCAGGAATGCGATCGCATAGCCGGCCAGGACGAGGAGGATCTTCGAGAGTCGGGACAGGCGATCGAGCATTCTTCGCTCCTCGCTATGTGGTCGGGCGCGAGGACGGGTGTGCCGACTTCGCTTCAGCCCCTTGCCACGGCCAGCGCCCCTCCACCTCGAGCTGGAGCGTCATGCTGAGGAACGTCCGGATCAGAACGATCAATCCCAGCACAGCCACGTTGATCACGGTGGGATCCACCACCACACTGCGGATGATGTCGCCGGCGATCAGGACTTCCAGTCCCAGGAGGATGGCCCGGCCGAGATTCTCGCGCAGCAGCCGGTAGCGGTTGGGGAGTGGCAGGCCCCACCGGGTCACCGCGTGAACGATTGCCAGGAGGGCTCCCAGCGTCACGAGGAGAACGCCGAGGCCGTCGAGCGCCAGCCCTACGAAGGCCATGGTGTCCCGGAAGGTCACTTCCATATAGAGCCTCCCTCGGAATGGGCATGGGGCGAATCGAGCTTCACCCTGGCCGTAAAGGTCGCTCCGAACCCGAGACAGAAGAGCATGTGCCTCCTCGGTGACTTCAAGCCCTCGTCAGGTTGTCTTCGGAGCGCCGAAGGCCGCCTTGACGTCCGGAGTGAAAAGGAACGCGATCATCGCGGCGCCGATTGGAATACCGATCAGGGTCCGGCCATCTCCGGTCACGATCGCGGTCGCGGTATCCGCGGTGATATTCGTGGCGAGAATCGCGAGGGCCAGGAGGCGGCCCCAGGGCGCACGGACCCAGATTCCTCGAGCTGTTACCAGGCACGCCGTGCAGACCAGCACCATCAGGCCTATCCCCCAGCCGCCCAGACCAAGCAGGCCCTGGTGCCCACGGGGATTGAGAGCCCAGGCGCGATCGAGAACTGTTCCAGGGATGGCGAGGGAAAGAGCCGCTGTGCCACTGGCCATCGCGCCAAATCCGAAGAAGGCGACCAAGGCGGTCAGTCCGATTCGGGAACCTGACATACCCTGAACGATATCATCCGAGGGTGGTTGCGCCCTCACTTGTGTGGCGCCTTGGGGCCGAGCACCACCTTGGCGAGGTCGCCGGCCAGGTCACCCCGGTCGGGCACTGCTTCGAGGTTCATCATGAACGCCACGATGAAGTGCCGGGCCGGTAGCATGTAGAGGAAAGCGCAGACCTGAGGCGTGCCGCCCCCATGCATCACCTCCTGGACTCCGTACCAGTCGCCCAGTGCCCAGCCCAACCCGGCTCCCTCCTCGACCGTGGCCGTGTCTCCCGGCGCCTTCTGTACCTGCCACATGAGGCGCCGAGTGCTGTCGGCTACCAGCTTCCCGCCGAGCACTGCCATCCCGAATCGCACCAGCTCCCCGGGAGTGGCCAGGAACCCGCCGGCCGGGACCCGGTTGCTCATGTCGTCGTGCACCGAGTTGCGCAGGCGGCCTTGCGGATCCAGCACGTAGCCGCTCACCCGATGAGGCACGATTTCCCCGAATTCTTCGAACCGGATCTGTTTCATCCCCGCCTGTCCGAAGATCCGGCGGGTCATGTAGTCCCTGTACGACATCCCCGAGGCGCCTTCGATCGCGCAACCGAGGACGTCGTAGCCATAGGAGGTGTAGAGGAACCTGGTGCCTGGCTCGAAGAGCAGGGAATCGTTGGCGAAGATCGCGAGCGAAGCTTGGACGCTCTCATAGTGGTGGTAGTTGGTCTCTTCTTCCGCCGTCTTGTCGCGGATCCCGCTCCGGTGGGCCATCAGCTGTCGGGCGGTGACCGGGTAGCGTTTGTCGGGAAAGGCGGGGCAGTAGGACTGGATCGGCGCGTCGAGATCGAGCTTTCCCTCCTGCCAGAGCTGCATCACCGCCGTGGCGGTCATCGGCTTCCCGATCGACCCGGTGCGAAAGATCGAGCCGGTCGTGACCTTGATCGAGTCCTCCAGATCGGCATACCCATAGGCCTTCCGCCAGACCAGCTGCTGGTCGAGCGCGATGGCAACCGACAGTCCGGGAACATGGTGCGCGGTCATGTAGGCCGCGATCACGGAGTCGGCGCGCCGGACCACGCCCGCGGGTAGCCTGGTCGGCTGCTGTGCGGTGGCTGCAGCCGGCAAGGCCATCGTAATACCCAGAGTGCACGTGAAGCGCCGAAACATATTGGCCCTTACTGTCCGAGATATGGCAGTGCAGCACGCCTGTCCCAGGTGCGACCATGCGACCGGGGGCTCATGAAGTCGGCTGTTACGCCGCCGGGCGGAACTCGGGCGCGTTCTGGCTGACACTATAGATGTCGGGGGGCTGAACCCCGAAGAGCCGTGCGTAGACGTAGAGCTGGCCGCGGTGATGCAAGAACTCCTCATCCATGATCGCGAAGCCAACCCAACCGGGGAAACTCTTGTTCCACGGGGTGGGAACCATCGCGCCGAGTTGGGCGTCGCTCAGCGTGGCGACCGCCGCATCGGCGGCCTTCCAGCAATCCTTCGCGAAGGCAATCAACGCCGCCGGGGTCTTGAGCCCGGCGGCGATCTCGTTCTCGGACCCCTCGTCCGCCTCGATCCTGCCCCTGGCCACCCCCTCGGCCATGTCGCGCACCACGGTTCTCGACAGATGCACCGCTAACTCGGCGGCGGTGCGCATGCCGGGCACCGGGTGGCTGGAAAGGCGATCCTGTGGAATCGCCTCGAGCAGGCGAAGGAAGATGCCGTACTTTGGCCGCAGCTGGTCCCAGAGTTGATCGAGCATCTGTTTGTTCACTGTCCATCTCCGTGATTGAAGTCTGGCGTCAGGCTCGTACTTGCTTGGCCACGTTTCACACTCGCTATGAGCGACGCAGTGTCCACTGGCCGAAGGTCTGCCACTCTCCCGATGGCCCACGCTGCCGCATGAGCACCGTCCAGCCGCTCTTCCCGTCCCAGGTGAAGGTGGTGTGAAACGGCCCGTCAGGATATTCGAACACGAATTCGATCGCGGTCCCCGTACGCGTGCCATAGCCCAGGGTTTCGGACCAGCGCCCGCCGAAGACGTCGAGCCAGTGGGCCACGTAGCGCTCGCTGGTGTTGTCCCGGCCGATATAGACATGGGCCTCGTAATCCGGCGGCTTGGCCGTATCCCGCATCCCTACCCGCAGGAACTGGTGATTCAGCATCCACTCGGCGTGCACCCGATAGGTAACCGCCTTCTTGCCCACCGTGCCGCTCATGATCCAGTCGCCGGCCAGTCGGTCGACGAGGGAGTCCTGGAAGATCCGCTGGCGCCCATCCAGCGCCTGGGCCTCCTGAGCCGAAGCAACCGTCACGATCGCCGAGCAGAGAAGAGCTGCAAGCGCAATACGGTTCAGAAGCATGAGTCCCTCAGTGTCGATCATTCGAGCTGGGTCCCGCTAAAGGACGAGCACGATCTTGCCGGTAACGCCTCCCTTGCCGAGCAATTCATGGGCTTGTCTGGCCTCGACCAGGGGCAGTCGCTGGGCGATGAGCGGTTTGATCTTGTGCTGTCGAAGGAGCTCAAGCAGCGTGATCAGGTCCTGGCGAAACCACGCCGGCTTGAGCCGCATCAGGGTCTGAATACTGTAGGGGACCACCCGCTTTCGACCCGGGAGCAGCCAGCCGCCGGCGATGTACCATCCGAAGACGGCGATTTCACGAAAGGGATGCCGGCCGCCCGAGCGACCCGAGGCCAGACGCCCCCCTCGTAGCGACCCGGTGAGGCCATAGGCCACGACCCGACCGCCGGGTCGCAGAGCGTTCCGGGAGCGCCAGATGTGCGCGCCACCCATGCTGTCGAAGACGACGTCTACCCCGTCGCCGGTGAGACGGCGGACTTCCTCGACAAAATCCTGATGCTGGTAGTCAATCGGGACCGCGCCCAGGTCGGAAACGGTCGAGGCCCCTCTCGCGGAACAGGTCCCGTACATCTCCAGCCCGGCGAGCCGCCCCAGTTGCAGTAGTGCCGTGCCGACCCCGCCGGCCGCACCGTGAATCAACGCGCGTTGCCCCGGTCTGACCTTGGCGGAGCGATGGAGCATCTGGTACGCGGTGATGTAGTTCAGGATAAGGCTGACCGCCTCGGCGGGGTCCAACTCGGGCGGCACCGGCACCAGGGCGCGCTGCGGCAGGCAGACGAACTCCGCATACGCGCCATGGATCGGCAGGGCGGCCACGATCTGGCCTGGTTCGATTCCGGAGACCCCCTCGCCGAGGCGATCCACCACGCCGACCAGATCCCAGCCCGGGGTGAAGGGCACCCTTGGCGTCTCGGGGTGGATGCCCTCGCGCGCCATGATGTCGGGCAAGGAGACGCCGGCGGCCTGTACCCTGACCCGCACTTCGCCGGCCTTCGGCTCGGGGCACTCTTCTTCGACGACCTGGAGTGTCTCGGGTCCGCCGTACTGCGTGACCACGATGCGCGTGTGCTTCACGGACGGGCACCCAGCTTTGCCTTCAACCGTTCAAGGTTTTCGGTATCGGCCGGGGTCTGCAAGCGATCGAGCCACTCACCAGCGCGGTGGCGGTCCAGCTGGCCAAGCACGTCGTAGGCGCTGTGGAGCAGGCTGCGGAAGATGTAGTAATGCCAGGAGGGGTCCTTGATGAGCCGCCTGTAAACCGCCTCCTTGAGGTGGAAGGGCACCGGCCCCGAGGCGATGAGCGCACGTTTCAGGGCCTGCACGGGTACTCCTTCGGCCGTGACGATCCCCCACGCTTCCTCAACAGAACTCGGATGCTCAAACCAATCACACCAGAGGGCGTAGGCAATCGGCTCGCCGAGCGCGTCGTCGGGATCACCCAGACGCTTGAGTAACTCGTCCCAGAAGAACTGCCGGTCGGCTGCGGGGAAGTCTTGGTATTCCCCGCGCGCGTACATGAGATGGGCATACGCTGGAAACTGGTCGTAAAGTTCGAAGAGCAGCGAGATTTTGTCCCGCCATGAGCCGGGGTCGTCCCAAATGAGCCGCTCAATCTCGTGAGGGATGTTGCTTCCCTCGGGCTCCTCGATCTTTCGGCCATAGCCGGTCATGGGTGCAGCTAGACGCGCGGCGGTTGCCCCCTGTCTCCAGCGGTCGATGCCGATGGACTCGATTACCTCTTGCTTGGTACGCATCCGTCAGCCGCCCTGTCATGGCCTGCGAGGCTGCCCTACCGCCGGCTGGCCGGCGGCACCATGCCATTCATTCTCAGGTACACCACCATCTGACCGTAATGATCGTACGAGTGGATCATCGCCTCCGCAATCAACCCCACCCGGGTGGCACTCCCGCCCTGAAACGGCGAGATCGGTGAGGATCTGACCGGAATCCGGGTTTCGCCGATCGCGTCGATCGCCCGGTCCAGGGCGTCGAAAGATCCCTTGAGGTAGGTCAGGTGCTGTGCCTTGGTGACCACGGAATCGGGGCCGGCCTCATCGCCGGCGTCGGCGGGAGGGCTCTGGCCGAGGGCCGCGGCCGCCAGGATGTAGTTGGTGGCGGCCAGGTGCAGGATCTGGCGCCCGAAAGTGCGGACGTTGTGAAACTCCCCGGCGGTTGGCGCAAAGCCGTACTTGTCGGCCGGCATCGCCTCGGCCGCCTCCACGACGTTGCGGCGGATCGCGCCGTTGAGCATGAGCCGGAAGTTCTCCCGAACCCTGACAGAGTTGCTGTCGACGGTATTCGGGGCCGGCGATTGTTGGCCGATGGCCGGCACGGTGACGATCGCGGCCATGGCGAGAACACAGAGGATCGTCCGACGCATTGGGCTGTCCCGGGTTGGAGTCGGGACCAATGGTAGGACGTGAAGTGCGCTTCAGGTCAACCAGCCTCCGTTGCCATCTGCGCCGTGCGGTTGCGGACACACGAGGCCAGGGTAGTGCAGCGGCACTGCAGCAGTCGGAGCAGCAGCGCCCGCATCCGCTCGGCCTGCGCGATGACCCGCTGGGTCTCCTCGAGCTTCCGTCGGGCGAGCAGTTGCCACCGGGCCGAGGCGGGCGTGGACACCTCGAATCCCTCGAGCAGTTGCCGGGTGTCGCGGATCGTGAAGCCCGCATCCTGCGCCAACCGGATCAGGGCCAGGGCTTCGAATACCTCGGCCTCGTAGACCCGCTTGCCGCTCTGGCGCCGAGGCGGGTGAATGAGGCCTTCGCGTTCGTAGTAGCGGACGGCAGACGCCCGGAGTCCCGCGCGCCTGGCCACTTCACCGATGGAGAGTTGTCGAGTGGATGGCATAGCCCTCACCTGAGCCCAAAGGTCAGGCCGCCGCCCCGACCGGGCGCCGGCCCATCGCGCAGATCCACCGCTTCCATGGATTGTGATCGATCTCAATATCCGCGAATCCAGCCGCGCGGAACAACGCGCGGTGCTCCTCGAGCGTCAGATGCCTGGCCCCTACCAGGAGCATGGGGAGGCTCATCAGGGTGCCAAGGCCTCCACTCTTGTACGTCTCCGCAATGACCAGCAGGGTCCCGCCCGGTTTGAGCACCCGCAAGACCTCCTTGAAATCGTTCACGGGGTCGGGCCAGAAGAAATGGGTCTCGACGGCGGTAACCAGGTCGAAGGTTCCGTCGGGGAAGGGGAGCTGCGAGACCGAGGCCTGGCGGATCTCCACCCGCCCCGCTCCGATCAGGTCGGCGTTCTTGCTTCTCGCCGCCGCAACGGAGACCTCCGAGTAATCGACGCCATAGACCTTGTGCCCCACCCCTGCCAGCGTCCTCACGGTCTGCCCGCCACCGCAGCCCACGTCCAGGATGGAATCCTCGGCGCGCACGGTTACGTGACCCAGCCCCCACCGGGTGACCGCTGCGTGGGTCCGATTCATCAGCCAGGTGAACCCCCGGCCGATCGGAGACCAGGGCCTGCGGCACTGGCTGACCACGATCAGGACTGCGATGATGGTCAGAGTGACGGTCACGACCTTCATGGCTGGAGGGGGAATCATGAGCGCGGGAGGGTTGGCGATCTCGGCACCTGATCAGGCCACGGGCCTCGCGATGAAGAGGCCCCGGCCAGTGGGCCCGGGTGTTTGATGTTCAGCGACAAAATCGGCTGCCCGGAAGGTTTCCAGCATTTCCGCGGTGGTAAAGAGGCCGAGCTGGTGGACCTCGGTGGCGTGGCGGACGCCACTGGGCTGGTGAATTTCATAGTCAAAGTGAAGTCGGGAAACCCGCCCCTCGACCTCGACGCGGCTGACGCGCTCTACGCGGAGGTCACCGGCCTCGGCGGTGCGGGTCTCGGTGCGGCCGGGCTCCAGCACGCCGGGTTCGAGCCACGGCTCGACAATCACTACGCCGTGAGGGGCCAAATGTTGCCGAAAGCAGCCGAGAGCCCGGCGCACCGCGTCGAGGGTCATGAGGTACCCGATCGAACTGAAGAGGCACAGGACGGCGTCATAGCGGCGATCGAGCCGAAAATTGACCATGTCTCCCTGGTAGAAGCGACCGGCAGGGTGCTTGGCACGGGCGATTCGAACGAAGGCGGGATCGAGGTCGATGCCGTCGACTTCCAGGCCGTGATTGGCCGCCAGGAGACGGGCATGCTCGCCGGTGCCGCAGGCCACGTCGAGCACGGTATGACAGGCTGGGTTGATGCGCCGCAGCAGATCGGCGATGTCACGAGCTTCCTTGGGGTAGTCCTTGAAGCTCGAGTAGATCAAGTCGTACAGCTCTGCCGATTGGGTGAACACGTTGGTAATGTAGGCGCGTGGAGCGGGGCTGCCCTAAGGATCCCGCAGATTGCCCACGGCGAGCCAGGGCGTACCTCGATAGGAGTCCGCCACCACCCAGGCGCCGGCCGTCAACGCCCAGGAGTCCACGAACTCGATCCATTGGAACTCATTGGGGCCTGCCGCCACGATCGGTACCCAGACCAGCAACGTGAACAGGCCCATCTGCAGTGTCGAGAGCATGGCGGCGAGCCGTGGGTACACCCCGATCAGCACCGCGACGCCCGCCGCGATGAAGGCGGCGCCCGTGAAACTGGCCCAGAACACGGGCCCGGGGAGCCAGCCAGGAACCAGCGCAGCCGTCCCTTTGAGATTGATGAAATGGGCGACCCCGAAGGGGATCATCGCCAGGCCGTAGAACACCCTCGCGATGCGCAGACCCCGGTCGCCGCCAGGGAGACTGAGTCGCCGCCCCTCCCGATCCCCCGCAAACCAGACGTACAACACCCACGCGCCCGCCACCATCACTGCGGTATCCCCACAGCCCCACCAGGAATCCAGGGCCTTGGGCGCGAGAAAGAGGTGCGAGACCCGGAAGAGGAGCAGCCAGATCAGGAGATAGCTGAGCAGCAGGCGGGAGGTGAGGGGGGCTGCGCGCGACCAAAGCAAGCCGATCCCGGTTGCCAGAGACACGGCCGCGCAGAGATAGGCCAGTATCTCGCGTGCGGGCAGATCCCTGGGCACCCCACCCCAGGTCGGGGTGAAATGCCCGCTGACCAGGCCCAGGATCCCAAGCCCGATCATCGTAACCGCAAAGACGGCATGACCCCAGCTGGCGAGGCGCATCGCCCGTCAGCTCACCGCCTTCTTCACCAGCGCCACAATCGTCGCCTCTCCGGCGGGCGTCAGCTCCTTCAGGGCGAAGCCGGTCGGCCACAGAGCCCCTTCGTCGAGATGGGCCTGGTCGCTGAAGCCGAAGGTCGCGTACCTGGCTTTGAACTTGTGCGCGCTTTGGAAGAAGCAGACCACCTTGCCGTCCCGGGCATAGGCCGGCATCCCGTACCAGGTCCTGGGCGCGAGGCTCGGCGCGCTGGCTTTGATGATCGCATGGAGCCGTTTGGCCATGGCCCGATCCGGCTCCGGCATCTCGGCGATCTTCGCGAGTACCGCACTTTCCCCGTCCGCCTCCCCCTTCAGCTCCCGGAGGCGCTCGTTCATCGCGGCCTTTTCCTCGTCCGTGAATCCCTTGGACTTCGTGTCGGACTTGGACGCGCCCTTTTTCACTGCCTTCTTTACAGCCATAGGGTCCCCCTTATCTCGGCGATATCGGTCAGCGGCGGAGCGCGACCTCGCCGCCATTTGCCAGCGCCAGTCAGCCCACGGCCCTGAGAACGGTCAGAATGAGGCAACCGGCGACCAGAATGTCCGGAATGATCGGTGTGATGAAGAAGTACCGCCATGCCAGCAGCGCGTGCACCAAGTTATAGGCGGCAAAGGCCCCTGCCACGGCCCGGATCACCCCAGGGGCCGCCGCGCCGGCGCCGGCGAGCTGCCAGAACAAGACGGCCTCCAGCAGACAGACGACTCCGGCGATCAACGCGTAACCGAAGTAGAAATCCCAGTAGGAGCGCTGGGCGCCGGCGAAGTTGAATCGGTGCGACTTCATCGTTTGGATGACCGCCAGCTCCTCCGCCCCGTGCCTGGGTTTGGCGAAAATGATCAAGGCGCCGTGCGCGATGCCCTGGAGGAGGGCGAGAAGCGCGGCGATCCGGAGCAGTGTGGCAGGGGTCATGGGCACTCCACTTCGATGAAGGGCCGCAGTTTCAGCGGGAGCGCGTCGGTGGCACCCGCCGAGGAGCCTGCTCCCTCATCGGATCGAGGTGACGTAGCCGGCGGGGAGGCCAATCCGGCCCGCCAGCGATCGGAGCTGTTCTGCGTACTCGGCATTGTGCTCATCCGGCGGAGGGACCTCGGGGAGATTGTAACAGAGGGCGGCAACCGTCAATCCATTGGCCGCGATCGCCAGGACAGGCTCTGGGCGATACGCCTGCACGCTGGGTTCGGAGTACAATGTCTCGACTTCGGCGTGGGAGAGCTTCATCAGCACGCCGTGCACGGCTCCACCCGGGGTGGGCACCAGCGCCGCCCGCGTCCCGATCCGAAGCGCGAAGCCTGGTACGGTGGCGAGACGAGGATCGAGCGGATGAATGCCCCTGGCCTCGAGCACCTGGGGGTCCATGAAGAGGCCGTAGAAGAACACCTCCAGGCGCCGAGGGTGCATGATTCACTCGCCTCAGTAGACCGCCGCCCGACCTTCAACCTCCGGGGGCCGACAGTCCCGTCCGCCGCCTGCCGTTGTCAGGGGCCCGAACGCGGCGCGGCACGCTGTCCTCGCACCTCGTAGCGAAGCTCGACGATGCCACCAGTCGACGCTTCCGTCCGTTCGGGCGATGAAGCCGTCGATGCTCGCCGCCATATGAATCGTTACGCGAGAGTCAGCGGTTGGCATCGTGCTACCAGTGGAGAAGGTACCGGAACACGAAGAGAATCACTGGTGCGACGGCCAGAGCGCTCCCACCTAGCCACGGCCATTGGGTCGTTCCGCCCGCCGCCCGGACTCGCCACCAGGCCAGGAGGCCGGTGAGCCCAAACACCAGGCTGCCCACGAGACCGAGCAGGAGCCAGAGGACGTTGCTGTACGACGGCGGCAGCCAGACGGCCGCCGCCCACAAGGCCAGCGTGATAGCTACCCCGGCGAAGAAGGCCGGCCGGCTCGCCAGACGCCAGGTCAGGCCGGCGTAGATCGCCGCGGCCAGAACGAGGGCCACCCCGAGCGTGACCATGACCTCCCCCCCCGTCGTTTCCGGGCGCCTGGTGTTCGCCTACCGGGGCCGGGAGCTGGACTGGGCGAACGGGCTCTTCAGTGGATCCAGCTTGAACAGCGCAATGGCGTTCTCCGCGAAGATCTGGCGCTTCTCGCGCTCCGGGATGGCCAATTCGTCCATGAATTCCAGGTAGGATTCCATCGAAGCGATCGGCCAGTCGGTGCCGAACAGCACCCGGTTGGGCTCGACGCCGTAGATCAGCATGTCCTGCAGTTGCTTTCGCATGAAGGCCTCGAAGCGGTCTTCGAAGGCTCCGAGGGTCAGGCCGGAAATATCGGTGTGAACATTGGGATTCTTGTAGACCACTTCCATGCAGTCCCGGATCCACGGATTGCCGATGTGGCAGATCACGAACTGGACCTCCGGGTGGTCCACCGCGGCCTCGTCCACGTGAAGGGGGTGGGCGTACTTGAGCTTGCCCCGGCGGGAATAGGTGTCGCCGGTATGAATCATGACCGGCAACCCCTGCTCGGCGGCGAACTCGTAGGCCGGCTTCCACAGGGGATCGCTGGGATAAAAGGGCTGGTATCCCGGATAGAGCTTCAAGCCCCGGACTTTGCCATCCCGGACGTAATCGGCCAACTCCACCAGCTGTTCGGCTCGAAAGCTGAAATAGTCGAGGCCGGCGACCACGGAGAGGTTGGGAATATCCCGGATCCGCTCGACGATCTGGCGGGTCGACGGCCGACCCGGGGACACCGTGTAGGAGGTGAGCACCAGAGCGAGATCCACTCGGTTGCGGCGCATGGCCCGCTGGAGCAGCTCGAGGGAGTGGTCGAGGGCGAAGACGGTCTCGTCTTCGTAGTGGTTGAGGTGGACGTGACAATCAACGATCATCGCTTGCTCCGGCTCCGCTCGAGGATCGACTCCGCCCATGCCCGACCCCCCAGCCCGAAGGCGAGCGCCAGGGCCAGACACAGGCCGCCGAGGACGAGCAGGAAGGCCGAGGTCAGCAGGGTCATGGCCAGGCCCAGCTGTTCCAGTGCCAGAACCGCCACGAAGGCGAGGAGGGCTCCCTGCACGAGGACGGCGATGCCGGCCGCACCCGTCACTCTTAGGTTCTCCAAATAAGCTTCGACCAGCCCCCGGATGAACCGGGCGCCCACGGTCCCGAAGACCAGGACCACCATGGCGGCGACGAGATTGGGAACATATTGAGCCAGCCGGTCCGTCAGCTCCTGACCGACGTTTATGCCGAGCAGGTTGAGAGCCGCGACGGTGAAGATCAGGATCAGGCCCCAGTAGACGATCTCGCCCACCAGAGTCACGATGGTGAATCGAACGCCCCCTCGCGCGAGGAAGTCGTCCACCCCGGTCTGCTCCGCGGCCGCCTCGAGTCGGGCCCATCGAAGGAATTTCACCACCACCCGCCGGACTGCCCGGGCCAGCAGCCAGCCGAGCAGCAGGAGGATCGTCGCCACCAGCAGGCGCGGCAGCCAAGCGGAGATCAAGGTCCAGGAACTTAGAAGTGACTCCAGAATCTGGGAAAACTCCTCACGCATACGTGCCTCCGATCGTGATCCGAGGATGACGGGGAGAACGGGCCATCACCGTTCCTCCTCAGCCGGCTCGCGGCCGAGTCGGCGGCGCCGGCAGCCGAATTGCCCCGACCGTGCGTTTGGTGGAAAGCGCCGCCAGCATTCGCCGGAATGCGAGGTCGGAGAGGGGTCGGCGAATCCGGTAGATCCGCCGCCAAATGGTATAGAGTAATCGACGGATGGTAGCCGCGGACAGGCGACGACGCACGTGGTCCAGGGACTTGTAATAGAAGACCAGCGAGACTGGCTCCTCGCTGCGCCGGAGCTGCGGCTGGAGATAGGGAAAGTCCAGGGCGAGAACCTGCTCCCGCAACATCAACGTTCGGAGCCACGGATTGTCCCGACGAACCTCCCCGACGACCGCTTGCAACGGGATTCCCCGGATGCGCAGGGCATCCCGCCGGAACGCCGCCTCGAGCCTGGCCCGAAGCCGCGGTCCGATGCCTGACCGGCGGGCCGATCGTGCAACCACGAGATATCCGATCACCCCGGTGTTCACGTTGCCGAGATAGGTGCCGCTGACCACCCCCGCGATCTTCCCCGCGACTTCCGCCACCACCAGGTGCCACCGGGTGTCGGTCCAGAGGGCGGCCTTCCGCTCCCGCAGCGACTCGTGCCACTCACTGCGCCTCACCACTTCGGCCTTGGGGAAGGTGCGCTGAAGCAGCCGATATCCCCGGTCGACGGCGGGATCCTGCGGGCGAATGACTTCCCGAACGTGCGCTCGATGCGGCTTCATCGGTCCGCCTTTCGACTTCCCGAGACCGGGGTTCGCTCCAACGCAGGTTCGTCGACACGGCGGGAAGCTCGAATCGGCTGCCCGAACCGCAACCTACCCGAGGCCGCCGACCCGAGCAACCAGAATGTGACTCTCCGAGCTCCGAAACGGGCCGTGCCCCGCAACGAATCATGCTGGTGAACGGGAACTGGGAGGGGCTCGGCGTTTTGCGCCTGCCTCCAGTGTGATCATCCCTCGGCGATCATGCAGGAACCTTCGACGCGTCGGTGGGCGGCATCCCCGCCTCCGCCACCGGCGCCTCAGAATCCGTAGTCGGGTAGCGCGATGTCGTCTCGCAGTTCGCGACCGATGAAGAAATCCGCCACGGCCGGGAGCCCCATGAGCCGAGTGACGAGATCGCGGAACCTGACACCAATGGTACTGTTCGGCGCGAACGAGGAGGCAAATTTCGCCGCCGACGCCTGCTTGCGCTGCATGAACGGCATCAGGCGCTCCTGATATCGGGCGAAGGCGACTGTGTGATCGCCCCTGGACAGCCCAAGCTCTCCGGCCAGCGTGTAGGCCTGCCCCATCGCCAGACCGCTGCCTTCCCCCGCCAGAAGGGAAACGCACGCCGCGGCATCCCCGACCAGGGCGGTCCGGCCGGTGGTCCAGCGCTCCATCCGAATCTGGCTTACCCGGTCGAAATAGATCTCCTCCGCCTTCTCCATGGCCGCAAGCATCTGCGGGCATTCCCACCCGACGTCAGCAAAGACGCTGGCCAGTGCCGACTTGCATTCTTGCTCGCTCGAGGGACTGCCGGTGGGAAGGTACTGGTCGCGAAAGACGAAGAGGAAGAGTGTCCTGTCCTCCCGCATGGAGAACCGTGACACCTGCCGTCCCGGGACCGCGTGGCTGACATAGACCAGTTCGTCGCGCGGCCGGTATCCCTCGACCTCGCACGCGGCAACGTGATAGCCGAGCGACACTTCGAAGCCGGTCTCGGGTCCGAACTCGAGCCGGCGGACGCGGGAGTGCAGCCCGTCGGCCCCGATGACCAGGTCGACCTCGCGCGGCGGGGCGTGATCGAAGCCGACCCGCACACCCTGTCCCTGATGCTCGATGGTCGCCACCGAGTCGCCAAGGATCGTCTCGACCTGACCATCCAGTGCCTGGTAGATCGTCGCCGCGAGGTCGGAACGGCGGAGGCTGGTGAATCGGCCCTTGGTCAGGCGGCCGAACACGTCGAACGAGAAGCCCCCGGTCCTGCGGCCGTTGCGGTCCACGAGGCGCACCTCTCTGACCTGGTATCCCAGCTCCCGGATCTGAGGGATCAGGCCCATTTTCTCGGCGATGTCGTAGCCGAGTCCCCAGAAATCGATGATGTAGCCGCCGCGACGGAGCTGGGGCGCTTCCTCCACGAGCACCACGGCATGGCCGGCTTTGCGGAGCCAGTAGGCGAGCGTCGGACCGGCGATGCCGACCCCGTTGATGAGAATCCTCATGCCGGCCTCCCGCGGGCGAAGTCAATCATGCGCTATTCCTCACCGGCAGCCGACGTCTCGGGTAACAGGGCGATCTCGATCCGGCGGTTCTGGCTACGGCCCCTGGCCGTCGCGTTGCTGGCGACCGGGTGGTATTCCGAGAGGCCGACGGCCCGCAAGCGTACCGGATCGATGCCCACCTTGTCCTGGAGAAACCGCACCACGTTGCTGGCACGGGTAGTGGAGAGCTCCCAGTTGGTGGGAAACTTGTCGCGCAGGCGGTCGCTGATGGCCACGTTGTCCGTGTGCCCTTCCACCCGGATGACCTTTCCCTCGGTCTTCTTCAGAACCTGGCCCACCCGGCCCAGCACCTTGACCCCCTGGGGCGAGATCTCCGCCTCGCCGGAGGGAAAGAGGATGCGGTCCACCATCGTCACGCTCAGTCGGTCGGCCAACCGGGTAATCTTGATCTGCCCCTCGGCGATTTCGCCTTTCATGTCCTCGACGAGGGTATCGTAGGTCTCTTTGAGCCGGTTGATCTCGGCTTCCTTTTCCCGGGAGAGCCTGGTGGCCTGGGTATCGAGGGCGGCCGCCAGCCCGGCGTTCTGAATGCGGAGAGAGCCCAGCTCGGTACCCAGGGAATCCGCTGCTGCAGCCAGGGAATCGGCCCGAAACCCCTCGGCCTTCTTCCCGGAGTAGAAGTAGTACGTCGAGGCCGCCAATCCCAGGCTGAGCAGGAATGTGAGTAGCAGGAGCGGTTTCATGACCATGCCTCCTGGAAAGAGGTGGCGGGGCCCAACCGGGCGCGGCCGGTCAGGCCGGTCGGCATGCGAGATGAAGTAACGTCCGGCGGTACACGAGTCAAACCTTCTCCCGTGCCGATCGTGTCGGGCAACAGACTCCCGCTCCGCTTACCCGGCACCATCGCAGCCGGTATGGTTGAGATTCCAAGTCACCCTCACGCTCGGCCCACCACCGGCCGAGCCACCACGCTGGAGCATTCACATGAGGAGCAGGTTCGTTATCCGGTTCTTGGCGCTCAGTGCGATCCTCATCTGCCGCCCCCTCCTGGCCCAGACGCCTCAGGCCCCCGGGGCCGAAGCGACCAGCACCGCCCCGCTTCCGGCCGACTTCGGCCGGGTGGCCCAGGTGCAGCTTCAGGTCCCCGAGGGTGCCGCGGCGGCGCCCGACTTCGACGTCGACCGCGCCACGGAGGCCTACTTGAATCTGCTTTCGCCCGAGCAGCGGGCCCGATCGGATGCCTATTTCGAGGGAGGATACTGGCTCGACCTGTGGAACCTGCTGTGGAGCCTGGCGGTCGCCAGCCTGCTTCTCTTCGGGCGACTGGCCTCCCGGCTTCGCGACCTGACCAGTCGTACGCGCTTTCCGGCCTTGAACGCAGGATTCTTCGGCGTCGGGTACACCATTCTGGTCGCGCTGCTCACGCTGCCCTGGACCATCTACACCGACTTTGCCCGGGAGCACCAGTATCAGCTCTCGACCCAGGCCTTTCCCGGCTGGCTGCGGGACCAGGCGGTGGGCCTGGGCGTGGGGGTGACCTTCAGCCTGGTGGGCTTCACCGTGCTTTACGCCGCCTTTCGCCGGTCCCAGCGGTATTGGTGGGCCTGGGGCGCGGGGGTCTCCATCATTCTGTTCGCCGTCGTCGTGATGATCGCCCCGGTCTTCATCGCCCCGCTCTTCAACAAGTACCAGGCCTTGCCCGACGGCACCATCCGAAGCCGAATCCTGAGTCTGGCCCGCGCCAACGGGATCCCCGCCCACGACGTCTGGTGGTTCAACGCCTCGAAGCAATCCAACCGCATCAGTGCCAACGTTTCCGGTTTCGGCCCCACGACCCGGATCTCGCTCAACGACAACCTGCTGCTCCGCTCCCCGGAGGAAGGGATCGAGGCCGCGATGGGACACGAGATGGGCCACTACGTGCTCCATCACCCCAATAAATTCCTGCTGGACTCAAGCGTGGGCGCCCTGGCCGCCTTTGCCTTTCTGGCCTGGGGCTTTCGAAAGTTGACCAACCGATATGGGGCCCGGTGGGGAGTGAGCGGGATTGCGGACCCGGCGGGCTGGCCGGCGCTGATGGCCCTGCTGGCAGTCTTCTCATTCCTGACCGCACCGATCGGCCGAAACGTAATTCGCACCAGCGAGATCGAGGCCGACTACTTCGGCCTCAACGCCGCGCGCCAGCCTGACGGCTTCGCGTACACGGCTATCCAGCTCTCCGAGTACCGGAAGCTCCGGCCGGGCCCCATCGAGGAGTTCCTCTTCTTCGATCATCCCAGTGGGTACCACCGGGTCCATGCCGCGATGCAGTGGAAGGTCGAGCATCTGGCGGACTATGGAGTGACGCCGGCGGGCGGTCCTTGATGAGAAGCGATCCGTCGACGCAAGGCCTCGTCACCTACCCCGACGTTATTCCTTCAGCGAGGTGGCGTCCCGCCGGGCACAGTGCCTTCGAACTTCAGAATCAGCCCCTTCCGCCCAACGGCCCAGCCGTGGTGAGCATCGGCGAAGACTATGGTGTTGGCGTCCACTTCGTCTATCCGTTCCCAGTTCTTTCCGCCATCGATCGAGTAGTCCATTCCGGTTGGCCCAACCGCGAACGCGGTGGGACCGGGGGTGTCGGGCACGATCGCGACACACCAGCGGTATCCAGCGGGACGGTGGCTGCTTTCTTTCCACGTCCTGCCGCCATCGTCGGTATAGGCGGCATTGGGCTTCACCACCTCCGGATGATCGTAGTCGCCGCCAACAATGACCAGACGGTCGGCGTCCACCACGGCGATCGAGAAAATACCCTGGTTCAGTCCCGTAACCAGCGGCGCTTCGAAGGCCGTCCAGGTCTTGCCGGCGTCGGTGGTGTGGAAGACGCGCGACGCGTTCTCGGTCACGAACCATGCGTGCCGGGCTTCCTGTCTTCCTTTTTCCCCGGAATACGTCGCGATGCATGTCCCTGAGGCTGGCGAGCCTTCGCCCACCCCGGCCGGAGGCAGCGATTCTGGCCGCAACGGCGTCCAGTGCGCGCCGCCGTCGGAGGTTGTTAGTAGCTCGGCCTTGCCGTCCAGGGCATCGCCGACCACGATGCCGTGCGTCTCATCCCAGAACGCCATGCAGTCGAGGAACGCGTTCGGATTCTGCTCGCTGTATTGCAGCGACCAGGTTCTCCCCGTATCGATTGTCTTGTAAATCCGCGACTCATTCCCCTTGCCGATCGACATGAGGTAAGCGGTCGTGGCGTCGACCGCATAGACATCGCGGAAGTCGAGTTTCTCGCCGCCTGGGACGGTTCCCGCCTGCCACGTCTCGCCTCCGTCCGTCGTACGGACAAATGTCCCACCTGTGCCGCTGGCCCAGACTACGTTCGCATTAACGATGCTCAATCCGCGCAGGCTGGCCGTGGTGTTCGACTTCTGGAGATTCCACTGCCCGAACGGGGACGCAGCCACGAGACCAGTCGCCAGTGTAAGTGCTGACATAGTCGCGGGGGCGAGGTTCACCGTAACCCTCCGGTCTGGTGGTCGGGGGGCTCGAGGACGTCTTTGACCACGCGGCCATCTTTCATCACGAAACGCACCCGTTCGAGCTCGGTGATGTCGGCAATGGGATCTCCCGCGACAGCAACGATGTCGGCCAACTTCCCTGGTTCGATCGACCCGAGACGGTCCTGCCACCCCAGCATTTCCGCGGCGCTGATCGTGACGGCGCGGAGGATGTCGAGCGACGGCATGCCGGTGTGGTGGAGCGCCGAAAACATCAGGGCCGTCGCTTCGCCGCGCGTCTTTCCCGGATAGTACCAGCACATGTCCGACCCTACCGCGAACTTCACTCCCGACTTCAGCACTCGTTGAATCCGGTCGACGGCCCCCTTCCGGTTGCGTTCGTCCCTCCTGACCAGGTCGGCCCGCATCGCGGCCGAAAGCGTGCCGGTTTCATGAATCGTGGTCCAGAGGCCGTCGTAAAAGGTTGGCGTCAAGTCGAGGAAGATGCCCTTGGCACGCATCGCCTTGAGTTGATCATCGGTGACCTCGTTCCCATGTTCGATGGAGTTTGCCCCGGCCTCGATCGCCATCTGAATACCCGGTGCCGTCCCGGCGTGGACCGCAACCGGCAGATGCTGCCGATGCGCCTCGTCGACCACGGCGGTGAGCTCGGCCGGTGACAGGTCTTCGTCGCTGGTCACCTTGATCACGTCGGCACCCTGGAACACATTCTGGCGTACTGCCTCCCGCGCCCGGTCGGGGCCCGCGATCAGCAGAAACTCCTGCTCAAGGATCGCGTCCGCCAAGGCGGGATTGAGATTCTGGAGATACGAACCTCGGGCGATCAGTTTCCGCCCGGCGGCCAGAATCCGGGGTCCGGGAAGCCGGCCGGCGTTGATCGCGTCGCGCAACTCCGTGTCGCCGTCTATCCCCGAGTGGCCCAGGTTGCGGACGGTCGTGAAGCCACTCTCCAGGTCCTCCCGAGCCGATTGTGCCGCCATCAGCGCCCGCTTGGTCGGCGATTCCACGATGGCCAGCAACAGGCCCGGCGCAAACGCCCCGTTGTAATGGCGCTGCAGCTCCGGCTCCGGAGGGACCACGATATTGAGGAACAGGTGCGAGTGGCCGTCGATCAATCCCGGCAGGAGGGTGGCATCCCCCAGGTCGATCGTGGTGACGCCGACGGGCGCGGCGGCCTCCACCTTGGCCGGCGAACCCACGTCCTTGATCTTGCCGTTTTCAATCAAGACCGCTGCCGGAGCGGTGATACTTCCGGTGCGAGGATCCAGCAGCCGGCTGGCTTTGAGGAGTGTAACCGGCGCGGGCGCCGGGGATTGGGCGACTGCGCACGGGACCGTAACAGCGAGCGCGGCCAGAAGACAGACGATACGCATGGGCCCCGCTCCAGACCTCTATTGACTGACGAAGCAGCAGGCGGTGTGCGCGATCGTCGACACGACGCCGGCGGCCAGAAGCGCGCCGGAGCAGAGGCCGAGCAGCGCACTGCCGGTTCGGTCTGGCCGCTCGACGTCGGCACTGAGCATCGCCACCCGCCGCGTCAGCAGGGATGAAGCGGATGCCTGCAGCAGAACACCGCCTCCCCCCTCCGGAGCCGCAAGCTTCCTCAGCGCCGCCAGCAAGTGCCGGCCGCGCGCACGCCGGATCACGGCTTCGTCGCACGACAGCTCGCGGTACAACGCCAGTCGCGAGCCGGCCAACCAGACGAGCGGATGAAACCAGAGCAGGCAGAGTGCGATTTCGTAGACCAGCCGAATCAGGTTGTCGCGGCGTTTCGCGTGCGCGACTTCGTGCAGGAGTACGGCCGTCAGCTCCTCCTCGTTGAGCAGCCGGTCGATGCCGTTCGGGAGGGAGATCCGGGGACGGAGCACACCATCCACCGCCGGACCTCCCTCACCATCGGTGAATCGTACCGGGACCCCCTGCGCCAGGAACGCGGGGTTCATGGGGATCGTGCGGCGTTCAGCGGAGCGCCCGGCACCGCTCCCGCTGGCTCGCACCCGCCTGCACAGGCGGATGGCCATCGAACCTGCGCCGAGGGCCCAGAGCCCCAGCAGCAGGCGAGCGGCCGACCCGTGGGTCATCCACGCCGCCGCATCTCCGACCGGCACCAGAGGGGTGGCCCAGCCGAGGTGCGCCCTCCACAGCCGATCGGCGATGGCGCCGAGCGGGATCACGAGATTCAGCGTCGTCGCGACCCAGATCCAATACTTCGCCGTGGCACGGCCGCGGGGGAACGAGGTCAGTCCCCAGACCAGCAGGCATACGATCGAGGCGTAGAACAGGTGCACACCGCCGTAGTATGTCGCCCGGGTGGGATCGAGATGCATGCTAGCCCCGGTCAGGATTGCGGGTGCGCTTGCGGCGGGACGGGTCGAGCTGAAGCGCCTTGAGGTCCCTCAGCGTCAAGGTGCCCGTCTCGAGCAGGTTGGAGACCAGGGATCGGGGTGATCCGCCGAACAAACCGAGGAGGTCTCGGACGAGCCTGCTCCGAAACTGGGTCTGGCTGATGGCCGGCTCGAAGAGCTGGGCATTGCCGATCTTCTTGACCCTGCGGAGCGCCCCCTTCTCTTCGAGGCGGTAGACCAGCGTCTGGAGCGTGGTGTAGGCGACCCGCTCGTCCGCCGGCAGGCTGTCGAGGATCTCCCGCACCGAGCAGGTCCCCAGTTTCCAGAACTGCTCCAGAATGCGCGTCTCGGCCTTGGACAGCTTCGCAGGGCGTCCGGGCATAAACCTCCTACGTGGCTCGTTTATGCTACTACATTGTCCGTTGGTCCGGAAGCCCCCCGCAGCCGCGACCAGGCTACGGGGCGATCCGGCAGCAGGCCACCCGGGGTCTAGTACGCCGCCTGGAGAATCCCTCGCACCACCCCCTCGAATCGGGCGCTCTCCTCTCCCGCTGATGGCTTCACCGCCCGTGCAACGCGGTCGATCTGCTCCGGCCGCATGCCGAGGTCCCGCAGGCGCTCGGTGA
>Ga0210138_1000030_pt1 | contig 32814 bp, 33 predicted proteins | sample Browns_ThreeSqC__FD_184850 | JGI IMG/M metagenome (GOLD analysis project Ga0210138, IMG submission 184850) | Wetland microbial communities from the San Francisco Bay, California, USA, that impact long-term carbon sequestration -... | ecosystem: Environmental > Aquatic > Marine > Wetlands ... | reverse complement strand
CTGCGCGAGCCGGTAGACATTGGCCTCGCGAGCCCTGAAGTCCCCACCCTTGATCGTGTCGTAGAACAGCCGCCAGACGCTGTCGCCGTCGTTCTGGTAGTTCTTGGCGGCGTTGATTCCGCCCTGCGCCGCGATGCTATGGGCTCGGCGCGGGCTGTCCTGGAAACAGAAGCATTTGACCTGGTAGCCCAGCTCGCCCAGAGTGGCGGCGGCGGAACCGCCGGCCAGACCGCTCCCGACGACGATGATCGAGTATTTCCGCTTGTTGGCCGGGTTTACCAGCTTCAGGTCGAAGCGGTGGCGATCCCACTTCTGGTCCAATGGGCCCGGGGGGATCCGGGCGTTGAGCCCGCCGGTCGGAGCAGCCGTGTCCCGCATCATCGCACCCACCCCAACCAGACGGCCAGCGGAATCGAAGCGAAGGCGCCGAAGACCAGTACGCTCAGGACCCGCATGGTCCGCTGCCGACCTTCGTCATAGCCGGGGTGGCTCAGACCCAGCGACTGGAACATGCTCGAAGTACCGTGGAAGAGATGGAGTCCCAGGACCACCATCGCGACCAGGTAGAAGAGAGCAGCGTACCAGACCCGGAAGCCCTCGATCAGGTTGGCGTAGACATCTTCGCCGTGGAAGCTCGGGTGGATGGTCCCCGTGGTGAAGTGAAGCAGATGGATCACCAGGAACCCGAGGAGAAAGAGACCGCCCCAGCGCATGGTCCGTGAAGCGATGGTGGCGGACTGCGGGGCCGATTGCTGGTAGCCGACCGGCCGCGCCATGGCCGCCGTGCGGGCCAGTCCCAGCCCGGCCCAGACGTGCAGCACCAACGCCCCCAGGAGTACCGCCCTGACGGCCCAGAGCAGCTCGGGGATCGACTTGAGCAGCGCGGCGTAGCGATTCTCCGCCTCAGCGCCGCTGTAGATCAGGAGATTGCCCGCCAGGTGGCCGAGGATGAACACGACCAGCAGGACGCCGGTCGCACCCATCACGACCTTCCGGCCGACGGTGGAGCTCCAGAACCGGGCCAGTCGACCTGCCCCGGTCAACGCAACGCCTCCATCGTCTCCTTGACCGCCGCAGCGGACTTTTCCAGGTCGACCCGCTCCTGGTCGGTCAGGGTGACGTTGACGATTCCCTCCAGCCCCTTGCGGCCCAGCTTGCAGGGGACCCCGCAATAGACATCACGCAGCCCGTATTCCCCTTGCAGCCAGGCCGAACAGGGGAGGATCCGCTTCTTGTCGAGTGCCACCGCCTCCACCATCTGCACCGCGGCCGAGCTGGGCGCGTAGTAGGCCGAGCCGGTCTTGAGGAAGCCGACGATTTCGGCCCCGCCGTTCCGGGTCCGGGTCACGATCGCATCGAGCTTGGCGCGATCGAGCAGCTGGGTCACCGGGATACCGGCGACCGTGGTGTAGGAGATGAGCGGGACCATGGTGTCCCCGTGTCCGCCCAACACCATGGCCTGGATGTCCGCCACCGACACGTTGAGCGCCTCCGCCAGGAAGGCGCGATACCGCGCCGTGTCCAGCACTCCCGCCATCCCGAAGACCCGCTCCCGGGGGAACCCGGTGCCTTTGAGCATCACGTAACACATCACGTCGAGCGGATTGGACACCACGATGACGATGGCGCCCGGGGCTACCCGCTTGATCTCTCCCGCCACCGAGCTCACGATCCCGGCGTTGGTCTTGACTAGGTCGTCACGACTCATCCCCGGCTTTCGCGCGATTCCGGCGGTGACCACGAACAGCTCGGAGCCGGCGGCCTCATCATAGCCGTTGGTGCCGATCACCCGGGTGTCGAACCCCTCGATCGGGGCCGATTGCCACTGATCGAGTCCCTTACCTTGCGGAACCCCTTCGATGACATCGACCATCACGACGGTTCGCGCCAGCGCCTTTTCCGCGAGCCGCTGGGCGGCGGTGGCGCCGACGTTTCCGGCGCCCACAACGGTGATCTTGTTCAACATGGGGCGGAATCCGTGGCTGGTACGGCGGATGTGAGTGCGTGGAACCCGGCGGGTTCCCGGGAAACAATACTAAAGTTTGACGAGGGGGCGGGCAATCGCGCCGGTCAGGAGCGCGGGCGCCCGCGGCGGCCGCGGGGCCGGGCGGGGCCGGAGGCCACGGTCCGGCCGGCGTCGCGCTCCTCCAGACCCCTGGTCTGCCGAATCGCCTCGTAGAGGACGATCCCCGCGGCCGTGGCCAGATTGAGGCTCCGTACCGGCCCGGTCATCGGAATCCGGAAGCAGCGCTCCGGATGCTTTTCGCGAATCCGTTCCGGCAGGCCGACGGTCTCGCTGCCGAAGACGAGGCAGCTGTTGGGCCGATACGGGGCCTCGAAGTATTCCCGCTCCGCGTGCGAAGAGAAATAGAGGCAGCGCTCCCGGTCCATCGCCTCCCGGAAGGCGCGCCAGTTGGGATGGACCCAAAGGTCGACCGCATCCCAGTAATCGAGGCCGGCCCGCTTGAGGTCGCCGTCATTGATCGAAAAGCCCAGCGGCTCGATCAGGTGAAGTGATGTGTCCGTGGCGGCGCAGAGCCGGGCGATGTTGCCGGTGTTGGGGGGGATCTTCGGCTCGATGAGCGCGATCTGCAGGGTCATGAGACCGGACAGATCGGGTCAGCCGCCACGGGTGTGCATCTCACGGTGGGGATCGGCCCGGAGACTCTCGACCTGGTAGAGCACCCCGCGATCCGGGTCCTGCCGCCGCTCCTCGGCGCCGCGGTCCGTCCTGGCCCGCCAGGTCTCGGCAATCATCGAAGCGATCTCTCCGTCGCTGGCGCCCTGCCGCAACGGGTCGCGAAGGTCGAGTCCCTGCCGCGCGTAAAGGCAGAGCAACAGGGTCCCGTCGGCGGTCAGACGCGCCCGGTCGCAGGAGCGACAGAAGGGGGCCGTGGTCGAGGCGATGATCCCGAAGACCAGGCCGTCGGGCAAGCGGAACCGGTCGGCCGGCGCGCGCGAACCCGGTTGACGGATCGGTTCCACCTTGCCGTACCGCTGCTCCAGCCGATCCAGCATCTCGGCGCGCGAGACCACCCGGTCCCACGACCACTCAGTGGCGCCACCGACGTCCATGTACTCGATGAAGCGCGTTTCGTGCTCGTGTTCGCGCCCGAATTCAAGCAGGTCCACCAGCTCATCGTCGTTGAATCCGCGGACGATCACCGAATTGACCTTGGTGCCCCGGAACCCTACCCGCCGAGCCTCTTGCAGGCCGTCCAGCAAGACGCCATGCCGATCGCTCCGGGCGAAAGCCAGCATCCGGTCAGGGCGCAGCGTATCCAGGCTCACGGTCAACCGCCCCAGTCCCGCCGCCTTGAGCTCACCGGCGTAGCGGCCGAGCTGGATCCCGTTGGTGGTGAGGGCGAGGTCCCGAATCGCTTCGAGCGAAGCCAGCCGCTCCACCAGCAGAGGAAGCTGGTGCCGCAACAACGGCTCGCCGCCGGTGAGGCGGAGCTTCACAACGCCGAGGCCGGCGAAGATCCTCGCCAGCCGGGTGATCTCCTCGAAGGTCAGGATCGAAGCCCGCGGCAACCAAACGTACTCCTCCTCGGGCATGCAGTACCGGCAGCGCAGGTTGCATCGGTCGGTGACCGAGATCCGCAGGCTTCCGAGGGGCCGGCCCAACTGATCCAGCGGGTGCTCAGCCACGGGCCACCTCCGCTGGTGGGTTAGGTGCATGAGTGCCTGTGGGGTCGACCCAGGCCACGGTGCCATCGGCGAAGTGTTCGCGCTTCCAGATCGGTACCCGATGCTTGAGCTGATCCATGACGTAGCGGCACGCCTCGAAGGCGGGCTCACGATGAGCGGCGGCCGCGACCACCGCCACCGCCACATCCCCGATCGCCAGGTCGCCCAGACGATGCTCCAGGGCCATCGCCACCGGCCAGCGCGCTGCGGCCTCGTCGAGCAGGCGCCGGCACTCGGCTTCCGCCATCGGCTCGTAGGCCGAATAGCTCAGCCGCCGGACTTCTCGATTGGCCTGATGATTCCGCACCGTGCCGAGGAAGCAGGCAATGCCTCCGCGGTCGGGAGCCGCAACCCGCTGGATCAGGGCCCGCTCGTCAACCGGCCGGCGTACGAGGAATGCCACTCAACCTCCCGCCATTGGGGGCAACAGCGCCAGTTCGTCGCCATCCGCCACCTGCGCGGCGAGCTTGCTGTGGGTCTGGTTCAATGCCACCATGGGACGCTCCGGGATTCGTTCCGCGCCGGGAAACATGGCCCGCGCCTGTCGAACCACGTCTCCCGCTGTGGCAGGGGAACCTACGATGACTTCGGCGCTCTCGCGTCCGGCCAGGTCGGAATAGCTGGCGAAGAACAAGACTTTCACCCGGATTCTCTCGGGCATGCGGTGTAGCTCCCGTCGGTTGGACTCCTCCGTAAGTATAATGCTTCCATCATCCTGCCAAAGAAAAAGAGAGCCGGGCTTTCCCGGCTCTCTCCGACGTTTCTGTTGATCGGGGCTTATGCCGCTTCGGTCGGGGATCCCTCTTCCTCCGCCGCGACCAGCGCCCGCAACTCCTTGCTGGGCTTGAACACCGGCACCGGACGAGCCGCTACCTCCACCGGATCCCCTGTGCGCGGGTTGCGCGCCATCCGGGTCTTGCGGCGCCGGATCTTGAAGGTGCCGAATCCGCGCACCTCTATGTTGTGCTGATTCTTAAGGGCGTCCTTCACCGCGTCCAGAAAGGCATCGACGACACGAGCGCAGTCCTTTTTAGAGATCATGGGACCGGCGGTGCGAGCAATGGACGCGGTTACCTGTTCGACCAGATCGGCTTTGGTCATGGATCCCCCTCGAGGGTCAGCGGGACGCCCCGGCCAAGGGTCGGCCCACGCTGAGACAGTATGGGCTTACCTGTTGACTGTCAAGGGGTTGGCCCACCGGGGGCCGCCGGGGAGCCCATGAGGCGCAAGAATTCGCCAAAATGGGGGTAGGCGTCGTGAGGTCCCGGGGAGGCTTCAGGGTGATACTGCACGGCGAACACCGGAAGTTCTTTGTGGCGAATGCCTTCCACCGTACCATCGTTGAGATTGATGTGGGTGACCTCCACTCCCGAGGCTCCAGGGACGCCAGAAGTGTCTCCTTTCACTGCGAAGCCGTGGTTTTGGGAGGTAATGAGCACTCGCCCGGTGGACAGTTCCTTCACCGGATGATTTCCGCCGCGATGCCCGTAGGGCAGCTTGACCGTCGAACCCCCGAAGGCGAGCCCGAGCAGCTGATGGCCGAGGCAGATTCCGAAGGTCGGGATCCCGGTGGCAACCAGTTCCTTGATGTTGGTAATCGCGTACTTCACCGCCGCCGGATCTCCGGGCCCGTTGGAGAGAAAGAGACCGTCGGGCTTGAGCTCCCTGACTTCCCCGGCCGACGTCTTGGCGGGCACCACGGTGACCCGGCAACCTGAGGCCGCCAGCATCCTCACGATATTCCGCTTGAGACCGTAGTCGTACGCCACGACGTGCGGCCCTTCCTTCCCCTCGGACCAGATCTGAGGGGAGGTAGCCTTGGTGGCGAGGTCGAGTCCCACCATCGAGGGCGAGGACATGAGTTGTAGCGTGATCGCCGGCGACGGTTCCCGCCCCTCGGCGACCACTCCTCGCATGGCACCCCGCTCCCGGATATGCCGGGTCAGCCGTCGGGTGTCGACGCCCTCGATGACCGGAACCCGGTGCTCACCCAACCAGTCGTCGAGACTCCGGGTGGCACGCCAGCTGGAGGCCCGCTTGGAGAGTTCCCGCACCACCACCCCTGTCACCTTGGGCGAGTCCGATTCCTGGTCCTCCGGGTTGACCCCGTAGTTCCCGATCATCGGCGCGGTCATGACCACGATCTGGCCCAAATAGCTGGGGTCGGTGAAGGTCTCCTGATACCCGCTCAGGTTGGTGGTGAAGACCACCTCCCCGAAAGCGGGCGGGGTGGAGCGAGGATTGGTCCCTGGATACCAGGTCCCGTCCTCCAGCAACACAAAAGCGGGGCGATCGCTCATCCGGTCACCCCGCTCACCCGTGCCTCCGCGTGGGTCATTGCTGCTTCGGCTTCGGCGTCGCCGGCTGAGCCGGAGCCGGAGTGGTGGAAGGAGCAGGGGCCTGGGTAGCGCCGGGAACGGGGGCCCCGGTGGTGCCCGCAGGCGGAGTCGATGTCTCGGTCGACGGTGTGGTCGGTCCGGGGAGCACGGGCTCGGTAGTGGTGGGAAGCGGCTGCTGACGCAACCGCTCCTGGACCTCGGTCAGTCCTTCCTGCCGGTTGGCGGAGACGACCGCGAGCAGCAGCGAGAGGCCGAGAAAGACCCCGCCACACCACCAACTGGCACGGGTCAGCAGATTGGCGGCTTGCCGCCCACCGACCACAAGATCGGTGGTGCCGCCGCCCAGCGAGGCCAAGCCGCCACCCTGCCCTGCCTGGAGCAGCACAACCGCTGCCAGAATCACGGCATCCAGCAGGAGGAGAACGATGAGGAAGTAGTACATGGCAGGAAAAAAGACTAATCGAGCGAACGGCGGGACGGTAGGGCGGCGCCGCGATGGCGGTGTGACGAATCTTCGGTAATTGTTTCTTCGCTCATTACCCTCCGACCCCCACGATTTCGGCCCACCCTTCGGGATCCAGACTGGCCCCACCCACCAGCACGCCGTCGATCTCTTCGTGCGCAAGGAGGCTCAGCACGTTCTGCTGGTTGACGCTGCCGCCGTAGAGCACCCGAGCGCGACCCCCGGAGCCCAGCCGGGCCAGTTCCCGCCTGATCGAGCGGTGGACCTGGGCCGCGTCCTCCGGCGTGGCGTTGCGCCCGGTCCCGATGGCCCAGACCGGCTCATAAGCGATGATCACCCGCTCCACCTCGGCGGCGGAAAGGCCAGCCAATGCGGCCTCCAGCTGTCGAGCCACCACCGCCAGGGTTTGCCCGGCCTCACGCTCGGCGAGCTTCTCTCCGACGCAGAGAAAGGGCTGTATCCCGGCGGCGAGCAGGCTTCGAACCTTGCGGCCGGTTTCCTGATCGGTCTCACCGAAGACATGCCGGCGCTCGGAGTGGCCCACCAGGGCCCCAGTGGCGCCCACAGCACGGACCAACGGGATGGATACCGCCCCAGTAAAGGCACCCTTTGGCTCCCAGTGAACGTCCTGGGCCCCGACGCGGACATCTGACCGGGTGCGGAACGCCGCCACCGTGGCCTCGATCGAGACCGACGGAGGGAAGAACCAGAGGGCGCGCTCGGGATCGGGCATGGTGAGCGCACTGAATCGCGCGGCAAAGTCCCGGGCTTCCGCCGGCGAGACGTTCATCTTCCAGTTGGCGGCGAAGAGAAGCGATCGGACTGGAGGCCTGCTGGACCGGGGCATTAGACGTCGTCGAGCGCCGCCACGCCTGGCAGCACGCGGCCCTCGAGAAATTCCAGCGACGCACCGCCCCCGGTGGATACGTGGGTAACCTGCGTCTCGAGCCCAGCCGCCGCGATGGCAGCGGCGGAGTCTCCACCGCCGACGACGGTGATGGCACCGCGCGAAGTGGCCTCCGCCAGGCCCCGGGCCACGGCCAGGGTTCCGTGGTCGAAGGGCGGAGTCTCGAAGACTCCCATTGGCCCGTTCCAGAACACCGTCCCGGCTCCTGCAATCCTTGCCGCGAAGTCCTTCTCGGTGGCGGGATCGATATCGAACATTGCCCAGCCGGGAGGGATCTTGTCCCGCGGAACAGTTCGCCGCTCGGTGTTGGGATCCAGCTTCTGGCCGATAGTGGCGCCAAGCGGCAGGACCAGCTTGGCTCCCGCGGCGGTCATCACCCCTTTGGCCAGCTCGACCTTGTCAGTCTCTACCAAAGAGGTTCCGGTCTCCAGTCCCATGGCCCGGAAGAAAGTGCCCGCCATGGCTCCACCGACCAGCACCTGATCGACCCGCGGGAGTAACGATTCGATCAGGTCGATCTTCCCCGAGACCTTGGCCCCGCCCAGCACGGCGATGAAGGGCCGCTTGGGCTTCTCAATTGCCTCGCCCAGGTAGCGAAGCTCCTGCTCCATGAGGAACCCCGAGACGGCCGGCTTGAGCAGCTTGGCCACTGCCTCGGTGCTGGCGTGGGCCCGATGGGCGCTCCCGAACGCGTCATTGACGAAGAGATCCCCGAGCCGCGCGAAGACCTCGGCCAGAGCGGGATCGTTCTTCTCTTCTCCCGGATAGAATCGGGTGTTCTCGGCCAGGGCCACTTCTCCCCGACGAAGTTGTCGGGTGGCAGTGACCGCTTCGGGCGAAGTCGGATCAGCAATGAACTGGACCGGAACGCCCAGTACCTGTTCCAGCGCGCGCCGGCAGGGTTGCAGCGAGAACTCGGGGTCGGGGCCTTTCTTGGGCCGTCCAAAGTGGGAGAGGAGGATCACCCGCGCCCCGTGCTGCCGGAGGTAGTTGATCGTCGGAACCGAGGCGCGGATCCTGGTGTCATCGGTCACCACCCCGTTCTGGACGGGGCAGTTGAAATCGACCCGGACCAGGGCGCGGCGGCCGTCGAGGGCGGACGCATCGAGAGACTGGAGCGAGCGTTTCATCGGGAGGGCCGCCCGGCGACTATAGCCGGGCTCCGATGTAGCGTAGCAGGTCGTTGCAGCGGGCCGAGTAGCCCATCTCGTTATCGTACCACGAGGAGACGTGCAGCAGGGTGCCGTCGATCACGTTGGTGAGGGCCGCGTCCACTGTGCTGGAGTACAGGTTCCCGATGTAGTCGACCGAGACCAGCGGCTCGTCGCTGACGGCCAGGATCCCCTTGAGGCTTCCCGCCGCCGCGGCGCGAAAGGCGTCATTGACCTCCTGGGTCGAGGTCGCCCGCTTCACGGTGCAGGTCAGCTCCACGATCGAGACGTCAGGCGTCGGGACCCGCAGCGACACCCCGTCGAGCTTGCCCTTGAGCTCCGGCAACACCAGACCGGTGGCCTTCGCGGCGCCGGTCGTGGTCGGGATGATGGACATCGCGGCGGCCCGGGCCCGGCGCATGTCCTTGTGGGGCAGATCGAGGATCTGCTGGTCGTTGGTGTAGGAGTGGACCGTGGTCATGAACCCGTTCACGAAGCCGAACGCGTCCAGGATCACCTTGACCACCGGAACCAGGCAGTTGGTGGTGCAGCTCGCGTTGGAGATCACGTGGTGCTTGGCGGGGTCGTACTTGTCGTGGTTGACCCCTATCACCACGGTGATGTCTTCCTTCTTTCCCGGCGCCGAGATCACGACCTTGCGGGCCCCGGCGTCGAGGTGCTTGGCCGCCTTTTCCCGGTCGGTAAAGAGTCCGGTGGACTCGAGGACCACGCTGACGCCCAGGTCCTTCCACGGAAGTTGAGCCGGATCCTTCTGCGACAGTACCTTGATCACCTTACCGTCGATGTCGATCCCGCCTTCGACCGCGCGAACCTTGCCGTGGAAGGCACCGTGGACCGAGTCGTACTTGAGCAGGTGGGCCAGAGTCGCTGCGTCGGTGATGTCGTTGACCGCCACGAACTCGAGGTCCTTGGCGCCGCTCATCGCCGCGGCCCGCACGACGTTACGACCGATCCGACCGAAACCGTTGATCCCGACCCGCAGCGTCATGGCAGGCTTACCGTGTGAAGGGATTGAAGGGCAAGGGGCTCCATCGCTCGCGCAAAAGTAACCGCCTTCACGGGTCCGGCTCCAGCGGCGGCCAGGGCGGAAGCCGCCGACCCCAGGGTGGAGCCGGTCGTGAAGACATCATCAACCAGGACCACCGTGCCGGCCACCCGCTCCGCGCGGAAGGCGCCCGCCACGTTGGCGTGGCGCTCCTCCGGGGTCAAGGCGGTTTGCGTTCGAGTATCCCGGAGGCGGTGCAACGCTTCAGATACCGGGAGGCGGGTCAGCCGCGCCAGGGCCGTGGCAAGACGGGCGCTCTGATTGTAGCCCCGCGACCGGAGCCGCTTCGCGCTGAGGGGAATGGGCACCAGGCGAACCGGGGGTCGGAGCGGCGAGAGGTAGCGCATCGCCGACGCCATCGCCTCAGTCACCCGCCACCACCCATCGTACTTGAGACGGTGCACCGCCTGGCGGGCCGATGCGTCGAGCCAAACCGCGCTCCGCACCTCGACCAGCGCTTCGGGCCAATCCCGGCACACCCGGCACTCGACTCCGGACAGGACCGGTTGGCCGCATCGGGCACACAGCGGGTCGGAGATCGGGCGCCAGCGGGACCGGCACAGGGAACAAACGAGGGGATCGCCCTCGGCCGCGCCGATTGGCTCCCGGCATAGCAGGCACTCGGCGGGCAAGAGCCACCGCTCCAGGGCCTGGAGCGATTGCGAGAGCTCAGCGGAGAGCATCGCTCACCGCGGCCCGCATGACCTCGACGGGAGGGTCTTCATCGGGGAACCAATGGCGAAACGCGGCCGCGCCCTGCGCCACCAGCATCTCACGGCCGTCGGAAGCGCGAAGGCCCGACTGCCGCATGTTGCGGACCCAGACGGTCTCCTGTCGGGCATAGACCATATCGAAGGCAACGGAGGCGTCAGGCGCGTCGTCCAGCGCGATGGGCAGATGATCCGTGGAGTGGAGACCCAGGGGGGTCGCGTTGATCAAGACCTCGCATTCCTTGAGGCTGGCGACGGCGACTCCCTGCTGGCGTACCCACTCTTCGAAGGTGCGCTTGCGGCTCATGTCCCGCGACCGCACCGCCACCCGGGCCGACCGTTCCCAGGCCGCCGCCACCGCCGCGCGGGCTCCGCCCCCCGTTCCGGCGACCAGCCAGGTGCTGGAAGGGGCCTCGAGCAGGTCGAGTGCCGAGAGCACTCCATCCACGTCGGTGTTGTCTCCCGCCAGCCGATTCTCTGAATACCAGAAGGTGTTGCAGGCCCCGAGTCGCCGGACCCGCTCGGAAGGCTCATCCACACAACTGGCCCCCACTTCTTTGTGGGGGACGGTCAGGTTGCCGCCTCCTCCGGCATGAGCCAGCAACCGCATAGCCGCGCCGACCTCCGGGGAATCGCAGCGCAACGGGACATAGACAGCCTCGAGTCCCAGGACCCGGAAGGCTGCGTTGTGCATCACGGGGGAAAGCGAGTGCTCGACCGGAGAACCCAGGATGGCGAAGACCCGCGTGCGACCGTCGATCACCCGGACCTGGCCTGCAGGCGGGTCACCACCTGGTCGATCAGCTCGACCAGCTCGTCGTAGGTTTCGCGGTAGCCCTCGAGCTGGCCGCCGAAGGGATCGCTGACCTCGGCGGCGGGCGGCCCGCCGCTCCGGCCGTGGCCCGCGTATTCGCTGATCAGAAAAGTCTTCCCCGCTCCTCCCAGCTCTTCAACGCGGGCGCGGTGATGCCGGGCCATGGTCAGGACCAGATCGGCGGGCTCGACCAGCTCGCGAGTCAGCAGGCGGGCCCGATGGGCTGACAGGTCGAGTCCGTGCTCCAGGGCCACCAGGTAGGCGCCCTCGGACACCGGTGCGCCGTCCCAGGCGCCGGTGCCCGCCGAGGCGATAGTGATCCCGTCGGCGCTGCGGGCCGCCAGCGCCTGGCGGAGAATCTCCTCCGCCATGGGACTCCGACACGTGTTTCCGGTGCAGACCAGGAGAATGTGCATCACCGACTGGTTCACGCGAGCGTCCGTTGAATCTCAGACCAGGGTACCGCCCCTTCCCGAATCAACTTCGGGCGGTCTCCCACGCAATCCACCACGGTCGATGGGGGCCGGACCGGGAGCGGACCTCCATCGAGAATCATCAGGCGCCCCGCTCGCAGGTCCTCGCCGAACAGGGCCGCCATTGCCTCCGCCGACTCGACCGGCGGAGCCCCGGTGCGATTGGCCGAGGTCGAGGTCAATGGAGTATCCAGCGCGGCAATCAGCGCCGCCATCGCGACGTGGGCTGTGTGCCGCACCGCGTACCCACCGCTCGGCCCTCGCAAAGCGGGAGCCAGGCGGTCCCCGGTGCCGGATACGACCAAGGTCAGGGGCCCGGGCCAGTATGTCCCGGCCAGCGCCGAGGCTACCGGACCGAACTCCAGTCCCCACGATTCCGCCATCGCCCGGCCGGCGACCAATAGAAGGAAGGGCTGTCCTTCGTCTCTGCCCTTGAGGTGCGCCACCGCGGTTACCGCGTTTGCCGTCGGCAGCGACCCCAGCCCGTACACCGTCTCGGTCGGATGGCCCAGTATCCCGTTCTGCGCGAGGTGGCGCTGCACCAGGGGAATCGCCCCCGGCACCTCTGCCAGGCCCCGGAAGGGCACCATCATGCCGGCCGGGTGGCCATCACCTCCGCGAAGGCCAGATCCTCCGGAGTGGTCACCTTGAAATTACGCGGGGAGTCGGGCACCACGCAGACCCGCTCCCCGAGTCGCTCGACCAGCACCGCATCGTCGGTGGCCTCCAGGCCATTGAAGGCTTCGTATGCGCGCTCCAGCATCGCGCGGGGGAAGCCCTGCGGCGTCTGCGCCCGCCAGAGCCGTTCCCGGGGCAGAGTCCGACTTACCTGCACCGGATCGGTACCGGAGCCGGCCTCCTTGAGGGTATCACTCAGGGGGACGGCGGCCACCGCCCCCCAACCTTCGCGCGCGCGGGCCAGCACCGCGTCGATGGTGGCCCGCTCAACGAAGGGGCGAGCGCCATCGTGGACCAGCACGGTCCGGCACTCGGGTCGGAGCGCACGAAGCCCTGCCGCCACCGAGTCTCGCCGCTCCGCGCCACCGGCGACCACGGTCAGCCGATCGCTCAGCATCGAGGCGAGCCAGGCTGGTGGAGCGCTCACGTGCTCGGATGACAGGGTAAGGACGACCTGGGTCACGTCGGGGTGATCGAGGAAGGGTCGAAGGGCCCGGACTACCAGCGGAATCCCGGCGATCTCCCGGAACTGCTTGGGGACCGATCCACCCAGGCGGCTGCCCTGCCCCGCCGCGACGACCACGACGCCGACGTCACGCGGCAAGTGCCTGCACCAGTTGGTCGATGTGCCGGACACCGACCACCTTGAGGCCGGCGACCTGGACCGTGTTCCGCTCGCTCACCACCACCCGATGGAAGCCGAGGCGCAAGGCCTCGGTGAGCCGGCGCTCCACGCCTCCGATCGGCCGGACCTCGCCGCCCAGGCCGATCTCGCCCAGGTAGAGGGCATCCGGTGGAGCGGGCCGGTCGTTGATGCTCGAGAGGAGCGCCGCCGCAACCGCCAGGTCGGCGCCCGGCTCGGTCAACCGGAGGCCCCCGCTCACCCGGACGAAGACGTCGAGGTCGGCGAAGGAGATGCCGCCCCGCCTTTCGAGTACCGCGAGCAGGACCGCCAACCGTTTCTGGTCCAGACCGGTGGCCACCCGTTGTGGGGTGCCGTACCCGGAGCGCGAGGCCAGTGCCTGCACCTCCACCAGCACGGGCCGGGATCCCTCCATGAGGGCGGTGACGGCGCTCCCGGCGATGCCGGCGGCGCGCGCGGCGAGAAAGATGGATGATGGGTTGGGCACGGCGATCAACCCGCGATCGCTCATGCTGAAGACTCCGATCTCATCCACGGAGCCGAAGCGGTTCTTGGTGGCGCGAAGGAGGCGGTAGTCGAGGGTGGCCTCTCCCTCGAAGTAGAGCACCGTGTCCACGATGTGCTCCAGGGTCTTGGGCCCGGCGATCCCGCCGCCCTTGGTCACGTGTCCCACCACCACCACGGTGGTCCCCGACTCCTTGGCGAAGCGCATCAATCGCGCGGCGCACTCCCGGACCTGGCCCACGTTGCCGGGCGCGCCTTCCAGCGCGTCGGTGTAGACCGTCTGGATCGAGTCCAGGACCAGGAACTCCGCGCCCACCGCCGGGGCCGCTTCCAGGATGGCCTCGAGCCGGGTCTCACCAAAGACGTGGACCGCGTCGGTGGGTTCCTCGAGACGGGAGGCGCGGAGCCGGAGCTGCTCTGGAGATTCCTCCCCGCTGGCGTAGAGCACCCGGCGACCCGAGGTCTCCAGCCGCGCGGCGACCTGGAGCAGCAGGGTGGACTTCCCGACTCCCGGCTCGCCGCCGACCAGAATCATCGAGCCCGGTACCACACCTCCGCCCAGGACGAAGTCCAGCTCCGGGAGGCCGGTGTTCCAGCGCACCAGCCGGGACTCCGCGATGTCTCCCAGTCGAGCCGGAGGCACCGATCCCGAGAGCGTCGAGGCGCCCCGTCCGCCTCGTGCGGTGGGACGGCGAGGGGCCGCAACCGGCTCTTCCGCCACGGTGTTCCAGGCCCCGCATCCCTCACAGCGGCCGACCCACTTGGGATGACCGTGCCCGCACTCCGCGCAGCGATAGACCGAGCTACCCTTGGCCACCGGTCCCCTCGAACTCCTGGCGTTCGGTACGGTTGTAGAAGCGGGTGAACTGCTTCTGGAAATGGAGGTTGACCAGGCCGGTGGGGCCGTTTCGATGCTTGGCCACCAGGACCTCGGTCTTCCCTTCCAGGCTGTTCCCTTCCTTATCTACGGGTCCCTCATACATCTCGGGCCGGTGGATGAACAGGACCACGTCGGCGTCCTGCTCGATGGCCCCCGAGTCCCGCAGGTCGGAAAGAATCGGCCGCCGGTCCCCGCCCCGCTGTTCCGACGCCCGCGAGAGCTGCGACAGCGCGATGACCGGGATCTCCAGCTCCCTGGCCAGCCCCTTGAGCGAGCGGGAGATGTCGGAGATCTCCTGCACCCGGTTCTCGGCATACTCGGGACTCTTCATGAGCTGGAGATAGTCCACGATGATGAGGCCGACGTCGTTTTCCATCCTGAGCCGCCGTGCCTTGGAGCGCATCTCGAGCAGGGTGATCCCCGGCGAATCGTCGATCCAGATCGGGCAGCCGGAGAGCACGCCGGCGGCGCGGGCCAGCAAGGTGAAGTCCGCGTCGCTCAGGAGGCCGCGGCGAACCCGCTGGGCATCAATGGGACCCTCGGCGCACAGCAACCGCTGCACCAGCTGCTCCTTCGACATTTCCAGCGAGAAGACGGCGATCCCGGTATGGGCCTCGATCGCGGCGTGCGCGGCCACGTTCAGACAGAAGGCGGTCTTTCCCATCGACGGCCGGGCCGCGACGATGACCAACTCGGATCGCTGGAAACCCGAAGTGATCTCATCCAAGTCTACGAATCCGCTGGGGACCCCGGTAATCTTTTTGCCGCTCTTCTGGAGCGTTTCGATGCGCTCCATGGCGGGCCAGAGCATTTCCTTGAGCCGGGTGAACCCTTCGGTCTCGCGCAGCTGAGAGATCTGAAAGACGCGAGACTCGGCGGCGTCCAGCTGGTCGCCGGGGGTGGAGTGCCCTTCATAAGCCTGCTGAATGGTGGTAGTGGCCGCCTCGATCAGCTGCCGGAGGATGTACTTCTCCCGAACGATCTGGGCATGAAAGTCGAGGTTGGCCGCGGTTGGTACCGCGTCTACCAGCTCCGCCAGATAGCCGATCCCCCCGACTTCGTCCAGTTCGCCGGTGCTGGAGAGCTCGTTCCGCAGGGTAACGTGATCGATCACGGTCCGGCGCTCCAGCAGCCGGCGCATGGCGCGGAACAGACGGCGGTGGGCCTCGCGATAGAAGACGGTATCGTCCAGCAGCTCCGCGGCGCGTAGTGCGGCGTCCTGGTCCAGCATCATGGCGCCCAGGACTGCTTGTTCCGCTTCGTTGCTCCAGGGGGCGCCTCGGCCCGCCTGGGTCTCAAGCGTCGAGTAGTTGTCGTGCGATACGGACGTCATCCCAGGTAGGCTTCTTCCAGTTGGGGTTGCGGAGCAACGCGGCAGGATGGTACGTCACCACCAGCGGGATGCCGTCCAACCGGTGCACCTTGCCGCGCAGATCTCCCAGGCTCTTCTTCACCCCCAACAGACCTTCGGCGGCGGTTCCTCCCAAGGCCACGATGACCTTGGGCTGGATCAACGCCAGCTGGTGGTGGAGATACGGGAGGCAGGCCGCGACTTCATCCGGCAAGGGCTTCCGGTTCTGTGGAGGCCGGCACTTTACGATATTGGCGATATATACCGCTTCGCGCGGAATCTCAATGGCGGCCAGGATGCCGTTGAGCAACTCACCGGCCGGTCCCACGAACGGGCGGCCGGTCTCATCCTCGACCGCGCCGGGCCCCTCTCCAATAAAGACCAACCGCGCCTTGGGGTGACCCTCTCCCGGGACCGCGTGAGTGCGGCCTTCGCAGAGCGGGCACTTCCGGCACTTCTTGACCATCGCGGCCAACGCCTCGAGCGTCTCCAGCTCGGCGATGGAGTCACCCAGGAGAGAAGGCGTCGGCAGCGTGACGGTCAACCCCGGGCCGGGGATGGGCGGCGCGTTCTTCTTCCACTTGGGAACAGAAGTACTGGGTTCTGAGTTCTGAGTACTGAGTGGAGGAGACTCGGGCCCGGCGCTGGATGCTCTTGCCTCTTGCCCCTCATGCCTCACCCGCCGCAGCACCGGTGAGTCGGCGTCCACTACCAACTCTCCCCCACCCAGCTCGATCTGCTGTGCCAGGTACCGCCGGCGTGGATCAGCCAAGTCGCGCCTCCACCTCGTCCAGGATCGCCTCGGCCACCGACCGCTTGGAGGCGAGCGGCAGGATGCGAGAGCCACCTTCCCGATCCAGGATCGCCACCCGGTTGGTGTCGGTCTCGAAGCCGGCGCCGGGATCCAGCGCATCGTTGACCACGATCAGGTCGAGGGACTTCCGCTCCAATTTGGCCCGTCCCTTGGTCAGCGCGTCTCCGGTTTCCAGCGCGAACCCGACGGTTACACTCCCGGGCCGCCGGAGTGCGGTGGTGCTGGCCAGAATATCCGTGGTGGGCTCCATGGGGATCGCGAGGGCGCCTTCGACCCGCGGGCGCTTGTTGCCGCTGGGGTCCCGGGGCCGGAAGTCGGCCGGCGCCGCGGCCATGATGAGGACATCGGCGGTGGGCAGCTCCGATCGGATGCATGCCTCCAGCTCAGCGGTAGTCTCGATCTGTCGCATGTCGACGCCGACCGGTTCAGTCAGCCCCGAGGGTCCCGAGATCAGTACCACTTCGGCCCCGCGGGCCCAGGCCGCCTCCGCCAAACGATAGCCCATCTTGCCGCTCGAGCGGTTGGTGACCACCCGGACCGGATCGATCGGCTCACGGGTCGGACCGGCGGTGACGATGACGCGCCGCCCGCTCAGCTTGCCGCCCCGACGCAGCAGCCGCTCGGCGTGGGCCAGGATCGTCTCGGGCTCCGACATGCGGCCCGGTTGATCGGAAGGTCCTTCGGCGAGGGCCCCGGTCTCCGGCCCCACGAAGGCGAACCCGCGCGCCTTGAGGGTGGCCAGGTTGGCCTGGGTCGCCTCATTGGCATACATCACGTCGTTCATGGCCGGGGCCAGAAGTGCCGGGACCGTGCGGGCGAGCAGGAGGGTCGTCAGCAGATCGTCTCCCAAACCGGCCGCCACGCGCGCGAGCACGTTGGCGGTGGCGGGCGCCACCACGATCAGGTCGGCCGTCTGGGCCAGGCGAATGTGGGTGAGCGCGGTCCCGGGCTCCCAGAGCGAGGTGAGGACCGCGCGTCCGGTCAGGGCCTCAAACGTCAGGGGCCGCACGAACTCCGCGGCCCCCTGAGTCAGGATGACGTCCACTCGCGCGCCCGCCTCGGTCAGGCGCCGGGCAAGGAGGCAGCTCTTATAGCTGGCGATACCGCCCGACACGCCGAGGACGACCTGGCGGCCCGCCCACGCGGGCTCAGGCCTCGGAGCGGCGCCGGCGGACGAGCTTGTAGGTGAGGTCACCGGAGACCATGGACTCCAGCGCCAACGTGGTGAGTTTCTGACCGTGCTCCTGAATGCGGTCGCGGGGCAGCTCGTTCAGCAGCCGGGAGAACTTGGCGGCTACCAGCACCCCGAGGTACTTGTTGCCGGCTTCATGGGCGACTTCGGAAGGCGTAATGATGCGCATCGACTCCTCATTTGGTTGAGACCAGGCCCGCGCTGGCGGGCCTGAAATGTAGCACTACTTGAGGTCTTCCCCCACTTCTGCCCGCAACAGATTCACGAACGCCCCCAACCCCTCCTGGCGGGCCACCCGCCGGGTCTCCGCGTCCACGATGGCCGCGACCTGGGCCACGGCTGCGTCGAGGTCATCGTTGACGATGGCGTAGTCGTACTCGGTCGCCGCCCCCAGCTCATCCCGCGCGTGCTCCAGGCGGCGCCGGAGGGCCGCCGGGTCCTCGGTTCGTCGCTCCTTGAGCCGCTGAATCAGGACCCGGCCCGACGGCGGCAGGACGAAAACGTGCACCGCGTTGGGGAAGGTGCGCCGGATCTGCCGCGCGCCTTCGAGCTCGATATCCAGCACCGGGATTCGGCCCAGGCCCAGGATCCGCTCGATCTCGCTCCGGAGGGTGCCGTAGCGCTCGCCGTTGTAGGTCGCCGTCTCCAGGAACTCGCCGGCTCGTTCCCGGCGTTCGAAATCTTCGCGATCGAGGAAGAAGTAGTCCTTCTTGTCCTCTTCCCCCGCTCGCCTGGCCCGCGTGGTAGCCGAAACGGAGTAGCCCGTGTTCGACCGCGCGGCCAGCAGCCGCCTGGCGATCGTCGTCTTGCCTCCACCCGATGGGGAGGAGAGGACCAGCAGGAAAGGCTTCACTCCAGGTTCTCGAGCTGTTCGCGGAGCTTCTCCAGCTCTCCCTTCATCCGGATCACCTGTTGGCTGATCTCGGCGTCGTTGGCCTTGGACCCCATGGTGTTCACTTCGCGGCCCAGCTCCTGGGCCAGGAACCCGAGGGTCTTCCCCACCGGTTGATCGCCGGCCAGCGCGGCCCGGCAGGCCCCGAGGTGGGTCGAGAACCGCACCAGCTCCTCGGTGATGTCGAGTCGGTCCGCGATGAACGCGATCTCCTGGGCCAGGCGGTTCTCGTCCGCCGGCTTGCCGTCCATCAGCTGGGTCACCGACTGCCGCAGCCGGTCCCGCTCCCGGACCAACCGCTCGGGAGCCCGCGCCGCGATCCGCTTGCCCGCCTGCTCCAGCTCATCCAGGCGCCGGTTCAGCTCCGCGACCAGCGCGGCCCCTTCCCTCGCCCGCATCTGTTTGCAGTCCGCCACCGCCCGTGAGACGATCGGTTCGACCTCACTCCAGGCCGCCGTCGTTTCGTCGCCGCCCGCGGCCTTGACCACATCCGGCTGGCGCACCACCAGGCTCAGGTCCAGCTCGCCGGGCAGCGAGAGCGCCGACTTCAGCTCTTTCAGTTTGGCCACCACCTGGCGGGCCCGCTCCAGATCGACCGAAATCGACAGTTCCTGCCGCGGAGGCTCGTTCCAGCGAAAGCTCACCGCGATGTGGCCCCGCTCGAAGTCGCGGCGAAGGCGCTCCCGGAGCTCATTCTCCAACGGGGCCAGGTCGCCGGGCAGCTTCAGGGACGGATTGAAATGCCGATGATTGACGGTCCGAATCTCGACCCGCAGGCGTCCGCCGGCTGCCGGTCCCTCGGCCGTGCCGAACCCGGTCATGCTGTAGAGCACGCGTTCACCCTTGAGCCGGGAAAGCGGCAAAAGTTAGTGGGATGGAGTGGTCGCGGCTAGGGGAGGAGGAGCACCCGTGGCGGGTCTCGAGTCTCAAGTCACAGGTCGCAAGTCTCAAGTCTCAAGTCTCAAGTCTCGAGTAAAGCCGGTGAGACCTGCAGCTTGTGACTTGCGACTCCAATCAGTTGGCGAACTCCCATTTCACCCCAAACGTGTACGCGAAGGTCGGCATCGGGAACCCGGGCACGTACTCGACGTTATGCCGCGCGGCCATGTTCCAGCGATCCCAGAAGACCAGGAAGCTCAGGATCTTGAACTGCACGAGGCTGCGGAAGACGGTGTTCCCCCTGAGGGTCACCGGCGCGCCGTTCACGTCGCGGCCGATCACGCCACTGCTCCACGCTTCCATGCCGACCTGGGCCTTGAAGTCGAAGGCGCCGCTGGGAAAGCTCCGCCAGAACTTGGTGCGAATCGTGGCCGAACTGAAGGAGTGGGTCGGCGGCAGCCCCTCCGGAGCGGCGCTTCCGATTGGATCGCTGTACCAGCTCTCCAGGGTGATCCAGCGCACCGGAGAGATCCTGGCATAGGCCGTGACCCAGTCGGTTTGGGGCTGAGATCCGATGGTCGGGAAGGTCGGATACGGCTGGTAGCCGAATGGCTTGAAGGCCGACGTGCGCGAATAGGTCACCTCCACCGCGGCCGGCCGGCTGTGCCATCCGACGGTCCCTTCGAGGTCGTGAATGTCCTGTGCCTGCGAGGTGAGAACCGCCGGTGCGGCGACCACCGATCCGTATCGGGCGGAGCCGCTCACTTCGATGGAGCCTGGCAGCCGGAGACCGGCCCGGAGTCCGACCCAATCGCTGGACCGGCTCTGCTCGTGGCTCTGGTGCCCAACCTCCGCGCTCAAAGTAATCACAGTGATCGGCGACCAGGCCGCGCTGCCTCGAGCGTCGATGGACGTCCACTGCGAACGATTGAAGACCGACCCGGTGGCGCTGAAGCGCGCGCTTCGGTAGGACGCGATGGCGCCGCCTTGGCTCACAGTGCTATTGACTCCGCTCCCGTCCCAGTGGGTTCTCCCATAGAGCAGATCGATCCGGGCACCGGACCCCCCTTCGGGGCGGCCGTAGAAGGCCCGGAATTGCAAGTCGGCCCGCTGGCCATCCAGCCCCGCACCACTCGCCGCGGTGTCTCCATCCGCGATGAACGGATCGCGCTTGGGATTGTTGGAGAGGTACTGGGCCTGGATCCCGTACTTCGGCTTGATGAAGCCGAACTGGACCCAGAAGTTCCCGTTGCTGTACTTGCTGCTCTGGCCCGTGATCGTGGGAGAATCGTTGAAGTCGGCCGCGATCGCGAAGCCGAACCCGACGCGGTACCGGCGTTCGAGGGCGCCAATGTACCGGGCAAACCGCTGGTAACCGGTGGCGATCTCGATCCGGGAGTCAGGAGCCAGCCGGTCGTGCCGCCGGGTATAGAGGTACACCCGGAGCAGCCCCGGCCACCGATCGATCTCCACCCGACCCAGCAGGCTCAGCGCGAAAAGCGCCGGGTCCACCCCCACGCTATCGGGACCGATCGGAAGGTAGGGAAACCCATCGACATAGTATTCCACCGCGGTCGAGCCCCGACCCTGGTAATTGGCGTTCTCGGGACGGCCCACGAACCCGCCTCGCCAGAGATAGACCCCCGGCACCCGCATCAGCAGATCACCCACCGTCTCGGCGTTGGTCCAGTCCACCGAATCCCGCTCCAGGACGATCCGGCTCATGGCGGGCTGGGGCCCCTCGACACCGATCAACGGGAACACGTGAGTGATGGCGCTGCCCTTGGCCTGGGCCTCGAGGTAGCGCTTGGTCAGATCCACGGTGTCGGCGCGGATCGAGTCGCTGGGGAGGGTATCGCGGAGAGTCTGCTGAGCGGAAAGCCCCGGCGAAAGCCAGGCGCTGAAGAGAGCCCACAGGACCAGCCAACGGCAGCGGGATCCGCCGTGCTTCGAGTACGGGACCGCGATTGGGATCACCGCGTGCCGATCACCGTGGGCCGGAGGTGGGGGTCACTTACCCGCCCGGCCCAACACGAACTCGCAGAACAGGCGGACCATGACTCCGGTCGGCCCCTTGACCATGGTCGCGTCCTCTCGTTCGGTGTAGGCGGTACCCGCGATGTCGAGATGGGCCCAGGGGAAGCCCTTCACGAACTCGCGCAGGAACCAGCCGGCGGTGATGCTGCCCGCCGGCCGGCCTCCCGAGTTCTTCACGTCGGCGATGTCCGATTTCATGAGGTCGCGGTACTCATCCCAGAGCGGCAGCGGCCAGACCCGCTCACCGGCCCGCTCGCCCGCGCGGCGGACCTCCTCGACCAGCGCGTCATCGGTCCCCATCACTCCGGTCACCACATGGCCCAGGGCCACCACCATGGCTCCCGTGAGGGTCGCGGCGTCCAGCACGCAGGCCGGCTCGTACCGCCGGGCCCAGGAGAGCGCGTCGGCCAGGATCAGCCGTCCTTCCGCATCGGTATTGATGATCTCGATGGTCTTGCCGAAGTGGCTCTTGACCACATCACCCGGCTTGATCGCGTTCCCCGAAGGCATGTTCTCGGTGGCCGGTACCAGGCCCACCACGTTGAGCTTCGGCTTGAGCTGTCCCAGCGCCTCGAAGGTGCCAAGCACCGCGGCGGCCCCCGACATGTCGTACTTCATCTCTTCCATGCTCTGCGCCGGCTTGATCGAGATCCCTCCGGTGTCGAAGGTGACGCCCTTCCCGATCAGCACGACCGGGGCACCGCTCCCGCCCTTGTATTCGAGCGCGATGAACCGCGGCTCCTCGACGCTGCCCTGCGCGACCGCCATCAGCGCGCCCATTCCCTCCTTCAGAATGGCGGCCCGATCCAGCACCGTGACCGCAAATCCGTACCGGCGCCCCAACTCCTGTGCAGCGGTGGCGAGGTAGGCAGGAGTGCATACGTTGCCGGGGAGCACCTGGAGCCCGCGGGTCAGCGTCTGCCCCGCCGCGATGGCGACCCCGATCCGGTAGCCGGCCTCGACGGCCACAGTCTGATCCGGGGCCAGAATCTCGATCCTCTCGAGCGGGGCCTTCTTCTCCTCCGGCGGCTGCTTCATCTCGGCGTACTGCCAGGCCCCAAACGCCAGTCCCTCGGCTACCACCTGCCCTGCCTCTTCGGCGCCCAGACTCCCCCGCCCTTCGGGGGATAGATGAAACGCGGCCGAGGGCACGCCCAGGCTCCGCGCCTTCTTGGCCGCCGCGGACGCCGCGCGACGGATCGGCCCTCGGCCGATCTCCTCCCGCTTCCCCAGCCCCAACAACAACAGTCGCGCCGCGGAACCGGCGCCGTAGACCAGCGCGGACTCGTCCTTCTTGCCGGCGAAGTCTCCCGACTTGTAGAGCCTGGTCAGCGCTCCGCCCGAGGCGCCATCCAGCGCCTGCAGCGAAGACGGGACTTCCCCTCCCGCCGGGACCGCGATCGCCAGGAGCGGCGTGGCATGAGCCGCCGGGGCGGCGGGAACGACGACGGTGGTCAGAGTCATGGGGCGACTGGTTAGTGTGAACAGTGCCGAAAAGTAGTGCGGGGCGGTCCGCCGCAGCCAATCACCGGCGCCGCCGCATGGCGATGTAGGACCGAGGAGCCGGGCCGACGTACTCCGCGCGAGGACGGATCAGCCGTTCGTCCTGATACTGCTCGAGGATGTGAGCGACCCAACCGGGCATCCGGCTCACGGCAAAGATGGCCGGGAACAGGTCGGCCGGGATGCCCAGGGCACGATAGAGCGGCGCCAGGTAGAAATCCACGATGGCATGCTGTTCCAGCCGGGCCACCACCGCCTCCTCCAGCGCCCGCACGGTCTGATACAGCGACTCGAGTCCGGCCCGCCGGCACTGCCGGTCGACCAGCGGGCGCAGGAGTGCGGTCCGCGGGTCCTCTCCCCGATAGACCTGGTGGCCGAAACCGGGGATCTTGGGCTTCCCTCCGGCTCGCCGCTCGAGCCACGCGGTCACCCGATCGGGACCGCCAATCTCTTCCAGCATCTGGATCACGTTCCGGGTATGCCAGCCGTGGCGTGGCCCCGAAAGGGCGGCGGTGGCGGCCGCAACCCCCGCGTAGACGTTGGCTCCGGTGGCGGCGGTCACCCGCGCGGCGAAGGTCGAGGGGTTCAGCTCATTATCGGCTCTGAGGATCAACGCAGCGTCAAAGTCTCGCGCCGCTTCGGGATCCGGTTCGGATCCGGACAGCATCCGAAGACAGTTGGCTGCGAAGCTCATCCCTTTTCTCGGCGACTCGGGGCGCAGCGCCTGGCGCATCCGGTGAAAGGCGGCCACGGCGGTGGGGGCCTGCCCGATCAGCCGCATCCCCTGACCCCAGGCTACCTCAGCCGTCGGCGGCAACGAGACCGGTTGATCCACAGCGGCGGCCGCCAGTGCCGTGCGCAACGCCAGCATCGGATCGGCACCGGCGGGACACAGGCGGAGGGCCTTGAGCGCGATCGAGGAGAGTCGCTGGCTGTTCCGCAGCTGTTTGGTGAAGTCGGCCAGCTCGGCGCGCGAGGGGAGATCACCCCGGAGGAGCAGATAGGCGGTCTCTTCGAAGGTGGAGCCAGCGGCCAGGTCCGTTACCGCATAACCCCGGTAGGCCAACCGCCCTGCGTCGGCCCCGAGATCGGCGATCGAGCTCTGAAGAGCGATCACCCCATCCAACCCCGGAACCGGTCGAGCCGCGGTCATCGACTCAGGCCGGAGGCCCGCTCAGGTACTCTTCCCCATACATCCGGATCAGCTCGAAGAAATAGGAGATGGCCAACGGCCCGATCAGAAGGCCGAGGAGCCCGAAGTAGCGGATCCCGGCGATGGCGCCGATCAGGGTTACCAGCGGATGGATGTGGGCATAGCGCCGGTACACCAGGGGGCGCACCACCAGGTCCACGTTGCCGACCACCACCAGCCCCAACAGGAACAGCACCGTCGCCGCTGCATACCGCTCAGCCAGCACCAGGCTCAGCACGCCCGGCCCCCAGACCATCCCGCTGCCCACCACCGGCAGCACCGCCAGGATCACCGTCACCACACCCCAGAACGCGGCGTTGGACAGTCCTGTGACCAGAAACCCCAGCGCTACGAAGAGTCCCTGCACCAGCGCGGTCAGACCTGTTCCGATGATGGTCGAGACGGTCACATCCCAGAAGCGCACCCGAAGCGCCTCCGCGTTGTACTCCGAGAAGGGGATGAACGGGCGCAGCCACTTCCAGGCCTGCCCCGAGCCCAACGAGAGGTAATAGAGGACGAACAGCGAGATGAACAGGTTGAGGGTGAAGAGCGTCGCCGTCCCGATGATCTGGAAGGCGTTCTCACCCAGCCAGTGCAGGATCCGATTCCCGGCGTCGAGCACCTCCGGGCCGATGGCGACGCCCCCGATCTCGAGGCCGGCCAGCTTCTGGACTCCCGAGTCCTGCAACACGCCACCCAGCACCTGTCGAGCCTGCCCCGCGATCAGGGTGGCGAGCGGCAGCCCGACCAGGACGAAGACGGCCAGCAGCAGGGCGACCACCAGCAAAGCCGCCCAGGATGGCGGGAGGCGCTTGGCCAGCCACCGGTGGAGCGGCTGAGTAACCACGTAGAGCACCACTCCGCCCAGGAGTCCGCTCGCCAGGGGGGCCAGCCCGATCACCAGACTGATGCCCAGCAGCGCGATCAGCAGGGCTGCCCGCTGCTGATTGTTCTCGAGGAGTTTGAGTGGCATGAAGACTCCAGGGCGAGGCGCCGGTCCTGGTGGGCCGCGACAACAATAGCGCGACGGCGGAGCGACCCACAAGCCTCTCGATGCCTGCGCGCGACTGGTCTAGCCCGTCGGCCCGGCCTATACTTCCGTCCTCACTGGTGCCGCCCAGCCGACCCGTTCCGTCAGGATCCGTGGCCGACATCGATCAACGCCTTCAGGCCTCCCTTTCCGACCGCTACCGCATCGAGCAGGAGCTCGGGCGCGGCGGGATGGCCACCGTCTTTCTCGCCAAGGACCTGAAGCACGAGCGTCAGGTCGCCATCAAGGTCCTGCATCCCGAGTTGGCCGCCACCATCGGTGGCGAGCGCTTCGATCGGGAGATCAAGCTGGCCGCCCGGCTCCAGCACCCCCACATCCTGAGCCTCTACGATTCGGGCGAAGCCGACGGCCTGCTCTACTACGTGATGCCGTACGTAGAGGGCGAGTCGCTGCGCGACCGGCTCAACCGTGAACGGCTGCTGCCGATCGACGACGCGCTCCAGATCGCCATCGAGGTCGCCGATGCCCTGAGCTACGCGCACATGCTGGGCATCATCCACCGGGACATCAAGCCGGAAAACATTCTCCTGACCGGCGGCCACGCCCTGGTCGCCGACTTCGGGATCGCCCGTGCGGTGACCAGCGCCGGTGGCGAGAAGTTGACCCAGACCGGGATGGCCCTGGGAACGCCCCTGTACATGAGCCCCGAGCAGGCCACTGGCGAGGACGTGGGGCCGAGCGCCGACATCTACAGCCTGGCCTGCATGCTCTACGAAATGCTGGCGGGACAACCACCCTTCACCGGTCCCAACGCCCGGGCGATCATGGCCCGCCACGCCATGGACTCGGTCCCGGGACTCAGCCTGGTGCGCGACACGGTGCCGGAGGAAGTCGAGGACGCGATCCTCTGCGCGTTGGCCAAGGTGCCGGCGGACCGGCCGCAGACCGCGGCCCAGTTCGCCGAGATGCTGGGGCTTCCCCTCGGTTCCACGGCCACCCGGCGAGTCGGCTCGCGCAGCGGACCTAGCCGAAGGATCAGCACGGCGAGCAGCCGTCGACTTAGCACAGGCAGCACGCGTCGACTGAGCGGGGCGGATACCCGACGGATCAGCACCCAGGAGACGGTGCAGATCGGGCCCGAGCCCCTGGGCCGGCGCTGGCTCTGGGCGTTACTGGCGATACCCGTGCTGGGCCTCGCAGCGTTCGGAGTCTGGAAGCTCAAGGCCCGCCCGGCCAAGCCCGGCGAACTGGCCGGCGGCCTCGATCCCCGACACATCGCCGTCCTCTACTTCACCGATTTCAGCCAGGCGAAGGATCTGGGATATCTCGCGGACGGCCTCACCGAGGCCCTGATCACCGACCTGAGCCAGGTCCCCTCACTCCAGGTCATCTCCCGCAACGGTGTCGAGCCGTTCCGAGGGAACGAAGCCCGCGACAGCGTGGCGCGCGCGCTGAAGGTCGGGAGTCTCATCGTGGGCAGCGTGGAACAAGCGGGAGACAAGGTCCGGGTCACGGTGCGCCTGGTGGATGGGGCCAGCGGCGCCGACATCGATCGCAAGAGCTTCGAAGAGGCCAAGGGCAGTCTGCTCGGCATTCGCGATCAGCTGGTCGCCCAGGTCGCCGGATTCCTTCGGAGCCGGCTGGGGGAGGAAGTCCGGGTGCGGGAACAGCGGGCCGGGACCAGGAACCTCGATGCGTGGGTCCTGTTGCAGCAGGCCGAGCGGTCGCGCAAGGACGCAGAATCACTGGTAGCGGTAGACAGTCTCCCGGCGGCCCAGAAGGCCTTTCATCGGGCCGATTCTCTGGCTGAGCAAGCGGGAAATCTGGACAATCGCTGGACCGAACCCCTGGTGCTCCGCGCGCAAGTCGCCTACCGGCTGGCCCGGCTGAGTGACGACGAACCCAAGGCCTCCGCAGAGCACGCCAAGCAGGGGTTGGCAGTTGCCGAACTGGCGCTCCAGATCGACCCCAACGACGCGCGGGCACTGGAGAGCCGAGGCACCCTTCGGTACTGGCTCTACCTGCTGCACACCGAGTCCGATCCCAAGGCCTCGGCCGCGTTGCTCAAGAGTGCCCGCGAGGACCTGGAAGCGGCGGTCCGCCTCGACCCCTCGCTCGCGAGCGCCCACGCGACCCTGAGTCACCTCTATTATCAGTACGACGACGTCCCGGCCGTGGTCCTCGCCGCGAGACGGGCCTACGAAGAAGACGCGTACCTCAGCGTGGCCGACCTGGTGCTCTATCGATTGTTCAACGGGTCGCTCAACCTCGAGCAGCTCGCGCAGGCGGAACGCTGGTGCGATGAAGGGCGGAGGCGATTTCCGCGTGAGTATCGGTTCTCGGAGTGCCGCCTGGATATGATGGTCACTCCCCAGGTGCCTCCCGAGGCGCCACAGGGTTGGGCCGAGCTGGCTCGACTCGACAGCCTGACTCCGTCGACCCTCCAGGCGTATGAGCGGCTCTACGGCCAGATGCGCATGGGCGGGATCCTCGCGCGCTCCGGGCTCAAGGACAGCGCGCGCCACGTCCTCCAGCGGGCGCAGGCCGGATGGACTCCCAAGATCGACCCCGACGGAGACCTCCTGGCGCTGGCCGCCTACAGCTACGTCCTGCTCGACGACAAGGACCAGGCGATCTCCATCCTCAAGCGTTACGCGGCGGGGCACCCGGGTCACTTCGAATCGGGCAAAGAGGTCGGCTGGTGGTGGCGGAGCCTGCAAGGCGATCCGCGGTTCCAGGCGATGCGCGGCGGGACCTAGAGCGCAGCGTGGCCGAGGCAGAGGGCTGCTGGAGCTGCCGGGGGCCCGCTACAGGATCTTTGTGCCGTCCGAAACTATCCCCAAGTCGGGCAAGCACTTGACACCCCTAGGGTTTTGGCTGAAGTTTGGCCCCGAGCTTGCCCCATCCGGGAACTCATTCGTAGGAAATCGATTGTGCGGTTCGGGCACCAGCAGACTGGACACGCACCGGTATGCGAAACCCTCGCCTCCAGGAAGACACCGACTCATGAAGCGCCTCGCCTTTGCCGCACTGGCCGCTACCGCGGTCGCAGCGTGTAGTAACGAACAACCGATCCCTTCCTCCCCGGGGACGGGAGCGCCGAGCTTCGCGATCTCGGACGGATCCAGCGGGGGCAACCCGCACTTCTTCTTTCTTCCTCCGCTCGTCAATTCGCCAACATTCAGTGGGACCTTCAACTCGAAGCTGCAGCCGACGGTCGAGATCTGTCACCTGACCACCGATCCCACCTGCCAGAGCTACGTCACCCGGTTCCCCTTCTCGCAAATTACGGTCGACACCATTGGCCAGAAGTATCAGGTCAACTGGAACACCAGCCCCTCGGTCCTTGTCAGCGGGCACATCTACCGGGTGCGGGTGATCATCGGCGGTACGGCAACCGCGACCATCTCGGCCTGCCCGGCCACTGCCGGCTTCCCGGCCAGCGCATCGGGGTGCAAGGAGTTGGGCTATCTAGATACCAAACCGGTAGCGACGCCTCAGGAAGTTCCCGGCACCCAGAGCCCCGGACTTTACGTCTTCCTCAACGGGAGCAACAATCCGGTCAAGTTCCGGATCGAGAAGGCCGCCCTTTGTGCTCCCGACGCGAAGGACTGCGGTGAGGGCACCGCAAGCAACGGCGGCGGGACCATCTCCGGCACCTACTCCAACCTGGTGATTCCGCCGGGCTCGATCTCCCAGACCTTCGGGTCGGTTACCATCGTCCTTCAGAAGGTCCCCTGCACCGCCAGCGGCCGGGTTAGCTTCGTCCCGGTCGATCTCCCGCAGTTCCAGGGCTGTTACCACTTCACGACTTATCCGGCGAACGTCACGTTCGATGCCTCGTATATCGTGGGCATGTGCCTGCTGCGCCCCACCGGGCTGACGCACGCGCAAGAAGACCTGATGCAGATCCACAAGTTCGAGCCCACCAATCCCGGCGCGGGAGTCGAAGCGCTGGCGGAGGCGACGGCGACGATCGACTGCACCAACTTCGGGACCATCACCACGGCCAGTCTCAACCCGATCGTCAATCTGGCTCGAGGTATCGAAGGGAAGGTCATGAGCTGGCTCAGTCCGACCGTGGCCTTCGCCGCGCATCTGGGCGGCGGGACCGGCAGCAAGAGTCTGAGCGATATGGTGTGGTCGATCCCGGCCCAGATGGCCAAGGCGGCCGGCGATGGTCAGACGGTGCCGGTGGGCACCGCGGTGCCCGTCCCGCCCAAGGTCCGGGTCACCGATGCCAGTGGGAACGGCGTTCAGGGCGCCACGGTGTTCTTCTCGCCGTCGAGCGGAAGTTCGATCACCCTGCCGTCGTCCGCCGTACCGTGCCTGTCGGACCCGCTTAAGTCCTGCGTTCCCACCGACGCCAATGGCTATGCGCAGGTGGCATCCTGGATAGTGGGACCGCCTTCGGGGACCTACACCCTCACCGCCAGCGGCGTGGGGTTGGGAACCTCGCCGACCACCTCAGGCACTCTCACCACCGGCAGTGTCACGTTCACTGCCATCGCCTGCGCGCCGGGCTACGGGACCGCAACGGTCGATGGGATAATCGGCGCCAATGAGTGGCAGTGCGCCCAGCCCGTCAACTTCACGGCGAACCTTTCCGGCGGCAGCGCCCCGGCCACCCTCTACTACATGAACGACGGGGCCAACCTCTACCTGGCCGTCAAGGTCCAGCGCAACGTCAACGACAAGATCAACACCCTGCAGTTCAACTTCGACAACAACGCCAGCGCTCCGGCGTCAGGTATCGCCGAGGCCGGTGACGACATCCTGATCGAAGACGGGGGGGCCAATCTGTTCAGCGACAACTATCTGACCAGCAAGTGCGTCAATTCGAGTCAGTCAACCTGCGGCGCCACTGACGCCTCGGGTGGAGGAGCGGCTAACGGCGCCGGCGCTACCCAGTGGCAGGGCGGGTACCGGATGTACGAGATCAAGCACCCGCTCAATTCCGGCGATACCGCCCATGACTTCATCCGGGCGGCCGGCCAGCAGCTCGGATTCTTCCTGACCCTGCAGCAAGGATCGGGGGCCCAGGGCAACACCCAGTGGCCCGGGTTCAGGAGCTACCTCAAGATCACGATCCAGTAGCGTCTACCGGGTCGAGGGAAGAGCGGGACGTGAACGGGAGGTGCTCAGGCACCTCCCGTTTACTTTTCATCAGGACGCACAGGAGCTGGCCATGGGATTGATCAGCGGAATCCACCACGTCACCGCCATCGCGGGTGACCCCCAGGAGAACCTCGACTTCTACGCCGGCGTGCTCGGCATGCGCCTGGTCAAGAAATCGGTCAACCAGGACGTCCCCGACACCTACCACCTCTTCTATGCCGATGGCATCGGCCACCCCGGCACCGATCTTACCTTCTTCCCCTGGCCCGAGATGGCCCCCGGCCGGAACGGCGTCGGCCTCGCCGTCGAAGTCGCTCTGGCGGTGCCGGCCGGGAGTCTCGGCTACTGGACCGACCGGCTGGCCAAGCGCGCCGCGACCGTTGGTCAGGTGACGACCCGGTTCGGGGAGCGGGTCCTTCCGCTGGCCGATCCTCACGGGCTCCAGCTGGCGCTGGTGGAGACCGGCGATCCGCGGGAGTTCGTGCCCTGGGCCGAGGGCCCGGTGCCGGCGGCCCACCAGGTTCGCGGGCTTCATGGAGTGCGACTCCGAGAACGGAGCCTGGCGGCGACGGCGGGCTTTCTCGCCGAGGGGATGGGCTTCAAGGAGGTCGGGACCGAGGCGGGATGGCACCGGTTCGCAGCGGAAGGCGGCGGATCGGGGCGCATCGTGGACGTCGAGGAAGTCCCTGGCGACAAGCGGGGCCATTGGGGACCGGGAGCGGTGCACCACGTGGCCTACCGAGTGCCGGACGACCGAACCGAACTCGAGGCGCGGGATCAGGTGCTGGCGGCGGGCGCCATGCCAACCGAGGTGATCGATCGGTTCTGGTTCAAGTCGGTCTACTTCAGGGAGCCAGGTGGAGTGCTCTTCGAGATCGCGACCGACGGCCCCGGCTTCGCTGTGGATGAAGCGCCAGCAGAACTGGGATCACACTTGGTCCTCCCGCCCTGGCTGGAGCCGGCTCGGGCCCAGATCGAGCGCGGGCTGCCGCCGCTCCGAGCGCCGGCGCGCGCGATGGCGGCATCGAAGTGATCGGCCAGGGCATCTGGGCACGGAAGTCCACCGAGCCACCCATAGACTCACGAATTTGGCACGGTCCTCGCATGTTGAAGTGACCTGATCCGTAAGCGTAATCCGTGGATGGTGTCATCTGTGGATCCATCTGTGTCATCTGTGATTGCATCGGTGTCATCTGTGGATTGGAGGCCTCCCCATGAAGCGCTACGCCCTACCTGTGCTCGGTACACTGCTGTTGGGATCCGGTATCGCACCACTCGCTGCTCAAGAATCTGATCAGCACCATCTCGACCTGTCAGTGGCCTTTCGGGTCAGCACCCTGGGCTTCGGGGTCGAGGTGAACAAGTTGCTCATGAGTCATCTGGGGGTCCGGGTCGGCGGCAACTACTTCAAGTGGAGCACCACCAAGGACAACAGCGGCATCACGTACGATGCCTCGGCCAAGCTGCATGCCTGGTCGGCGCTGGTCGATCTGTACCCCAGCGGGCGAGGGGCCTTCCACCTGACCGGTGGCATCATGTCCAACCCGGTGACTGTTTCAGGGACCGGCGTACCCAGTGGGGGCAGTTTCGACATCGGTGACAGCACCTATGCCGCCGCGGACGTGGGAACGCTCTTGGGTGAGGTGAAGTACCCTGACGTGGGCGCCTATGTCGGCCTGGGCTTTGGAACGCCGGCGAGGAAGGGCGGGCCGCTCGAGTTTCTGTTCGATATCGGGGCGGTGATCGGCACAGCGAAAGTCGCGCTCAACGCGACCGGGCCTGCCGCCACGCCCGGATCGCCCCTTGAAGCCGACCTTGCCACTCAGGCCAAGACCACCCAGGACGACCTCGACAAGTGGGCCAAGGTCTGGCCGGTATTGTCGTTCGGGATCGCCTATCGGTTCTAGAACTTGGGAAAGACCCCAGGGACGGCCAAGGCTAGATCGGCCGGAACAACTCGTGTAGGGAAATCGTGAACGGCTCGGTGGCGCCGGTCGGGTGCCAGACGAGCCGTTCGGTTTCCACCAGCGGGAAAACCGCGCCGGGTCCCCACACTTCGACCGATCGCGCCTCGCCGTCCACCACCCAATAGACCGGGATCCCCTGCTCCTGATAGAGGCGCCGCTTGGTGAACCGGTCGTGGCGCACGGATGAGGGGCTCAGGACCTCGGCCACCAGCAGCAGCCGCTGCATGCGGGCCCATTGGAGAGTCCGGGCGTCCTCCAAGGGCACGACGATCAGATCCGGGGAAACGAGGGTGTCCGGCCCCCACGAGATGTCGGACCGGGAACCGAAGAGATGTCCCACCCGCTCCCGCTGCAGATATTCGCGAAGGGCGATGAACATCCGGGCCCAGACCTCTTCGTGCCAGGGCCGAGGAGCCGGAGTCACCAGCAGCTCCCCGTGGACGACCTCGTACTTGTTGCCGTCCTCGGGGAGGGCCCGAACCATCTCAGCCGTGTAGTAGAGCGGAGCGGCCATGCCCATAGTATCGGCTCGGCGGGGAGCGGGAAGCAAGAGTCCATCG
>Ga0210138_1000029_pt1 | contig 33204 bp, 29 predicted proteins | sample Browns_ThreeSqC__FD_184850 | JGI IMG/M metagenome (GOLD analysis project Ga0210138, IMG submission 184850) | Wetland microbial communities from the San Francisco Bay, California, USA, that impact long-term carbon sequestration -... | ecosystem: Environmental > Aquatic > Marine > Wetlands ... | reverse complement strand
ACCAGGCTGAGATAGTCCACCACCTGCGAGGGAGAGACCCCGAGCCGCTCGGCCGCGTTGGATTCATCGACCCACTGCTCGTCCACGCCGGCCGGGCCGCCCCGGCCGGGATTGAGCAGGGCGACCCGGGGACCGATCAACTGGTAGAAATCCTTGTCGCCGGAAACGATCACCACCTGCCACCCCTGCTCGACCCCGGCTCGCGCCAGGGTGCCGATCACGTCGTCCGCCTCGTAGCCATCCACCGCCACCAGGGGAACCCGGAATGCCGCGAGCAGCTGGGCCACCCGCTCGACCGAGCGATCGAAGTCCGCCTGGAGCTCGTCGTCGAGCTTCTGGCGGGTGGACTTGTACTCCGCGTACATACCGGTGCGGAACGAGTCTCCCGCGTCATTGACCCAGGCCAGATAGTCGGGCCGGTACTTCTCGCGCAGGCGCAGCAGGAAGTTGACCACGCCCCAGGCTGCCGAGGTGTTTTCGCCCTTGGAAGTGCGGAGTGGGCGCTGGATCAGCGCGAAGAAGGCCCGGTAGAGAAGGGCATAGCCGTCGATCAGGAAGAACTGCGGGGGGTCGTGGTTGGGCATGGCGGTGCCCGCCGTACCATCAGTGCGATGGCTTGGCGGGCTTGGCCTTCAACTGCTTGAGCAATCGCTCGAACTCCCCCCGCGAGGTGGGTGTGAGCTCGTAACGGCCGATTCCGCTCCGGTCCTGGAAGAAGATCGTAAGCTTCCAGGCCAGATAGGTCCAGCGAATCACCCGGGCGTCGGATACCGGTCCTTCGGTCACCTCGTCGGGATCACCGAGTTTGATGTAGACCTCACCGCGATCGGTCTGCCACCCCGGAACGCCCTCGTTCTTGTAGCGCTGGTCGGCGACGCTGAGCCGCGTGAAGTATTCGTCCAGCGCCTCGTTCTGGGGGGTGAGCGTGTCCGGGTCGGTGGCCCTCCAGAAATCGATCCAGAGACGGCGGCGCTGGTCGGGGGTCGCCCGCCGGAGGGAATCGAGGGTCGGCTTGTCGGCGAAGTAGCGCAGCAGGCTGACCAGCTGATCCCAGTCGGTGACCACGAAGTGGCGAGAAACCGAGGCGAAGAGCGCGGTGGTGCGGCGCGCGGCGCCGAAGCCGATGCTGAACCGCAACTCGCCCAGGGGAGCGCCGCTGGGGGCCAGCCGGAGCACCCGCCCCTCCACGTCACGGCCGCCCTGGAAGTGCAGGGAGTCGCTCAGCATCACACTGTCCTGGGAGTCCCGCAGGTCGAAGGGGATCTTGCTGTCGGCCTCGAGCCCGTATCCCTCGACGTAGGCCAGCAGTGTGTCGGCGCCATGCGCGATCAGGCCCCGCGGATTGGCCACCATCGTGGGCGGGTCCTCGCGCCGGGTGCGGGTCTTTACCTCATAGGCGAAGATCGGCGCCGAGGTGCTCCCCGGCGGGAAGGAAGGGGCGGTATAGTCTCCCGAGGTTTGGCTCTGGGTCCCGGCGGACCGGTCCTGCACGATCACATCGATGTGGTAGTCACCGGGGAGGAGATAGAGAATCTGCTGGAAGAAGATGCTCTCTTCGTCCCGGCGGGCCTCGGTGCCGGTGGTGACGCGCACCGTCTCGTCGCGGTGGAACTCGACCGGCCCCGATGGGCCGCCCGTGAGTGAAATGGTCACGCGATAATGCGCGACGAAGCCCTGCAAGTCCTTGGTAAAGAGCAGGGCGCGATCTTCCATGGAGAGCGCGAAGACGCCGATCACGGTATCGCCCGGCCCTCCCAGCCAGGAGAGCGCGGCGACGAAGGGAACGGGCGGCCCGGCCGCCAGTCGGCCGAGCTTCAGGTACATGGGGGTGACGTCAAACTGCTGGGTGAGCCCCTGTCCGCCGATCGGCACGACCGGCATGCTGCTGCCGCCGCCTCCTCCGCCGCAGGCGCCAGCCAGCAGCAGTCCGCCGCCCAGGGTAAGGCGGCGGAAGGAGGGAAGCCATGCTGTACGCAGGCAACCGCCAGCGGCGGTGGTCATGTCAAAGGTTACCCCGGCTCTTGGAGAGGCGTCAAGCGGAGCGTCTTGCTGGACCCCGTGGGACCGAGTAAGCTTGACCGCGCTCCATGACCACGGACAATCTCGTCGGCCGTACCGTCGCTGGGTACCGGCTCCTCCAGCATGTCGGCGAAGGCGGCACAGCAACAGTCTACCGGGCAGAGCATCCCGAGCGCGGGGCCGCCGCGGTAAAGGTGTTGCGGGCCCGGCTCGCCAAGGATCCGGTCGCCGTGAAGCGCTTCCTGCGGGAGGCGGAGTTCGGCACGCGCGTCAATCACCCCAGTATCGTTCGGACCTACGACTACGGGGAAACCGAGGGCCTCTACTACCTGGCGCTCGAGTGGGTGGCGGGAGAGCCGCTCGAAAAGTTCGCCATGCGCTCGGGACCGCTCGCCTCGCAACTGGTTGCCACCATCGTCGAGCAGGTCGGCGCCGCGCTCGATTCGGTGCATGCACAGGGCATCATCCATCGCGACCTGAAGCCCGCCAACATCATGTATGACCCGGCCACCCAGGCCGCGAAGCTGCTGGACTTCGGCATCGCGCGGGACACCGATGTGCGCCCCGAAGAGCGGCTGACCCGTGCCGGCTTCTTCGTCGGCACCCTCCAGTACGTCGCCCCCGAAGCCCTGAGCGGCGAGCTGGTCGGACAATCTGCGGACGTCTACAGCCTGGCCACCATCTCGTACTACCTGCTCACCGGTGTGCTCCCCTATCCCGGCCGCACCCCCCGGGAGCTGTTCCAGCAGCTGCTGACCCAGGCCCCGACGCCGCTCAACCAGGCGGTGAAAGGCCTGAAGTTTCCCCCGGCGCTCGAGACGGCGGTCATGTCGGCGCTGGAGCGAGACATCTCCAAGCGCTGCCCCTCCGTCGCGGAGTACACCCGCCGCTTCTGCGATGCGGCGCGGCAGGAGGGCGAGAAGCGCGGGGGCTTTCTCAGCAATCTCTTCCGGAAGTGACGAGCGAGGCCGATCGGATCGCACTCGAACGGCTCCTGACGGAGCGGTCTGTCCGGCGTGGTGACTTCGTCCTGGCCTCCGGCGCCCGCAGTTCCTACTACATCGACGCTCGTCTCACCACCATGTCGGCCGAAGGGTTGCACCTGATCGGCCGTCTGGGACTCGGTGCCCTCCGTCAGGCCGGCTGGGAGGCGCGGGCGGTGGGCGGCCTCACCATGGGGGCCGATCCGGTCGCCTACGCCATCGCGGCGGCGAGCCTGTCGGCGCCGCCGATCGTTCAGGCCTTCAGCGTCCGGAAGGAGGCCAAGACCCACGGTACCGGACGCCGCATCGAAGGCAACTTCACGCGGGGGGATCCGGTGGTGGTGGTCGAGGACGTGCTGACCTCGGGTGGCTCCGCGCGCCAGGCGATCGATGCCGTCCAGGCCGAAGGGGGCCGGGTGCTGGGGGTGCTCGTGGTGGTGGATCGAGAGGAAGGCGGCCGGGCCGCGCTGGAGCGCTCGGGAGTCCAGGTGGTCAGTCTGACCCGGGCCAGCGAGCTGCTGAAATGATTTCCGATTGATGATTGCCGATTGCCGATTGGTCCATCAAGGTCAATCGACACTCGGCAATCGCCAATCGACGATGGAGTGTCGCCCCGCACCAGCAGCGTTTTCACTCGGACCAGTGTCCGCTGTTCCCAGTCCCCGAAGCAAGGGGATGGAATTCGAGGAGAACGTCCCGATACGGGGCGACCATGAGATCCAGAAAGCGGCGCTGCGCCAGCGGAAACGGGAAGCGGCGCCGGAACTCCCCTGACGTAATTCCCATCAATGTTCGCAGGTGCCGCCCGAAGCTCTGAGGAGAGCTGAACTCGAGTCGGTAGGCGACGTCGGCCACCGAGAGTCCGGGCCGCTCGAAGAGCACCGCGGCGTGGAGCAGTCGAACCGCGGCCAGATAGCTCTTGGGCGAAGGGAGATCGGCGCGTTGGAAGCGGGACATCAACGTGCTCGCGCGCACGTGCAATCGGGACGCCAGCTGGCGCACCGTCACGGTCTCCGGCGCCAGCTGGATCATCACCTCGAAGAACAGCCGGGTATCGGCGGGCGCGTCCCGGAGCGCGTCGAGCACCGGCGCCTTGATCCGGGCCGCCGCCTGAGTAGCCGGCTGCGAGACGAGTTGCCGCAGGCGCTGCCAGCCTTGCGGGCTGGTGACGTCCACCACTTCCCGCACCCCAGTCGCGCCGAGATGGAGCAGCGCTTCGGAGGCCCCGGGTCCGTGCTGAGAAACCAGGGCCACGGTGGGGATTCCCGGAAAGTCACGGACCAGATGACCCAGGGCATCGTGCTGGCCCGGCTCCCACTGGTGGACCGACACCAGGACCGCATCCACCGGTCGCTCCCGCACCACGCGGATGGCCTCTGCGATTGAGCTCCGGTGGACCACCGCAAACCACCCGCCCCCGGCGGCCTCGACCTTCGGGCGCTCGCCCGGAAGCACCACTGCTGCCACGGTCAGATTGGCTCCATGCGCCTGGCCGCCCATGGTCCGTCTCCCTGAAGGACGGCCCACATTCGCGCCGCCCCCTCAAAGGGGGCTCAAGCCAGCGCCCGATTCGTTCTGCGCCGCCGGGGTCCAAAGCAACCCTTCACCCCCAACGGATGTCTACGGAGTGGTCCCCTGGCGGGGCGGACTCCAACCAGCATTCGCATGAACGACCACGGTCTTCTCCTCGACAGGGTGCAAAGCGCGCTCGGTACCCAGTACCGCATCGAGCGCGAGCTGGGCCATGGGGGCATGGGGGTGGTCTATCTGGCCACTGATACCACGCTCCGGCGCCCCGTCGCGGTCAAGGTCGCGCATCCCGATCTGGCGGTTCACCCGACGATCATCGAGCGGTTTCTGGCGGAAGCGCGAATGATCGCCGGGCTCCGTCATCCCAACATCGTGACGGTCCACGCCGCCGGAGAGGCGACCGGTCTCTTCTACTACGTGATGGGCTACGTCCCCGGAGAGAGCCTGCGGCAGCGGCTGCAACGCGAGCCCGTGCTGGACCTGGCCATGGCGATGCGGATCGTGGCGGACCTGGCCGCCGCCCTGGATGCTGCCGGGCGGGCCGGCCTGGTACACCGGGACGTGAAGCCGGAGAACATCCTCCTGGACCACAGTACCGGTCGCGCGCTCCTGGTCGATTTCGGAATCGCGCGGTCCACCGTGGATGAGACCCTGGACCCACCGACCGCGCGGGGGCTGGCCGTCGGCACCCCCACCTACATGAGTCCGGAGCAGGCGGCCGGAGAACCGGTGGACCGCCGCAGCGATCTGTACAGCCTGGGTCTGGTGGCCTACGAGATGCTGACCGGGCGGCCTCCCTTCCAGGGCTTCAATCTCGAGGCGGTCGCCCAGCAACACCTTCGCGGCCCGCTTCCACCCCTGCATCATCTGCGACCGGAGTTGCCGCAGCACCTGAATGCGTTGATTCAGCGCGCCCTGGAGAGCCGGCCGGGGCGCCGCTGGCAGAACGGCGCGGACTTTCGCCGAGCCCTGATGGCGACGATGGCCGGGGGTAGCCGTCCAGCGCGCTCCGGGTCCCGCCTCCGGGGCTGGGTGGTGGCTGCGGTCGCCGCCCTGGCCCTGCTGTGGGCCTCGCTCGGCCTCGCCTAGGGCCTCACTTACCCCCTTTTCTCCGCCCGTGACAGGCGCCCCTCGGGCGCTATATTTTCCCACTCTGACCGGCGACAGTCGGGCAGGGTGCGATGGTCGCGGCGCCACCTTCGGGTCGGCGTCGAGGAAAGTCCGAGCTCCATAGGGTAGGCTGCCAGGTAACGCCTGGGCGCCGAGAGGCGACGGTAGGGCCACAGAGAACAGACCGCCCACCGCAAGGTGGGTAAGGGTGAAACGGTGGGGTAAGAGCCCACCGCGTCGCTGGCAACAGCGGCGGCACGGCAACCCCCAGCCGGAGCAAGGCCAAATAGGCGGCGAGGTGTGACCCACACCGACCACACCGGAAACGGTGAGCCGCGGGTAGGCTGCTCGAGACGGTCGGCGACGACCGTCCTAGACAGATGACCATCCGCCCTTCGGGGCGAACAGGACTCGGCTTACGACCCTGCCCGGCGCCGTCCGGTTTTTCCGACCTCAGTTCATCGGGTCGGCCGGTACCGCTATAGGAACTTTGTGACCCATGGCCAGCACTCCATTCGGTCCTGCCAAACCGTACCCTGACGAATGGGAGAACGTCGCGCACCTTCGTGTCTTGCGCACGGTCGCGGGCGACTGGGACAAGTTGATCGGCTGGCGCAACGACATGACCAAGCGAGGCTTTCGGTTGCTCAAGGTCACCAGCGACGACAAGGAGATCGTAGCCGTCTTCGGAAAGACCAAGACCTCCCTGCACTCCTCGAACCCCTGAGTCCCGGTCCGCCACACTCTTATTCGCTGATGCGATTTCCCGCCTTCCAGCTGGCGGTCACCCTGCTCGGCCTGGCTTGCGCCTCCGGTTCGACCGGTCGAAGCAGCGGACCATCCACGGCGCCTTCACCAGCGCCATCGCCCGCCGGTGCCACCCCCGCTCCGGCCGGCCCGGAGACTCATCCGGCCGCTCGAGCCCCGAGCACGAGTCACTACGCCTATTACCGACGGGACAGTCTGGTCGTCGAGATGCCGGGCGGTGAAGGTCAGACGCAGACGGTCGGGCGCACCACGTTCCTCAAGGTGACCGTCACTCCCAGTGACGCCGGATCGAACGTCGAAGTCGCGGTGGACTCGATTCACCCCGACGACGACGCGGTGATCCCGCCCGCCCTCCTCGACAGCACGGTCGGGGCGAAATGGACCGCCCGCCTGGCTCCCAACGGCCGACTGACGGACATCCAGGGCACCGGCTCGTCGCTCTTTGGCGACCAACTACGCGGCCAGCTTCCCCTTTTGTTCCCGACCGTTCCCGTCGGTGGCGCCAAGCCCGGTTCGAGTTGGAGCGACTCGAGCTCGGGCCCGATCCGGACCACCAGCGCGCTCGCGGCCACCGAACAGGCGGCCCTGAGCTGCAAGGCCGCCAACTACGAGACGTTCCGCTCGGCGCAGGCGCTCCGGGTGGACTGCGCCCGGCAATCGTCCTTCTCGGGACAGGGGCAGCAGTTCGGCCAGGACATGACCCTGAGCGGGACCGGCCGGGCTTCGCTGCTCTATCACCTGAATAGCGGCGGACAGATCGTCGGCCTCGAAGGCCATGAGACCAACGACCTGACCATCACGGTGCTGACCGTGGGCCAGGCGGTGCCGGCGCGCCAGGAGGCGCGCTTCACGCTTACTCCTCTCAACTAGCCTATCACCTCAGGCGACCAGCACTCCGGACGCTCCGACCTGACGCGGTGGAAACGAATCGCCGCGTTGGCGGCGAGTCTCTTCGCCCTGTGGCTGGTGGCGGTCTGGCCTCCACCGTCCTGGTATCGCTCCCACTGGCCGGCCGAGACCGCCTTCATGCGGATGCGGGGCGGCCACCGTCTGTACCGGCCAGTTCCCCTCGATTCGATTGCCCCGGCAGTAGCCCAGGCGGTGATGGTCGGGGAAGACCAGAATTTCAGAGACCACGGCGGGATCGACTACCACGCGCTGCTTCAGGCGCTGGGCTACGGTCACAACGACTTCAGCTGGACCTCGGCCCGTGACGTGGGCGAGCTGCTTCGCGTCTTACCCCAGGTCTGGACCCGTCGCGCCGCCATTCGAGGGGCCAGCACCATCACCCAGCAGCTGGCCAAGAATCTCTACCTCTCCCCCTCCCGCAATCCGCTGCGCAAGGTAAAGGAAGCGGTCACCGCGTACCGACTGGAAGCCGCCCTCGGTAAGCAGCGAATTCTCGAGCTCTACCTCAACGTGGTGGAACTGGGAGACGGGGTCTGGGGTGTGGAGGCAGCGAGCCGGAAGTATTACGGCCATTCGGCCCAGGATCTCTCCCGGGAACAAGCTGCGGCCCTCAGCGGCTCGTTGCCGTTTCCACTGCGGTCGAATCCCGGTTACCGGCCCGCGCGGATGCGTTGGAGGCAGGAGCTGATCCTGCGGCGAATGCAGGGTGAGCAGATCGAGGTCCCGCAGGAAGTCGATGAAGCCGGCGATTCGGCGACCCAGACCGCCGCACCGGCGGTCGATTCATCTCCGCCCGCCACCCCCAGCGAGGAGACAGCGCCTCCCTCGCCGCCGGCGGACTCTACGCCCCCGAGCGACTCAGCTGAGCGGTAGGTCGAAGCTCTCTCCCTGGCGGGGGATGATAGCCTGCCGCACCCCCTCCTGGCGGAGCAGCGAGGCCATCGCTTCGGCCGCAGGGGGCTCGCCGTGCACCACGAACGCTCGCCTGATGGGGCCGCCCAGCCGGCGTACCCAGGCCCTGAGCTCGTCCTTGTCGGCGTGGGCCGAGTAGCCACCGATGGTCTCGACCTCGGCGCGTCGAGTGAATTCCTGGCCGAAAATCTTGACCGTCTGCGCCCCCTCCTGAATCCGCCTCCCCAGCGTGTGCTCGGCCTGGAACCCGACGAAGAGCACCAGGTTGCGATGGTTCCCAATGTCCTGGGCGAGATGATGAAGGATCCGGCCCGACTCGACCATGCCGGACGCGGCGATCACGATCGCGGGGCCCGGAGACTTGGTCACGGCCTTCGAATCGTCCACCTCCCGGATGTACTTGAGGAGGGGGAAGTCGAACAGGGTGGCGCCCTCCGAGATCATTCGTTCCCGCTGATCGAACACCTCGGGGTGAAGCCGGAAGATCTGGGTGGCATCCACTGCCAGGGGGCTGTCTACGTAGATCGGGACGCCGGGAATCTTTCCGTCTCGATGGAGTCGGTGGAGGCTGTAGACCAGCTCCTGGGTCCGTCCCACGGCGAAGGAAGGGACCAGGACCTTGCCACCGCGTCCCGCCACCCGCCGAACGATCTCGCCCAGCCGCTCGTCAGCGTCCGCCACCGATTCGTGAGAGCGGTCCGCGTACGTCGATTCGATGATCAGGGTATCGATCGGGCCGCTCGGGGGATCCGGATCGCGGACGATCGCCAGCCCGGAGCGCCCGATATCTCCGGAGAAGACCAGGCGGTGCCCGCCGCCCTCGGTGAGCCGCAGATCCACGCTTGCCGAGCCCAGGATGTGCCCGGCGTCGGCGAACTCGAAGGCGAGGTGCTTGCGGATGTGATGGGGGCGGCGGTAGGGCAGGCCTACCACCAACTCCTGTACGGCCACCGCGTCAGCCAGCGAGTAGAGTGGCTCGCTCTCGGGGCCGGCTTTGCCGTGCCGCCGGAGGTGCTCCGCGTCGCGTTGCTGGATGTTGGCGGAGTCGGCCAGCATGGGAGCGCAGAGGTCACGGGTCGCCGGAGTGGCGTAGATCGGGCCGTGGAACCCGCGGCTTACCAGCAGGGGGAGGCGCCCCGAGTGGTCGATATGCGCGTGGCTCAGGATGATATTATCGAGCCGCCGCGGGTCGATCGGCAGATTGACGTTGAGCGCATGGGCCGGAGCCCGGCGGCCCTGGAAGAGCCCCGCATCGAGCAGGATCTGGGCCCCGGCCGCCTCCAGGAGGTGCATGGAGCCGGTGACCTGTCCCGCCGCGCCGTGAAAGGTAAGGCGGGCGAGTGGCATGGTCACGCTCCGTTGATGAGTGTCGAGAGGCGATCGAGGTCTGCCTGGCGATTCACGCCAGGCACGGGGGAGGAATATGTCCGCGGTGGGAGAAGGTGGGAAGCCGGTGAGACGCTCAGAGCCTCAGGACCACCACCCGGCAAACACGCTCCCCGGCCGGGCAGACCCCGACCCGTACCAGGCCGCGCGGTGTTTCCGGATCGGAGAGGTCGAGAAACGGCTCTGCGGTGTAATAGGTGGAGTCAGCGGTGGTCCCCAGTGCGTCGAAGTAGAGCACGCTTCCGTCTGTGCGTTCGAACGCCGGCCTCACCTTCGCGTTGATGCGGGCGCCCGTGGTTGGTACCAGGGTGAGATGATGGCCGGTGGCGGTCCTGGAGACCTGTACCGAGACCAGGGGAGACGGCGAGTTGCAGCCGATGCAGAGCAGGCAGAGCAGCAGACCTCGCCACCGCCCCGGCCGGTGTCCCAGCCCCACCCGCTTCCCGTTCACCGCTTTTCCGTTCCCCGTTCCCCGTCCCCCGTCCTCTTCCCCGCCTCCGCCAACAGCTCCTGGATCCATCCGTCCCACTTCCCGTAGATCTCGTCGTTCAAGTGAAATTCGCCGTAGCCGTAGTGGCGGATCTCTCCCTTGGCGTCGATCAGCACGAAGCTGGGCCAGTACCGGATCCCGTACAGATCCCAGGTCGCGTTATCGTTGTCCTGGGCGTTGGGGTAGGTGATTCCACGCTGCTGGAGTGCGTGGGCCAGATTCTTCTTGTCGTGCTCGCCCGCGTAGGGCGGAAATTCCGGGGTGTGAACCCCGATGATGGTCAGCCCCTGGTCCCGGTATTTGCGGTCGAAATCCACCAGCGACGGGATGGTGTTGGTGCAGTTGATACAGGTGAAGACCCAGAAGTTGAGGAGCACCACCCGGCCTCGGAGCGACTCCAGGGTGATCGGATAATCCGTGTTGAGCCAACTCTGGTTCTTCCAGGCGGGCGCGGGGCGGCGCGCGTCGGCCAGAGGATTCACCAGGGTCCACCGTCGGGTATTCAGCAAGGCATCTTCTCCCTGGCGGGCCTGGGCCTCGAGCCCGAGCATGGCCGCGCCCGCGAGCCCCAACGATGCCACGATCAAGGGAACAGCTCTCATGCAGACCTCACGTGCTCCTTGTACCAATGCAAACGTCGCGGGAGACGCTTTGGTTTTGCCGGTACTTGTCCGCCCTGACCGCCCTGCGATTGTCCGCCTTGTCCGTCCTGTCCGCCTTGCCTAAATTCCCGCGCCTTACGGCCAGGTAGCTCAGTTGGTAGAGCAGCGGACTGAAAATCCGCGTGTCGACGGTTCGATTCCGCCCCTGGCCATTCCTGACTCACCCAGTGGGGCCCCACCACCGCGCCTTCTTCTTCGGGGTCCCCCGTCCGAGCGGCGGCGGAACCAAAATCCACTTCCTTATGCTAGGGGACGTCGCCGTAGTACTGACGAGCGGGCCGTGTGGGCCTCCTCATGCGAGGCTCACTTGGTGCCAGCAGATCCAGCTGCTCGAGGCGCTCCTCCCCGGGCTGCAGGCGGAAGTACTCCAGCTGGTCTTGGAGTAGAGCAATAAGGTCAGGAAGGTCCTCAGGGTAGAACCACACCTGCCCGAGTGCCTCATCCCCGTTCAGGTTGGCCAGGCGGAGCAAGGGGACTTGGTCGGGGTGGGTCTCAGCCTCCTCAAAACTCAGAGTTGTGAAGCACTCCGGATTGAGGAAGAACGTCCAGTTGGGCTCAGGACGCTCACCGCGGAGCGTCCGCTCGAGGTCACGGGAAGCATCACGGATCATGCCCACATCCTCACTTTGCCTTGGGTTTCGGACCTCGCACCAACCTACGGGGGCGGTAAGCCGCAGGCGAGTCAGCGATGTGGCGAGCGCCCCCTCTAGTCTGCGCCGCTATTCTCCGCTTTGGCGCTAGGCGCCCGGCTGGTACCCGCAGAACGGATCGCTCCCCATCACATCCTGCGTCATCGCATAGGCCCGGGCCCGCGACCCACCGCACGCCCAGCGGAAGTCGCATTCGCGACACTTGCCCGTCAATGCGTCCATGTCCCGGATCCGCAGCAGCTCGGGCGACTCTCGGTAGATCAGGGAGAGCGGCGTGTCCCGGACGTTGCCCAGGAGGGGATACGGCAGGAAGCCGGCGGGGTAAACATCTCCGCGGTGTGAGACGAAGATGACCCCGTTCCCGTCCCGCGCCCCGAAGCCCATCCGCTTCGCTGCCGACCCGAGGGCAGCGGGCGGCATCCCCTCGGCCATCTTGCGCTGGATCCAGTAGCGCCGGTAGTGCGGCGCTTCTACGGTGCCAACGTGGAAGGGCGCATCCGCGGCGACCTGGTAGACCCACTCGAACAGCCGTTCGACCTCCTCCGCGCTGGGGATCCCGAGCGCGGCGCCGCGTCCCACCGGGACCAGCAGGAACAGGCTCCAGCGCCGCACCGGCGGCGCCGCGTTGTCGCGGAGCAGGGTGAACATGGCCGGGAGGTGCGGCAGGGTTTCCCGGGTCACGGTTGTATTCACCTGCACCGGAAGCCCGAACTCCCGCGCCCAGCCCAGCGCATCCATCGAGCGCTGGAAGGTACCGCGCACGCCCCGGAATGCGTCATGGACTTCGGCGGTGGGCCCGTCCACACTGATGCCCAGCGCGGCCACCCCGAGGTCACGGAAGCGGGAGACCGCATTCCGGGTAAGGGTCGGTGTGGTGCTGGGCGTGATTGAAATGGGCAACCCCTGCTCACGACCATAGGCGATCAGCTCGAACAAATCGGGCCGCTTCATGGGATCGCCGCCGGTGAGAATGAGCATGCTGCCCATGCGCTTGATGTCATCGAGCAGGGCCTGCGCTTCGACGGTCGTGAGCTCCAGCGGGTCGCGCTGGTGGATCGCATTGGCCCGGCAATGCTGACAGGCGAGGTCGCAGGCGATCGTGGTCTCCCAATACACATTGCGCGGAGCCTGGGCATAGACGAAGCCCGGATACTTCGCACCCGCCAGAGTGGCATCGGTCATCATACGTGTGCCTCTTTCACGGCCGCAAAGGCGCGCCCTGCGGCAGCCTCGGTGAAGTCCAGCTCGGCGGGCCCGTGGGCCGCCGAGAGAAACGCCGCTTCGAACTGCGAGGGAACCCAATAGACCCCCTCGGTCAGCATCGCCCGGAAGAAATGGGCGAATCGCGTGGTACTCGCCTCCCGCGCAGTGGCCCAGTTCCTCACTGGCGCCGAGGTAAAGAACGCGGTCAGCATTGCCCCCACCCGGTTGACGACCAGCGGCACCTTTGCGCTCCCGGCAGCGGCCAGCAGTCGGTCGGCAAGATCGGCCGCTGTCTGATCGATCTGTTCCCACACTCCCGGTCGAGCCAGTTCGGTGAGCGTGGCGATCCCGGCGGTCATGGCCAGCGGGTTGCCGGAGAGGGTTCCGGCCTGATAGACGGGGCCGGCCGGGGCCACCAGCTCCATGATCTCGCGCCGACCGCCGTAGGCGCCGACCGGCAATCCTCCGCCGATCACTTTCCCCAAGGTTGTGAGATCGGGAACGATGCCGGTGAGACCCTGGGCTCCGCCCCGGTGCACTCGGAATCCGGTCATGACCTCATCGAACACGAGCAGAGACCCATGCAGCCGGGTGATCGCCCGGAGGCCTGCGAGAAAGTCATCACAGGGCGGGACCACACCCATGTTCCCCGCCACCGGCTCGACGATCACCGCCGCTATCTCACGGTGGAAAGTGTCGAACAGACGCTCGACTGCCTTGAGATCGTTGAAGGGTGCCACCAGTGTGTCGGCGACCGTCGAGGCCGGCACCCCGGGTGAATCGGGCAGTCCCAGCGTGGCAACCCCCGACCCGGCCTGGACCAGCAGCAGGTCGGCGTGGCCGTGGTAGCAGCCTTCGAACTTGACGATCTTCGTTCGCTTCGTGTACGCCCGTGCCAGCCGGAGCGCGCTCATCGTGGCCTCGGTGCCCGAGTTCACGAAGCGGAGCATCTCCAGGTTGGGGATGAACTGCCGCACCAGCTTGGCGAGCTCGAGCTCGAGCGGGGTCGGCGCACCGAAGCTGGTGCCGAGTCCGACCGCTCGGCGCAGGGCCTCGACGACGGGAGGCGCGGCATGACCCAGGATCAGCGGGCCCCACGACATCATGTAGTCCACGTACCGCCGCCCGTCCACATCGTAGAGATAGGCGCCCGAGCCTTTCGCGATGAAGCGGGGCTCACCCCCCACCGCGCGGAACGCACGGACTGGGGAGTTCACTCCGCCGGGGAACAGGGATGTGGCTTCGTGGAAAAGAGCGGCTGAGCCGGTCGGGCTGCTCACACAGCCACCTTCGCCGCATCCAGCACGGCGCTGGCGGCGGCCCACCCCGAGCTGATGCAGTCGGGAATTCCCACGCCCCGATAGGACGCGCCCGCCAACTGCAACCCCCGATGAGCGGAGCGCAGCTGCTCCAGGCGGACCAGCCGGGCGGGATGTCCAACCACGTACTGTGGCATCGAATTACGCCAGCGAAACACGCGGGTGAATTCCGGCGTGGCCCTGAGGCCGAGCACTTGTGCCAGCTCGGCTCGCGCGATGTCAACGAGGACGCTCTCGGATTGCTCGACCAGGTTTTCGTGGCCCGCCCGGCCGATGAAAAAGCGGATCAGGACCCCGCCCGGGGGCACGCGGTCGGGGAACTTGTTGGACGTTACGGTGCAGGCCACCACCGGCCCGCCTTCGGCCCGGGGTGACACGTAGCCATACCCCTCGAGCGGGCGGGTGACAGCGGATGCGGCGAAAGCCAGCGAGACCGTGGCGGTAGAGACGAAGGGGATCTCCCGGAGCTCTCGGGCCAGCTCAGGATCCAGACGCTCCACCAGACCCGCGGTGGCGAACGCTGGCGTGCAGAGAATCACCTGGTCCGCGGCGATGGTGCTACCGTCCTCGAGCGAGACCCGATAGCCCGCACCGCCACGCTGCACGGCAGTGGCGGCCACTCCGCAGTGGACGCTACCAGCCGGGAGCCGGCGTTCGATCCCTTCCACCAGTTCGGCGAGCCCTCCCGCCGGAGTCAGGAAGCCGGCAGGAGGCGGGCCTCCGGCGCCCGAGCGGCGCCGCCCGATGACGCCCCGGAGTATGCTGCCGTGCTCGCGCTCCAGCTGGGCGAGCATGGGGAAGGTGGCATCGAGCGAGAGCTGAGCGCCGTCGCCCGCATAAATCCCCGACAGCAGCGGCTCGACCAGCCAGTCGTAGGCGTTTCGGCCGAACCGGCGAGTCACGAACTGCGCGATGCTCTCTTCACCGTCGCTGGATCGAGCGGGGATCAGCGCTTCCAGCCCGGCGCGCAGTCGACCCCAGGGCGACAGGATGGACGTCGTAAGGAGGGGCTTGAGCCGCGAGGGCACCAGCCCGGTGATACCCTCGGGCAGCGGGTACAAGCGGCCGCCACGCTTCACGAAGGTGCGCCGGTGAGCGGGATTGGTTCCGCGGAGCCGTGGCTCGAGCCCGAGTTCACGCGCGAGGCCGATGGCGCCGGGCTTCGCGGCCAGGAAACAATCGGGCCCGCCCTCGATGACAAACCCGTTCACTCGCTCGGTCGTGATCTTCCCGCCCAGCCGGGTGTCGGCTTCCAGGAGGACAAACGAGGCGCCCGCCGCCGCCAGGCGCTCGGCGGCTGCGAGGCCGGTAATGCCACCCCCGAGAATGACCGTTCCCGTCACCCGGTCGCTCACAGCCATCCCTGCTCCGTCGCCGTGGCACGGACCTGGTCGGCCAGCCCGGCGATCATCGCGGGATGGTGACCCACCATCTCGATCCGCTCCAGGCGCGTACCGAGCGCCTCCGCCCGCCGGCGCAGCTCGATGTCCAGGTCGTAGAGGACCTCCACGTGCTCACAGGTGAAGCCAATCGGAGCCACCAGGACGTTTCTGGATCCCGCCTCGACCAGCGCTTCCAGCTCGGCTCCCACGTCAGGGCCGAGCCACGGATCCGGAGTCATCGCGGCCGACTGATACGCGAACCGATGTGGTTGGGGCCCGAGTCGCTCGATGACGGACCGCGCCGTGGCCTGCAGCTGCTCGGGGTAGGGGTCCTGCCACTCGAGGATGCGCCGGGGCAGGCTGTGCGCCGTGAACAGCACCGGGACTTCGGGGCGGATCTCGGCGGGGAACCGTCCCAGTCCCTCGCGCACCCGATCGACCAGGGCATCGACATACCCGGGAAGGAGGTGCCATTGGCGGATGGGCACGACCTCAACCGGCCCTCGTTTCTCCTCGACCAGTTTGAAGTAGAGGTCGATGCTCATGCGAGAGTAGTGCGGAGCCATGACGAGGCCGATGGCTCGGGTGACCCCCGCGGCGGCGAGCCGGGTGAGCGCCTCGCCGATTCGAGGCTGCCAATGCCGCATGCCGATCGCCACCCGGAATCGATCGCCGTTACCGAGCGCCGCCTCGAGCGCGCGTGCCTGCGCCTCGGTGCGCTCGAGGATCGGGGACCGGCCCCCGATCGCGGCATAGCGGGCGCGAACTTCTTCGACGACGTGGGGCGGGGTCGGTCGAAAACCACGGACATCCAGGAGGTAGGGCTCGACTTCCGCCAGGGAATTCGGCCCCCCGTAGGCCATCAGCAGCACTCCGATCGGCTGAGGCATCAGGTGCTCGTGAGCTCGTGGACCAAGTCGACGACGGCGCGGACCTGGTCGATCGGGGTGTCGGGCAGGATGCCGTGGCCAAGGTTGAAGATGTGGCCGGGCCGGCCGGCTGCGCATCGCAGGATCTCCCGCACCCTGGATTCGAGCTCCGAAAGGGGCGCGAATAGCGCCACGGGATCCAGGTTGCCCTGTACCCCACGATCCTCACCGATCCAGACCCAGGCTTCGTCCAGCTGGACCCTCCAGTCCAGCCCGATGACGTCGCCCCCGGCCTCCCGCATCAGCTCGAGCAGCGCTGTGGTCTCCACCCCGAAGTGGATGGTGGGGACCCCGAGGGGTTGGAGACGCTGGAACAGACGGCGGGACCAGGGGAGGACATAGCGTCGGTAATCGTCCGGGCCCAGGGCCCCCACCCAGCTGTCGAAGACCTGAAGTGCCTGGGCCCCGGCTTCGACCTGGGCCGTGAGGTAGTCTCCCAGGACCCGGACCAGCCGCTCCATCAGGGCGTTCCAGGTCGCGGGTTCGTGGTACATCATCCGCTTGGTTTCGAGGAAGTGGCGGGAAGGCCCGCCTTCGATGGCGTAGGACGCCACGGTAAATGGCGCTCCGGCGAACCCGATCAACGGGACCTGGTCGTCCAGCGCCCCTCGTACCAGGCGCACCGTTTCCATGACGGGCGCGAGTGCGTCGGCCACGTCCACCGAAGCGAGGCGGCCCACGTCGAAAGAGGTCCGCACCGGATTGCGGATGGCGGGCCCCTCGCCCTTCACGAACGCTAGGTCGAGGCCCATCGGAATGAGCGGGAGCAGGATGTCCGCGAACAGAATTGCGGCGTCGACCCCCAGCCGGCGTACCGGCTGGAGCGTGACTTCGGCGGCGATCTCCGGCTGGCGGCAGATCTCCAGCAGCGAGTGCCGCTCCCGGATCGCGCGGTACTCGGGGAGATACCGACCGGCCTGGCGCATGAACCAGACCGGCGTGTGTCCCGCGGGCTCGCGGCGGGCAGCGGCCAGAAACGCCGGCGTGGTCTTCGTGGCGCTCACAGCCACCTCGCCAGCGCATCCAGACCGGGCTGGTGGATCGCGGTATGGAGCGGGGTATCGGACAGGGTATAGGGACGTCCCGCGGTACTCCGCAGCTCGGTCACGAGACGCGAGAACCGCAAGAGGTCATGAGTCTCGTAGACCACGACGAACTCCTGATCCTGGAGCCCGGTCGAGTAGAGAAGCAGCTGTGTGATATCCTCGAATTGCTTGCCGATCTTGATGTGCTCCATCATCATCTCGCGCCGCGCCTCGCGGTCCTTCTGGTACCACTCGGACGTCTTGGTGAAGGGGTACATGACGAGGTACGGGAGCCGCTCCGGGGCGAACGGGTCGATCTCCTGCCGGGAGCGGGTCTTGGTGTATTGCGAGGGTTGGGTGAACCCCCAGAGGGCAGTGCCGAGGGAGACGTAACGGCGCATGGGCGCGCCGATCTCCGCGAAGCGCCCGAAGAATCGGGCCGGGTTGCCGGGGTCTTCGCCCTCCACCGCCGACCAGAGCAGGAGGTCGCTGGTCGCCTCGATGCCGAAGGTCTGATAGAGGTGCAGGGCATCGACGCTCCCGCGCCATGCCTCGAGCCAGCTGCAGAGCGCCTGGCGCCGCCGCTCGGCGGGCTCATTCCAGTACGCTTCGGTGAATCGGACCAGCGCGAAGTGGTTGAAGATCTGGGGGGTCTGCTCCGGCATCTCCGTTTCTCCGTCTTCAGGCGCCGCGCAGCCAGCGGGCGGCGTCCTTCGCGTGGTAGGTGATGATGAGGTCGGCCCCGGCACGGCGGATCCCGGTGAGGATCTCGAGCGCCGTCCTCCGCTCGTCGAGCCAGCCCTGTTGCGCCGCCGCTTTCACCATGGCGTACTCCCCGCTCACGTTGTAGGCCACCAGCGGCAGATCGGGATAGCGTTCGCGGGTCGCGTGGACGATGTCGAGAAAAGGGAGCGCCGGCTTGACCATCAGAAAATCCGCCCCTTCGGCCACGTCGAGCCCGCTCTCCCGGAGCGCTTCCCGGGCATTGGCCGGGTCCATCTGGTGGCTCTGGCGGTCTCCGTGTTTGGGGGCGCCCTCGGCGGCGTCGCGGAACGGCCCATAGAATCCGGAGGCGAACTTCGCCGAGTATGACATGATCGGGATATGGTGAAAGCGGCGCGCGTCCAGCGCCCCGCGAATGCCGGCCACCATTCCGTCCAGCATCGCCGAGGGGGCCACGATATCGGCGCCGGCCTCCGCCTGCGAAACCGCGATCCGGCCCAGGATCTCCACGCTTTCGTCGTTCAGGAGGTAGCCGGGTGGTAGCGCCGGATGGTTGAGCTGGGGCGTGGTGCCGTTCAACAGGCCGCAGTGCCCGTGGTCGGTGTACTCGCAGAGACACACGTCGGTGATCACCACGATGTCGGGCGCCGCCCGTTTGATCGCTCTCACCGCTCGCTGCACGACGCCGTCCTGGGCGTAACTCCCGGTTCCTCCCGGGTCCTTGGTCGCCGGGATGCCGAACAACAGCACCGCCGGGACCCCGAGCCGGAAGGCCGACTCGGCTTCCTCGGCGACCTGATCGACCGGCCACTGCGACACGCCAGGCATCGAAGCCACCGGCCGAGCCGTCTCGGCGGCCGTGACGAACAGTGGGTAAATGAGCTGGGTGGGCTCCAGCCGGGTCTCCCGCACGAGCCCTCGCATGGCCGGAGTGAGCCGGAGCCGCCGCGGACGCGCGATCATCGTGGGCTCCCCGGCGCGAGGGAGGCGGTGAGGTGGTTCTCGAGGGCCGCGACCAGGCCGGGGATCGTGTGTTCTGCGGGCTGGACGTGAACCGGCAGCCCGAGCCTGCGGGCCGCGTCCGCGGTGACGGGGCCGATGCAAGCCACCAGCGATCCCTCGAGCAGGGGCCCGGCGCGGTCGCCCAGGAGCGCCACGAAGTTCTCCGCGGTCGAGGCGCTGGTGAACGTCACGGCATCTACGCCCCGCTCCAGCTCAGCAAGCCCTTTGGGATCAGGCGCCATCGGGAGGGTGTCATACACCGCGAGGTCATCGACCTGTGCGCCCCGCCGGGCCAGCTCGGCGGCCAGCGCCTCGCGGGCCCGCCGTGCGCGCGCCAGGAGCACTCGACGGCCGGCCACGTCGCCCAATTCCTGGCCCAGCCGCTCGCCCAGAAACTCGGAGGGGACGAAGTCCACCGGCGCGCCCCGTGCTCGTACCGCTCGGCTGGTGCCCGGCCCGACCACGGCGATGCGAACTCGCTCGGGCAGGGTCACCCGTTGGCTGGTGAGCCGGTCGAAGAAGACCTCCACGCCATTCGCACTGGTGAACACGATCCAGGCGTATGACGAGAGCTTGCTCAGGGCATGGTCCAGCGGGGCCAGATCGTCTACCGGGCGGATCTCAATGGTGGGAAAGAGAATCGGCTGGGCCCCGCGCGCGATCAGCGGCACGGCCAGCTCGTCGGCCTGCGCCCGGGGCCGGGTGATCAGGATCCGCCGCCCCGCGAGGCCCGTCATTGGAGGAGCTCCTGCGCGCCGCGTCCCCGCGCCTCCTCGGCCAGCCGGCGGGCCAGCTCGCTCGCGGCCGCGAGCGGCGCTTCCCCGCTGGTACGCACCACTCGGGCGCCATCCCGCGATGCGACCAGTCCGGTGAGTCGCAGTCGAGGCGCCCCATCTGCGGTGATCGCTTCCCCCAGGGCAGCGATCGGGGCCGCGCAGCCCCCGCCGAGTGCTTCGAGAAAGGCCCGCTCTCCAGTCGTAGTGGCCCGGGCAATTGGGTCATCCAGGGCTTCCAGCAGCTGGCGCGTCGCTCGATCGTCGGCCCGACACTGGACCGCGAGCGCGCCCTGCCCCGGTGCAGGCAACATCACGTCGTAAGACAGATACTCGGCAATCGTCTCGCTCAGCCCCAGTCGCTCCACGCCCGCGGCAGCGATGACGATGGCGTCGTACTCCCCGGCGAGCGCCTTCCGCACCCGGGTGTCGACGTTGCCGCGGAGCGACGCTACGGCGAGGTCGGGGCGAGCGGCGCGGAGCTGGGCCACGCGGCGATTGCTGGAGGTGCCGACGGTGGCTCCGCGGGGCAGCGTGGCCAGGGTCGGGCCGCCCCGTCCGATGAGGACGTCGCGGGGATCGGTTCGCGCGAAGATCGCCGCGATGATCAGATCGTCAGGATGCTCGACAGGCAGGTCCTTCAGAGAATGGACGGCGAAATCGATGCTCCCCTCGCGGAGCGCGGCCTCCAGCGCTTCGGTGAACAGGCCCTTCCCTCCGATCTCGGGGAGCGGCAGGTCGAGCACCCGGTCGCCCTCGGTGGCGATCAGCACTTCCTCGCACGCCAACTCTTGCGCGGAGGTGCCGCGCAGGGCGTCGATGACCCGGCTCGTCTGCCAGCGCGCCAGGCGGGAGGCACGGGTGCCGCCCCGGAGAACCCTGGCTACTGCAGTCACGCGGCATCGCCCCCCGGGGCTGCCTCGTCGCCGTCCAGACCGAACAGGTCGCGTGCAACGTCGCTGTAGACCTGGAACTGCTCCGGATCACTGGCTTCCCTGAGCCTTCGGGTCGGCTCGTGCAACAGTTTGCTCACCAGAGACTGAGAGAAGGCCTCCAGTTGGGCCTGGAGTGCGGGAGGCACCTGCCCCAGGCGGCGGAGCACCCGTTGCAGCTCCCGCTGCCGGATTGATTCGCTCCGGCCTCGCATCTGGGAGAGCAGTGGCCGGAGGGTCGTGCCCCGGAGCCAGTCCTCGAACCGGGCCACTTCTTCCTCGATGATGCGCTCGACCGCCGGGATCTCCGACCGGCGGCGATCCAGATTGCCGACCAACCGCTCCTGGAGGGTGTCGATATCGTACAGCTCGACCCCCGGAAGGCCGCGCACCTCCGTCTCCACGTCGCGGGGGACGGCGATGTCGACAAACACGCGCCGTCGCCCGTCGCCGGCGGCCCCTATCGCGCGCTCCACCAGCTCGCGGGTCACCACGGCGTGCGGCGCGCCGGTGGAGCAGAGAATCACGTCAGCCGCACGGATGGCGGCGGGCAGGTCATGCCAGGCCAGCCCTGCCGCGCCCCACTCGCCGGCCAGTTCCTCGGCGTGGCGCGCGGTGCGACTCACGACCGTGATCTGCCGGCCCCCATGCGCGCGGAACGATTCGCCCGCGAGTCGTCCCATCTTGCCGGTGCCTACCAGGAGCACGTTCAGGCCTTCCAGCGGCCCGGCGATGTTGGCCAGGAGCCGAATGGCCTCCGTGCTCACACTGGTGGGGAGGCGGCTGATCCCCGTCTCGGTACGCGCCCGTCGGCCCGAACCCGTTGCGGCGCGGAACGCCGCTTCGAGGAGGGGCCCGGCCACGCTCTCGGCGGCGGCCCGCTCGTAGGCCGCTGCCACCTGCCCCAGGACCTCGGACTCCCCGATGACCATCGAATCGAGGCCCGCCGCCACCCGGCAGAGATGACGCACGACGTCCGAGCCGGCCATGCGGTAGATGTGGGGCTGGAGCTGTGCGGCCGGGACGGTGGCGATGGTGGGGAGCAGGTGGGTCAGGTGCGGGGGGACTTCGGTGAGTCGGCGCCGCGCGTCAGTGGTGGCGGCGTAAAGCTCAGTGCGATTGCAAGTCGAGAGGATCACGAACTCGGCCAGGCCCGCAGCTGCTGCGGCCTCCTGCAGGACTCCCGCGCGCAGCAGTTGTCGCTGCGCCTCGGGGCCGAGGGCGATCCGCTCCCGCACGGCGACAGGAGCAGTTCGGTGATTGATGCCGACGATAGCCAGCGGCATGAGACGCCCCAGTCAGTGCGAGCAGGAGTTGGCTCGTCATGATAGGAGCCGCCGTTACCGCGCACTATCCGGGTTGCTACGGTGCGTAGTCTTGCTGAGGGATTCAGCCGGAAAACCGGTTGGCCTGCAGTTGTGTGGTTCCGTGAATACCGAATGAATCGGCCTTCACGTGGCGGGAAAGCCCCTTTTTCGGCTACGAGGCCAGCGGCACGATGATCTGCCCGGTGCTACCCGGATGCTGCTCCGGAAGCAGCGCGAGGGGGGAGGCGAGCAGTCGCTCCACGCCGAGCGGGGGCAGCGCCGGCGAGAAGAAATGTCCCTGGCCCAGCTCGCAGCCCAGCGAGACGAGGGCGGCACGCTGCTCCGCGGTTTCGATCCCTTCCGCAATGGTCCTGAGCTTCAGGGTGTCGCCCAGACCGATGATGGCGCGGGCCAGGGCCGCTTTTTCCACGCCGGCGCCGACGTCGTCCACGAAGGGCTTCGCGATCTTGAGGATGTCGATCGGGAAGCGGCGCAGATAGCTCAGGGACGAATATCCGGTACCGAAGTCGTCGATCGCGAGCCGCACGCCCAGGGTCTTGAGTTGTTGCAGCCGTTCGAGCACGAACTCGGTCTGCTGCATCAGAACGCTCTCGGTGATCTCCAGAACGACGGCGTCGGGCGCCACGCCGGTTTCCCCCAGGGCGCCGCGCACTTCTTCGATGATCCCACGCTCCTGGAGCTGTCGCCCCGAAATGTTGATCGAGACGGCCAGCGGGACCTGGGGATTGGCAGCGCGCCAATACTGGATCCGGCGACACGCCTCGCGCAGGACCCAGCCGCCCAGCCGGACGATCAGGCCGGTCTCCTCGGCCAGCGGAATGAAGTGCTGAGGCAGCAGGCGGCCGTATTGGGGATGCTCCCACCGGAGCAGCGCCTCGACTCCCTGGATCTCTCCGGTCCGGAGGCCAACGATGGGCTGGAAGTGGAGGAGCAGGGAGTCGCGCTCGATGGCGTTGCGGAGCGCCTCCTCCATCTCGAGTCGGGCCCGGATGTCGGCATACATATGGGCTTGGTAGGTCTCGGAGCGGCCCTTGCCCTTCCGCTTGGCGCTGTACATCGCGACGTCCGCGTTGCGGAGCAGGTCATCGGCGGTTTCGTCGCCGGCCGCCGTGGCGATGCCGATGCTGGCATTGACGTGGACCTCATTGCCGCCCAGCACGAACGGACGCCGCATTGCCTCGGAGAGCCGCTCGACCAGACCACCATGGCCCTCCTGGCCCGCCAGATCCTCGATCAGAATGGCGAACTCGTCCCCCCCCAGCCGGGCGATGGTGTCGGCCGCACGGGAACAGGTGTTGAACCGCTCCGCCGCGGAGATCAGCAGCCGGTCGCCCTCGGCGTGGCCCAGGCTGTCGTTCACCTTCTTGAAGTCGTCGAGGTCGAGGAACAGGACGCTGATGGAATGCCCCTGCCGGCGGGCCAGCGCCAGGGCGTGGCTCACTCGATCGCGAAACAGCGCCCGGTTGGCGAGGCCTGTAAGCGGATCGTGGAAGGCCTGATGCATCAGCTGGTCCTCGAGGCGCTTCCGCTCGCTCACGTCACGGGTGTTGAGCACGATGCCCCGGACCGAGGGGTCATCCAGCAGGTTGGTCGCGATGGTCTCCGCGTTGAGCGATGAGCCGTCGGGCTGACAGAACCGCCATTCCACCGGCGCGGAGACGCCGGGGGTGCGGGCCGAGTCACGCAGGAATGCGGAGGCACGATCGCGATCATCGGCGTGAATCAGGCTGACCAGCGACCGCCCCAGGAGCCCGGCTGGATCGTAGCGCAGGACCCGGGAGGCCGAAGGGCTGACGAAACGGATGGTGCCGTCGAGGCGGATCACCAGGATCACGTCGGAGGAGTGCTGGACCAGCGAACGGAAGCGGGCCTCGTTTACCCGAGCGGCGTTCTCGGCCAGGAGCCGGACGTTCTCGCGGACGGCCAGGACCTGTCGCACCACTACCAGCACCGTGATCAGGATTGCGCCGATGGCGACGCCACTCACCGGATCCAGCCAGGGGTCGAGCACCGTGGCCAGCAGCAGCGCGTAGGTCGTAGCCACCGCGAGGTAAGGCAGGGGACTGAGCGGTTGGAGTCGCGTCTTCCGCTGCGCCACCGGCGCCACCTGCGCCACCGGCGTCCGATAGAACACTTCGGCGCTCGCGATCATCAGCACGTAGGACAGCAGGTACACCGCGTCGGTCCAGGCGGCGCTCCGCGCCCCGGTCTGCATCAGTTCGAGATCGAAGCTCAAGTCCGCGATCACGCTCACCAGAATCCCGACCACCAGGAGGCGGAAGGCCAGGCGGTTCCCATCGAGGGGGCCGCGCAGCAGCACCGTCACGATCCCCAGCAGCACCAGGAGGCTCACCAGCGGATACGCGAAGGCCAGCACCGTGACCACGATGCCGTTGGTGGTTGAGGTGGCACCGGGCCGGATCGTGAAGTACCAGATCGCGACCCCGCCGCCGACCAGCACCATGGCGGCGTCGAGCACGAACTTCCAGCGCTCCATTCGGGTGCGAGTGGCCAGCGGGAACGAAAGCAGCGCGACCAGGATGAGGACGCTGTCGGAGAGGTAGAACGGATCGGCCCAGGTGACCGGCGGGTTCTCGTGGAGAACCGCCACGTAGTAGGCCGAGATGGAATTGCCGATCAGCACCAGGAGAGAGCCCGCCGCCAGCAGGCGCAGTGCCTGCCGGACGCTGGGGGCCAGGCGCTGATGCCGTGAGGCCAGGGCGTTCAGCACGACCACGCCCAGGTTGAGCGGCATGAACGCGAGGTTGCCGACCAGATCGCGGAGGGATTGGGAGCCCCAACCGGCTCGCTCCCAGATGAGATAGGCGAGTGAGTAGAAGACGGTGAGCAGCGTCACCGGACCGGGACGTTCTCCAGGCCCTGCCCTATCCGGCTCGAGTGCCTGCGCCGCTCCCAGCTCGACGGAACCGCCCACTTTTATTGAGTCCACGACGCTCCTCGGCCGCGCGTCCCTGCCGGCGGCATCTCATCCTGCAAGGGCGGCTTTGGCAGTTTATCGAAGCGATGGTTTCAGAGTGCAACAACAACCTATCGCCAAGTTGCCAACCTCTTCTGCCGCAGAGTATTAGGATCGGTGCCCCACGGCCTGTATGGGATCCCATCGGGTGTAATGGCAATGATGATGCCGGTGGGAACGGTGGGAAATGAAACGGCCCGTCCGGTGTGGACGGGCCGTCTTGGATTCGGGCGGGAACGCCGGATTACCAGCCAAGCCGGAACCCGAATACGATGGGCACCACCTGGCCGTCGCGCTGATAGAGCCAAGCGTAATGGTATCGGGACTCGATGTAGAACATGCCCTGCCCGTAATTGTATCCGATTCCGCCGCCGCCATTCACGCCGAAGCCGTTGTCGGTCCTCGACGCCAGGGTCACGGTTCCACTACAGGGGATCCACCAGTAGTACGGGTAGCAGGGGACCACGACCGACCCCCCGTCAATGGAGAGATAGCGGCTGTAGAATCCGCCGCCGGCAATGAGGTACCAGTTGAACCCCTTGTAGTAGGTCTTGCGCACCGGCATCAGCATCGCGTTCAGGGTCAACGACCAGAGGTTCTGATGCCCGCCCGTGGCCCCTCCGATGTTACTCACGAGGTTGTCGAAGCTCGACCAGGAGTTGTTGAACTCGAAGGAGAAGCCGAAAGGCTTCTTGGGGATTTTCATCACGGCGCCCAGCTGCCCGTTCCAGCCATCGTTAAGGCGATCGGCCGTTGGTCCGGTGATGATCCCGATACCGCCACCGATCTTGAAGCCCCATTGGGCCTCCGCTCTACCAGGAAGCGCCAATGCCAGCACGGCGGCGGCCACTAACCATTTCCGACCCATACACGGAACTCCTTTCTAGAGGCTCTGGCAGCCAACGCCGGTTGGCCGGGGAACGGCTACTTCACGAGAGGAATCTGCTCCATGAGCCCGGCCGAGACGATGGTGTCGAGCCGGTTCTCGATCTGGGCGAAGCGGGCAACTGTCTTGGCCGGCAGCACCTTCTGGAACTTGTCAATCCACTTCTTCCGGATGTCGAGCGCCTCTTTCTGTATTGAGAACCACTCGGCAGTCATCTGCTTGGCCTGTTCGTCGGTCATGCTCTGGTAGTTCTTGGCGTAGTCGAGAATCAGGTTCTGAAGCCGGTCCCCATTCTTGGCCATGTCCGCGCGGTACTCTCGATACTGGGGCCAGAACACGTTGCCGAGGCTATCGGGAAGACCGAGGTTGGCGGCGACGATCTCCTGACGCCGGGACTGTATCTCCTGCCGTGACAGGGCCAGGTCATCGTTGACCTGAGCACGCAGGGGGCCGGACACGGAGGCGGCGAGGCAAAGCGCAAGAGCCAGCACTTTCATGACGATTGATCCGGATTAGGGTGCACGCCACTCGGGAGCGGGTGTCGAGTCGGTCAATGTAACCAGCGCGGAACAACTGGCAAGACTGAAACCCGCATGACTTTACGCCGGTGTCGAGCCCGGCGTTTCGGCTCGCGAGGCCGGCGGTGGCAAGACGAAATCCAGAGGCGATTGATAGAATCGGCGACCCAGCCTTCGCAGCAGCTCCCGGGTCTCCTCCCGGGGCAAGTTGTAGGCGCGGACCGCGCTGAACAGCGAGAGGCAGAAGCTGACGCCCAGGTTGAACACGAACATGACCGCAATCCCTCCCAGCGCCCAGAAGAACCAGCCGCCCAGCAGCAGCCGATATCCCAGAGACGCGCACGCGAGAGCCAGCAATCCGGTGCTCAGGGTGACGTGGCGGACATCGAGCGGAACACCCAGAAAGTGGCCCAGGGCCGGGGTGATGCCGAGCATGAAGCCGAGAGAAACGTTGGTGCCCCACCCGGAGATGTTGTGGTTGACCTTCTCCGCCAATCGCTCCATCCGGTCGCGACCGAGGCGCTTCCCCAGCGGATGCTCCGCGATGGCCAACGGGAGACGATGATACACCGACCAGTTGTCGAGCCATCCCCCGAAGAGGCTCGCGAGCCAGAGGATGACACCGGTCAACACGGCGTAGAAGACCGTCCCGCTGTTCACCGGGCTCAGGGTCTCGAAGACATGGTGCGCGCCCGCCTCCGCCAGGTAGGGATGATCGAAGAGCCAGCGCCAGAGCCCGTCGATGGCATAGGCCCCGATCGAGACCACCAGCACGTTTCCCAGGGCGGCCCCCACCTGCGAGCGTGAGATCCGGATGGTGAATTCGACCATGTCGTCCAGCCGCCGCTCGCCTCGCTGATCGCGGAGAATGGTCGCGAGAGTCGCGGCGGTCATCGCGGGCTGCTTGGTCGCCAACACCAGGCCGAAGACCTGGAGCAGCAGGAAGCTGACCGCGTAATTGATCCCGTAGGCCAGCCCCTCCGGGAAGGGGGCGAGGCTGACTCCCGAGATGGTCATCTTCACCGCCGCGGTCACCGAGGTGAGCAGTCCCCCTCCTGCGGCTGCCACCAGGATCTGGCGGTACTCCCTCCGGTCGCCCGCGATGTAATGCTCCCCGGTCTTGCTCGAGCGATCGACGATTTTGCGGTGGTGGAGGCCGAGGTTGGTGCTGGCGAGATGACGGAGGCTCCGGTCCTGGTGAACCAGGGTCGCCAGTCGCAGGAGGAACCGGTGAATCGCCTCCGATCGGCGCGGCCCGCTGGGAGACTCCATGATCTCGAGCATCAGATCCATGCGAGTCAGGCAGCGCTCGAGCACCTCCAGCCCGAACACGATGTCGACGTTGACACCCCGGGCCTCCAGGTGCTCGCGGATCGCGGCCATCTCGGCCCGACACTCCGCCGCCTCTTCGCGCCAGGCCGCTCCGGCAATCGGCTCGCCGTTCATCCAGCTCTGAATCAGAGCCTCACTCACCTTCGCGATGCGATAGAACGGTGAGGCGCCGACCGGGGACCCTCTCCCTCTGGCACGGAGATTGGCCGCCAACCCCTGGGCCTGGACCCTGGTGGCGAGCAAACGGAATCCGTCGGCGAACCCGGATCGAATCGAGACCCACAGCTCCGGGTGCTCCACCGGCGTCAGAAGAGTCACCTCCCGATCGAACACTCCCTCGGGCAGGCGTCGCAGCAGCTCCAGGTCGGTGCTGGTGGCGTACAGGCGCAGCACGAGCCTGGTCAGATCATGGTCATCCCTGGGGGCCGGGAGCAGGCGTTGGGCGATCCGTTCGCCGGCCTCGGCCATGAACCCGCGGTCGCTCGGGAGCCCCGCGACGCCGAAGAGGTTGGTGGCGTCGGTCTCCGCCAGGATCGAGGCCAGCGAGGCGAGAAAGCGTTTCCTCACTTCCGGCAACGCCTCGAGCAGCTCCAGAAGCTGGTAGCTCCCGCGTTCCTTCCGCGAGAGGTGGATCAGGTCCAGGAAAGCATCGAGCCGGTCCCCCAGTCCCTTCGCTGCCGTGAACTGCTCCAGTCGCCGGACCAGCTCCAGCACCGCGGGGTCGGCCTGCCGGCCCGACGGGAAGAACCCGATCGCCTGGTCGCGCAAGGCTCCGCTGGGTGTGGGAATGGCCATTTCCTGGAGTGATCGCGGCGAGGTCATCGGCCCCTCGCGCCAGGGGCATGAACGAACTGCCTACGCGGGGCCGCCCTGGAGCGGCGGCTGGGCTCAGTGTGACGGTTCTATCGGAATCACGCGCTCGGTCGGGGCCTCGCTCGCTTCACGGCTGATCGGACTCGCCGCGGGGGCCGGGATGATCTGGGCCCACCAGGCGGCCGCCCGTTCCCGGGTCCACGTCGCTTCCAGGCCGAGGAAGGCCAGGCGCTGGGACAGCACCTCGGCGGTCCGGGGACGCCTGGCTGGATCCTTCTCGAGGCAATCCATGACGATCTGTTCGAGATCCCGGGGAATCGGCTGCGGCGACCGCTGCGTCAGCGGCGGGGGCGTCTCTTTCATGTGGGAAACGAGCACCGACATGGGCGTCGGCCCTTCGAACACCTCCTGACCCGAGAGGAGCCAGTAGGCGACACACCCCAGGGCGTAGAGGTCGGCGCGCCCATCGATCTTCCCCATCCCGGCGGCCGCCTCCGGTGCGATGAACCCCGGGGTTCCCGCGATCATGCCCACCCGGGTCACCTGAAACTCCGGGCGCTCCGAGGTGTCCACGTTCTTGGCGAGGCCGAAGTCGAGCACCTTGACGAAATCGACTTCGGTCGCGTAGCGGCAGAGAAAGATGTTGGCGGGCTTGATGTCCCGGTGGATCAATCCGCGCTCGTGGGCTTCGAAGAGCGACTGACACGCCTGGCGTAGAATGGACACGACCCGTTCTGGCGGCTGGGGGCCATCGCGCTCGACCAGGGACGCCAGGTCCAGCCCGTCCAGCAGCTCCATCACGTAGTAGAAAGTCCCGTCCCGGGTGATGCCGAAATCGTAGACGTTGACCGTGTGCGGCGATTGCAGCTGCGCGGTGGCCTGCGCCTCACGCTCGAAGCGTTGAAGCATCGTGGTGGCGGCCACCTCCTCCGACTCTCCCACCTCGTCACGACGCACCAGCTTGATGGCCGCGGGCCGGGCCAGGAACTTGTGAGTGGCCCGCCAGACCTCCCCCATACCGCCGGCGCCCAGCTTCTCGCCGAGATGGTAGTTCCCCATCGCCTTGGCCCGGTTGAGGTCTTCCCCCATTCGGTAGAGCAGCCGCGACACGGCCACCGCGATCGAGACCGCCACCGCACTCTGGATCAACAGGCGCAGGAAGGCGCCAGACTCGGGCGGCGGGATGATTCCGAGCTTCGCGTCCAACAGCACGGCCCCCGGGACGGTGGCGGCCGAAAGGATCGCGGCGATCAAAGCTCGTCTCGTGATGCTGGGCACTACCACCGGGTAGATCACGACCAGGAGATGGGCACTGGACCAGAGCAGGGTAGAGCGGAGACCGGTGTTCCAGGTGCTGGGGACGGACGTGAAGGCGATGGTCAACGCAATGAGTACTTCGTAGACCAGTCCGAGGTTGATCAGGCGGTCGGGTGACAACTTGGCCAGCCTGACCACGAGGTAGACCGCCACGCTGAGCCCGATCCGCGCCACGATACCACCGACGACGCTGGCCTTGTGCGTCGCCGCGCCGTAGTTGGTCGCCAGGCTCACGAACCCGTAGATCACCATCAGACCGCAGACGAACTGGAGGCGCCTGGCGATGTCCTCGAGCAGCTCGGGTGGGAGCCCCGGGTGCGAGCGCTCCCCGGTCCGAACTCGCTCGATGTCGGCCTTGGACATCGGCTGCAGCGAAATGTGACTGGTCACGGCCATAGACTCCCAATCCCGGTGCGAAACCTCGCCAGATATAGTTGAACCAGCGGTCGGGGGCCAGCCTCGCCAACTCCAGCACCGGCCGGTCCGAACGGGTATATTGGGGGCCGTTTCGTCCGCCGCCGAATCCTGTCCCGGTCTTGGAGATTCCTGCATGAGGCTGCTCACGGTCCTGCTCTGCATCGGGCTGGTGTCCTGCAAGGGCGCCATGTCCAAGTCGTCCCTTGCCACCCCGGACGACAGGCTCGCCTACACCCTGGGGTACCAGATGGGGAAGGGTTTGAAGGACCAGGGCGTCACGGTGTCCTCGTCCCAGATGATGGCCGGCATCAAGGACGGAAACTCCGGAGCCAAGGCGCAGCTGACCGACACCGAGATGCAGGAGGTCATGTCGAGCGCCCAGGCCGACGTGATGGCCAAGCGCCAGAAGAAGGATTCGGCCGATGCCCTGACCAATCGGAAGGCCGGTGAGGAATTCCAGGCGGCGAACAAGACCAAGCCGGGAGTGAAGATCACGGCGAGCGGACTGCAGTACAAGGTGCTGAAGGAAGGCTCCGGCCCCCACCCTACCAAGAGCAGCGTGGTCACCGTGCACTATCGCGGGACCACGATCACCGGGGACGAGTTCGACAGCTCCTACAAGCGCAACGAGCCGGCCACCTTCCCGCTCAACGGGGTGATCCCGGGCTGGGCGGAAGCGGTCCAGCTGATGACCACTGGATCCAAGTACGAGTTCGTGATTCCCTCCGAGCTGGCCTACGGCGAGCATGGATCTCCGCCCGCCATCGGCCCCAACCAGACGCTGGTCTTCGAAGTGGAGTTGCTATCATTCAAGTAGGATGAAACGTCTCGCCTTGCTCCGGGCAGGCGGGGATGTTGGTGGATCCCCGGCTGCCCGACCGGTGGCTCCCCCCGATGATGCCGACCTGCTGGATGCCTACTCGAATGCCGTGGCGGGAGCCGTGGAGCGGGTGGCTCCTTCGGTTGTGCACGTCCAGGTCGAAGTCACCGGACCGGGACGATCGTCGCGCTCCCGGCCCCCGAGCGGAGGGAGCGGGTCCGGGTTCCTGTTCACGCCCGACGGCCTGATTCTCACCAACGGCCATGTGGTGCAACACGCGTCCCGGATTCGGGCCGGCCTGGCCGATGGCCGGGTGACCGATGCCGACCTGATCGGGGCCGACATGGGCACCGATCTGGCCGTGCTCCGGATCAGCGCTCAGGATCTGATTCACGCGTCGCTCGGCGACTCGAGCCGGCTCCGGCCCGGACACCTGGTGGTCGCGATCGGCAACCCGCTGGGTTTCGAGGCTACGGTGACGGCCGGTGTGGTGAGCGCGCTGGGTCGCACCATGCGCGCCACGACGGGAAGGCTGATCGATCAGGTCATTCAGACCGATGCGGCACTCAATCCGGGCAACTCGGGCGGGCCCCTGGTGAACTCCCGGGGGGAGGTGGTGGGCGTCAACACCGCCGTGGTGATGGGGGCTCAGGGGATCTGTTTCGCCATTCCTGCCAACACCGCTCGTGAGGTGGCCGGCCAGCTGATCCGCCACGGCCGGGTGCGCAGGAGCTACCTCGGCGTGATCGGTCAGACTGTCCGGCTGCCCCGGAGCTCGGGCGCGCGTCTCGGGCTGGCGGTGCAGAGCGGGGTACTGGTGACGGGAATCGAACCTGGAAGTCCGGCGCAGGGCGCGGGGCTCGCGGAGCGCGACGTGATCATCGGACTGGCCGGAAGCGCGGTCGCCACGGTGGATGACCTGCAGCGCACCCTGACCCACGCGCTCATCGGGGAGACGGTTGAGCTCACGGTCATTCGCGGGGGCGCCACACGAGCGTTGAGCGTGGTCCCGGGCGACGCGAGCTGATAGTCCTCTCCTCCTGCCAGCGCCTCGGCCGGACGCTCCTCTCATACTGGCCCGCCCCGGACCCGCGCCCTATACTCCGGGTTCCATCATCCCGACTTTCAGGCCCCCTGCGGTCCACCGTCCCTTGAAGCATGGCTGACCTTCCCGCCCGCATCGCCGCCGCGCTCGCCGATCGCTACACGCTCGAGCGTCAGATCGGGACCGGTGGCATGGCCATCGTCTTCCTGGCTCAGGATCTCCGCCACCAGCGCAAAGTCGCGGTCAAGGTGCTCCGCCCGGAGCTGGCAGCGACTCTCGGCGGAGACCGGTTCTTCCGCGAGATTCAGATCGCCGCCCAGCTCCAGCACCCGCATATCCTGCCGCTGCTCGATTCCGGTGAGGCGGACGGCTTCCTCTTCTATGCCATGCCCTACGTCGAGGGCGAATCACTCCGGGAGCGCCTGGCCCGCGGTGGTGAGCTCCCGGTGCAGGAGGCGGTCAAGCTGCTGGTCGAGGTGACCGACGCGCTCGCGTACGCCCATGCCCGGGGCGTGGTCCACCGGGACATCAAGCCCGACAACGTCCTGCTTTCCGGCCGCCATGCGCTGCTGACGGACTTTGGGGTTGCCAAGGCGGTGAGCGAAGCGACCGGTCGCCAGCAACTCACCACGGCGGGCGTGGCGCTCGGCACGCCGGCGTACATGGCCCCCGAGCAGGCCTCCGCCGATCCCCACGTCGATCACCGCGCCGATCTCTACGCCGTCGGCGTGCTGGGGTACGAGCTGCTGGCGGGTCGCCCGCCGTTCACAGGCGCCACGTCCCAGGAAGTGCTTGCCGCGCACGTCACTCAGGCCCCGACACCTCTGGGAACCATCCGTCCGGCCGTCGCACCCGCCGTGGCGGCCGTCATCATGCGCTGCCTGGAGAAGCGTCCTGCCGACCGCTGGCAGTCCGCTGATGAGCTGCTGTCCCAGCTGGAGCCGCTGGCCACGCACAGCGGTGGCCACACTCCGACCGGCCTGCGGTTGGCTCCGGCCAGGTCGCCGGCGTCGATGCGTTGGCTCTTTCTCGGCGGAGTGGCGG
>Ga0210138_1000028_pt1 | contig 33251 bp, 31 predicted proteins | sample Browns_ThreeSqC__FD_184850 | JGI IMG/M metagenome (GOLD analysis project Ga0210138, IMG submission 184850) | Wetland microbial communities from the San Francisco Bay, California, USA, that impact long-term carbon sequestration -... | ecosystem: Environmental > Aquatic > Marine > Wetlands ... | reverse complement strand
CGACCGGATCGAGCACCTGGCAATGCTGCGAAGCCTGCAGGACGAGACCGGTGGATTCCTCACCTACATCCCGCTGGCCTACCACCCCGACCACAACGAGCTGGGCGAGGAACTGGGCCGGGTCGGAACCGCGACCACCGGCTACGAGGATCTCAAGAACATCGCCGTTGGCCGGCTCTTTCTCGACAACATCCCGCACCTCAAGACACACTGGCCGATGGTGACCGCCTTCGTCTCCCAGGTGGCCCTGAGCTTCGGCTGCGACGACGTGGAGGGGACCGTGGTCTATGAGCGGATCTACCACGAGGCCGGGGCCCAGACGCCGATGCATCTCGAGTATGGCGACCTGGTCGCTCTGATCCGCGGGGCGGGGAAGCGGCCGGTCGAGCGGGATAGTCTCTATCGAGCGGTGCGGGAGAGCTTCGACGATCCACCCGGGCCGCCACGCCCGATCAGGGAAGGAGCCCGGGCCCCCGTGGTGCACGCCGCATGAGACTGGGTCGGATTCCCTGGATCAACTGCTACCCGATCTACGGCGCCATCGATCGCGGCCTGGTCGCGCTGGAGGGTGAACTGGTTACCGCGACCGCCTCCGAGCTGGACGACCTCCTCGCCGCCGGCGAGCTGGACCTCAGTGTGGTTTCGGCAGTGGACTATGCTCGTGGAGCCGCGTCCTACCACCTGCTTCCCGACCTGGCCATCAGCTGTGACGGACCGGTGCACAGCGTGGCCCTCTTCGCCAAACGTCCCCTGGCTGAGCTCCACGACGGCACCGTGCTGCTGAGCGCTTCGTCCCGAACGTCAGTCCTCCTCCTCGAGCTGCTTTGCCGGCACCGCTGGCGGATTGCTCCCCGCCTCGCCACGGTGCGGGCCGAGTCGGCCGATCTGGAGGCGTTGCAGCAGTTCCCCCACGACGCGGTCCTGGTCATTGGCGATGCGGCCCTGATGCTGACCGCGCGGGGGGTCTATCCCTATCGCTATGACCTGGGCGCGGAGTGGCGGGAGTGGACCGGGCTGCCCTTCGTGTTCGCGGTCTGGGCCGCGCGGCGTGATGCTCCCGAGCGGGCCGTACGGCGCCTGCACGAAGCGCTGCTCGAATCGCGGCGATGGGGGCTTTCGCATCTCGATCAATTGGCCGAGGCCGCGGCAAAGAACAGCGGCGTCGGCCTCGAAGTCTGCCGCGCCTACCTCGGCGACCTGGATTACGCCCTGTCGTACCGGCATCTGGCAGGACTCACCGACTTCTTCCGCCGATTGGCGGCCGATGGCCTGGTGCCCGACGGGTCTCTCTCTTTCATCACGGCGGCCTGATGAGCGTGGATCGCGACTCCGGCGAGTTCCGGGATTACCTCGAGCTCTACCAGCGGGCCAGCCTGCTCGAGCTCGGCCAGCTCGCTGATGCCGAACGGTGGCGCCTCCACCCGGAGAACGTCGTCACCTACATCATCGACCGGAACATCAACTACACCAATGTCTGCGTGGCCGATTGCAAGTTCTGCGCATTCTATCGCCGGCCCAGGCACAACGAGGGGTACGTCCTGAGCTACGAGCAGATCGGCCGGAAGATCGACGAGTGCAAGGCGATCGGCGGCGTCCAGATCCTGCTTCAGGGCGGCCATAACCCGTACATCCCCTTTGAGTGGTACCTGGACCTGATGCGCTACATCAAGCGCCATCACCCGATCCACATTCACGGGTTCTCACCGTCGGAGGTGGTGTTCTTCAGCGAGCGCTTCGGCCTCTCGGTCGCCGATGTGGTCCGGGAGCTCAAGGCGGCGGGTCTGGATAGCATCCCCGGTGGGGGCGGGGAGATCCTGGTGGACGAGGTGCGGCAGCGGGTCGCCAGGAAGAAGGCTCAGACCGAGGAGTGGCTGGGCGTCCAGGAAGAAGCCCATCGCCAGGGGATGAAGACCTCGGTCACGATGATGTACGGCCTGGGCGAGTCGGATGCGGATCGGGTGGAGCACTTGCTGCGGGTCCGGGATCTCCAGAGCCGGACCAGCGGCTTCACCGCCTTCATTTGCTGGCCGCTTCAGCCCGACGGGACAGAGATGGCAGACAGCCGGAAGACCGACGCCGTGACCTACCTGCGCATCCTCGCGATGGGGCGCATCATCTGCCGGAACGTGCCCAACATCCAATCCTCCTGGGTCACCATGGGGCTCAAGATCGGGCAAGTGGCGCTCCGGTTCGGGGCCAACGATTTCGGCAGCCTGATGATGGAGGAGAACGTGGTCTCCTCCGCCGGGACCACCCACCGGGCCAGCCTGCAGGAGATGGAGCGCTGCATCCGGGACGCGGGCTACACTGCTCGCCGCCGCCGCCAGGACTACTCGATCCTCGAAGACCCCGCGACCGTCGCGGCCTGAGGAGGTACCGACCTTCCTCGGGTTCCCGCTTCACGCCAGACCATCTCCATGCTCCGCATCGGCATCGGTTACGACTCCCATCGCTTCGAAGCTGGACGCCCCCTGGTGCTGGGCGGCCACCGCATCCCGTCCGATTCCGGTCTGGCCGGCCATTCCGACGCGGATGTGGTCACCCACGCCCTGATCGACGCACTGCTTGGCGCGGCGGGGGCGGGGAACATCGGACGGCTCTTCCCCGACAAGGATCCCCGCTGGAAGAACGCCGATTCTCTTCACCTGCTCCGGGCGACGCGAGATCATCTGCGGGACCGGGACGTTCATCCTCAACAGGCGGACATCACTATCATCGCGGAGCGGCCGAAGCTGGCCGAGTACCTGGACACCATGGGCTCCACTCTCGCCGCGCATCTCGACCTGGAGCCGGGACGGATTTCGGTCAAGGCCAAGACCAACGAGGGAATGGGGTTCATTGGGAGGGGAGAAGGGATCGCCGCGTTGGCGGTGGCCACGGTGGAGGCTCGCTGATCGACCAACTCCTCGATGGGCTGGTCGGCCTGCCTCCCGGCGCCATCTACGCGATCGTTGCCCTCTGCACGGCGGCGGAGAATGTGTTCCCTCCGATGCCGTCGGATGCCGTCGTTGCCCTGGCCGGATTTCTCTCGCGCCACCACGCAGTCAACCCCTACGCGGTCTTCCTGAGCGCCTGGTCCGCCAACCTGGTGGGCGCCGGGTTGGTCTACTGGGCCGCGCGCCGCTACGGCCGGGCGTTCGCCCTGAGCTCCATCGGCCGGAGGGTCTTTCCGTCGGGCGCGGTCGCGGAGTTGGAGCGCCTGTACCTTCGCTTCGGAGTGCCCGGAGTGTTTCTGACCCGTCTCATCCCGGGGCCGCGCTCGGCGGTTCCACCTTTCGGTGGCCTGGTGAACCTGAGGCCGTCGGTGGTTCTGATTCCCGTCGCCCTCGCCGGAATGGTTTGGTACGCCACGATCACCGGCATCGGGGTCGCCCTGGGAGCCGAGTGGGAATCGATCCGGCACTTCATCGAGGCTCTGAACCGGACCCTGTTCCTCGTTGGGGTGACCGGCCTGGCAGTTGTCATTGGGTGGCTCGTCTGGCGGCGACGGGCTCGTCGTGAGGACCGCCTCTGGTCCGTCCTCCACGGTGCCTTTGCCCATGACGCCGCCGCCGAGAGCCGCGCCCACGAGGATCCGGCGCTGGCGGCCGCCGCGATGCTCCTCCTGGAGCTGGCTCGCTCCGACCGGACCTTCGATCCGGCCGATCTCGCTGCCATCGAGGGCCGGTTACGCGAGCGCTGGTCGCTGCCCGCGGCCGGCGACCCGGTCACCGGGGACGAGAAGGACCTGGCCGCCAGAATCACCAAGACCTTCGATCGGGCTGCCCGTATCGAGCTCTACCAGCGACTTCGGACCCTGGCCGCGAGTGGAGACCGACTCCAGCCGGCCGAGGAGCGCCTGCTACTCAGGGCGGCCGCTCTCCTCGGCCTCGATGGGGCCGACGCTTCGAGTGGGGAGAAGGTCCCGTGACCACCGACCTGCGGGAGTTCGCGCTGGAGCAGTTTCGCGATTTCCTGCAGCTCGAGGGTGGCCACAGTGCCAACACGGTCGAGAGCTATCTCCGGGATCTCCAGCGCGTGGCCTCCTATGCGGAAGGCCAGGGAGTCCATGACCCGGCCTCGGTGACGCCTGGCCTGCTTCGCGAATTCGTCTTTACTCTCAAGGACCTGGGCTTGAGTCCCGCCACCATTCGGCGTCAGGTCTCCGCGATCAGGACCTACTATCGGTTCCTGGTCGCCGAAGGCCTGGTGCCGATCGATCCCAGCGATCGTCTGGAGTCTCCCCGTCGGGGCCGCCGCCTGCCGCCCACTCTATCGGTGACTGAAGTGGAAGCCATGTTGCAGGCGGCTGACCCGGACGACCCACTCGCCTGGCGAGATCGAGCGCTGCTCGAGCTGGGCTATGGAGCGGGACTCCGGGTGTCCGAGCTTTGTGGACTGACGCTGGGTGACCTGCGCTTCGATGAAGGGGTAGTCAGGGTGATCGGCAAGGGATCGAAGGAACGCCTGGTCCCGGTGGGGCGCAACGTCATCGGGACCGTCTCGGTCTATCTCCACCAGATTCGCCCGAACCTGGACCGGGGAAAAGGCCGCAACCGGGTGCTTCTCAACCGCCGGGGCGAGCCGTTGTCCCGAGTGGGGGCTTGGGGCGTCGTGAAGCGGCTGGCGGCGGCTGCCGGCGTGACCAAGCCGGTCACTCCCCACACCCTCCGCCACACGTTCGCCACCCATCTTTTGGAAGGAGGCGCCGACCTCCGGGCGGTTCAGGAGATGCTCGGTCACGCCGATCTCTCCACCACCCAGATCTACACCCACGTAGATCGCGAGTACCTTCGGTCGGTGCACAAGCAGTACCACCCTCGGGGTTGATCGGGTCACCATGGCACGGCAAGATCGCCGGATCTTGTACTATCCTCGGTCCGCCCCGACCACCTCGTCCGTCCTGTCCGTCCTTGCCCTCCTGTCGGCCTGCGCCTCCTATCAACCCGCTCCGCTCGACCAGACCGCCCTCACCGCCACATACAACTCCCGGCGCTTGGACGATCCCGGGCTACACAGTTACCTCTCCTCGGCCGGTCTCGATCCGGCCACCACGGGCTGGCAGGCGCGAGACCTGGCTCTGGCGGCCTGGTATTGGAGTCCCTCACTCGACCGCGCCCGGGCCGCGAGGACCGAGGCGATCGCGGGTCAGGTGACCGCGGGGTATCGTCCCCAACCCGGCCTGGCGGTGGGTGTGGAGAAGGACTATTCGGGGGGAGGGGGAGAGCCACCCTGGGGTGTTTCGGGAACCATGTCCTTCACCTTCGAGTTGGGCGGAAAGCGAGGGGCCCGCCTGGCTCGCGCGCAGGCGCGCACCTTCCTCGCCGAGGAAGAGGTCTCGCTGGTCGCCTGGCAAGAGGCGATTGACGTTCGCCGCAGCGCCGACCGTCTCGCCTCGGCGGAGCTCAGGCTGGCGGACGTCCGTGCCGAACTGGGTGCGCTTCGGACCCTGGACTCGGTGTTGAAGGCGCGCTATCGCGAGGGAGTGGTGACGCGCGCAGACCTGGCGCAGAACGAAGCCGAGCTGCAGGGCGCCCTGGTAGAACGAGGCCTGGCTCAGCGCGAGCTGCGGGACGCCGTCTCCGGCATGGCCGCCTCGGTCGGCGTGGTCCCCGCCCAGCTCGACACGCTGAAGGTGACGCCTCCGCGGGAATCGTGGTGTACCGCCGCCTCCGCCCTGCCGCGGGACTCGCTGCAGAGCCTGGTGGTACGGTCTCGACCCGAGGTGGGCGTTGCACTGGCGGCGTACAGCGTGGCAGAGGCCGGTGTGCGGCTGGAGATCGCCAATCAGTACCCGGACATCACCCTGGGGCCGGGCCTCTTCTTCGACCACGGGATCAACAAGTGGACGGTGCTCTTCGCCTTGCCCACCATCCCGTTTCATCGGAATCGCGGCCCCATTGCCGAAGCAGAGGCGCGGCGTGGCGTCGCGGCGGCCCAGGTGGCCGTGGTCCAGGATTCCGCCCTGGCCGATCTCGACGCCGGTCTGGCGCGGTGCACGGTGAGCACGGCGCTGCAAGCGTCCGCGGACTCCTTGTTCGATCTGATCCGGGAGCGTGCCGATCGGGCCCAGGCCGCTTACGACCGGGGCGAGACCTCGCGCCTGGAGCTGGCGTTCCTGGACCTGGCGCGAGTCCGGGCCGAGCGGACGCGTCACGCGGCCGACCAACAACGGCGAGAGGCCGGAACCCTGCTGGAGCAGGCCGCCGGAGTCTGGCGCAGCGACCCACCGGCCCGCTGGCCCAACCCCGCCAATGAGCCGCGGGCAACCACACTCTTGAAGGACACGTTGCCATGATCCGGCGCGCACTGGTGCTGATCGCCGTTCTTGCGGGAGCGGCCTGGCTGATTCGCTCGGGTCTCCAACGCCGCGCCGCCTCCGCCTCCTCGACCGGCCAGCCGGCCACCGAGCCCAGCCGCATGGTGGCCTCCGAAGGCCAGGCTGCCATCGTGCTTGATACCGCCACCAGGCGCCGGATCGGGATCACCACGGCGGCGCTCCAGCCGCTCCAGCACCCCGGTGAGCTTGCCCTGGCGGGAGAAATCGTCAGCGACCCTTCCGCCCTCGCCATCGTCCGTGCCGCAGTGTCGGGACGCCTGACTATCCCGGAAGGCTCTCGCTGGCCTGCCTTTGGTGACCCGGTGGCAGCCGGAGCGGTGCTGGGGCAGGTGTCTGACGCGCTGCCACTCACCGCCCCACGGTCCGGAATGGTGAGTCGGATACTGGCCCAACCCGGCGAGCTGGTGCAGGCGGGGCAGGGGCTGCTGGAGATCACCGACTACGCCAGGCCGCTGGCACGAATAGCGTGGGGCAGTGTGGCTCCCCAGCAACCTCCGGCCTCGATCTTCGTGGCACCCGCCGAGCACTCCACCACCCGACTTCCGGCACGCCTGGTGGGCCCGGCCCCCGAAGCCGATCCGCTCACCCGATGGCCGGCCTTCCTCTACCGCCTCGACCGTGGTTGGCCCGGAGCCCGACCTGGTGCGGCGGTTCAAGCGTTCGTCGCCGACCCCAAGACGCTCCTGCGCGGGGTGTTCATTCCCACCGATGCGGTGGTCCAGTGGGATGGACTCACCTGGGTCTTTCTCGAGCGGGGCACCGGACGCTACATCCGGACCCGAGTCTCCGCGGAGCGGCCAGTGCCGGGTGGATGGCTGGAGGCGGGGGATTTGGCGGCCGGCGACACCGTCGTGATTGGGGGCGCCCAGCAACTGCTCTCCGAGGAGTTCCGCGCCAAGATCGTGGTGGGGGAAGAGGTCGGCGAGTGAACCACTGGTCGATCTTACCGGGGCGGACAGCATGCTAGCGGGGCTGGTCCAGTTCTCGGTTCGGCGCCGGGGCGTGGTGATCGGGCTCGGCTGCGCCCTGGTCGCCTACGGTGCCGGTGTGCTGGCCCGGTCCAAGCTCGATGTCTTTCCGGAGTTCGCGCCTCCCCAGCTCTCCATTCAAACCGAGGCCCCGGGATTCTCGCCCGAGCAGGTCGAAATCCTGGTCACCAAGCCGATCGAAGACGCCATCAACGGTGTCAGCGGCCTCAAGGCGCTCCGCTCCCAATCGCTCCAGGGGTTCTCGATCATCACCGCGGTGCTCACCGAAGGGATGGACCTCTATCGGGCGCGCCAGGCTCTGGCCGAGCGCCTGGGTGTGGTCGGCGGCCGGCTACCGGCGGCGGTCAAGCCGCCGGTCCTGAGTCCCCTCACCTCTTCGTCGAGCACGGTGCTGGTGGTGGGGATCACCTCCGAGACCCGCACGCCGATGCAGCAGCGAACCTTCGTCGACTGGACCCTGAAGCCTCGGATCCTCGCGGTGCCCGGCGTGTCCAAGGTCGCGGTATTCGGCGGTGAGGTCAGGCAGCTCCAACTACAGCTCGATCCCGATCGGCTCCGGGCCCTCGGCATCGGCACCAATGAGATTCTGGCCGCCGCGGCGAAGGCGACCGGCGTGCGCGGGGCCGGGGTCATCGACAACGCGAATCAGCGCATCATCGTGCGCACCGAAGGCCAGTTGCTGACGCCCGAAGCCCTGGGCCGCAGCGTGGTCCGGGAGCGCAACGGCGCCCTGCTTCGTCTGGGAGACGTAGGGCGCCTCGTGGAGGGGGCCGAACCCAAGTTCGGGGATGGCAGTATCAACGGCGAGCGGGGTTGCGTGATCGTGGTCTCGGCCCAACTAGGCGGCAACACCAAGGAGGTGGCGGCGGCCGTCGAGGCCGCCTTGCACGACCTGGCGCCTGCTATCGCGGCGGGCGGCTACGTGCTTCACCCGAACCTGTTCCGTCCCTCCGAGTTCATCGATCTGGCGCTGCACAACATCACCGTCGCCCTGCTGCTCGGGACGTTTCTGGTAGCCGGAGTGTTGTTGCTGTTCCTCTTCGATATCGGGGCGGCGGCGATTTCGCTCACGGCCATCCCGCTGTCGCTGCTCACCGCGCTCATCGTCCTCAACGCCTTGGGGCTCACGATCAACACCCTCACCCTGGGGGGACTGGCCATCGCCCTGGGTGAAGTGGTGGACGACGCCATCATCGACGTGGAGAACATTTCCCGGCGGCTCCGGCTCAATCGGGCGCTCGAGCATCCGCGCCCGGTGTCCGAAGTGGTCGTCAGCGCCTCGCTCGAGGTGCGCGCCAGCGTCGCCTATGCCACCTTCGTCGTGGCCCTGGTGTTCGTGCCGGTGCTTACCCTCACCGGGGTTCAAGGCTCGCTCTTTCGCCCCCTGGCCATCGCATACATCCTCGCCACCCTCGCCTCGCTGATCGTGGCGCTCACGGTCACCCCCGCCCTCACCCTTCTGGTGCTGGCGCGTCGCGGCCATCGCGAGCACGATTCCATCGTCCTTGCCCGCCTCAAACAGGGCTATACCACGACCCTCGGCGCCCTGCTCGGCCGGCCAGTGCCGGTCATGATCGCGACCGCCTTCGTCTGCACCGCTGCTGCGGCGACGTTGCCGTTCTTCGGGGCGACTTTCCTGCCCGAGTTCCGGGAAGGCCATTACCTGATCCACATGTCGGCGGTCCCCGGGACATCGCTCCACGAATCGCTGCGGCTGGGAGATCAGGTCAACCTGGCGCTGCACAGGGACCCCCGGGTGCGTTCCGTGGCCCAGCGCGCCGGTCGAGCCGAGCTCTCCGAGGACACCTGGGGGCCGCACTACAGCGAGCTGGAAGTCGACCTGGTGCCGCTCACCGGAAAGGCGGCCAGGACGGTAACAGAGGACCTTCGGAACCGTTTGACCGGGTTCCCCGGATTGAGTTTCGCCATTCGGGGCTTCCTGGCTGAGCGGATCGAAGAAACGTTGACGGGGTCCACCGCCGAGGTCGCGATCAGGATCATCGGGGACGACCTAGACAGTCTGGATGCCGCGGCCAAGGCGGTGGCCGCCATGGTTCGCCGGGTGCCGGGAGCGGCCGATGTACAGTACGACGCCCCGCCGGTGGTGCCCGAGGTCACCGTGAAGCTCCGGCCCAGCGACGTGGCTACTGCCGGTCTGACCAACGATGAGGTCCTGGCCACCGTGGAAGCCGCTACGCGCGGCGCCAAGGTGACCGAGACCTTCGAGGGGAACCGCACGACCGACGTGGTGGTAATCCTTGATTCGGCGGCCCGGAGTCGGCCCGAGGATCTGGCACGCCTGCCGATCCTCTCGCCCAGCGGGCGGATGACGAGCCTGGCAGACATCGCCGACATCTCACGAACCTCAGGGCGTTATCTCATCTCCCACCTGGGGACCCGCCGGGTCCAGACCGTGACCTCGAACGTAGCTGGCGGAGATGTTTCCTCCTTTGCGCGTGAGATCCAGAGTAGGCTCCGCCAACCCGGACTCCTTCCGCGAGGGATCTACGCCGAGCTCGGGGGTACCGCCGCTGCCCAACGCGAGGCTCAACGGGAGCTCCTCCTCAATGGTTTTCTCGCCGGCGCCGGAATCGTCCTGCTCCTCTGGCTGGCTTTCGGGGAAGCCAGTCGCCTGGTGCTGGTGCTGGCAAACCTGCCTCTCGCCCTGGTCGGTGGCGTTCTGGCCGTCTTCACGACCGGCGGGCTGCTTTCACTAGGTTCCCTGGTCGGGTTTGTGACCCTGTTCGGCATTGCGACCCGAAACGCGGTGATGTTGATCTCTCACTACGAACACCTGGTCCGGGTCGAGGGGGCGGTCTGGGGGCCGGAGACCGCCCTTCGCGGAGCGGCCGAGCGGCTGGGACCGATTCTGATGACCGCAACGGTAACCGGCCTTGGGTTGCTCCCTCTGGCCCTGGGCAGCGGCGACCCCGGCCGGGAAATCGAAGGCCCGATGGCGGTGGTGATCCTTGGGGGCCTGACCACGTCCACCATTTTGAGCTTGTTCGTGCTCCCCCCGCTTGCGCTCCGATTTGGCCGGCTGGGAGAGAAGGGCAGTGGGGAGACCTTCGGAAACTGAAACCCGGAGGGATCTTCGTACGTCTCTAAGTGAAACACCCTTGATCCCGTTCAACGGGAGCTCACTATGCGGAACTACTGGATACGAATCGGCCTTGGCGCCCTGAGCGTCTTTGCAGTCGGAATGGTGATTGTGACTGTGGTGAAGCACGGGAAGAGGGCCTTGAACGCCAAGCTCGAGTCCTCGGACCCCATCACCCTGCCGCTCGTCTTTCTCCCCTTCAAGGTGGACCAGCAGCAACTCGGTACCTTCACCCAGGTCATCATCATGCGGAGCGACCCCAAGCACGTCTCCGGCCTTCATCTCACCATCGATTTGAAGCAGCCCGGAGCCGAGGATCGGTTCAAGAGCTGCACCCTGGTGTCCGAGCTGACAGCCGAGCCGAAAGGGAAGGGGATCGACGTACAGAACGGGAACTTTCGTTGTGTCACGGATACCGCCGGCATGAAGTTGGTCTCCTTCGGCGATATCATGTTCCACCCCGACGGTGTCCATCGCCCGTTGCTGCTCCCAGCCGACGTGGCGGAACATCTGAGGAGTCACGCCATCGACATCGACATCTCGGGGAGGAGCGACTCGGTAACCCGGATGGCGGATTCCATGGCGGCCATGGCGGAGTCGCTCAGCATCAATGCAGAATCGATCCGGACGGAGGTCCGACGTGCGATCGATTCGGCCCACGTGAAGCAAACCCAGAAATCGAAGGCGACGCCCGCGGCGCCCACCCGCTGAGCCGGGGTCCCAGCCATTTTGTTGCCTTGTCCCGGGCCCGAGAGGGGCCTAGGTTAGACCTCCCATGCTCCTCGTCCTCGACAATTACGACAGCTTCACCTACAACCTCGTCCAGTATGTGGGCGAGTTGGGGGCGGAGCCTGTCGTTTACCGGAACGACGCCATCTCGCCGGAGCAGGCGCTGGCACTCGATCCCCTGGCAATCATCATAAGCCCGGGACCGGGCACGCCGGCGGACGCAGGCATCTCGGTATCGCTCATTCGTGCGGCCGCCGGTCGAGTGCCGATCCTCGGCGTCTGTCTCGGCCACCAGGCCATCGCCGAGGCGTACGGGGGCAAGGTGGTGCGCGCCGGACGCTTGATGCACGGCAAGACGACATCGATTCGGCATGAAGGCCAGGGGATCTTCCGCGGGGTGCCCAACCCCCTCGAGGTGATGCGCTATCACTCGCTGGTCGTCTCTCCGCGCGGTCTGCCTGAGGAGCTGGTGGTGACGGCGAGCTCGGCCGATCGACCTGATGGCGAGGAGATCATGGCCCTGCGCCACCGCCGGGACCCCGTTTTCGGCGTGCAATTCCATCCCGAATCGGTGGGGACCGAGGAGGGAAAGCTCCTGGTTTCCAACTTCCTGGCTCTGGCCTCGCACAAGAACGAGGCCAGTCTGACGGCCATCGGTAATGATTTGCGCTAGAATCGCTTAGCCTGCCCCTGCGTCGCCGCTCCTGCTGCGGCATGACTTTTGACTCCGGCCCGGCCCGGTATTACGTTGGGAGATGCCAATCCTTGGCGTAATCCCGGCCCGGCTCGGCTCGACGCGACTCCCTAACAAACCGCTTCAACTGCTAGCCGGCGAGCCTCTGGTGGTCCGGGTCCTCGAACAGGTCCGCGCCTGTCAGGTGGCCGACCAGATCGTGGTCGCGACCGACTCGCCGATGGTCGCCAGGGTGGTCGAGAAGGCCGGAGCGGTGCCGGTGCTGACCGGTACCAACCATGTCAACGGCACCGAGCGGGTCGCCGAGGTGGCGAGACGACCGGAGTTCGCCCGCTTCGACATCATAGTCAACATCCAGGGGGACGAGCCCTTCATGCCTCAGGCGGCGATCGAGGGTGCCATTGCCCGCGTACGCCATGGCGATCCCATCGGCACGGCGGCCGCACCGCTCGATCCGACCCTTGCCGCCGACCCCAGCCGGGTCAAAGTCGTGACCGACCTGCAGGGTCGCGCGCTGTACTTCTCGCGGGCGGTGATTCCCCACCGACGCGACGCCGGGCATCCCGCCGCCGGACTCTATTGGCAACACCTGGGGATCTACGCCTGCCAGCGGGGGGCGCTCGAGCGGTGGGTGAGCCTGCCGCCCACTCCCGCGGAAGAGGCGGAGAAGCTGGAGCAGCTGCGACCCCTGCAACACGGCTTCGCCATCGGCGTGGCCCGACTCGACGAGCCGGCTCTGCCCGGCGTAGACACTCCCGAAGACCTGCGCCAGGCCGAGGCGCATTGGCTCCTAGCCCAGAGGTGATTCGATGACTCCTGGCTCCAGCGCGACCAAGTTCATTTTCGTGACCGGCGGCGTGGTCTCCTCCCTGGGGAAGGGCATTGCAGCCGCGTCGCTCGGACGACTCCTGGTCGAGCGGGGCTTGAGTGTCACCATGCAGAAGTTCGACCCCTACATCAACGTGGATCCGGGGACCATGTCGCCGTTCCAGCACGGCGAGGTCTACGTGACCGACGACGGGGCCGAGACGGATCTGGACCTCGGGCACTACGAACGGTTTATCGACCGCTCGCTCTCCCAGATGAACAACATCACGACGGGCCGGGTCTACCAGACCGTCATCAACAAGGAGCGGCGAGGCGAGTATCTCGGTTCCACCGTGCAGGTCATCCCCCACATCACCGACGAAATCAAGAACTGCATTCGGCGCACCGCACCGGGGCACGATGTGGTCATCACCGAGATCGGCGGCACCGTGGGTGACATCGAATCGCTGCCCTTCCTGGAGGCGATCCGGCAGTTCCGGCAGGAGGTCGGCCGGGAGAACGCCCTGTTCATCCACCTCACCTTGGTGCCCTACATCGCGGCCGCCGGCGAGGTCAAGACCAAGCCGACCCAGCACTCGGTGCGGGAGCTGATGGAAATCGGAATTCAGCCCGACCTGCTGGTGTGCCGGTCCGAACGCCCGCTCTCCGCCGACATCAAGCGGAAGATCGCGCTCTTCTGCAACGTGGACTTCGGCTGTGTGATCGAGAGCCCCGACGTCCGGTCGATCTACGAGATCCCGCTCCGGTTCCACGAGCAGGGGTTCGATCGCGAGGTCTGCCAGCGGCTGCACCTGGAGACCAAGGAGCCGGACCTGCGGGCCTGGAAGGCAATGACCGATCGGATTCTGACCCCCGCCGAGCAGGTGAAGATCGCGGTGGTGGGCAAGTACACCGACCTCCAGGACGCCTACAAGTCGGTCCACGAGGCGCTGGTTCACGGTGGAATCGCCCATAACACCGGGGTGGAGATCCATTGGGTCGCGAGCGACAACTTCACCGATCCAGCCACCGCGGGCGGCATCCTCTCGGAGTATGACGGTCTTCTGGTTCCCGGCGGCTTCGGCGTGCGTGGCATCGAGGGAATGCTGGAGGCGATTCACTGGGCCCGGGAAAACGACCTCCCGTTCCTGGGGATTTGTCTCGGGCTCCAGGTGGCGATCATCGAGTTCGCCCGGAACGTCTGCGGAATGCCCACGACCAACAGCACCGAGTTCGAGCCCGAGTGCGACGCGCCGGTGATCTCCCTCATGGCCTCCCAGAAGAACGTGTCCGAGCTGGGCGGGACCATGCGGCTCGGGGCCTATACCGCCCGGCTCCGCCCGGGGTCCAAGGCGGCCCAGGCATACGGCGCCACCGAGGTCAGCGAGCGCCATCGCCACCGCTGGGAGGTCAGTAACGCCTATCGGGACGTGCTGGCGGAACATGGCCTCAGGCTCTCAGGCCAGTCGCCGGATGGTGGCCTGGTCGAAGTGATCGAGTTGCCCAACCATCCCTGGTTCATCGGTTGCCAGTTCCATCCCGAGCTCAAGTCCCGCCCCACGCGGCCCCACCCCCTGTTCGCGGGGTTCGTGGGCGCGGCGCTGAAGCGGCGGAAGGCGATCGCCGCGAGCAGCGGTGCAGCAGCTCAGGCTCCCAAGGCCGCTCCGGTCGCGGAGAGTCGTCACCGATGACCTGGTCGTTCGCGCGGGCGCCCTTCCTCATCGCCGGGCCGTGCGTTATCGAGCCCGGCGACGTGCTCCCCAGGGTGGCGGAAACCCTGGTCCGACTGCGCGAGCGACACGGTCTTCCGATCTGTTTCAAGGCGTCCTTCGACAAGGCCAATCGGGCCCGGCTCTCGGGTCACCGCGGCCCCGGGCTGGAAGAGGGGCTCCGGGCCCTCGAGCGGGTTCGCTCACTGAGTGGGCTCCCCATCCTCACCGACGTACACGAAACGGCCCAGGTGGAGGCTGCCGCCCAGGTCGTCGACGCATTGCAGATCCCCGCCTTTCTCTGCCGGCAGACCGACCTGCTGGTGGCCGCCGGCCGCACCGGCAAACCGGTCAACATCAAGAAGGGGCAATGGATGGCCGCGGAGGAAATGCGCGGCTCGGTGGAAAAGGCCAAAGAAGGCGGAGCCACCGAGGTGGCAGTGACCGAACGGGGCAGTTTCTTCGGCTACGGTGACCTGGTCGTGGATTTTCGAAACCTGGTCCGCCTGCGGGAAGTCGGCGCCGCAGCCGTGATCTTCGATGCCACGCATGCGGTGCAGCAGCCCGGTCAGGGAAAGGAAGGGACCAGCGGCGGACTCCGCCCGTTCATCCCTCCACTCCTGGCGGCGGCGGCGGCGATCGGCGTGGACGGATTCTTCCTCGAAACCCACCCCGATCCCGATCGAGCCCGGAGCGACAGCGCCACCCAATGGCCGCTCGATCGCCTGGGGGAGCTCCTCGGCCGGACGCTCGAAATCTGGATGGCGGCCCGGGAAGGCGTGCACGTCTGACTGTCATGAGGCGCTCGTGATCGATCCCGAAAAGGCGCTCAAGATTCGCCTGCTGGCCCTCGACGTGGATGGCGTCCTCACCGACAACGGCGTCTACCTCGGACTGGTCAACGGCGTGAGCGTCGAATTCAAGCGGTTCGACATCCAGGATGGCCTTGGCCTCGCGGTGCTCAAGTCCATGGGGATCGAGGTGGCCCTGGTGAGTGGCCGGTTCTCCGAGGCCACGTCGGTCCGGGCCGCCGAGCTGCGGATCGCCGAGGTGATTCAGGAACCGAGTGCGCGCAAGCTGCCCGCCTTTGCCGATCTGTTGCGCCGCCGGGGCATCGCCTGGGAGGAAGTAGCCTACGTGGGCGACGATCTGGCCGACCTTCCTCTGCTGACCCGGGTGGGCCTGCCGCTGGCGGTGGCCAACGCGGTCGAGGAAGTGAAACGCGCGGCGGTCTACGTCACCCGGGCGTCGGGCGGCTCCGGGGCCGTCCGGGAAGTGGTGGAAACTCTACTCAAGGCTCGAGGGAGCTGGGATGACGGTGTCCGCGTCTATCTCGAGGAGCGTGGTGAGTTCCGCGCCCGATCCGACCGCGCTGGTTGAAGCGGGTCGGCGCGTGCTCCGGCTGGAAGCCGAACAGGTCGCTCACGCGGCCGACCGGCTGGATGGAGCATTCGCCAAAGCGGTCGGTCTCCTGGCCGCTTCGCGGGGAAGGGTCATTCTCTCAGGGCTGGGCAAGTCGGGACTGATCGCCCGGAAGATCGCGGCGACTCTCACCTCGACCGGCACCCCCGCCACCTTCCTCCATCCGGTGGATTCGCTGCACGGGGATCTCGGGATCGTCGACCGCAACGACGTCGCCATCGTCCTGAGCAAGAGCGGAGAATCGGACGAGCTGGCGGGACTGCTCGCCTCGCTTCAGCGGCTGGGCGTCCCCATTGTTGCCATCACCGGCGCCGGCGACTCACTCCTGGCTCGCGCCGCCACCATCGTGCTGGATGCCGGAGTCGAAGAGGAGGCCTGTCCCTACGACCTCACGCCGACGGCGAGCACCACGGTAGCCCTGGCCCTGGGTGACGCCCTGGCAATCGCGCTGCTCGAGACCAAGGGATTCCGGCGTGATGATTTCGCGGCCCTCCATCCCGGTGGGCGCCTGGGCCGACGACTGTTGCTCCGAGTGCGGGACGTGATGGCTCCCTGCCAGACGCTGGATGAGGGGGCCACCATGCGAGAGGTCACCCTCAACCTGGCCCATCAACGCGGCCTGGTGGTCGCGGTGGTCGACGGGAAGCTCACCGGGGTCTTCAGCGCCGGCGACCTGTCCCGCCTGGCGGAGCGGGAGACCGAATTTCTCGGCAAGCCCCTGCGCTCGGTGATGACCCGGACCCCCAAGACAGCCGGCCCCGATGATTTGGCCGCCTCGGCGGTCGGCACCATGGAAAAGTACGGCATCATGGCCCTCCCGGTGATCGAGCCTGATGGGCGCGTGCTCGGCGTAGTGCACCTGCACGACCTGATGCGTGCCGGCGCGGTGTGAGATGAGGGACGGACAGGTTGGACAGGTCGGACAGGTCCGTCGGGGCAGGCTGTGGTCCGTCTTGTCCATCTTGTCCGCCCTGTCCATCTCGGTAATCGCCTGCACCGATACCGGGGTCAAACCCACGGTCACCCTGCAGCAGGCCGACACCGCCGACCAGGTGCTGGAGGCGATGTCGCACTACATCACCGAGAAAGGGGTCCGGCGAAGTCTGGTTGAGGCCGATACGGCCCGGCTTTACGAACCGACCCAGATCGCCGAGTTGAAGACCCTGACCGTGACCTTCTACGACTCGGTGGGCAAGGTGACCTCGGTGGTAACCGCCGATTCGGGGACCTATTTCATGCGAGATGGCTCGATGAAGGCTCGGGGCAACGTGATCGCCCGGACGCCGGACGGGCGGCGGCTCTCGAGCCCGGTCCTCAACTACGACCAGAAGTCGAACAGCATTTCCTCCGACCAGCCCTTCACCTACGAGAACGGGGACGAGCACCTGGAGGGGAACGGCTTTCACTCCGACCCGGACTTCCGCAATGTGGTGACCCAGCAACCCCGGGGGGGACAGAAGGAGGTCAGGCGGGGTAAGCCTGCTGGCGGAGTCCTGTTACCGGGTCAATGAGGCGTCTGGCCCTGGTGTTGCTGTGCGTGGTCGCGCGGCCGGCCGCGGCCCAGTCGGACCGCTGCCTCTTTCAGCTCGACTCGGTAGGGGGGACCGGGGTCCAGGTCTCCGGTGAGGGCGGGGTCAATTACTTCGCGAGTGGCGGCGTCAAGATGAGCTGCCGGGGCACCAAGGTGACCATGCGCAGTGATAGCGTCGCAGCCTACGGAGGCAGGGTGGTCCAATACGTCGGTCACGTCCGGTATCGCGATTCCACGGTGACCATGAGCGCCGATCGCGGCACCTACTACAAGGACGGCGAGCGGTGGGAGGCCCGGGGCAACGTGGTGACCGAGAACCTGGAGAACGGCTCGACCCTGCGAGGTCCGTCCCTGGACTACCTGCGGATCATTCCCGGGGTCAGGGACACGACCGAGAGTTACGCCGTCGGCCGGCCCAACATCAACTACGTCACCCTGGATTCGTCCAGCCGGCGACAGGAGCCCTATGTGATCGTGGCCGACCGGGTGCGGATGCGAGGAAATGATCGCATCTGGGCCGGCGGCAAGGTCACCATCGACCGGAGCGACTTCGCCGCCCGGGGAGACTCACTTCGCTTGGATACCGGAGCCGGGAATGACGGCACTCTGCTGGGAGGGCCGGTAATGCGGGGCCTGGGTACCGACCAGTTCACGCTGACCGGAAAGCGCATCGACTTCCGGCTGGAGCAGCGGCAACTGCGCTTCGTCACCTCCAAGGGCGACGGTCACGCGGTCAGTCGCGACCTCGACCTCAACGCGGACACCATTGGACTCGAGGTCAAGACCCAGAAGCTGGTTCAGACCCTTGCCTGGGGGGATTCCCTGCGCCCGCTGGCCAATACCTCGCAGTACACCATCATCGCCGATTCGCTGGCGATCGACACCCCGGAGCGCTACCTGACCGAGACTCGCGCCTTCGGAAAAGCCTGGGTGGGCGGGCCGCCCGATAGCCTGACCCAGGACCGCGATTGGTTGTCCGGAGAGACGGTCACCGCTCACTTCGGGCAGAAAGACTCGGCCGGTGTCTCGCAGACCCGGCTGCAGACCGTGGAGGCCCAGAAGGACGCGAAGTCCTATTACCGGGTTCAAGATGAGAAACGGCCAGGCCGGCCATCGCTCAACTATTCCCGGGGAGACCGGATCCGCGTGATCATGAAAGACACGACCGGCCCCGCCGCCGTGGCGCGAGTGGAGATCCGGGGTAAGGTGGATGGAATCGAGCTTGATCCCCAGGTGACGCCGCCCGACTCGCTCAAGGGCGATACTGCCGCCGCGAGGAGCTCCCGGTGACCGCCCCCAAGTACACCTGGCTCTCGGGGCTCCGGGAACGGGACCTCTCGCTCCCGCTGGCGCTAGCCGCGGTGGTTCGGGATGCCGATTCCGATGGGAGCCTTCCGTTTTCGGAGTTCGCCCTCGGGTTCCGCGACATCTTCCAGAATTGCTACACCGAAGTGAGCGGGTCCGCGGGACACCAGCTTTCGGCCGAGGAGCTGCACGAGAATCTGAACCGTTCAGTGCTGCCCCGGCTGGCTGATGAGGGATGGATCGCCGGGCCGGACGACGGCACCTGGGCCAACGTGCGGGCTCACGGCCCCTGGTGGGACGAAGCGATGGCCAATCGGCCGGCGGCACAGACCGAGCTGATGACGCTGGGGAAGACCGGCTTCCGGCGTAGCCTCCGGTTGACCGGAACCATTCGGATCCAGCAGGGCAGCGTCCTGGAGGGTCTCAATCTCTCCAAGTCGTTCCGCCGCCGCCGGGTAGTGAACGAGGTGAGCGTACGGGTGGAACAGGGCGAAATCGTGGGGCTGCTGGGTCCCAACGGGGCGGGGAAGACCACCACCTTCTACCTGATTACCGGGCTGATCCGCCCCGATCAGGGGACGGTCCTGCTGGACGGACAGGATCTCACCAGCGCGCCGATGTACCAGCGGGCGCGCCGGGGCATCGGCTACCTGGCGCAGGAGCCGTCGGTGTTCCGCAAGCTGACGGTCGAGGAGAACGTGCTCGCCATCCTGGAGACCCTCCCGATCACTCGTGACGAGCGCCGCCACCGCCTGGAGGTCCTCTTGGACGAGCTCTCGATCAAACACCTCCGGAAGGTGAAGGCGTACGCGCTGAGCGGCGGCGAGCGTCGGCGTCTGGAAATCACCCGTGCCCTGGTCACCGAGCCCAAGTTCATGCTGCTGGACGAGCCGTTTGCCGGAGTAGATCCGATCGCGGTCCACGAAATCCAGACCATCGTGGCGGGGCTTCGGCACCGCGGCATCGGCGTGCTGATCACCGATCACAACGTCGAACAGACCTTCGATATCGTGGACCGGGCCTACATCATGTTCGAGGGAAAGGTGCAGGTGTCGGGCACGGTCAAGGAGCTGGTGCGGAACGAGCAGGTGGCCCAGCTCTACCTCGGGCCCACCCTGACCAGCCGGCTCCGGGCGCGCCAGGAGAACGTGGCATGAAGACTGGCCTGTCTCAGCAGACCTCGCTCCGGCAGGACCTCCGGATCAATCCGCGGCTGTACCAGGCCATGGACATGCTCTACATGCCCATGATGGACTTGCAACAGCATCTCAAGCAAGAGCTCCTCAACAACCCGTTCCTCGAGCTAGTCGAGCCAGAGGAAGAAGAGGAGAACAACAAGGACACCAACACCACCGATGAAAAGGAAACCGCCAAGACCGAGGAGAAGACCGACTGGGAAGAGATTCTGCTCAACGGATTCGAGGTCGGGGGAAGCCGGGAGGAATACGAGGAACGGGAGTATGTCGAGCCGGTTTCGGTCGAGGCCCGTGACCTGATCGACCACCTCCGGGAGCAGCTCCAGCTTCAGACTCTGACTCCCCGCCAGATGCTCCTGGCCGAAGAGTTCCTCGGCAACATCAGCGAGGACGGATACCTGGGCTCCTCGCTCGAGGAGATCCACGGGACCGTCAACCAGTTGATTGCTTCGTACGCGACACCGGAGCCGGCCGTGGAGGATGGAGAGGGGGAGGAAGAGCCGGAGCCCGACCCCACCGTCGAGCAGAGCCTCCCGCTCTACACGATGGCCGAAGTCGAGGAGATGCTCAAGATCATTCAGCGTCTCGATCCTCCCGGCGTCGGCGCGCGCGATCTCCGTGAATGCCTGCTCCTCCAGCTCCTGGAGAAGGGAGACACCACCTCCCTCACGTATCGCCTGGTGAGCGAGGCGTTCCCCGATCTCATCGCCCACCGCTGGAACGATCTGGGCCGCAAGTTCGGAGTGGAGCCCGCCGCTGTGCAGGCCGCCGCCGATCAGCTGGCCCAGTGCGATCCCAAGCCCGGGCTCAAGTACTCCGCCCGGAGCGAGGGGTACATCATTCCCGATCTCATCGTCGACAAGGTGGACGGGCGCTACCTGGTCTTCCTCAACGACACCGGGGTGCCGCGCCTCCGTCTCAGCCGCTCCTACCAGGAGCTGGCCCGCGACAAGAAGAAGTTCACGGCCGAGAACCGGGATTTCATCGCTTCCCGGATGAACAGCGCCAACTGGCTGATTCAGGCCATCGAGCAGCGTCGCCAGACCATGCTCAAGGTCATGAACTTCATCGTGGACCGGCAACGGGAGTTTTTCGAGAAGGGAATCGAGTACCTGAAGCCGCTCACCCTCCGCGAGGTGGCGGAGGTCATCAACATGCACGAGTCCACCGTCAGCCGGGTGACCAACGAGAAGTACGTGCAGACCCCGCGGGGAGTCCTGCCCCTCAAGTTCTTCTTCTCGAGCGCCCTGGCGACCAGCTCCGGCGAAGATGCCAGCGCCCGGTCCATCCGGGCCAAGCTGGAGAAAATGGTCGGGGAGGAGGATCCCGGAAACCCGATCACCGACCAGCAGATCGTGCACAAGTTCGCGGAGCAGGGGATTCAGATTGCCCGCCGAACGGTGGCCAAGTACCGGGATCAGCTCGGAATTCTCTCGGCCAGGATGCGTAAGCGGGTATGAGCGGGTCCCGCCTGGCGCCTCGGCCGGTGGACGTCAGCGTGTTGGTCCCCGCCAAGGACGAGGCGGAAAGTCTGCCCGAGTTTCTACGGCAATGCGCCGCCGCCTTCACCAACGCCCCCTTCACCTTCGAAGTCGTCGTGGTGGATGACGGCTCGCGCGACACGACCCCGGCCGTCCTGGAACAGCTCCAGTCCCAGTATCCGTTCTTGCGAGTCGTAACCCACCGGCGCCAGCGGGGGATCACCGATGCGCTCTACTCGGCGGCTTGGGTCGCCGAGGGGCGGGTCTTCGTCTTCTACCCGGCCGATCTCCAGTACGTCCCCGCGGACATCCCCGGGCTGGTGGCGCCGATCCTGGCGGGGGAGGCAGACGTGGTCACCGGGACCAAGCAGGGCAAGTACGACAAGGCGTTCGTTTCCGGCGTCTACAACAGTCTCTCCCGCTACCTGTTCGGGGTTTCGGTCACCGACCTCAACTCCGTCAAAGCCTACCGGCGGGAAGTGATGCAGACCCTGCCACAGCGCCCGGACTGGCACCGCTTCATGGTGGTAATGGCGGCGGCGGAGGGTTTCCGGGTCACCTCGAAGGCGGTGCCCGTCTACCCACGACAGGCGGGGGTCTCCAAGTTCACCTGGAAGCGGATTCCGGTAGGCGTCCTCGACCTGCTCTCGGTCTGGTTCCAGCTCCGCTTCGGACGCAAGCCGCTGCTCTTCTTCGGGGTGGCCGGGGCCTCGCTGTTCGTCATCGGCCTCCTGGCCGGAGTGGTGGCGCTGGTGCTCCGGTTCGGCTACGGCATCGGCTTCCGCCCGCTGCTCAATCTGGTCGAGACCATGATCATCAGTGGGATCGCGCTGTTCGGCTTCGGATTCGTGGGTGAGATGATTGCCGGGCTCCGGGAGGACCTTCAGGCGCTGCGGCAGGAAGTTCCCCGGGGAGCCCTGAACCGACCGAGTCCCGACGACGAACGGTGACGCCAACCACGGGCGATCTCCGCGCCTGGTACAACCGGCACTACGCGACCCGGGGCCCCGCCTCGATGCGGCCCGCCCAGGCCTATGCGCCGCTGCTCGATCTCCTCCAGCTACAACCCGGCCGTACCCTCCTCGATGTAAGCTGTGGCACCGGCTATCTCCTGGCCGGCGCGGCCACCCGCGGGCTCCGCGCGGTCGGCGTCGATCTCTCGGACCAGGCGGTCCGGGTGGCGCGGTCCACCGCACCCTCCGCGCTCCTGGCCGTCTCCGCGGGCGAGTCCCTCTGCCTCCGGTCCGCCTCAGTGGACTACCTGACCTGCCTGGGCTCGCTGGAGCACTTCGTGGATATGGAGACGGGCCTTCGGGAGATGCACCGGGTGGTCCGCGCCAACGCCAGACTTCTCATCATGGTTCCCAACCTGAGATTTCTTGGCTGGTGGGTGCTGGGACGCCACGGCACCGCCCAGGAGGACATCAACGAGCGGCTCCTGACTCTGGAGGAGTGGAAGGCCCTGATCGAGGGGACTGGCTTCGAGGTGCTGGCGGTCCATGCCGATCCCTGGCAGGCGATGCGATTCCGATCCGGGATCGCTGGTGGAGCACTGATACGGTGGGGCGGCTGGCTGGTGGGACAGCTCTGGCGGCTACTGCCCGTCCGCTACGACTATCAGTTCGTCTTCGTGGCCCGGCCTCGCGCGGCAGCCGCTTCGGCGTAGATCCCCAGCCAGGCCGGGACGATCGCGTCCCAGGTGAACTGCTCCTGCAGCAACCGGAACCCTTGTTCGCTCAAGCGGGTTCCCACTGACGCATCCAGCGCGAGCTTGAGCAACGCGGCCGCCAGGGCGTCGGGATCCCCCGGCGGGACCAGGAGTCCGGTCTCGTCGTGCCTCACGATGTCCGTAATCCCGCCGACCTCGCTCGCAATCACGGGAACCCGCTCGTTCATGGCTTCGAGGAGTACCACACCCAACCCTTCGGTATCTCCCCGCGCGTCTATCACCGCAGGAAGCACGAACACCCCGGCCCGGGCGTAGGCCTCCTGGAGCTCGGTCTTCGAGACCCAGCCGCGCCAGACCACCCGCTCGCTCAGGCCCAATTGCCGGCCGAGCGCTTCGAGGGCGGGGCGTTCTGGTCCGTCTCCCACGATCTCGAGCCGGGCTCCGAGGCGCTGGGGAAGCCGAGCCAGTGCTTCGAGCAGGTAACGAAGGCCCTTGCGCTCGACCAACCGCCCGACGAAGAGAATCCGGAAGACCCCTGCCGTCGCCGGCTCGTGATAGCCGCCCGGTGGAAGCGCCACGGTGTAGGGAATCACCCGGACCGCCGTGTCCGGAGCCAGGGCGGCAACACGCCGAGCGGTATGGGTCGAGATCGCCACCACGGCCTGAGAGATCCGGGCCGACCAGGCCAGGAATTTCGAGAACACGGATTCGGGACGCCTGGCCCACTGAAATTCGACGCCGTAGAACGTGGTCACGATGGCGGCCCCGCCGGTCCGCTGCCCGACCCAGCCGAACAGGGCGTGGGGCAGGGGCCAGTGAACGTGGATCACATCGTAGCTCTGGCGACGACAGAGACGCCGGATCGCCACCACTCCCCCCAGGACGTACCAGAGCGGGAGGATCCGGAACAGCCATGATCGGCGCATCCGATCGTGCGCCGCTTCCTCATGGGTGAGCCGCTCCCACCCGGCGGGAGCGTAGCGAAACCGATGCACCGGAATTCCGTCGAATTCCCGGCTCCCGCCGCCCTTATATGCGGAGGTGAAGACCTCTACGGCGACACCCTGGGCGCGGAGCCGCTGGAGCAGCTCGACCAACCAGGGAGCGATGACGTCATCAGCGGAGCGGGGAAATGCGGCCAGCACGTGGAGCACGCGCATGCGGCATAGTATACACCTTTCTCAGCCCCCGGGTGGACCGCTATCTTTCGCCCGTTATGCGTCCGAGCCATCGCGGGTCTTCGGCCACAGGTCCGCGGCGGTGACGCGGTTCGGCAGGGTCCTCGGAGCGCTGCTGCAGATCGGCCTGCTCGCGCTGGCGTCCTGGTTTCTTATTCGGACGATCCGTTCGGCGTGGCCCGACCTCAGCCAGGTTCCCCTCAACGTCTCCTGGTGGCCGCTCCTCCTGGCGTCGGCACTCACGGTTCTTACGTACGCCCTCCTGATCCGCGCCTGGGTAGCCAGCCTGGGGTGGTGGCAGCAGCAGCTGCGCTACCCGGTCGCGCTCTACATCTGGTTCACCACCAACCTCGCGCGCTTTGTGCCCGGGGCGGTGTGGCAGTTCGTGGGACTCGCAGCCATGGTGGGAGAGCACGGCGTCTCGCCTGTGGCGGCCACCGGAGCCGTCCTGCTCCAACAGCTCCTGTTTCTCGCGGCGGGGCTGTCTCTCGGCCTGGTACTGGCCCCTCAGTTTCTCGGCCCGTGGGTGCAGGGAATTCCAGAGGTCTCCTGCGCCTTGGCCGCCGTGCTGCTCCTGGCCAGCATCATCCTCGGATTTCCCTGGCTGTCGCCTCGACTGGGGCGGCTGATCGGGCGGATGTTGGGACGAGAGATACCGGCGCCCCATCCGCCGCATGGAATGCTGGTCCGCTACATGGCGGCGCTGCTCCTGGGATGGGTCAACTATGGCGTGGCTTTCTGGCTGTTTGGACAATCGCTCATGCGTGAGGGGCACCCGGAGCTCTTGCTCGCCGTCGGCGCGTTTACGACCAGTTACGTGGCCGGGTTGCTGGCGGTGTTCGCTCCCGGGGGGCTAGTAGTGCGGGAGGCGGCGCTGGTGGCGGCCTTGAGCCCGGCCATCGGGGCGCCCCGTGCGCTGGTGCTGGCCCTGGGATCCAGGATCTGGCTCCTGGCGATCGAAATCCTGACCGCCGCCTCGGTCATCGCCTGGTTCCGATCCAAGCGCGGCCCGGCTTCGACTTCTCCGGCCTAGACACACGATGCAGCGGTTGATCCAACGCTATCCCACGCTCACGGCTTCGGGGCTCTACGCCCTGGTAGTGGCATTGGCCTTCTGGCCGTTCTGGGGCGGGGCCTTTCTCGTCAGCGAAGTGAGCGACGCCAGGACCGGCTTCGCCTTCAGAGGGTTCGCGGCGGAGTACTTCAAGGCCCACCACGCGCTGCCCCAGTGGGATCCCTACATCTTCGGCGGGCTTCCCTTCGCGGCCGGGCACGGCGACGCGCTGTATCCCACCTTTCTCCTGCGCCTGATCCTGCCGGTGGACGTGGGGGTGTCGCTGGGCTTCATGGTCAACATCGTCCTGGCCGGGATCTTCACCTATCTCTTCCTCCGGGCGCTCCGCCTGGACTGGGGCCCCGCGTTCGTGGGAGGCGCGGCCTACCTGTTCAGTGGGCAGGTGGTCTCCATGGTGAGCCCGGGCCACGACGGCAAACTCTACGTGAGCGCGCTGCTCCCGCTCGCCCTGATGCTGCTCCATCAGGCCGTCACCCGGGGCGACTGGCGCCGCTATCTCGGATTCGGCGCGGTAGTGGGCTTCTCGCTGCTCACGCCTCACTACCAGATGACCTACTACCTGCTGATGGCGGCGGGGTTCTACTGGATCTTCCTGGTATTCCTGAGCGGGGAGCGACCCGCGGAACACCGGCCACTGGTTTCCTTCGGTCTCTTCGCGCTGGCCATCCTCGTCGGCTTCCTGGTGGCGGCGCCACAAATCGCCCCGTTCGCCGAATACCTCACCTCCTCCCCCCGGGCAGCCGCCGGAAGCAGCAGCAGCGGTTGGGAGTACGCCACTTCCTGGTCGATGCCGCCCGAGGAGCTGGTGAACGCGATCTGGCCCGCCTTCTCCGGGATGCTGGAGTCGTATTGGGGAAGAAACTTCTTCAAGCTTCACAGTGAGTATGTCGGCGTCACCGTGCTCATGCTGGCCACCTTCTCCTTCCGGCTCCCGGGTCGGCGGAAGGAAGCCTGGTTCTGGGGAGCGCTCGCCATTTACGCGATCATCTTCGGATTTGGTGGCCACACCCCGTTCTACTACCTGCCGTACTACCTGCTGCCCGGGATCAAGATGACCCGGGCGGCGGCCATGATCTTCTATCTGGCGTCCTTCAGCGCCGCGGTTCTGGCCGCGATGGGGACCCAGGCGCTAACCCAGGGAGACGCCGAGCCCTCACGTCGCACCTGGCAGATCTGGCTGGGCGTCCTCGCCTTTGTCGCCTTTGGGGCCCTGGTTGGGGTATGGGAACCGGTGATGCGAGCGATGGCCCTCCCGGAGCGGGTGAACCAGGTGAGCGCCAACTACCCCGCCTTCCGGCTGGATACCATCCGGGTTCTCCTGGCCGGGACCCTGCTCGCGATCCTCGCCTGGCGCTGGGTGAAGGCAGAGTGGTGGAGCCTGGCGGTGGGCGGCCTGGTGTTGCTCGAGCTCTGGAGCGTCGAGCGCCGCTACATCCGCTGGAGCCCCCCCGCGCGGGAAACCTTCGCGCCGGACCAGGTCGTGAAGGCTCTGCCGGCCGATGAGGAACCTTACCGGATATTGCCCCTGGGCCTTTATCAGGACACCTACCTGATGACCCAGCGGATCCGTTCGGTGCTGGGCTATCACGGCAACGAGCTGCACCGCTACGACGAGCTGATGGGCGGAAAGAACGTCTGGAGCAACGCGGGGAATCCCAACGTCTGGCACCTCCTGGCGGTCAGGTACGTGGTGGTGCCGCAGCCGGTGAAGTTCGCCTCGCTGACCCCGGTGGGGGACTCGCTCCAGACCGACGATCGGATCCCGGGCTTCCTCTACAAGGTGGTGGATGCCGCTCCGTTCGCGTACCTGGTGCGAGAGGCGCTCCGCACGCCTGACCCACAAGTGGTGCCGACCTTGATGGATCCCCGGTTCGATCCTCGGCGCCTGCTCCTGGTTCCCCCCGACGCCGCGGCTGGGGTTGCGAACATCACTGCGATTCCGGAGACCCTCTCCGCCAAGGTCATTACCGAGTCGCCTCGGGCCGGGGCCTACCGCTTCCATCTCCAGGACCCGCCCACCGCGCCTGCCTATCTCTTCATCAGCGAGAACTATTTCCCCGACTGGCATGCGCAGGTCGATGGCCATCCTGCGCCCTTGCTTCGGGCTCAGTACACGCTCATGGCCGTGCCGGTGCCCGCCGGCGCTCGCGAGGTAACCTTGGAGTTCCATACCCCCTGGTTCAGGGATGGTCTGATGGTCTCGGCCCTGACTCTGCTGGCCCTCCTGGGGATCGCGACCGCCGGACGGCGTGCCCGGAGAGCGACGCATGGTTGACCGCGCCCTGGTCATCATTCCGACCTACAACGAGCGGGAGAACCTGGCGCAGATCGTCCCCCAAGTCCTCAAGCAGGATGATCGGCTCGAGGTTCTGGTGGTCGACGACAACTCGCCCGACGGGACCGGAGCGCTGGCCGACCGCCTGGGAACGGAAGACCGCCGGGTTCACTGCCTCCACCGCGAAGCCAAGGAGGGGCTCGGGCGGGCCTATCTGGCCGGTTTCCGGTGGGCGCTCACCCGGAAATACGACGCCATCTTCGAGATGGACGCGGACTTCTCCCACGATCCGACCACGCTGCCCCGATTCCTGGAGGCGATCGAAGGTGCCGACCTGGTGATCGGCTCCCGTTACAAGACCGGGGTCAACGTCATCAACTGGCCGATTTCGAGGCTCCTGCTGTCGTTGGCCGCGAATCTCTACGCCCGGTGGGTCACAGGGCTCCCGCTGACCGACTCGACCGGCGGGTTCAAGTGCTTTCGCAGGGAAGTCCTCGGGGCCATCGACCTCGATAACGTCCGGTCCAACGGCTACGCCTTTCAGATCGAGATGAGCTTCCGGGCCTGGAAGAAGAAATTCCGCCTGGTCGAGATCCCCATCGTCTTCCACGAGCGGGTCGAGGGCCAGAGCAAGATGAGCAGGAGTATCGTGCGGGAGGCCGTCTGGATGGTCTGGTGGCTGCGGCTTCGTTCGCTGGTGGGCCAGCTATGAGCGTCACCTTCTACAAGATGAGTGGCTCCGGCAACGACTTCGTCATGCTCGACGGCCGCCATCATTGCCCGTCCGATTGGCCGGCCGACCGGATCCGGGACGCCTGCGATCGGAGGGAAGGGATCGGAGCCGATGGCCTGGTGATTCTGGAGCCGGTCGACCGGGCCGCAGTCCGGATGCACTTCTACAATTGTGATGGGTCCCCGGCAGCGATGTGCGGCAACGCCGCCTTGTGCAGTACCCGACTGTCGGCCAGGCTCGGGCTGGCCCCGGCTTCCGGGATGCGCCTGGTGACCGGGGCGGGGACCTTCTCGACTCGTTGCATCGGGGAGGGGGCTTGGGCGGAGCTCAACCTGGATGGATTCGCCGCGCCGGCGGTGGTCGAAGGATTGGCACTCCTGCCTTCCGAGCGGGCTGCCTATCTGGCCTGTGTTGGGGTGCCCCATCTGGTGGTCCTGGTGGACGAGGTCGACCAGGTCGAGGTCCATGGCCGGGGCGGGGAGCTTCGCCGACACCCCCAAAGCGGCCCGGAAGGCGCCAACGTGAACTTCGTGTCACCCGGCCCCGAGCAATCAGACGGGACTCGCCAATGGCCGATGCGAACGTATGAGCGAGGGGTCGAGGGGGAGACCTTGGCCTGTGGGACCGGCGCGGTGGCGGCCGCGGCCGCGCTGATTGCTCGAGGTGAGGCGCGGTCGCCGCTGGTGCTGACCACCCGGAGTGGGAAACCACTATCGGTCCGGGCCACGGTTAAGGGCGCCCGGGTGGACGACGTCTGGCTGGCGGGCGAAGGCCGGCTGGTCTACACCGGTCAGATGGAGCTATAAGGTGAAGGGGGGCTAGGAGATCTCAAAACTTTCCCACATCCATACACAAGCATACTTAACATAACATATGTTATACGACAATTTGCTAAGTTCATTAAAACGAGGCGCTTTCCCAAGCCACCTCGCTAGTTCCCCTGTATTTGGGCCCGTATAGCCAATTCCTACATCGCTCCCTTGGTCAGCTCGGAAAGCCTTACGGAGGCTTCCCCCACCGCCGGAGTCTTGCCGAAATCGGTCATGACCCGGCGATACAGCTTGATCGCCTCCTCCGGCTTTCCCTCGTTCAGGTAAGCCCTCGCTGCCTGGTTCAGGTACTCGGCCTTGAGGTAAGCATCCTCGGCGCTTTCCGACGCCACCAGGTACGCGGCGGCAGCCTCCGCGGGACGTTTGGCGTTCTCCAGAGCGCTACCCAGAAGACCGGCGGCCTGAACCGCGAACCGAGGCTCAGGCTTGCTCTTCAGGTACTCCTGGAGGCCGGTGATCGCCAGTTCTCCCTGGCCACTGGTCAGGCGGATCTGGTTGAGCATGATGACCGCCTGTCCGGCCGCCGGCGTCCCGGCGTATGTCGAAATGACCTTCTGGAGTTCGCTCGAGGCCAGCGGCAGGTTGTTGGCTCCGGCGGCGCTCATGGCGGCGGAAAGGGCCCGATCGGCGTAGGCTTGCTTCCTCTGTCCGTCCAGGATCACCAGCCAGACCACGATGCCGACCAGGAGCACCGCTCCCCCCGCGATCAGCGTCATGCGATTCCTGCGGTTCGCGAGCCAGAGGCTCAGCGGGCTGGGCGCGGGTGCCGGGGCCGGAGTTACCGTGGGTTCAGTTGCCGTCGTCATGTTGCTCCGTCGTACCTCCTGGAACTATCACTCAGGCGCCCCCTGGCGCCGGGGACCTGTCTGGTGCCCCCGAGACGATTCGAACGTCCGACCAACAGTTTAGGAAACTGCTGCTCTATCCAGCTGAGCTACGGGGGCGGAAGCTTGGAAATCTAGCCGTGAGGACGGGGGCGTGACAATTCCGCCTCGCATCACGACTTCACCGCAATGGCGTGATACGGCGCCGCCCTGAGCCGCTCCCCTCCCTTAAGGAACGCCAGCTCGAGCAGGAACGACCAGCCTACCAGGGCACCTCCCAGGCGCTGAACCAGCGCACCCGCCGCCGCCGCCGTCCCTCCCGTGGCGAGCACGTCGTCGACTACCAGCACCCGCGAGCCGGCAGGACAGGCGTCCTCGTGAGCCTCCAGGGCGTCGGTCCCGTACTCCAGGTCGTAGGACTCCGTCACCCGCTGCCAGGGGAGCTTTCCGAGTTTTCGCGCCGGGAGGAACCCCGCCCCGAGGGCCATGGCTACCGGGGCTCCGAGGATGAATCCCCTGGCTTCGATCCCGAGCACATGAGTCACCCGGCTGGACCGGTATGGATCCGCCAAGGCTTCGACCACCTGGCGAAAGAGCCCAGCGTCTTGCAGCACCGGCGTGATGTCCTGAAAGGTGATCCCGGGCTTGGGATAGTCAGGAATAGCCCTCAGCGTCTGCAACACCAAGTCGGAGACCATTTTCACCTGCAGGAGTTTGAGAACACCCGATGTTAAGACTGCAACTATATAATCTCAAAAGACTTATAGCCAGCCCCTTCATCCGAAATCTCCGACTTTTCCACAGCATCTACCCTGGCGCGGCCTGGCCCTCTCGCCAAGTGGCTCTCCAGCCGCTCCAATTCCTCTGGATTTCCCTGCGCCAGTACCTCCACCCGGCCATCAACCAGGTTTCGCACGTAGCCCTGAACGCCGAGGGATCCGGCCTGCCGGGCCACGAACCAACGAAATCCGACGCCCTGGACCCGCCCCGAGATGAAGAATCGAAGGATCACCGGCCTTGGCCCCTGTCTTCCCTGGGCCGGCGGCGATACCAGAGAACGTAGAGGCCGAGTACTACCGCCAGGACCGGCAGGAGGTAGACCACGGCTTGGCGACTGTAGGCATTCACAGTCGCCTCCTCCAAGGCCTCCGCGTGCCGACCGATCAACCAGCCGATCCAGGTAAGGATGGCACACCAGATCCCGGCCCCCAGTCCGGTGAAGAGAACGAACCGCCCCAGATGCATCCGGGCCATCCCCGCCGGAATCGAGATCAGGTGGCGGACGACGGGGACCAGACGTCCCATGAATGTCCCGATTTCCCCGTGGCGGTCGAAAAAGGCCTCAGCCCGGTCCAGCGAGCGTTCCGACACCAGGACGAACTTCCCGTAGCGCCGCAAGACCGGCTCTCCCACGTAATGGGCCAACCCATAGTTCACCAGCGCGCCAAGGATGCTTCCGAAGGCTCCGGCAAGCACGGCGATGTAGGCATTCATCTCACCCTTGGCGGCGTGGTAACCGGCGAAGGGCATGACCAGCTCACTGGGCAGCGGGAGCACCGAGGACTCGATGGCCATGAGCAGCACGAGACCCGGGTACCCGAGTTGAAGGATCGTGGCGCTCAGCCAGTGAAAGAACGTCGAGAGCATTTGTCGGATGAATTCGTCAGAACTGGAACCCGAACTGGCCCACCAGAGGCACGAAGCGAACGTCGTCGAGAGGACGGGTCACCACCGAGTCTGCCCGCCGTTGGACCAGGGTCAGGACCTGGGCGCCCCGTTCACCAAGCGGGAGGATCAGGCGCCCCTCCGGAGCCAGCTGTTCCACCAGCGGTCGAGGAATAGTGGGGCTGGCCGCTGCCACGAGGATCGCGTCGAATGGGGCGTACGGTCGCCAACCCAGGGTGCCGTCGCCCAGGAGAATGGAGACGTTGGTTATGCCAGCGGCTCGAAGCGCATTCCTCGCCGTCTCCGCCAGCGCCGTGATTCGCTCCACGCTGAACACCACGTTGGCGAGCAGGCCGAGGAGAGCGGTCTGATACCCGGAGCCGGTCCCGACTTCAAGGACTTTCTCACGCCCCGTGAGTCCGGCCAGCTCCAGGTAGCGCGCCTGGACGAAGGGCTGGGAGATGGTCTGATCGTTTCCGATGGGAAGTGCCGAGTCTTCGTAGGCCCGGTGCCGCACGGCCTCCGGGACGAAGAGGTGGCGCGGGACCTGGCTTACCGCCCGGAGGACGGCGAGGTCCCGGATGCCCTTCTGCTGGAGCTCGGCCACCAGCCGGCTCCGATACCCGCCGTAGCTGTCCCCTTCCCCTACCGCTCCAGTGCCCATCCGCGGACGGTTTCGATGAGGGAGTAGTTGGTCAGATCCATGTGCAGTGGCGTGATGGAAATGTAACCCTCCGCCACGGCCTGGTGATCCGAGTCCTCCCCACCGGTCCAGTGAATGGTGCCCCCGCCGATCCAGAAGATCTCACGCCCCCAGGGGTCCTTCATTCGGCTGAGCGACTCGCTGAAGAACCGGCTGCCGAGTTGGGTGACCCGGATGCCCTGGACGTCGGACGCGGGGCGATTGGGAAGATTGATGTTGAGGAGAGTGTCGGCCGGAAAGTCCTTGACCCTGGTGATCTGCTGGACCAACCGCTCCAGGAGCTCCCGGTAGGTCGACATGGTTTCGAAGTCGCTCTCGCTCCCCGCGAAGGAGATGGCAATACCCGGCACCCCGAGGGTCACCGCCTCCATCGCCGCGGCCACCGTTCCGGAGTAGAGCACGTCTTCACCCATGTTGGGGCCGTGATTGATGCCCGAGAAGACCAGCTCGGGTCGCTGCGGCATCAGGGTGTTGAGGGCCAGCAGGACGCAATCGGTGGGGGTGCCGTCCACCTGGAAAGCGCCATCATGGCGGCGGGAGGGGCGGACTGGCCGATGGAGCGTGAGGGAGTGCGAGGTACCGCTCTGCTCGCGATCGGGCGCTACCACCGTGACGGTCCCTACCGTGCGGCAGATGTCGGCCAGCAGGCCGAGGCCAGGGGCCAGGATGCCGTCGTCGTTGCTGACCAGGATGTTCATCCGGAGACGGGCCGGGCGCCGGCGCCGTTCACTTCGGGTTGGGGTCCGGTTCGGGCCGCGCCTTGGGGGTCTTGCCGTCGAGGAGATCGGCGATCTCCTCCAGGGCGATCCGCAGCTCCTGAATAGTCTCGGTGGCGAGGGCCTTCCGCGCGGCTCCGCGAAGCTCGCCGGTGCGGCGATAGTGATCGATGCGTTGGCGCGCGCCCTCGATGGTGTACTTCTCCGTGTAGAGCAGGTGCTTCACCAGCATGATCAGCTCGACCTCGCGCGCCTTGTATACGCGGTTGCCCGAGCGATTCTTGGCGGGGTTGAGGAAGCG
>Ga0210138_1000027_pt1 | contig 33574 bp, 27 predicted proteins | sample Browns_ThreeSqC__FD_184850 | JGI IMG/M metagenome (GOLD analysis project Ga0210138, IMG submission 184850) | Wetland microbial communities from the San Francisco Bay, California, USA, that impact long-term carbon sequestration -... | ecosystem: Environmental > Aquatic > Marine > Wetlands ... | reverse complement strand
GCACGACCGCGGCCGCTCTGGCGAGCCGGTACCGACGCGTCCAGAGTCCCGCCAGCGCGGTGACGGCGGCGATCCCGGTCGCCAGCTGGAGGGGGATCGCGCCTGGCGTGCTGAGGAGGCCGGCCCGGATGCGCGGGGCGCTGCCGGAAAGCCCGAGCGTTATCAGCGCCGCGACGAAGAGCAGGACGCCGCTCCCCAGGGCGCGAATGCGGAAGTCCTCCTGCAGGGCCTGGTCGTCCGTCTCCAGAGTGAGATAGACCGCGGCCAGGAAGGCGAACAGGAGCAGGGTGTAGAGACCGATGCTCCAGGCGAACGGGGTGAGCCAGGGGTGGAGGAAGTCGGTGGCGAAATCGCCGGTGCGTTGTCCACCAACCCGCCCCGCCGCCACGGTCCCGACCGCGACCCCCAGGAGCACCGGCGTCACGACGCTCGCGATGGCGAAGATCCGTCCCCAGTACTCTTGCCGGATGTCGTGTTCCCGATCGTAGCTCCGGAAACTGAATGCCGAGCCCCGGAGGACGATCCCGACCAGCATCAGGAAGAGCGGGATGTGAAGGGTGATGGCCAGCTCGGCGAAGGCGGCGGGGAAGCAGGTGAAGAGCAGCACGATGGCCAGAATGAGCCAGACGTGATTGGACTCCCAGACGGGGGCAATCGCGTGGGCCACCAGGTCTCGCTGCTTCCCGATGCGGGGGCCGGTGGCCAGCAGGTCCCAGACTCCTCCGCCGAAGTCCGCGCCTGCCAGCACGACGTAGGCGTTGAGCGCGATGACCACCGCGCCGGCCAGGATCGTCGCCAGGGTGATTTCAGGCACGTGCGGCGTTCCCCGGTGGGCTGGTAACGATCTGCGAATAGAGCAGCCAGGCCACCACCACGCCGAGAAGGCAGTAGAGCAGGGTGATCGCGAGGAACGGCACCACGAGCCCGGGCATCGGGGTCACGGCGTCGGCGGTGCGGAGCACCCCGTAGATGGTCCAGGGTTGGCGACCCAGCTCCGTGAGCATCCATCCCGCTTCTACCGCCAGCATGCCGCAGGGTCCCCCGACGATCACAGCAAGCAGGAGCCAGGGGTGCCGGACCGGATCGCGGCGCCGTAGCACGAGCCACGCCACCCAGAGGGAGACGAGGGCGAGATAGGTCCCCAGTCCCACCATGACCTGAAAGGAGAGGTGCACCAGCGGAACATTGGGCCAATCGGACGGGGGTACCGTGTCGAGGCCCTTCACTTCGGCCGTGGGGTCATGATAGGCGAGGAGCGAGAGCCCCGATGGAATCTCGAGGGCGAACGGCGTGATGCGCGCTTCCTGATCGGGCCAGCCGCCCAGGGTCAGGGGCGCGTGGGTCCGGGTCTCGAAGAGGGCCTCGGCCGCCGCCAGCTTCACCGGCTGGTGACGAGCCAGATGGCGCGCACTGAGATCGCCCGAGAGCGGCTGAAGGATCGCGGCGGGGGCCGCCACCAGGAGCGCGATGGCGAAGGCCCGGCGATGAAACCCGCTCTCCGGGGTCCGCCGCAGGAACCAGGCGTGGATGGCCGCCACGGCGAATCCGGTTGCGGCGTAGGCGGCGAGGGTCATGTGGAGCGTCTGCTCCAGGGCGGCGCTGTTCAGCATCCCCGTGATGGGATCGATGTCGGTGGGTTTTCCATCAACCACCGTGAATCCCGCCGGAGCGTTCATCCACGCGTTGGCGGTGACGACGAAGATTCCCGACAGCATCCCGCTGAGCGCCACCAGCGCTCCGGCCAGCAGATGCGCCCGGCGCGAGATCCGGCCCCAGCCGTAGAGGTAGATCCCCAGGAAGATGGCCTCGGTGAAGAAGGCGAACCCTTCCAGGGAAAAAGGCATCCCGATGATGGGGCCGGCGAAGCGCATGAACTCCGGCCAGAGGAGCCCCAGCTCGAAAGAGAGCACGGTTCCCGAGACGGCTCCCACGGCGAAGAGGATGGCGGTCCCCTTGGCCCAGCGCTTCGCCAGGTCGAGATACTCCGGATCTCCGGTCCGGATCCAGCGCCATTCGGCCGCCATCATCAGGCAGGGCATGCCGATGCCAACGACCGCGAACAGGATGTGAAAGGCGAGGGAGATCGCCATTTGGCTTCGCGCCGCCAGCAGGTCCGACATGAGGGGAGCTAGAAGGCGGCGCAGGCGATCCGAGCGCCGGATTTCCCGGACGGATCGGTGATCTCGTCATCCGGGTCGGCGTGGATCACCAGAGAGAGATTCCGGGGAGAGAGGAGAGAGCGGGGCCCCGGATCCAGGGTGAGCCCCTCCACCTCGAAGGTCTGGTCGGCCTTACCGGATCGGTCCACTTCGAGATTGGGAAGATCGCCCGCGTGCTTTCCGGCGGCGCTCCCGGAACCGTGCTGAAGGCTGTCGGGGTTGAAGTGGGGTCCGGCGCTCATGAAGTCGGGAGGGGTACAGCGCCCGACCGCGTGGATGTGGATCCCGTGACGCCCGGTCGCCAGGCCGCTGACCTGGACCTTGATCTTCACTCCCTTGGCGGTGCGGGTCACCATCGCGCGGCCGATGCTCTGACCCTGCACGTTGATGATGTTGGCCCCGATCGCCGGTGGGGTGGACCCGGTCTGGCAGGCGCCGAGGCCGGTGATCAGTGCCAATCCCAATTTCCCGTGTGGGTTCATCGTCCGCTCACCCCGCCTTGAGCCACATCCGCACCGCGACCACCACCAGGAAGATGGCGAACCCGCGCTGGAGCAGGCTGGGGGGCATGCTCATGGCCACCCGGGCGCCGATCGGGGTGCCGGCGAACAGGCCGAGGGCCACCAGTGCCGCCGCGCGGATGTCGAGATGGCCGAGCCGGTAGTACTGCCAGGCGCCGAGAAGACCGACCGGCAGCAGCAGAGAGCCGAGCGAGGTGCCAACGGCGGTGGTGATCGGCAGCTCGCCGAAGAACACCAGCGCCGGTACGATCAGGATGCCGCCGCCGATGCCGAAGATGCCGGCCAGGATGCCGGCGGCGAGTCCGATGAGGGCGAAGATCGCTACCATGGACGCGGGCTCCTTATGGGGATGGCTATTTGGAGGTGGAGAATAGAAAGCCCGGGCCCCGAAGGCCACCCGCGACCCTCCCGCCCTTGATGTGGCGCAGGGTCGGCAACCGGGCCGGCGGCGTTTCTTCGGTGGGCGGGTGCGATCGCCGGCCGCCAGCGTATCAACCCACTCCGCCGCAGGCGCTTAGGAGCCTCCCAAGGGGCGGCTTTTCCGGGATGATTCGGTTGATTTGACAACCTCCGAGGCGGCCCGTACGTTGCTCAGGCATTTCCTCAATACAATCTCCATCGACTCGGAGCGCGACACTGCAGACCAAGGTGTGGCGAGGGCTTCCGCTTAGGCTGACGCGGACGGCCGCAGTCCTTTCCACCGCGCTGGTGCTGACCACCTGCACCAGCGACACTCCGTTTGCCCCCCGGGCGCCGATCAGGGCGCAATTCGACGTGTCCGGCCTGTTCAAGGCGGCCGGCCAATTCAACATCTCGATCGACCGGGTGGTCGTCGAGTTCCGCAAGTTCAGCGACAGCTCGCTCGTTCTGGCCGACACCATTCCGGCCGGCCAGATCACGCAGTCCGGCGACAGCCTGCGGATCCAGGTGAATAACATCCCGCTGGAGAGCAACAGCGAGCACTTCTACCTGAATGTCTTCGCCTACAGCGCCGGGGTCCTCTACTACCAGGTCAATACCGACCTCACGGTGACGGCCGGGAGCGCGCCGACCACGACATCGCCTCTGGCCCCCAGCTACACCGGCCCCGGTTTCGACGCCGATTCACTCGCCTTCCGGCTGGACACCGCGATCTTCGCGGGCGACAGCGTGTTGCTTACGGCAAGCGCCTATAAGGCGGGAGTCGCGGTGGCTCCGGCGGCGCCGGTGGCCTACGATATCACGCCACTCGCCGACACCTTGAAGGTCCCCCGGCCCCGAGCGATCTCGACGTACCAAGCCTGGGCGCATCCCAGGGCGGGCCTGACTGACAGCGTCACCATCACCGCCAAGCTTCCCAACAACCTGAGCAAGACCGGGACGCTCCGCTTCGCGCCGCGCGTCACCGGTCCGGTCGCTTCGCTGGCGCTGACGCCGGATACCCAGATCGTCCAGCTCAGTGGCGATTCGGCGCGCTTCACGCCGACCTGCCGCGACAACACCAATGCGGTCATCGCCTGCGGGACGGTCAACTACAGCTCGCTCCAGCCGTCCATCGCGACCACCACGCCGACGGGGTATGCCCATGCGGGCACCACCGCCGGCGCGGCCCAGATCGTGGCGACGGCGGGGACCGCTGCGGACACCGCGATCTTCATCTATAACGGGATCGCCAATATCCAGATCACGCCGGCGGACACGGTCCTGTCGTCGGTCGGCGACTCGGTGATCCTCCACGCGGCCTCGGTCAAGTTCCTGGGCGGCCCGCCCACCCAGCTGCCCAACAGCCAGGTCACCTGGGTCACCCTGACGCCGGTGGTCGCCCAGGTGAACAACGTTGGTCGGGTGCTGGCGGTGGGCCCCGGTGTCGCCACGATCCAGGCGACCAGCGCCGGGGTCTCCGGCACCACCACGGTGCAGGTGCGGCAGAAGCCGGTGTCGTTCTCGGTCACGCCCAAGACCCCGGTCATCGGCATCGGGGGCGTGGTCCAGCTGATTCCCAAGACCTTGGACAAGAACGGGGCGCAAATTCCGGGGCGGAACGTCACGTACCTCACCCGCAATGCCACGATCGCCAGCGTCAACGCATCGGGCCTGGTGACCGGTCAGGGACTGGGGACTGCCTACGTGGTCGCCACCGACTCGACCGGCGCCGATCCGGTGTTCCGCGACTCCTCGTTGGTGAATGTCGTGGTGGCCCCGCCTTCCAACATTCAGTGGGGGGCAGACAGCACCTCGGTCGGTCGAGGCACAACGTTCCAGCAGGCGATCCTGCTGTCGACCCCGCCGGCGGGGACGGTGACGGTCAACATCGTCTCGAGCGACACCAACGTGCTCAAGCCGTCGCAGCCCTCGGTGCAGTTCTTCCAGGGCCAGACCAACACCAGTGTGAGCTTCCAGGGCCGGGCCGCGGGCCGGGTGACCGTTACCGCCACGGACCCCACCGGGCTCTATACTCCGGATACGCTGATCGTGGGCGTGCTGTCCACGCTCGAGTTCCGGACCATCCAGAGTCCCACGATCCGGGCCACCAACTTCAGCATCAATTCGGCCGAACAGCGCTCGATCCTGGTATTCCTGTCGGATCCCGCGCCCCCCGCCGGGTTGGCCGTCACCTTCCAGTCCTCCACCGCCGGCATCGCGGGTGTCTCCCCCGCCACTGCGACCATCCCCGGTGGCCAGCTCTCGGCGCAGGTGGACCTGACGGGGACCGGCGTGGGCGCAACCAGTCTCACTCCAGTGGCGGCGGGCTACGTTGGGCTGCCCAGCTCGGTCAACACGTTCCTGGCCCAGTTCGGGTTCTACTACTTCTACTCCCAGATCGGCGCCGGGCAGTACTTCGACAACTACGTCACGGTGCCGAACTCGATGGATCGGAGCCTGTTGATCCATCTGGCGACCAAGCAGGGCATCGGCTCCACCCCGGACACGGTGCGGATGCCGATCAACAACACCCTCCAGATCTATCGTTATAGCGCGTTGGCGCCGGGGAACGACACCATCACGGCGGACGCGCCCGGTTGGGTGCAGGGACGCTTGCCGATCAAGGTGACCACGCCGCGGGTGCGGCCCAGCTACTCGGGCAACACCACGGCCGGTGGCCCTGCTTCCAGCTGGTCGGCCTTCGTGTACGACTCCAGCACCTTCACCAGCTTCGCGCGGTCGAGCCCGCTGACGGTCACGCTGGTGTCCCGCGACCCAACGGTCATGGCGGTGACCACGAACACGCTGATCATTCCGGCCGGCAGCAACGGGGCGACCCGCAGCAATGGGCTCCAGGCGGTCGGCGGCGGGTCCACGTACCTGGTGGCCACCGCGCCCGGGCACATTACCGATTCGATCTTGGTGACGGTGCAGCCGGCCAAGCTGATCGGGAACATCTCGTATCCCTACCAGGTGGGCGTGCGCCAGACGCTGGCCAACTGGAGCATCTCGCTGCCGTTCCAGCAGAGTGCGCCGATCACGGTCAACCTGACCCACAAGGCGACGGTCGACTCCTTGAGCGCCACGTCGCTGGTCTATCCGGCCGGGACCACCAGCCGTGCTTTCTCGATTACCGGTCTCTCGGTGGGGACCGATACCATCATCGCGACCGCCACCGGGTTCCAGGCGGATACGATCGTGGTACCGATCGTCAACCCATTGGTCCAGGTCTACAATCTGGGCAGCAGCTACTTCCTGACCTCGCCGCCGGTCGGGTTCTACATGTGCGCCTACACGGCGGTGTGCGGGTACAACGTGGCGGCCGACACGGTGCCGATCACGGTCACCTCGAGCAACCCGGCCAAGCTCACGGTTGACTCGAGCGTAGTCCACGTGCTGCCCGGGCAGGCGCTGTCGAATCTGCTCCACCTGACCCCGGTGGACACCGGGCAAGCCCGGCTGCGCTTCAGCGCCCCGGCGCCCTACAACTCCGATTCCTCGTTCGTGATCACGATCACCGGAGCCCCGATCACGATCTCGACCGGGTTCCCGCAGGTGGTGGGCGTCGGGCAGTACCTGAGCAGTTCCGTGTCGATTCCCAACGCCGCCATCGCCGACGTCCCGGTCGCGCTCAACCACACCCGGACGGTACGCGGGACCGCGGTGCCCGATACGGTGACCATCCCGATCAACTCGAGCGGCGGCAGCTTCCGCTGGGTGGGCAACCTCGTCGGCTTCGATTCGCTCCAGGCTACCGCGCCCGGCTACCTGCCGTCGTCCGTGGCCCAGATGCAGATCACCCGGCCGAAGCTCATCTCGAACGGCCTGCCGGCCAGTGCGGTGACCAACGACACGCTGCAGCTCTACGCCTACGCGACCGACTCGATCTACGCGGCAAACTTCTATACCCATCCGGTGGTCGATACCATCTTCGTGACCATGACGTCCTCGGACACCACGGTTCTCAAGGTGGATTCGACGACGGTCTACCGGATCCTGCCCGATCAAACGTTCATCTACGCGCCGCGGGTGATCACGCGGGCCCCGGGCATCGCGAGGATCCGCCTGACCGCAGCCAACGCCAGCGGGTCAATCGTCTACATCCCGGACAGCACCGGCGCCATCGTGGTGACTGCACCGGCGATTACGCTGTCACCGTCCAGCTTCACCCTGGGCAAGGGACAGCAGTATCGGTCGTATTCAGCGAGTATCCCCAACCGGGTGGCGACGCCGACGCCGGTAGCTCTCTCGTTGAGCGATACCACGGTGGCCGGGCTTTCGAGCGATACTGTGGTAATCGCGGCCGGTAGCCAGTTCTCGCCCAGCTTCACGGTGTTCGCCAAGAGCAAGGTGGCATCCATTCAGTTGGTGGGAACCGCCACGGGATTCACCCAGGGAACCTCGGTGGTGATCGTGAACAATCCCAAGCTCAGCGTGTCTGCGGGCACGTCGGGCTACGTGGGGCAGGCCCCGCTCAGCTTCAGTGTCCAGACCACGGACGAGACGGGTGGGGGCCGAGAAGTTCATGACACGCTGCCGGTGACCTTCAGCTCGACCAACACTGCGGTGCTGACCGTCGGCACGGGCAGCGTCAAGATTCCGCCCACGGGAAGCAGTGCTCAGAACACCTGGACGCCGGTTGGTCCGGGAACGGCCTTCATCGTGGCTTCCGCGCCAGGGTACCCGCCCGATACCTCGGCCGCGATCACGGTCCAGACGCCGCCGCTGACCCTGAATCTCCAGCCGACCTTGGGTGTGGGTCAGCGCTACACCGGCTCCGTCAGCATTCCGTTCGCGCGCCAGGGAACCCCCTTGGAGGTCACGCTGACACAGACCGGTAGTGCCCTGACGCTGCCGGCCAAGGACACGATCCTGGTCAACGGGTTCTCCGGATCCTTCACCGTGGTGGGCGCGGCGACGGGGAACGGCATTGTGACCGCGACCGCCACCGGGTTCGTCGCCTCGGCGCCGGATACCACGGTGGTGGGGACGCCGATCCTCTTGGTCAACGGCTCCAGCTCGGTGGCGCTCAGCAACCAGACCACGACCCTCTCGATCACGACCCTGGACCAGGCTCAGGTCGGCCGGGCGGTGAACACCGATCTGGTGGTGACCCTGACGGTAGACAATCCCAACGTGGCCGACTTCGGAGGCTCCACGACCACCCAAGTCACGGTTCTGGCCGGTTCCTCGGGGAGCGCAAGTGTCACGCTCAACCTCAAGAGCTTGGGTAACCTGAACGTGACCGCGACGGCGACGGGGTACAACAACGGAGCAAGGCCGATCACGGTGCAGTAGCGAGCCAGGGAATGCGTGTGGCGACGATGGGCGGACTAGGGTCCGCCCTTTCTCGGTCTTGTGTACTTTATCTAACAAAGTACTTGACGGAGATGGGACCTGGGCCTAGTTTGGCACCATGGCCCCAGCACCCCAGCTCCGGCAGTCCCCCGAAACCTCCTCCACGCTCCATGAGCGCGCGGCGGACAACCTCCGGTTTATCCGGGAGACCATGGAGCGCTCCGCGGCATTTACCGGTGTCCCGGGGCGGGGCGGCATGGCCATGGGCGCTACCGCGCTCGCAGCGGCCCTGCTCGCCGCCCGTCAGCCCACCGTGGAACGCTGGCTGATGGTCTGGTTCGCCGAGGCCGCGCTGGCCTGCTTCGTGGGCACGGTAGCGCTGGTACGGAAGGCCGCCGCGACCCAGGTCCCGCTCGACGCCGGGCCCAGCCGCCGATTCGCGCTGGGATTCGCGCCTCCGATGCTGGCGGGGGCGGCGCTGACCGCGCTGCTTTACCAGCACGACCTGATCGAGGCGCTGCCCGGTGCCTGGCTGCTGCTCTATGGCACGGCCGTAGTGACCGGAGGGGCGGCCTCGGTGCGCATCGTTCCTCTCATGGGAGCCGGGTTCATGGCCCTTGGACTCCTGGCCCTGTTCAGTCCGGCGGCCTGGGGTGACTGGTATCTAGCCGCGGGCTTCGGCGGATTGCAGATGGTATTCGGGTTCGTGATCGCGAGGAGACACGGTGGCTAGGAGCGGCGCGGCCCGGAAGCCGGCGCGGTCGCTGCCACCGGCTCGTCTGCTGGCTGGGGTCAGCGGAGGGCGGGTGGAGCCCGCCGCGGAACTCGATCGGGTGATCCACGAGCGAATGCGCCTCGGGATCGTGAGCGCTCTGGCAGTGAACCAGGCCCTCAGCTTCAAGGAGCTCAAGGCCCTGCTGCGCGCCTCCGACGGAAATCTCAGCGTCCACGCCCGCCGGCTGGAGGAAGCCGGCTATGTCGAGTGCCGGAAATCCTTCGAGGGCCGGGTCCCCAAGACCGAGTACCGGCTGACCCCGGCGGGGCGGCGCGCACTGGAGCGATACCTGGAGCACATGGAGGCCCTGATCAGCGCCGTGGGCAAAGGGAAAGCCGAGGGCTAGGCGCCTTTTCACGTTCCGTCCGCAGGGACGGATTTTTTGCGAGGAAAAACTTTGTGATACAAAGTACTTCTCCCCATATGACTCAGGGCGGACTCCACGTCGCCATCATCATGGACGGAAACGGTCGCTGGGCAACGGCGCGGGACCTGCCGCGGGCCGCGGGCCACCAGGCCGGCGCCGAAGCGGTCCGGCGGGTGGTCGAGGCGGCACCGGACCTGGGGATCACCACCCTCACGCTGTACGCGTTTTCCGCCGACAACTGGCGTCGGCCGGAGGCCGAAGTCCGGGCCCTCTTCGCGCTGCTCGAAGAGTACCTGTGCTCCGAGGCCCCCCGGCTCACGGAGCAGGGCTGCCGGCTGACGGTCATCGGCCGGCGGGACCGGCTGCCCCTGGCCCTCCGGGTAGCGATCTTCCGGGCGGAGCGGGCGACGGCCCGTGGGCAGGGGCTCGATCTTCGGATCGCAATCGACTACTCCGCTCGGGACGCGATTCTAGCCGCCGCCACACGACTGCGGGGCCGGGAGCCCTGTGGCCGAGAGCACTTTGCCCGAATCCTCGCAGCGGCCTCCAACGCGCCCAGGACAGCGCCGGACGTGGATCTGCTGATCCGCACTGGAGGGGAGCGGCGGCTAAGCGACTTTCTGCTCTGGGAATGTGCCTACGCCGAGCTTCACTTCACTGACCGCGCCTGGCCCGATTTCGGAGCCGCGGACCTGGAATCTGCCCTCGCGGACTTCCGGGGCCGGACCAGGAAGTTCGGGGGTCTCACCCCGGTCGGCTCATGACACCCCACGCACCCTCTCCCCTTCGGACGTTGGCGGCGGCCCTTCTGCTCGGTCTGCTGGGACAGTCGTTGTTCTATCGCGCCGCCCCCGGCCTGAACGTTTTTCTTTGGTTGGCGGGCCTCAGCGCCACCGGCTTGATCCTGGTGCGGGGGCCCGATCGGTCCGTGCCCCCGGCCTTGGGCTGGCTGGCCGTTGCGGCGCTGGGATTCGGGACCGGCTTCGTCTGGCGCGATTCACCAGCCCTCTGGTTCCTGGACTGCCTGAGTCTCGCCGCTGTCTTCGCGCTCATTCCCGGACCGGCGCTGCCCCGCACGGTCAGGGAGATCCTCGAGCGCGCCGGCGGCAGCCTGGTAAGCCTCTGGGGCGGGTTTCCGGTATTGGCTCTCGACGCTCGGCGCGAGTGGGCCGCAACCGGCAACGCCCGTAATCCGACGGCGGCGGCCGGGCGGGGTCTCGCGGTTGCCTCCCCTCTCCTGATCGCGTTCGGTAGCATGCTCATCGCCGCGGACGCGCGATTCGAGCAGTGGATGGGTTGGCTGCTCAATCCCGAGGAGCTGTTCCCTCGACTCCTGGTGGCTGGGGTCTTTGCCTGGATTGCCGGTGGAGCGCTCCGGTGGGTCGTTTCCCGCCAGGCGGCCACTCCCGGCGTGTCACGCCCCAATGGTTTCGGGCTCGGCCGGATCGAGATCGCGGTCGTTCTCGGCACCGTGAATCTCCTCTTTCTCAGCTTCGTCCTGGCCCAATTGGGGTATTTCTTTGGCGGATCGGCACTGGTGCTCGACCGTCCCGACCTGACCTATGCGGCCTATGCCCGCCGGGGGTTCTTCGAACTGGTCGGTGTCTCTGCTCTGGTGCTCCCGACCTTGCTCATGCTTGACGCGTGGGTTCGGGAGGATCGAGCTCGCGTAGTCTTTCGGTGGCTCGCCGGCCTGCAGATCGGGCTGGTGCTGGTGATCATGGCCTCCGCCGCTCACCGGATGTTACTCTACGAGCGGGCATTCGGCCTGACCGAGGCGAGACTCCTGGCCATTGCCTTCATGGGGTGGCTGGGTCTGGTGCTGCTCTGGGTCGTCGCAACTGTGCTGCGTGATCGGGCGGAGCGATTTCTGCCCGGCGCGCTGCTGACCTGGAGCCTGGGAGTCTTCGCTCTCACGGCCGTGAACCCCGCCGCCCTGGTGGTCCAGGCCAACGTGAGCCGCGCGGAGCAGGGGAAGGGCATCGATGTGGCCTACTTGGCTCGCCTCGGCTCCGACGCTGTGCCTGACCTGGTTGCGGCGCTTCCCCGTCTCGACTCCTCATCCCGCCAGGAAGTAGCATTCCGCCTGCGGTGTCGAGAGTCGCGGCCCGTCACCGATTGGCGGGAATGGAACCTGAGCCGAGTCCGCGCCCGCTCGGTCCTGGAAGAGAACGAAGCCGATCTGCAGTCTCTGTCCGAGCAGTGGGGCCCCGCCAGCCGCTGCTGGGACTGATCCCCTGGCTCCTCACTACTGCGTGGAGTTAGCCTCACCCCCTGACCCCCTCTCCACTTCGTGGAGAGGGGGAACGAGGAATGGAATTACCAGGTTCTTGATTCGTTCTGGGGTCACTTCTTGATTTCGGACTCGAATAACGCGCAGCCCGAGAAGCTCGAGCAAATCTGCACGGGCCCGGTCGTAGTCGGCGTGTTCCTCCGAATCGTGGACCGATCCGTCGATCTCCAGGGAGAGCTGGAGCTCCGGGCAGTAGAAGTTCAACACGAAGCCCCTGACCACGTGCTGTCGACGGAATTTGAGGCCGAGGCAATGGCGGTCTCGGAGAATTCGCCAGGCGAGCCGTTCCGCGCAGGTCTGATCCCGCCGCAGTTGCTTCGCGAATGTCATCTTCATACGTCGATTGCGGAACTTTTGGGCCACGATGGCAAGATGGCGTCAGGGACCGCGGGGGTCTTATCCGATTACCGCGACAACTATCCAAATCGATGCAGTCGATCGTTTTCCCTCTCCATGGAATGGAGAGGGGGCCAGGGGGTGAGGAGTGGGGCCCGTCGACACCTGATTTCGCGACTATGGGGAGGGGGTGAGGGGGTGAGGCGTCCGCGCCGGCTGGGGGCCGGGCGCTACTAGATTCCCGACCATGAACGTCTCAAGACGCCAATTCCTCACCGCAGGCGGGGCGGTGCTGGGTGGTGCGGTCCTTATCGATGCCTTCGAATTCGAGCTCGATCGAGTCCAGGTCAGTCGCCATGAGGTCCCCGTGCGCGGGCTCCCACCGTCGCTCGAGGGACTGAAGATCGTTCAGGTTTCCGACCTCCACCTTTACCAGGGTATTCACACCGCTGGACACCGCTCGCTGGACTTGATCGCGGCGGAGCGGCCTGATCTCGTACTGATGACCGGAGACATCTGCGAGGCGGGTGAGAACCTGCCCGAGCTCATGGATTTCACCAGCGCCGCCAGGGGCCGGCTCGGCACCTACGCCATCTACGGCAACTGGGAGCGCTCGGCGGAGATCGACGACGAGACACTGGGCGCCGCCTACCAGAAGGCCGGAGCCACCCTCCTGGTGAACCAGGCCGCCACCATCGAGGTCGGCGGAGCCCGCCTCAGCATCATCGGCCTCGATGACGTGCTCCACCGCGGCGCCAACCTGGCCAAGGCCAAGGCCATGACCCAGGCCCAGGATGTCACGATCTGGATGGTACACGAGCCCGGCTGGGTCGATCGGGTACCGTGGGAGGCGTCGATCCCGCCGGCCATGATACTCTCCGGCCACTCGCACGGAGGGCAGATCCGGCTCCCGCTGTTGCCGCCCTGGTTGCCGCCGGGTTGTGGCAGATTCGTCGAGGGATGGTACCGGGATACCTACGCGCCGCTCTACGTCTCACGCGGGATCGGGACCGCCGATATTCGTGCCAGGTTCAGGTGTCCGCCCGAATTACCGGTGTTTGTCTTGAGGCAGGCACCTGTGGCCAGGGGCCAGGGACCAGGGTAGCCGGTCCCTGGTGCAGGTCCCCGATTCCTATTCCGTCTTCCCCATTCTTCCCATGTCGCCCAACAACGCCTGCGGGGACATCGGGCGTCCCAGGAATCCTTCCAGCACGTCGCGGGAGAGTCGCTCCAGCCCGAACCGATAGATCCGCTCGCTGATCCAGGGATACCAGGTCGAATCGGCCCCCGCGAACGAGCCGCGTTCGCGCACCATCTCCTCCCGCAAATCCTCGGTGATCATGGCGCCGATGGCGTAGTTCATCAGGTAGCCCGGCGCGTCGATCAGCTGGCCCCGGTGGGCCCACCAGGACAACTCGGGGTGCGGCTTGATCCGCAGATACCTCGAAGTGAGATCGGCCCACACCCGGTTGGGATCCAGGGTCGGGTCCCGGTACATCCGCACCTCGAACAGGGCCAGGGCAATCCCCAGGACGGTGCCCCCGTACTTCTCGCGCATGGACTCCTCGGTCGTGGCCGAGTCGCCGAGATAGCGCCATTGCCAGAGCGGCTCGTACACCTCGTTCGCGAAGAGGTCGGCCAGGGACTCGGTGAAGGTGTCGCTCTCCGGCCAGTCGTTGAGCGCCGGCCTGCTGCGGATCGCGGTGATGTGGATCCCGTGCCCGGTCTCGTGAAGCAGCTCGCCCAGATTGTTGTATCCGCCGATCGGGTACGACGTGAAGACCCAGGCTTCTCCGGGAAGCCAGCGACTGCCGATCAACCGTTGCCGCGCGCCGAAATCGGTGAACGCCACCGGATCCTTGCCGGTCCGCGGCTCCAGGTCGAAGTGAATGCCGAGCCGATTGGGGTCGGCTCCCAACCTCTGATAGAAGGAGTCGTTGACGGCTCGCAGGCGGTCGAGCGGGATCCGCTGGTTCAGTCGGCGTTCGGCGGCCCCATTCGCGTAGTAGAAGTCCCAGGGCTCCAGCTCATCCTCCGGGGTGCTCGCGTGCCATCGCTCCAGGATCGACAGCAGCCAGCGCTCGAGGGTATCGGCCGGGATGGCGAATTCCGCGGCTCTGCTCTCCAGAAGCCCGTTGGGTCGCTTCGATGCCTCCGCCGTGCGTCGAACCAGCTCCCGATATGGACTATTGGGCTGATTGCTCCGGTTCACCGAACGCCACACCGGCTCGAGCGCCATGAACATCCGGTGGCGCTGGCTGGAGTCGTCCGTCTCTCCCAGGAGCCCGATGATCGAGAGGCGTCCCAGGACCTTGCCCTCGAACGAGGCGCTCTCCGCGGCTCGGCCGTAACAGGCGTAGAGACGCCGGGTGAGCCGCTCGATTCCTTCCGCACCACCCTCAGCCAGCGAGTGGGGGTCGTAGGCGCAGTCGAGGGTAGTCGAGCCAGACGCCGCCCCAGTGCTATCGGGATCCACCGAGAGGTCCCGAGACCAGGCGCCCTTCATCACGCTCAGCGCGCGCCGGTCATCGGCGTTGAGGCCCGCGGTATCCAGCGCCGCGAGCCGAGCTTGGAATCCGGCCTGAGAGGCGCGGTCCTGCTGGATAAGGGTGGCCAGCGGCACCCCGTGGATCGAGGCGGAAGCGTTACGGTATCGGGTGATCTTGACCTGGTCGGCCAGGTACCGGAGGTCCTGGTACGCGGATTCCGCAGGCCAGAGGGGGGAGCTGGTAAAGCTGGGAGCGGTTGGTAGCGCCGGGGGTGGCTGGGGCGCACAGCCGAAAGCGAGTCCAGCCGCCAGAGACCAGCGGACGCGGTACCTCACCGATTGGGGGACAGCTCCAGCTTCATGAACACCCCTCCTTCGACCGGATTGTCGTAATAGGGCGGGATCTCAGTGAAGCCCATCGATCGGTATAGCGGAATCGCCTCCTTCATCTGAGGCAGCGTGTCGAGGTAGAGCCAGTGGTACCCGATCTCTCGTGCCTCCGCAGCAACGGTCTTGGCCAGCAGCCGGCCCAGGCCCAGCCCGCGGAATGGGGGACGCACGTAGAGGCGCTTCATCTCCGCCACGTCGGGCTGGAGGGGGCGCAGGGCCACGCAGCCGGCGCTCTCCTCTCCGCTTCGGGCCAGCAACAGCCTTCCCGCGGGTCGAGCGTACTTGCCGGGCAGCTCCGCCAGCTCGCGATCGAACCCCTGGAAGCAGAGGCTGAAGCCCAGGGAGTCGGCGTACTCCAGAAACAGGCGTTTGGCCTCCGCCACCTCGGCGGCTGTGGAGGCGTCCAGTATGGTGAAGCTCGGCCTGAGCCCGGTCTCATGCGTCTGCGCCACTAGTACACCCTTCCCCCCAAAGGGACCTCGCGCTCGATCCCCAGGAGAACCACCCGTCCTTCGCTGTCGGGCACCCCGAGCACCAGCACCTCCGACTTGAAGCCGGCGATGAGCCTGGTACCGAGGTTGACGGCCGCCACGACCTTCCGCCCGAGCAGGTCCTGGGGCTGGTACAGGTCGGTAAGCTGAGCGCTGGAAGTGCGGGTTCCCAGGGGCCCGAAATCGACCCAAAGCTGAAATGCGGGCTTTCGAGCCTTGGGATGGGGTTCGACGCGGGTGATCTGACCGACCCTCAGGTCGAGGGTCTGAAAGGCTTCGAGCGGCTCCATGATCTGGACACTAGTTGGACGACCTTCATCGTCCAAGGCCGGGCCCGTCTTATCCATGGAAGCAAGACGGGCCGTCCTGTTTGGAGGGCGGCCCGCGCGGTCAATTGTCGTGGTGCATGGACTGAGGGTGGTACCTTCCTGTTGGGGTTACCCTCGGCTCAGGCTGGGAGGCGGAAGAATCGCCGTGCCAACCTCGCCACGGACTCGTTGCTGCTGACCAACAGATAGAACAAGGCTTTAAGCACTCGAAGGCCCTCCTCTCTGCCCTGGACCGCAACTTAGGACGCGTGATGAACTCCAGCGCCGCTGGTACCCTGCCAGAGCAAGAAGGGTTCCATTGCTCGCGCTCGTCATTTGATACCCCGAAGAGTTCCAATAGCTCCGCATGATTCTTCGTGATCATGGTGATCGCCGCTGCCCCTCCCGTGTGACGTTCGGCACCCGGCGTCCCTGTCTCCGTCACCTCGTGGGCCTCCCGGGCCTCCTGGCCGTGGCCCTGGGGTGGCCGGGTACTCACTTGGATGGTCAGGAGCCGGTGCGCCTCCCCGAGCCGGCGGTAGAGGACAACTCCTTCTTCATTGAGGAGGCCTATAACCAGGAGACCCGAGTGGTCCAGCACATCAACGGCCTCTGGCTGGCCGGGGAGCGGCTCGACAACCTGTTCTACACGTTTACCCAGGAATGGCCGTTGGGAGGTCCCCGCCATCAGCTCAGCTATACCATCCCCTTCACCCGGCTTGCCAGCCAGTCGCTGGGGATTGGGGACGTCCAGCTCAACTACCGGTACCAAGTGCTCGAACGGGAACGATGGTCCATCGCTCCCCGGCTCACCCTGATCCTTCCCAGCGGCAGTGTGGCCAAGTCACTCGGGTTCGGAACCGTAGGTGCCCAGTTGAATCTGCCGGTCAGCTTTCGGTTCTCGCGGCAGTTCGTCACGCATTGGAATGCGGGGCTGACGGTCCTGCCCCGAGCATCTGCGTCCGACGGCGGTGTCCATCGAGGATTGGTGAACTACAACCTCGGCGGGAGCGTAGTGGGCCCGCTGATGTTGCCAGTCCAGATTCTACTCGAGGGGGTGGTCAACTTCGCGTCGGTCATCGACACCACCGGGGACGTCCGTCACACTACCGCCGGCGTGGTGAGTCCCGGAATCCGGGTGGCGATCAACCTGGGGAAACTTCAGATCGTTCCCGGAATTGGCGTCCCGGTGCTGATGGCAGAGGGGACGACTCGGGTGGGCCTGTTCTCCTACCTATCCTTCGAGCATCCCTTCTAACCACTATAACCGCTGGCGCAGCAATACCTTACACTATGTTTTGCGGTGCGCTACCAGAAATCAGCGTGCGTAGTGACAGGAGACCTGTGCCGACCCGAGCGGGCGGAGACTCGGGGCCTCGATGCTGCAGCGCTGATCTTTCGAGGGATGCATGCAGCGCGGATGGAAGCGGCATCCCGACGGGGGATTGGAGGGGCTGGGAGGCTCTCCGCCGAGCAGGATCCGGGTTCGCTGGCGATCGGGATCCGGGACGGGGACGGCTGAGAGCAGTGCTTGGGTGTAGGGGTGCCGAGGATTGGCGAGCACCTCCTCGGTCGGACCCATCTCGAGGATCTGCCCCAGGTACATCACGGCGACCCGATGCGCGACTTGCCGGACCACCGCCAGGTCGTGGGCGATGAACAGGTAGGAGAGCCCTCGGCGGGCCTGGAGATCCAGCAGCAGGTTGAGCACCTGGGCCTGGACCGACACGTCCAGCGCGGAGACCGGTTCGTCGCAGATCAGGAACGAGGGCTCTACCGCGAGGGCCCGCGCGATCCCGATTCGCTGGCGTTGGCCTCCTGAGAATTCGTGGGGATAGCGGCTGGCATAGCTGGGATCCAACCCGACTTCCTGTAGCAGGGTCGCGACCCGAGTCGGAATCTCGGCCCGGGGCGCGAGGCTGTGGATCTCCAATCCTTCCGCGACGCTGTCTCCAACCGTCATGCGTGGATTGAGTGAACCGTAGGGATCCTGGAAGATGATCTGGATCTTCCGGCGCATGGCCCGGAGGGTGGGCCGATTCAGATCGAAGATGTTCTTTCCCTCGAACACGGCGCTCCCGCTGGTCGGCTCCTGGAGGCGAACCAGGGTTCGCGCGACCGACGACTTTCCGCAGCCCGATTCCCCGACCAGCGCCAGCGTCTCACCCCTTCCCACTTCAAACGAGACTCCGTCGACGGCGCGGATCGGCGGGCCGGCGGCCTTGAACACCCCTCCCGAGGAGTAGTGTTTCACCAGGTCGCGAACCACCAGCAGCGCTTCGGTCATTTGCGGATCGTCGTCCCCAGCCAGCAGCTCATCGTGTGCTCCGATTCCACCGCGAGGAGCGGCGGATCGGTGACACACTCAGGCATGGCGGAAGGGCAGCGGGGATGGAACCGACATCCGGGAGGCCAGGCCGTGGCGGGAGGCACATTGCCCTTGATCGGGACCAGCCGGTCCCGTGTGGCGCTCAGGCGCGGCATGGAAGCGAAGAGCCCCTGCGTGTAGGGGTGGGTGGGATGGCGGAAGAGGGCCGTGGTCGGTGCTTCTTCGACGATCCGGCCGGCATACATCACGGCCACCCGATCCGCCCGGCCGGCCACGATACCCAGGTCGTGGGTGATGAGCAGCACCGCCATTCCTCGTTCGTCTCGCAGCCGGTCCAGCAGCTCGAGAATCTGGGCTTGCACGGTGACATCGAGGGCGGTGGTCGGTTCGTCCGCGACCAGGAGGTCAGGCCGGCAGCTCAGGGCGATCGCGATCATGACCCGCTGCCGCATCCCCCCGCTCATCTGGTGAGGATAGGACCAGGACCGGGTGACCGGATCGGGGATCCCGACTTCCTGCAGCAAGGCCACCGCACGCGCCCAGGCCTCGCGCCGGGAGACCTTCTCATGGGCCCGGATTCCTTCAGCGATCTGGTCTCCCACCGTAAACACCGGATTGAGGCTGGTCATCGGGTCCTGGAAGACCATCCCGATCCGTTTGCCTCGAACCTGGCGCAGCGGCTCGGGGTCGAGCGCCAACAGATCCTTTCCATCCAGCCGGATACTGCTGCCGGCCTCGATCACGCCGGGCGGCGGCACCAATCGGAGGAGGGAGAGGGCGGTGAGACTCTTCCCGCACCCGGACTCCCCGACCAGCGCGAGGGTCTTCCCTCGATCCAGAGTGAACGAGATTCCGTCTACCGCGCGAGCCGGACCCGCGGCGGTCGGAAAGGTGACTCGGAGACCGGTGACCTCGAGCAGGGGGCTCATAGGCGCCTGGGATCCAACGCGTCTCGCAGCGATTCACCAACCAGGTTCACCGCTACCACGGTGATCACGATCGCCAGGCCCGGGAAAGCCCCGGTCCATGGCGCCGTGAACAGGGTGCTTCTGGCATCCAGAATCATGGCTCCCCAGGACGGGGTTGGGGGACGGATTCCGAGACCGAGGAACGAGAGGCCCGCTTCGATCAGGATCACGTCGCCCACTGCCAGGGTACTCGCGACCAGCACCGGCGCCAACGCGTTAGGGAGAAGGTGCCGCAAGATAATCCGGCGGCGCTGGGCCCCGAGGGCGACCGCCGCTCCGACGTACTCCTGTTCGCGGAGCCGCAGGACTTCAGCCCGGACCAGGCGGCTGGTCCCGAACCAACCAGTGGCTCCCAGGACCACGATCAGGGCGGCCAGCGGGATATGGTCCCAGACCGCGATCAGGAGGAGGAGAATGAACAGCCGGGGGATGGCGAGGGCCCCGTCCACCAATCGCATGAGAACCGCGTCGGTCCAGCCGCCGAAGTAACCCGCTACCATCCCGACCAGGCATCCCAGTGTGGCGGAGAGGGCCACTGCCAGCAGCGCCACGGAGAGCGAGATGCGGGCCCCATGGACGACCCGCGACAGAACGTCCCGGCTCAGTTGATCGGTCCCAAACAGGTGACCGAGGCCGGGTGGGAGCAAGGCGCCGTGGATCAGGTCGGGCTGGCTGGCAGGGTCGGGAAGGAACGCCGGGCCAACCAGAGCGACGATGACGATGACGGCAAGAAGCAGGAGCCCGCGACGTCCGCCGGGCTGCTCCCAGGCTCCTTTCAACACGGCTCGGCTCCAGCCCAGGCGGATCACCGGCGCACTCGGGGATCAAGGTAGAAATAGGCCAGGTCCGCGATGACGTTACCGAGCACGACGGTGAGAGAAACCAGGAGGGCGGTTCCCATCAGGAGCGGGTAGTCCCGCCCCGAGATCGCCTCCTGGGAGAGAGACCCCAATCCCGGCCAGGCGAAGACTCCTTCGACGAAGACCGACCCGGTGACGAGGACCGGGAGCCAGAGTCCGAAGAGCGTGATGATCGGGAAGAGGGCGTTGCGCCAGGCGTGGTGCCAGATCACCGGACCCTCATCGAGCCCCTTGGCCCGCGCGGTTCGGACGAAATCGGCACCCAGGACCTCGAGCATGGCGGTGCGCTGGTGGCGCATCGTGACCGCCATGCTGACGATCGAGAGGGTGAGGACAGGGAGGAACAGGTGGCGGGCGACATCGAGAATGCGGGAGAGGCCACTCTCCCCCGAGCGAAGCGGATCCACCATGCCCCCGGCGGGGAACCAGTGCCAGCGGACCGCCGCCAGCCAGACCAGAATCAGTCCCAACCAGAAGGACGGTGTGGCGTATCCGGCCAGCGAAAGCGTCGAGAGCCAGCGGTCAGCGCGCGAGCCCTTTCGACGGGCTTGCAGGACGCCCAGCCAGATGCCGATGGTGAAGTTGAGCACCAGCACAGTGCCGCCCAGGAGCAGCGTCGCCGGCAGCCGTTCGGCGAGAATATTGGTGACCGGCCGCCGCTGGGAGATCGAGGTGCCCAGGTCGCCGCGGAGAACTCCCCGGACGAAGGCGCTGAATTGGCTGGTGAGCGGCTGATCGAGCCCGTAACGGGCCCGGAGAACCTCCACCTCCTGGAGCGACATCTGCCGTTCGCCGGCCAGCTGCGCCAGGGGATCTCCGGGAGCCAGCCGCATGAGGAAGAACAGAACGACGATCGCGGCGGCCAGCGTCGCGGCCGCCTGCAGCAGGCGAGAAAAGAGCCAGCCGGGCATTCAGGGAGGGGTTCGGTCCCGTTCCAGCTGCTGGCCCGGGGTCACCGACCACTCGCCGAGCGCGGCCCACCATCCCTCTGGGCGGATGTTCACGTTGGCGTACCGCCGGTGCACCGCGAACGCGTATATGGGTGCGTAGATGAAGACGGCGGGCACGTCCTGCTCGAGCTGTTGCACGGCTCTCCGCCAGGTCGGAAGGGCATCCTTCCGGGCGAAGATCCCCTGGATGAGCAGGGAGTCGACCTTGGGATCGCAGTAGCCTCCCACGTTGGTGCCCGAGAGCCCCTCACAAGACCAGCTCTGGATCAGACCGGCGGGAGACGGGTCGAGGCCCACCGAGGAGAAATCGATGTCGAAGTCGTGGCGATTCCGGGCCTCATTCCACGCCGCGCCCTCCATCCCCACCAGCTCGACCTTGACCCCGATCTGGCGTAGCTGTTCCTGGATCCCCAGCGCCATCTGCTTCCGGGGTGCGCTGGTGACCGGGTAGTTGAGGTCCAGGGACAGCGGCACCCCGTTGCGTACCAGGATTCCGTCGCTGTTGGCGTCCACCCAGCCACGAGAGCGGAGCAGGGCCCGGGCCCTGGCCGTGTCCTGGGCCAGCGGATTGACCTTGGGATCGCGAATCCAGCTGAGAATGGGAACCGGTCCGTAGGGGACCGCGCCGTAAACGCCGAAGACGTTCTTCACCAGCGTGGCGCGGTCGAGGGCGAGTGCGATGGCCAGGCGGACGACGGAATCAGCCAGGATCGGGTGCGGCACCGAGCGATCGGACCGGCTGCGCTGATTAAAGAGGAGATAGCTCACCGTGAAGGACGGTACCTGGAGCATCCGCAGCGAGGGATTGTCGGCGACGCGGGGAATGTTGGTCACCGGTACCACGTTCTCCAATGCGTCCGCGGTACCGCTCAGCACCAGGTTGAGCTGGGCCTCCGGGTCCCGGGCCTCGATGAATACGACGCGATCGAGCTTGGGTGCTCCCAGGAAGAAATCCGGATTGGCCGTGAACTCGAGCCGCTGGCCGGGGACCAGAGCGACCCACCTGTAGGGGCCATTTCCGATCGGATGCTGGGCGAAGCTCGAGGTCGCGAATCGCGAGTAGGGAATGCTGTCCACCAGGTGGGCCGGGAGCGGCTGCACGTGGTAAACGGCGTCGTAGAGCTGCTCCGAGTAAGCTCGGGAAAACCGGAACACCACGCGTTGGGGGCCTTCCTCGGTAACCGAGGCGAGGTAGCGGAGTAGCAGGGCTCGCTGCGGATCGACCCCCGGCTCCAGGGTCCTCCGGAAGGTGAAGACGACGTCCCGGGAGGTGACCGGTGTCCCGTCGTGCCACCTGGCGCGGGGGTCGAGGTCGAAGACCAGAGTCAGCGAGTCACGGCGGGTCCAGGATTTCGCCAACTGGGGGATGAAGCGCTTGTCTCCGCCGGTGGCCAATTCGGGCCCCAGACGCGCGAGCTTCAGGAACAGCAGATCGGAGACGTCCTGGTTCCAGCGGCCGGTGATGACGGTCGGAACCGGCAGGGTGGCCAGGGTGCCAACGGCGATCACGATTGTTCCGTGGTCGGCCGGCACGCCCTGCGCCTGGGGCGAGCGGGTGAGCAGCGGTACGAGGGACGGGAGGCCGACGAGGCCGACCCGGACCAGCCAGAGGGGCGCTCGCATAGCAGGCTCAAGTTACCATGAGCCGGCCGTCAGGCGCAGTGGACGGTTGGGACGAGCCGTGAAGGGAGGGTCAGCGTCGCCAGGTCCACTCTGGAGAGCGGAACCGTTCTTGGTGAACCGCAGCCGCCCGGCGAATCAAGCTGTCGGCGTCGATCCGGATCCAGGTACCCGGCCAGGCCATGGCCGCCTGGCTTACCGCCTGGGATAGCTCTGCGAACCCAAACCGACTCGCGGACCCCCAACTCGCAGTGCTCGGTGCCGCGCTCCCGATCCCGCTCAACTCCCTGACCACGGCCTGGGTGTCTTCCAGCTGAATGGTGCCGTGCTGCAGGAATGCGCCTCCTTCAACCAGTTGAGCGCTGCCCACCACCTTTCGGCTTCCGACCAGAAGCTCTCCACCCACGGCGCGCGAGAAGCAGGGCCCTGATGCCAGTGAGACAGGTTGCCCCGGCGCCGGAGCCAGATCGGTCTCGACTCCCAGCCGAGCCAACGCCGAGGCGAGAAGCCGATGAATGGCGTGGTAGGCCCTTGGGGCCGATCCGAACGAGGCCAGAGGAGCGGCCACGGCATAGGTCAGCTCGGTCGCGTGCCAGACCGCTCTTCCGCCAGTCGGCCGGCGAACTACATCGAGGCCGAGTCGCTCGATCCGCTCGCGATCGTAGCGCCGGAGGGCGGGCTCGTTTCGCCCGAAGGACAGGCAAGGGGGATCCCAGCGATAGAGGCGCAGGAAGCCGGCCGAGGTCTCCCGGGCCAGATCGAGAAGCCCCTGGTCCAGGGCCATGTTCTGCCAACCTGGAGCGGCTGACTCATCCCGGAGCAGAGACCAGGCGAGAGCGCTCGGCGCTCTGGCTCCGGGGCTCGCGACCGTCTCTACTCCACCGCCAGCCTCACCCCACCGGGACATAGTCCTCCACCGGCGGGCAGGCGCAGACCAGGTTGCGGTCCCCGAAGGCGGCATCGATGCGGGAGACGGTGGGCCAGACCTTGTGTTCCCGGGTCGAAGCCGAGGGAAACGCGGCACGTTCGCGAGAATAGGGCCGGCTCCAGTCGTCGGCGATCACCTGGACCAGGGTGTGCGGCGCGTTGGTGAGCAGGTTGTTCTCCCTCGGCGCGCGGCCCTCTTCGATTTCCCGAATCTCCTGCCGGATGGAGATCAGGGCGTCGCAGAAGCGATCGATCTCCTCCTTGGGCTCGCTCTCGGTCGGCTCGATCATCAGGGTGCCGATGACCGGGAAGGAGACCGTCGGAGGATGGAAGCCGTAATCGATGATTCGCTTGGCGATGTCCTCGACATCGACGCCGGCGGAGGCCTTGAAGGGGCGGGTGTCGATGATCAGCTCGTGGGCCACCAGGCCATTGGGGCCGGTGTAAAGCAGGTTGTAGTGGCCGGCCAACCGCTTCGCGATGTAGTTGGCGTTGAGGATCGCGACCTTGGTCGCCCGAGTGAGACCATCCTGCCCCATGAGCGCGAGATAGGCCCAGGAGATGGCCAGGATCGAGGCACTGCCCCACGGTGCGGCGGACACGGTGCCGCAGGACTCCGGGCCGCTGGTGGGGATGACGGGATGGGTCGGCAGGTACGGCTTCAGATGCTTCGCCACCGCGATCGGCCCCATCCCGGGACCGCCACCGCCGTGGGGAATGCAGAACGTCTTGTGAAGATTGAGATGGCAGACGTCGGCCCCGTAGTCGCCGGGTCGGCAGAGCCCGACCTGCGCGTTGAGGTTGGCGCCGTCGAGGTAGACCTGCCCCCCATGCTGGTGCACGATGTCACAGATCTCGCGGATCGTGGGTTCGAACACGCCGTGAGTGGAAGGGTAGGTCACCATCAGACAGGCGAGCGTCTCCTGATACTGCTTGGCCTTCGCCCTCAGGTCGGTGAGATCGATGTTGCCCCGCTGGTCGGCTTTGACCGGTACCACGTCCAGGCCGGCCATGACCGCGCTGGCGGGATTGGTCCCATGGGCCGAAGTGGGGATCAGACAGGTGGTCCGCTGGCTCTGGCCCCGGGCGCGATGATAGGCCCGGACCACGAGGAGGCCGGTGTACTCGCCCTGCGATCCGGCATTGGGCTGTAGCGAGACGGCCTCGAACCCGGTGATCTCCGCCAGCTGGTCCTCGAGCTGGCGAAACATCAGCTGGTAGCCGGCCGCCTGATCCAGCGGTGCGAAGGGGTGCAGCCGATTGAACTCGCGCCAGCTGATCGGCATCATCTCGCTGGTGGCGTTGAGCTTCATGGTGCAGGAGCCCAGCGGGATCATGGCCTCCGTCAGCGAGAGGTCACGGGCCTCGAGGCGCTTGATGTAGCGGAGCATCTGGGTCTCGGAGTGGTACCGGTGGAACACCGGATGCGTCAGGTAGGGCGAGGTCCGGGTCAGCTCCTCGGGAATGGCCCGTTCCGTGTGGACCCCCGAGTCGTCCAGCATGAAGGGCAGGGCCACGTCGAGCGAGAACACGGCGATCAGATCCGAGACGTCTCCCACCGAAACGGTCTCATCCAGGGCGATGGCCACCCGCGTGGGGCCCAGCACCCGGAGGTTGATCTGCCGAGCCCGGGCCGCGTCGAGGATGCGGGACAGGTTGGCGGCACGCACCTCGACGCAGATCGTGTCGAAGAAGTCCCTGTGGACCAGGTGATACCGCAGTCGCCGCAGCGCGCCCGCCAGCAACACCGCCTGGGTGTGCACCCGCTCGGCGATCTTCCGCAGCCCGTCCGGGCCATGGTAGACCGCGTACATGCTGGCCATCACGGCCAGGAGCACCTGCGCCGTGCAGACATTGCTGGTGGCCTTTTCGCGGCGGATGTGCTGCTCGCGGGTCTGCAGCGCCATGCGGAGCGCCGGGCGGCCGCTCGAATCCCTGGAGACTCCGATGATGCGGCCCGGAATGAACCGTTTGTGGGCGTCCTTGGTGGCGAAGAAGGCCGCGTGCGGGCCGCCGTAGCCCATGGGCACCCCAAACCGCTGCGAACTTCCCACCGCGATGTCCGCACCCCACTCCCCGGGAGGAGTGAGCATAGTGAGCGCGAGCAGATCGGTCGCGACGGTGACCAGGGCGCCGGCAGCGTGCGCACGCTCGCAGAGATCACGGAAGTCCCGGAGACAGCCGTCGGTGGCCGGATACTGCACCAGGGCGCCGATCACCCCGGGCCGGAACTCGAACTTGAGCGGGTCGCCCACTTCGATGGAGACGCCCCGGGTCTCGGCCCGCGTCCTGGTCACGGCGATGGTCTGCGGATGGCAGTTCTCATCTACCAGGTAAACGGGGGCTGCGTCCGTCTGCACGACGGCCTGGGTCAGGTGCATTGCCTCCGCCGCCGCCGTGGCCTCGTCCAGCAAGGAGGCGTTCGCGATCTCGAGTCCGGTGAGATCGGCCACCATGGTCTGGAAGTTGAGCAGCGCCTCCAGGCGGCCCTGGGCGATTTCAGCCTGATAGGGCGTATAAGCGGTGTACCACCCGGGGTTCTCCAGGATGTTCCGCTGGATCACCTGGGGCGTGAAGCAGCGGTAGTATCCCATCCCGATGTAGGAACGGAATACCCGGTTCTGTGCCGCGAGTCCTCGCAAGGCCTGCAGCATGTCCCGCTCACTGCGCCCGGGCGGGAGATCGAGCGGGTGCTGGAGCCGGATATCCTCGGGAACCACGGCGTCAGCGAAGGCGTCGAGGGAGTCGTAGCCCAGCTCCGCCACCATGGCCTCCACGTCGTCCCGGCGAGGGCCGAGGTGCCGGAGGACGAAGCGCTCGGTGCGGAGGGCCGTGTAGGAGACCTGGACGGGGAGACGACTCGCGGGAGAAAGGGTGCCTGGTTCCATGGGACCTCAACGAAGGTGCGAACGGTGCCGCCGACGGGGCCAGGAACACGAAGGGGCGCCGTCAGCGCGCCCCCTGGTCCGCCTCATCCGCCGGTGTGCTTTTGATAGTCGGCCGGCTTGAGCAGTTGATCGAGTTGCGAGGGATTGGCCATCCGCAGCTTCACCATCCAGCCCGCGCCATAGGGGTCGCGATTCACGACTCCGGGATCCCCTTCAAGCGCCGAGTTGACCTCGGTGATCTCGCCGGAAACGGGAGAGTACAGGTCGGAGACGGCCTTGACCGCCTCGATGGTGCCGAAGGTCTGCATGGCTTCGAACTTGGCGCCCGGTTTTGGCAGCTCGACGAAGACGACGTCGCCCAGCTCCCCCTGCGCGTAATCGGTGATGCCCACCTGAACGACAGCGGGATCGGCGGTTCGGCGCACGTACTCGTGTTCCTTGGTGTACAGCAGGTCGGCGGGAGTGGTCGACAAAGCGACTCCAGGCGGCGGTCGGGGGGGATGGTAGACCCGGAGTCGGGGGAGGTCAAGTGGGACCGGGATTGCCGATTGTCGATTGACGATTGTCGATTGTTCCTGAGCGCCGATTGGTCAAGCGTTCCAATCGGCACTCGGAAATCGTCAATCGGCAATCATCTTCTCCCACGCTTCCCGGGCGCGCCGCTCGAGGGTCTCGAGATCGCCGTCGTTGTCGATCACGATCGGCGCGCTTCCGCCTGGCCCGCGCCAGACCCGCTTCCGCTCCGCCGGCCATTGGGTGGCCATCAACGCCCTGGCCTCGGTCTCGGAGAAGCCGCGCTCTGCGATCAGGCGCTGGAGGCGCAGGTCGGCCGGGGCATCGACCAGGACCACCCGATCAAAGGCGGCGGGGTCGGCGGCTTCGAACAGGAGCGGAATGTCGCTTACCACCACGCGGTCCCCACGAGCTCCCGCCTCGGCGATCAACTCGTCACGGCGACGCTGCACCAGCGGATGCATGATGGCGTTGAGGGCGGCCCGCGCCGCCGGGTCGCGCAGCATGAGGGCACGTACGGCGGGGCGATTCAGGTTTCCGTCGCTCTGCAGAACCCCCGAACCGAACCGTTTGGCGAGCGCCGCGAGCGCGGGAGAGCCGGGGCGTTGCGCCTCTCTCACCAGCTCATCGGCATCGATGATGGTGGCCCCCCAGCGCTGGAACAACTTCGCCACCGTGGACTTCCCGGAGGCGACGTTCCCGGTGAGTGCGACGTTGAGCATGCGAATCAGGGGGACCACGAGCGGAGTGAATCTCCACTCGCGCAGGCCCGCGTCAGAGGAGCGCGGTCTGGTCTTCGTCCAACCGGGGGACCCGGTGGCAATGGCGGCAGCGGGCCTCGTAGGACTCTCGGCCACCGATCATGATGGTGGGTGAGTCGTAGCGGGCGGGGCGGCCGTCCACCAGGCGCTGATTGCGGGTCGCGAGGTCCCCGCAGATGACACAGATGGCCTGGAGCTTGTCCACCGACTCGGCGATGGCCAGCAGGTCGCCCATGGCGCCGAAGGGTTCCCCGCGGAAGTCGGTGTCGGTTCCGGCCAGGATCACGCGCACGCCCCGCGCGGCCAGCGCCGTCACCACCTGGACGATTTCCGCGTCGATGAACTGGGCCTCGTCGATTGCGACCAGCTCGGTGTCGGGGCGGACCAGCCGGAAGATCTCGGCGGCGGAATCCACCGGCGTGGCCTCCAGCTCCCGGCCGTCGTGACTGGTGACGCTGTACAGCCCCGCGTAGCGGGAATCGTAGTGCGACTTGAAGACCTGGACCCGGCGGCGGGCGATGATGCCCCGGCGGACGCGGCGGATGAGCTCCTCGCTCTTCCCGCTGAACATCACGCCGGACACGACTTCGATCCAACCTGGTCGAGAACCGTGGTACATCAGAAAACCTTCTCGGGGTGCGGCGGACGATAGCCAAGGGGTGCGGCCGGGTCAAGCGAGGCGCGGTCCATCTTGCGAGGCATTCGAGCTCCGCATATTGTGCCTCCCTTCCGCGTCACCCCGGAGACACCGGTGAGGAAACCGGAGTTGATCCAGATCCTGGTCAAGAGACATGGGCTGTCGAGGCGCCAGGCCGGCGCCATTCTGGATACCCTCTTTTCCAAGTCGGGAGTGATCGCGGCCGAGCTGCGCCGCGGCGGCAAGGTGCAGTTGAGCGGGTTCGGCCACTTCGAAGTCCGGAAACGGAAGCCACGGACCGGCCGCAATCCCCGCACCGGCAAGGCGATCACCCTCAAGGCTTCGGTCGGGCCCGCCTTTCGGGCCGCCAAGGGCCTCAAGGCAGTCGTCAACAAGCGCTAGCCGATTTCGAGCCCTAGTCCGCTCGCCGGCTCGGTCCTCCGGTTCGCCCGGCCCTCCCTCGATCCACCCGCGCGGTGACGCGTCGCTTCTTTATCGTGAGGCCATTCACGGCCCGTCCGATCCGCTCGATGTCCCGGGCGGGAAGCTCGACCAGGGTATAAAGCTCCCGGATATCGATCTTTCCGATGTCGGCGCGGTCCACCCGGACTTCGCGAGTGAGCGTCGCCACCAGATCGTTGGCGGTGACGTTGTCCTTCTTGCCGATACCCACCCACAGCTTCGCGGTTGCGGGAATGTCCCCGAATGGTTGGGCCGGTGCTGCCGGAGCCGGTACCGGTGCTCGCTCGCCCGGCTGGGTCCACAGCTGATAGAGGGCCGCGGCCACCGCCGTGGGCTCGTAACGCTCAAACAGCGGTGCCAGCGCCAGGAGCGCCCCGCCTGGAGGTCCCGCCTCGATTGCCTGGGCGATGCCGGTACGCCGAGTTGCGGCTTCGGATTTTTCGGCTTCGAGAACCCCGGGGAGCCGGAGGGATCCATGCCCGGGGGCCATGCGGCCAACGTACGGGGCCGCCAGAGGTGGAACCATGAGCACCACGCTTCCGGCAGCGGCCAGCTGTTCCAGGCGCTCGGCGCTGGGAAGGTCGTAGGCCACGATCAAGTCTGCCGGCGGCGCGTCCCCGCTCACCGTGCTGGCTTCGGGGATTTCGCACCGGATCCGGGCGCCCAGGGCGACCTCGGTCGCGGGATCGGCCACCCAGATGGCGACCGTGGCCGGGTCCAGGACCTCGAGGAGCGCGGGGATGGCGGCGGCCCGCTGGTCCCAGGGAACCACCACGGTGCGAACTCTCTTGCAGACCGCATCCGTCAGCCGGCGCGGTGCGTCGCCGAACGCCGGTGCCTTCCACAGATGACGCTGGACGAGTGACTGTACCGCGTTGGGGTCGGTGGTGATCAGGATGTGCTGGGCGGTCTTGGGCAGATCCTGCATGAGCGGCTCGAGGTCGTCCTCAGGCTCGAATAGCTCGGGCCAGGCCAGGACCAGTTGGGGCGGCGCCTCGGGTTCGATCTTGAGGGCCGAGCGGCGCTGGAGCGCGAGCAACACCCTGGGTGGAGCGACCAGGACGTCCGCGCCCCCGGCCTTGGTTCGGCGTGCGGCCCGCGAGGCGCCGGCTGCCATATGAAAGGAAAGGCCGGCCGCCTGGGCCAGGGGAGCGACGGCGGCGGCCCATTCGTGGAGCGAGGACTCGGGGCAGGCCAGGAGGGTGATCGGCCCGCCGGCAGCGCAGCGGGAAAAGAGGCCCGCGAGGGTCGGGACCGCGTAGCGCGCGGAGGGCGGGGTGGTGACGAGGAGTGAATGGCCGCGGGCCGCACTGGGCGCGGTCTCCCGCACCAGCCGGTCGGTATCCTGCCAACCCAAGGCCTGGAGTGCCGCCGCCAATGGCGCACTCAGGTGATAATCCGCGAATCCCACGTGCCTCTCCTCGTTTGTCAAACAGCCAATTCCCGCGCGGGATCAACCTAAGCGGATGCGGGGTACGAAGCCAGAGAGGCACGGTTGACATCGATGAGCCGGGAACGGACTTTTCCCGGTCGTTCACCGCTCACGACTCGCTCCGGAACCGCGTATGCCCGATCCCCTGTCCAGCAACATCCAGAACCTCAAGCCATCCGAAACGGTGGCCATCAGCAACGAGACCAAGCGCCGGCGTGCCCTGGGCGAGGACGTGCTCGATCTGAGCGTAGGAGAGCCCGACTTCGACACCCCGCCCGTCGCGGCCCAGGCAGGAATCCAGGCCATCGAGCGGGGGATGACACGCTACCCGCCGAACGTGGGCATTCCTGAGCTCAGAGCCGCCATCGCGCGCCGGATGTCGCTCCTGTCCGGTGGGCGTCCGGTCAACGCCGACAACATCCTGATCAGCTCGGGGTCCAAGCATTCTATCTTCAACACCTGCTTTGCCTTGTTCGGCCCCAAGGACAAGGTGCTGATCCCCGCGCCAGCCTGGGTTTCCTATCCTCAGATCGTCCATCTCTGCCGGGCGGAACCGATTCTCGTCCACGGGGCACCCGAGTGGGGTCTCAAGGTGAGCCCCGCCGAGCTGGAGCGGCATACCGACAAGCTCACTCGGGGTCTGATCATCTGCTCTCCCTGCAATCCGACCGGGGCGGTCTACACCAAGACCGAGATCAAGGCCATCGCGGACTGGGCCCGGAAGCATGAGATCTGGGTGATCGCGGACGAGATCTACCGTGAGATCTCCTACGGGACCGGTCCGGCCGCTTCGTTCCTCGATCTGCCCGACGAGTACCTGGAGCGGACGGTCGTGATCTACGGGGCCAGCAAGGCCTACGCGATGACTGGATGGCGGATCGGTGCGGCGCTGGCCCCGAACCATCTGTTCAAGGCGATGGCGGCGCTGCAATCCCACATGACCACCGGCGCCAACCATCCGGCGATGTGGGCGGCGGCCGCCGCGTTCAGCGACGAGCGGGTGGAACAGGACGTCACACGCATGGTGGCCGCGTTCCGTCGTCGCCGGGATCGGGTGGTCGAGCGCTTCCGGGCCGAGGCTCCCGGAGTGGAATACGTGGAGCCGCACGGCGCGTTCTACTTCTTTTTCCGCGTCGATGGAGTCCCCCTCGGCGAAGGCAAGGGTGGAGGGGGCCAGGCCTTCTGCGATCAGCTGATGGCCAAGGAGGGCGTGGCTCTCGTCCCCGGCGCCGCGTTTGGGGACGACCGGTGGGTTCGGATGAGTTACGCCGTGTCCGACAAGGATCTGGAATCGGCGCTCGACCGCATCCTGCGCTTCATCCGGACCCAGTCGTCACAGCGCGCCGCCTGAGGGCCGCGTGAGTCTCGAGGCCCGGGTCGAGGCGATCGCCGGGCGGGTCCCCTCGCTGCGGTGGAATTGGGACCCCGAGACCGACATCCTGTCCGGTTCCTTCAAGCCAACCGGGAAGAGCGCCGGCCTGACCGGCACCGTCGAACTCACGGACGACGTCGGGTCGGTGGCGGTGCTCGACGTGGCCGGTGGGGTGCTTCGGGGGATCGACATCGTGGTCTGGCCCGAGGTGGCCAGCACGAGCACGCTCACGCCTCCCGAGCCCTCCCGCGATGGCCGGATCCTCCTCCCTTCCCGCGCTTCGCAACCCGGTATTGCCTCGCTGGAGATGGACACCACCCTCTCCATGTCCACCGACGCCGCTCAGCAGACCTTTCATCTGCGGATCGGCGGCCGCCAACCGGCTCATGTAGTCCGGATCGCGGATCGGTGCCTGGTGGAAGTCGATCAGCGGAATCGCCTGGCCGGCCTCTGGCTGCTCGACGTCCCACCGTTCCCCGAAGGCGAGTAGCCGCTCCCTCCTGCATGGCGTCGTTCTGCTGGCCGGTTCCTTCGATGAGTCGCATCGCGGCAGCCATCCTCCTGGTCGGGCTGGCGGGGGGACCGGTCACCGCTTCGGCTCAGCAATCATTCGTGATCCGAGACGCCACCATCGTGGATGGCACGGGCAAGCCCGGGTACCGCGGCAGTCTTCGGGTCAAGGACGGTCGGATCATCGCGGTGGGGAAGGTGACCCCCCGTTCCAAAGAAGCGGTGATCGAGGCAAAAGGGCTGGCGCTGGCGCCGGGCTTTATCGACACCCATTCACACAACGGCGAGGACTTCACCGCCCATCGAGATCTTCTCGCGGCGGTCAGCCAGGGCGTTACCACGGTGGTGGTGGGAGTGGATGGCGAATCGGTTTTCCCGTTGACCGGACTCTTCACCACGCTCGAGCGCACCCCGGTCGCGGTCAACGTCGCTTCCTACGCGGGGCACGGCACCATCCGCGGCTGGGTGATGGGAAAGGACTACCGCCGCACGGCCACGCCGGGCGAGCTGGCCCACATACGGGCCCTTCTACGGCAGGAGATGCGGTCCGGAGCCCTCGGTCTCTCGACCGGCCTGGAGTACGATCCCGGGATCTATTCCGACACGAGCGAAGTTCTCAATCTCGCTGCCGAGGCGGCGAACTTCGGCGGCCGCTACGCCAGCCACATCCGGAGCGAGGACCGGCGCGAATGGCTGGCGATCGAGGAGGCGATCGAGATCGGCAAGGTGACGGGGATGCCGGTGCAGATCTCCCACATGAAGCTGGGGATGCGGTCCCTGTGGCATGAGGCGGATCGCCTGCTGGCCCGACTGGACAGCGCCAGAGCCGACGGCGTGAACATCACGGCGGATGTGTATCCCTATACCTTCTGGGAATCGAACCTGGCCACCCTGTTTCCCGCCCGGGATTTCAGCAACCGTGATGATGCCGAATTCGCGTTGCGTGAGGTGGTGGCCCCGGACGGCCTCCGACTCATCGAGTATGATCCCGACTCCTCGATCGCAGGGCTCACACTGGCCGAGGTCGCGGAGCGAAGCCGTACCGATCCGGTCAGCGTCCTGCTCAACCTGGTCGCTCGGTCGGACGCGATGGAGCGGGAGACCGGTCAGGGCGCCGATGCGGTGACCGGTGTCGGGATGGCCGAGGATGACGTGGAGCGGCTCATGACCTGGCCCAACGCCAACATTTGTTCGGACGGTGGCATGACCAGTGGTCACCCGAGGAGCTACGGGACCTTCCCTCGGGTGCTCGGGCACTATGTCCGCGCGTTGAGCGCCCTGCCGCTGGAGGAGGCGGTGCGGAAGATGACCTCGCTGGCGGCGAGCCACATGGGCTTCCGGAACCGGGGGACGATTGCCGTGGGCCAGCAGGCCGACCTGGTGTTGTTCGACCCGGCCAGAGTGAAGGACCGGGCCACCCCGGAGAAGCCGACCCTGCTTTCGGTTGGCATCTCCCGGGTTTGGGTGAATGGCGTCCTGGTGTTCGCCAATGGCCGGACCACGGGGAAGTATCCCGG
>Ga0210138_1000026_pt1 | contig 33583 bp, 34 predicted proteins | sample Browns_ThreeSqC__FD_184850 | JGI IMG/M metagenome (GOLD analysis project Ga0210138, IMG submission 184850) | Wetland microbial communities from the San Francisco Bay, California, USA, that impact long-term carbon sequestration -... | ecosystem: Environmental > Aquatic > Marine > Wetlands ... | reverse complement strand
GCCACCTTGCTGGTGAGCGGGTTGGCGCCGCCGATGCCGTCGATCTGGCGGTCGTCGGGCGAACCCATCACCGCGAGCAGGATGCGCTCCAGAATCGCGTGGTCCGCGGGCACGTCCGAGGCGAGGAAATATGCGCCCTTGGAAGTGCCGCCGCGCATGATCGAGCAGGGAATCCGCGTCTGCATGACGTCCTCCTTCGCTATTTCGCCGGCGGCTCGAAAGTTCCGTAATCGACCGGCCCATCGATGACGCGCAAGCCCTTCTCGGCGAGCGACTTTCGCATGCCGTAGAGATCGAGTCCAAGCGCGCCGGCAACGAGCTTCATGCGGTTGGCGGCTTCCTTCTCCTCGCGTGCGACGCCCGCCCTCGCCACCGCCGCGGCTTTCGCGCGCGGCACGATGACCACGCCATCGTCGTCCGCCACCACCACGTCGCCCGGCACCACGTGAACGCCGGCGCAGACCACGGGCACGTTCACCGAGCCGACCGTCTCCTTCACCGTCCCCTTGGCCGAGATCGCGCGCGACCAGACGGGAAACTTCATTGCGGAGATTTCGTTCGCGTCGCGGCAGCCGACATCGAGCACCACGCCCACGACGCCATGCGCCTTGAGCGAGGTCGCGAGCAGCTCGCCGAAAGCGCCGTCGCGGTTCTCGCTCGAGCAGGCGACCAGCAGCACGTCGCCAGGCCTCACCACCTCCACCGCGACGTGGATCATCCAGTTGTCGCCCGGGTGCGCGAACACCGTGATCGCGCTGCCCGCGATGCGCGCACCGCGCCACACCGGGCGCATCTCCGGATGCATCAGCCCGAGGCGTCCCTGCGCCTCGTGCACCGTGGCGACGCCGAGGCGCCCCAGGGTTTCGATCGACGCGCCGTCCGCGCGCTGGATGTTCTTGATGCAGAGTCCGTTCATCGGCTGTTGTCCTATTCGAAGCCGTACAGGCGCGCGGGATTGTCGACCAGGATCTTCTTCCGGATCGCCGGATCGGGCGCCATCAGCGGGATGAGGTCGACCAGGTCGCCGTCGTTCGGCATGTGCTTGACGTTGGGATGTGGCCAGTCGGTGCCCCACAGGATGCGATCGGGCGCGACCGCGATCAGCGCCTTGGCAAACGGCACCGCGTCCGTAAACGGCGGCCCCATGGAGGAAACGCGCTCGGCGCCGCAGACCTTGACCCAGACGTTGTCGCTCTTCATGAAGTCGAGCAGGATCTTGAACGGCTTCTGCTCGAGGCCGTCGGCCGCGGTCACGCGTCCCATGTGGTCGATGACGATCGGCACCGGGAGCTTCCTCAACATGTCCTCGAACTCGACGATGTCGCGCGAGTCGAGGTGCAGGATCAGGTGCCAGCCGAGCGATCTTACGCGCTCGACCGTGCGGTGAAAAAAGCCGAACTCGGGCCGGCCGCCGAGGTGCTGCACGAAATTGAAGCGCACCGCGCGGATGCCGCCCGCGTGCATGCGCTCAAAGTCCTTGTCGGTGCAGCTCCCGTCGATGATCGCCGTGCCGCGGAAGCGCCCGCCCGAGCGCGCGATGCCGTCGAGCGTGGCGCGCATGTCGGCGCCGTGGCAGCTCGCGTGCACGATCACCGCGCGCTCGAGCCCCAGCCTGGCGTGCAGCCTGACGAGGTCCTCGAACGGCGAGTCGGGCGGGTGGTAGGCGGCCTTCGGATCGTAGGGAAACTTCGCCGCGGGGCCGAAGATGTGGCAGTGAGCATCGCAGGCGAGCGGCGGCGGCGTGAACTTCGGCTTGCGCGTATTCGGATCCGGCGCGGGGATCGACTTCGGCGGCATGGATGGCTACTTTTCCTTCTGTCCGTCTAGGCATGCGAGCAGCGCTCGCGCGATCGCGCGCGCGTCCTTCGGCACTTCGCCGGAAAACGCCTTGCGCACCCCGAGGTCGGTGACCCATTGCTGGTGTGCCGCGGTGGCCTGCGCCATGAAGGGCGGCAGGCCGATATGCTCGAGCGTTGCCGCGACCTCGCGCATCTCCGCTGCGCGTCGCTTGCCGTGCACCGTGACGCGCTCGCTGACGTGGTTGGCGAGGCTTTCGATGTCCGGGTGGCGAAACAGCGTCGTGCCGACCGACGGCAGCACGCGCGCGTCGATCCCCAGCCTCACTGCCGCAGCCACGCATTCCATCGTCACGCTCTCGAAGCCCTTGATCGCCACCGAGCGGATCATCTTCAGGGTCGAAGCGTCGCCTACGCGCTGCGACACGATCTCGAACTGCAGGCCGAGCGCCTCGAACTGCGGCACGACGTGCGCCACGTCCACGCCCGAGAGCAGCAGCGGCGTGCGGTGCAGCTTGGGCAGCACCGGATCCATCACCGCAACGTCCACGTACTGCGCGCCATGCGCCTCGATCAGCATCGCGGCTTCGACCTTGCGGAACGGCGCCACCGAGTTGATGTCGCAGTAGCGCTGTCCCCTGCCGAGCGCAGGCAGCGCGCTGCGCGCCGCCGCCGGCTGCTGCTCGGCGGTCACCGCGCTGAACACCAGGTCGGCGCCGTTCACCGCGTCGCCCGCGTGCGGCGCGGCGCGGACTTCGAGCGCCGCGCATTCGGCACGCTTTTTACGTGCCGCGTCGGCATCGGCGTCGAACAGGATGTCGTAGGCGGCAATCGTCAGTGGCTTGCCGAGGCCTGCGTCGCGCCAGCCGCGGGTAAAGGCCTGCGCCGCCTCACCAAATCCAATGAACGCGATCTTCATGCTGGCAGCCATGATGCCAGCGCGCATGCCGGGAGGGGTTTCCATCGGTCGTGCGGGCCCATTGATTCTTGCTATAGTCGGGTCCAGCGCGGCGCATTCCAGGCCATCATTCACCGTCTGTAAGGCGCAGCAATCCCCTATTTCAAATCCTACCGGAGCGGCACATGAAACTCGTCATGGTGGGCAACGGCGCGTTCGCCAAGAAGCATCTCGACGGCCTCAAGCGCATCCCCGGCGCCGAAGTCGTCAGCATCGTCGGGCGGACGTCCGAATCGACGGCGGCGGTGGCCAGGCAGTACGGCATCCCGCACTCGACGACCCGGCTGGAAGAGGCGCTCGCGCGCCCCGGCGTGGAGGCCGCGATCCTGACCTCGCCCACCCAGGTGCATGCCGACCAGGGCGTCCAGGTCATGCAGGCCGGCAAGCACGTGCAGATCGAGATCCCGGTCGCCGACTCGCTTGCAGATGCCGAACGCCTGGTCGCGACGCAGAAAAAGACCGGCAAGGTCGCCATGGGCGGCCATACGCGGCGCTTCAACCCGAGCCACCAGTGGATCCACAACCGCATCAGGGCCGGCGAGCTGAAGCTGCAGCACCTGGTGGTGCAGACCTTCTTCTTTCGCCGCAGCAACATGAACGCGGAAGGCAAGCCGCGCAGCTGGACCGACCATCTGCTGTGGCACCACGCCTGCCATACGGTGGACCTGTTCCAGTACCAGACCGGCGAGACGGCCTCCGAAGTTCATGCGCTGCAGGGCCCGATGCACCCGGAGCTCGGCATCGCGATGGACATGTCGATCGGCATGAAGACGCCTTCGGGCGCGGTGTGCACGCTCGCGCTGTCGTTCAACAACAATGGGCCGCTCGGCACCTTTTTTCGCTACATCTGCGACAACGGGACCTACATCGCGCGCTACGACGATCTGCTCGACGGCAATGAAAAGCCGATCGACGTCTCCAAGGTCGCGGTGTCGAAGGACGGCATCGAGCTGCAGGACCGCGAGTTCATCGCCGCGATCCGGGAAGGCCGCGAGCCGAACGCGAGCGTCGTGCAGGTGCTGCCGGCGATGCGGACGCTGGATCGGCTCGAAAGATCGCTGCGCTAGCCGGCCGCGCGTAGCACGAGGTCCAGGCAGGCGCGCCCGTGCTTTCGGATTTCCCCAACATCCGCCACCTGCGGGCATTCAGCGCCGCGGCGCGCCTGAAGAGCGTCAATCGCGCGGCGCGCGAGGTGCACCTGTCCCAGCCGGCGCTGACGCAGGCGATCGCGAAGCTCGAGGCCGAGGTCGGCGCGCCGCTGTTCGTGCGGCGCAGCACCGGGGTCTATCCAACCCGCATCGGCGAAATCCTGCAGCGCCGCGTGGACCGCGCGCTCGCGCAACTTTCGCACGCAGCGGCAGCGCTGCGCCGTGGCCCGCAGGACGAAAAATGGGCGCCGCCGATCGAGCGCAATCTCACCGCGACGCAGGTGCGCGCCCTGATCGCAGTGGCCGATGCCGGCAGCTACACGCTTGCCGCGCGCACGCTCGGCGTCGCGCAGCCCTCGCTGCACCGCGCGGCGCGCGATCTCGAGCGCCTGGTCGGGCGGCCGCTGTTCGAGCGCGCCGGCCACGGCGTCGTCGCCACCCGCGACGGCGCCGAGCTCGCGCGCATGTTCAAGCTCGCGGCGCACGAGATCGACCAGGCGCGCGAGGAAATGCGCGACGAACACGGCACGGTGGCGGCGCGCATCGCGGTCGGCTCGATGCCGCTCGCGCGCACCTACATCGTGCCGCGGGCGGTCGCGACCCTGCTCGAGCGCTATCCGGGCTCGCGCGTGCGCATCGCCGACGCGAGCTACGATCCGCTGCTCGCGCAGCTGCGCAGCGGCGCGATCGACGTGATGGTCGGCGCGCTGCGCCAGCCGCCTCCGGTCGAGGACGTGGTGGAGACCGTGCTTTTCTCGGAACCGCTCTCGGTGGTGGTGCGCGCCGGCCATGCGCTCGCCGCCGCGCGCAAGCCCTCGATCGAGATGCTTTCGCGCCAGAGCTGGGTGCTCCCCGCCGCCGGCACGCCGACGCGCCAGCACTTCGAGCGCATCTTCACCGAAAAAGGCCTCGTGCCGCCCGAGCCGGCCGTCGAAGCGAGCTCGCTCATCGCGGTGCGCGGTCTGCTGCTGGAGAACGACATGGCGACGCTGATCTCGCGCCACCAGGTGCGCTACGAAGAGGCGGCAGGCCTGCTCGAGGCGGTGAAGCTCGATCTGGGCGATACCGCGCGCCCGATCGGCATCACCACGCGCGCGAACTGGGTGCCCACCCGGTTGCAGGGCGAGTTCATCGCCGTGCTGCGCGAGGTCTGCCGGACGCGGAGCTGACGCGCACGGCGGAATCGCCGCGCAAGCAAAGCTCTGGCATGCTGTGCCCGATCTAGAGGAAGGAATGCACCATGATCATCGATTGCCACGGACACTACACCACCGCGCCCGCCGAGCTCGAGGCCTGGCGCAAGCTGCAGATCGAGGCGCTCACCGATCCTGCCAGGGCGCCGGCCAAGGCCTCGCTCAGGATCACGGACGACCAGCTGCGCGACAGCGTCGAGGGCGCGCAGCTGAAGCTGCAGCGCGAGCGCGGCACCGATCTGACCATTTTCTCGCCGCGCGCGAGCTTCATGGCGCATCACGTAGGCAACTTCGAGACCAGCCGGGCCTGGTCCGAGATCTGCAACGAGCTGGTGCACCGCGTCTGCGGCCTGTATCCGGACAATTTCGTCGGCGTCTGCCAGCTGCCGCAATCGACCGGGGTGCGTCCCGAGACCTGCATTCCGGAGCTGGAGCGCTGCGTCAAGGAGCTCGGCTTCGTAGGCTGCAATCTGAACCCGGATCCTTCGGGCGGACACTGGAAGGAGCCGCCGCTGACCGACCGCTGGTGGTACCCCCTGTACGAGAAGATGGTCGAGCTCGACGTGCCCGCCATGGTGCACGTCAGTACCTCGTGCAACGCCTGCTTTCACACCACGGGCGCGCATTACCTGAACGCGGATACCACCGCGTTCATGCAGTTCCTCACCTCGGATCTGTTCAGGGATTTCCCGACGCTGAAATTCGTCATCCCGCACGGCGGCGGTGCGGCACCCTATCACTGGGGACGCTTCCGCGGCCTGGCGCAGGACATGAAGCGCCCGCCGCTCAAGGAACTGCTGCTGAACAACGTGTACTTCGATACCTGTGTCTACCACCTCCCTGGCATCGAGCTGCTGCTCAAGGTGGTGCCGGTCGACAACGTGCTGTTCGCATCCGAGATGGTCGGCGCGGTGCGCGGCATCGACCCCGAAACCGGCCACCCCTACGACGACACCAAGCGCTACGTGGATGCAATCGCGTGGCTGACCGACGCCGATCGCAGGAAGATCTACGCCGACAACGCGCGCAAGGTTTATCCGCGGCTGACGAAGTAAAAGGGGTCAGACCCCTGTGGATAAGTCTGCCGACACACCAGGCTATCTGGTGGACTTATCCACAGGGGTCTGACCCCGGGCTTCATACGCGGCGACGGCTTTTTTCAGGTCGTCGTATTCCTCGCAGCCGAACAGGCACAAGCGGTCCAGGACCGCGAGGTGCTCTTTTGCCTTGGGCAGGTCTCCGACCATCAGGTACGCCTCGCCGATGTACTCGTGCGCGCCGCGATGCTCGGGATTGAGGCGCAGCGCTTCGCGGTAGTGCATGAACACCAGTTCCATGTCCGGACTGCGGCCTTTGCGAAGCGCGAAGGCGTAGCGGTTGTGATACTCGGCGTTGTCCGGCACGCGCACGAGCGCCCCGCGCATCACCGAGGCTGCCTGGGCCCAGTTTTCGTATCCCCTGGCGCGCTCGAACTCGGCTATCACGGGATCGAGCGGAACGCCCTGGCTGTCGCTGTCGACGCTGTCGCCTGCCGCATGCGCGATGCCCGCGGCGAGCAGGGCTGCGAGAATTACGGAACAGACCGGGCTGCCCATGTGTTCCTCCTCCGGAAAGGTGTCGAAAGTGACCGCTGACAGCCCTGTATTGGGATGGATCCCGCGCTGGCTGATCGCCTGCGCGCTTGCTGCGTCAACAGCGCTCGCCTCACCCGCATTCCCCCAGATGCCGGAAAACCACGACAGCGCGGTAGTTGCACTGCACGATGCGGACCCGGAGAAGCGACTGGAGGGAATCGTCTGGATCGCAGAAAACGGCCGGTTCGCGGATGCCGAGCTGCTGCACGAGCGCTTGCGCGACGAAGAGCCGGTGCTGCGCAAGGTTGCGGAGCAGGGTCTGTGGGCGCTGTGGACACGCTCGGGCAACCCGGAGACCGACCGCCTGCTGGAAGGCGGCACCGAATTGATGCAACGTGGCGCCTACGCCGAGGCGATCGACGTATTCAGCGCGGTGATCCAGCGCGCGCCGGATTTCGCCGAGGGCTGGAACAAGCGCGCAACCGCCTACTTCCTCGCGGGCGAGTACCGCAAGTCGATCGCCGATTGCGAGGAGGTTTTCAAGCGCAATCCGAAGCATTTCGGCGCCCTCTCGGGCAACGGCCAGAACTGGCTCGCGCTCGGGGAGCTGGACAAGTCGCTCGAGTACCTGAAACGCGCGCTCGAGGTTAACCCGAACATGACCGGCGTCGCCGAAATGATCCTCAAGATCGACACGTTCAAGAAACAGCGCAAGGGACAGGCGATCTAAGAACGGATCTGACCTGAATCGCGCGATATCGCCGGCCAGCGGATATCGATCTCGTGATTTCGCACGATTGCCGGTGCCTCTTCGGCAATCGTGCGAAATCACGAGACAAACGGGCGCTTGCCAAGCGACCCCGCTTATCGCAGGCGAATTGTGTCTCCTGCTGCTGCAAAGCGGCCCAATACAGCCGCATTGCAGCAGCAGGAGATTGATATCCACTAACAAGTGCCTTCGCAACGCAGGCTTCCCAGAGCTCTGACCCGCGTCAAATGCAGGTCACGACACCAGCCTAGAATGCGCCTGTGCCCCGCAGCAGTCTCGATCGCCACTACCTGACGCCGCTACTCGAGCCGGCTTCGGTCGCCATCGTCGGTGCGAGTCCGCGCCGCGGATCGGTCGGCGCCGTGCTGCTCGAGAACATGCAGAATGCCGGGTTTCGCGGCCCGCTGTTTGCCGTCAACCCGAAGCATCGCTCCGTGGCCGGCATCCCCTGCCATGCCTCGGTGCGCGACGTTCCCCAGCGCATCGACCTCGCGGTCATCGTGACGCCGGCGGCCAGCGTGCGCGGGGTGCTCGAGGATTGCGGGGAAGCCGGAGTCCGCGCCGCCTGCGTCATCAGCGCCGGGTTCGGCGAGGCGGGACCGGCGGGCGAGAAGCTCGAACGCGCTCTCCTCGACACCGTGCGCCGCTACCGCATCCGCATGCTCGGGCCGAATTGCCTGGGCTTGATGCGGCCCGAGGTCGGCGTGAACGCGACCTTCGCGCGCGGCGGGGTGCATACCGGCGCGCTGGGATTGATTTCGCAGTCCGGCGCAGTGTGCACTGCGATCCTGGACTGGGCGGCGCCGCACGGCATCGGCTTCTCGAGCGTGATTTCGCTCGGCGGTTCGGCCGACGTGGATTTCGGCGAGCTGGTCGATTACCTGTTGAACGACCCGAAGACCGAGCACATCCTGCTCTACATCGAGGGGGTGCGCGACGCGCGGCGATTCATGAGCGCGCTGCGCGCCGCGGCGCGCGTCAAGCCCGTGATCCTGATGAAAGTCGGCCGCCAGCCGGCGGGCTCCCGCGCGGCGGTGTCCCACACCGGGGCGATGATCGGTTCGGACGACGTGTTCGAGGCGGCGGTGCGCCGCGCGGGCGTCGTGCGCGTGGCGACTATCGGCCAGCTCGTCGCTGCGGCGCACGCGCTTTCGCGCCAGGTACGGCCGCGCGGCGATCGCCTTGCGGTCATCACCAATGGGGGTGGACCGGGAGTGATGGCGGCCGACCGCGCCGCGGACCTCGGCATTCCGCTCGCCGAGTTATCGCCCGCGACGATCGAATCGCTGAAGCAGGCGCTGCCGCCGAACTGGTCGCACGGCAACCCGATCGACCTCATCGGCGACGCGGACGCCGGGCGTTACGCCACGGCGCTCGACGCCTGTCTCGCCGATCCCGGCGTAGACGGCGTTCTGGCGATCCTGACCCCGCAGGCGATGACCTCTCCGCTGGAGGTCGCGCACGCGCTCGTTGAACGCGCCGCAAAACGCCACAAGCCGCTGCTGACCTGCTGGATGGGCGAAGCGCAGGTCGCCGAGAGCCATGCGCTGTTTGCGCAGCACGGCATTCCGAGCTTCCGCACGCCGGAGCCGGCGGTGGACATGTTCGCGCATGTCTCGGCGTTTCACCGCAACCAGAAGATCCTGTTGCAGACCCCGGGGCCGCTCGCGCACGAGTCGCGACCGGACCTCGAAAACGCGCGCCTCGTGATCGACTCGGTGCTCGCCGAGCACCGCAGCGTTCTCTCCGAGCTCGAATCGAAGGCGCTGCTGGCAGCCTTTCACATCCCGATCGCGCGAGCAGTGCTTGCACGTTCGCCGAACGAAGCGATGGCCGTGGCCCAGGAGCTCGGCTTCCCCGTGGCGATGAAGATCGACTCGCCCGACATCACGCACAAGTCGGATGCCGGAGGGGTGAGGCTGAACGTCGGCAACGCGCAGGCGGTGCGCGAAAGCTGGCAGACGATCTGCGACAACGTCGCGCGATTGCGCCCGAACGCGAAGGTGAACGGGGTGATCGTAGAACCGATGGCGGCGCGACCGAACGGGCGCGAGCTGATGGTCGGCGTCGTGCGAGACCCGGTGTTCGGCCCGGCGATCACCTTCGGACTGGGAGGAACCGCGGTCGAAGTGCTGGCCGATCGCGCGGTCGCGCTGCCGCCGCTGAACGGCGTGCTGGTCGACGAGCTGGTGCGCGGCACCCGGGCCGCGAAGCTGCTCGGGGAGTTCCGGCGCATGCCGCCGGTGGACCGCGCGGCGCTCGAGGCGGTGCTGCTGCGGGTCTCGGAGATGGCCTGCGAGCTGCCGCAGGTGCGCGAGATGGACATCAATCCGCTCGTGCTGGACGAATCCGGAGCCCTGGTACTCGATGCGCGCATCGTGGTCGAGCGACTGGGTGCGGCGTTGCCGCGCTACAGCCACATGGCGATCCACCCCTACCCCTCGCAGCTGGTCGCCGAGTGGACTGCGTCCGACGGCGCGCGCGTCGTCGTTCGCCCGATCCGGCCCGAGGACGCGGAGATCGAGCAGGCCTTCGTGCGCAAGCTCTCGCCCGAGAGCCGCTACTTCCGGTTCATGGACACGATCCGCGAGCTCACCCCACAGATGCTCGTGCGCTTCACCCAGATCGACTACGACCGCGAGATGGCCTTCATCGCCGTCACCGACGCAGGCGGCGAGGAAACCGAGGTCGGCGTCGCCCGCTACGTCACCAACCCCGACGCCAGCTCCTGCGAGTTCGCCATCGTCGTCGCCGACGACTGGCAGCGCCGCGGCCTTGGCCGCCGCCTGATGACGCAGCTGATCGAGGTCGCCCGCGCGCGCGGACTCGCAAGCATGGTGGGGCACATTCTTGCCACCAATCGCAGCATGATTACTCTGTCGGCGAACCTCGGCTTTACGGTCGGCGAGTCGCCCGACGATCCGACCGTCCGGCGCGCGACGCTGACGCTGTAGGCGCTATAGGGGTCAAACCCCGTTTTGCGCGAGAACACTCGTCAGCGGATATCCATCTCCTGATGCTGCAATGCGGCTGCTTCGGGCCGCGTTGCAGCGTCAGGAGAGAAAATCGGCGCTCGATGAACGTCTTCGTTTATCGAAGGCAGATTCGTCTCCTGTTTTCGACGACCGCCGAAGAATCGCCGGCGATCGTCGAAAACAGGAGATCGACATCCGCAATCGGACGCCTGCGCGACGCACGGCGACTTATCCACAGGGGTCTGACCCCGACTAAGCGCTGACGGACCCTGCCTCCACGACGACCGCCGCGCCTGCCAGCGGACCGCCGATCTCGTCGCAGCCGGCCGCGCGCAGCGCATCGCGCTGCGCATCGCGTTCTACGCCGTCGGCAGCCACGCGCAGGCCGAGCGCGTGGCCGAGCGCAGCGGTGGCCGCGGCGACCGCGCTCTGCTCCGCGCTCGTCGGAATCTGGGCGACGATGCCCGGGTCGATCGCGAGCTTGCGCACGGGGCAGCGCTTGAGCAGCGCCAGGTTCGATGCCCCGGCGCCAAAGCCGCCGATGGCGATCGCCACGCCGAGCGCGGCGAGCTTGCGCAGCGCGCCGAGCGCGGCCTCGGGCTCCAGCATGAGCGTGGCCTCGCTCAGCTCGAGCTCGAGCCGCCGCGGCGGCAGGCCGCTTTCGGCCAGGGCATGCTTGACCGTGTCGAGCACGTTCGGTTGCTTCAACTGCCGCGTCGAGAGATGAACCGTGACCGGCTGCTCGCCGTCATCCTGCGCGACGGCCCAGCGGCAGGCTTCGCGCAGTACCCACTCGCCGATGCGCGGCGCGAGCGCCGTGTCCTCGGCGAGCTGCGCGAACTCGCTCGCCTGCAGGAGCCCGCGCGCGGGATGCTGCCAGCGCGGGGCGACCCGGTGTCCAACGAGGCCGCCGCCGGCGAGCTCGATGATCGGCTGTGCGTAAAGCCGCAGCTCGCCTCCCTCGAAGGCGCGCCGCAGCTCGTTTTCGAGCGCAAGCCGGCCCGCGGCCAGCTTGTTCATCTGGTCGGTGAAGAACTGGTAGTTGGCGCGGCCCGTCTCCTTGACGTGGTACATCGCCGCGTCGGCGTTGCGAATGAGCGCCTCGGCGTCGCGCCCGTCATCGGGGAAAATCGCGATTCCGATCGACGGGGTCACGGACAGCTCGTGCTGATCGATGCGGATCGGCGCGGACAGGTTCTCGATCACCTTGCGCGCGACATGCGCCGCATCGGAAGCACGCTTGATCTCCGGCAGCACGACGAGAAACTCGTCGCCGCCGACGCGGCAGACGGTGTCGCCCACGCGCAGCTGGCCGACGAGGCGCTCGGCCACCTCCTTCAGGACGATGTCGCCCACCGCGTGGCCGAGGGTGTCGTTGATGGTCTTGAATCGGTCGAGGTCGACGAACATGGTCGCGGTCAGCTTGCGATTGCGCTTGCTCAGCGCGAGCGCCTGCGTCAGGCGGTCTTCGAGCAGGCGCCGGTTCGGCAATCCGGTAAGCGAATCGTGATCCGCGATGTGCAGGGCGCGCGCCTCGGCCAGGCGGCGCTCGCCGATCTCGGCCTCGAGGCGCTCGTTGGCCGATTTCAGCTCCGCGGTGCGCTCGGCAACTGCGCGCTCGAGCGCTTCGCGCTCGGCGCGCTCGACGGTCACGTCCTCGAAAATCGCGATCGCGCCCTCGAGCGGCTTTTCCGGATCGATCGCGCGCGCGGTCATCCGGCACCAGAACCGGCTGCCGTCCTTGCGCAGCAGCTCGCGCTGATGGACGAAGGTCTGCCCGGCGCTGAGAGGCTCGAGCGCAGCCCGGCCGACCACGGCGAAGGTTTCGTCATCTTCGACCAGGATGCGCGTGCTCTGGCCGACCATCTCTCCCGGGGCGTAGCCGAACATCTCCTCGAGCCGCGGGTTGCAGCGCTGGAAACTGCGGTCGCGCACGAACGATATGCCGATGGTCGCGTTGTCGAGGATCAGCTCCTGCTCGGCGAGCGCGCGGCGCACCTGCTCCTCCGCGGCGCGGCGCGCGGAGATGTCCTCGAACAGCCAGACGTATCCCTTGGCCGGATTGCCGGGCTCCACTGCACGTCCCCACAGCCGGCACCAGAAGCCCGAGCCGTCGGCGCGGCGCAGGAACTGCTCGCGCGAGCTGGTTTCGCCGCGGTCGAGCGCTTCATAGGGCTGGGCGCCTTCCAGGAACTCCGCGTCGGTGAAGAACATGAAGCGGGTATCGAGGTTGAGCACGCCGCCCGGCGGGTGGCCGAACATCTCCTCGTAGCGCCGGTTGCAGCGCTGGATCCTGCGGTCGCGGATGAAGGCGATGCCCATCACCACGTTGTTGAGCAGCGCCTGCTGCTCGGCCAGAACCTGCTGCAGCACGTCCTCGGTGCGCCGGCTCTCGGTGACGTCCTCGCCGATCCATACCGTGCCGCGCGCGGGATCGAGCGGATCCGCGGCGGTGCCGGTGATGCGCGCGACGAAGGTGCTGCCATCCTTGCGCCGCACGCGGCCCTCGGTGGAGAACGTGCGGCCCGACGCGAGCTGCGCATAGCCCGCACGCACTTCATCGTAGAGCGCGTCGTCCGCATAAATCCTGCGCGTCGGCTGCCCGTCCAGTTCGCCGTGCGCGTAGCCGAACAGCCGCTCGAAGCTGGCATTGCAGCGCGCGATGACATGGTCGCGCACGAACACGATGCCGATCGCCACGTTGTCGAGAATCGCGCGCTGCTCGGCGAGGCGCCGCTCGACCGCATCGCCCAGCCGCTTGCGTTCGGTGACGTCCTCCGCGATCCAGATCGTGCCGGCCTGGGTGTTCTGCGGGTCGATCGCGCTCGCGATGACGCGGCACAGGAAGCTAGTGCCGTCCTTGCGCCGCATTTCCCATTCGATGTCAAGCTGGCGCCCGGTGGCCAGAATCGGAATCGCGATGTCGCCGAGGGCCTGGTAGCTCTCGGGCGACGGATAGACCACTTCGCCGGGCTTGCCGATCAGCTCGTCGGCCGCCCAGCCGAACATCTGCGCGAATTTCGGGTTGCAGAGAAAAAACTTTCGCTCGCGTGTGAACGCGATGCCGATCGAGGCGTTGGCGAGTACCGCCTCGTACTCGAGATGCGTGTAGCGCGTGCGGCCGGCGTAGGGGCTGGGCTCGTTCATCGGCTGCCCGTGCTTCTGTTGCCGGCCTGTGCGAGTTGCTGGAAGTCCTGCGCTAAGCCGCGCAGGCGCGTTGCGATCGCGGCACGCTGCTCGGGGCTCAGCGTGCGCTCGATTGCGAGCAGCATGTCGTAGTAGGCCGCGCGGTCCTCGTCGGCGACCCGCGCATACTCGCGCGTGCGGCCCTGGTCCCAGCCCGCCGCCCAGTCCGCCAGCCTGCGCTTGGCCGAATGCGTGCGCAGAATCGTCAGCAGCTCGGCCTGGCGCCGGCGCCGGTCCTGCAGGCGCAGCGCACTGGTGAGCGGCGCGGTTTCGCTGTAGCGGCGCACCACGGCACGCTGGTCCGCGTTCAGCGAACCGATCCACTCCTCCAGGCTTGTGATGTTCCGCTCCAGTCGGCGCTTGCGGCGCGCGGCCTCGTCGCCCTCGAGCCGCTCTTCCGCGTACTTGGCGTTCTCTTCCTCGAAGCGCTGCTCCAGGTGCTTGACCTGCTCGGGCGTCAGCGCATCCATCATCGGCGCCAGCTCCTGCGCCGCTGCGCGCAGGCCCTGATCGAGCTGCGCACGCAGTGCAGCGTAACCCCACTCTAGGTCCGCGCGCGTGAGTCCGCGCTCGACGCGGTGCGCGCAGGACTCCGCCAGCGTCGCGTACTGTGGCAGCGCGGCGGCGCGATGCCAGGCGAGGAAACTTTCGATCCGCCGGTCGAGATCTTTCGCCTGCTCACCATGGAAATCGAGATAGCTGGTCGCGCGCCAGCGCAGGAGCGTGGCCCCATTGTCGTAGACCATCTGGGTCGCGCTGCAGCCGACCAAGGCGAGCAGCGCACACAGCGCACGCAGGCCGCGCTTCACCAGAAGTTCTCCACGCTGATCTGGCCCGGGCTGCGGCGGCGGTTCTTGCGCATGCCCAGTTCTTTCAGAGCCTCGGTCGCATCCTTGACCATGTCCGGGTTGCCGCAGAGCATCACCTGCGAGCTGTCGACCGAAAGCGCACGCCCGGCGGCAGCCGCCAGGCGGCCATCGCGGATTGCAGCGGGAATGCGTCCGGCGAGTGCATCGGGCGCGGCTTCGCGGCTGACGATGCTGACCACGCGCAGCCGCTCGCCCATGCGGGCAAGCAGCGCATCGAGCCGCGAACGATAGGTCAGCTCCTGCGCACGCCGCACCGCATGCACGAGTACCACGTTCGGGTAGCGCTGCCAGAGGGCTTCGCTTCCCAGGATCGACAGAAAGGGCGCAATGCCGGTACCGGTCGACATCAGCCACAGCGTCTCGGCGTCCGGCACCTCGGACAGCACCAGGAAACCCGACGGGTTGGTCGCGACATAGAGCAGTTCGCCCGCGCCGAGCCGCGCGAGCCGCGGCGACAGCGGTCCCTCGGGGACGATCACGCCGTAGAACTCGAGCACGTCGTCGCGGGGCGCATTGACGAAGGAAAACGGCCGCGCGACGCGCTCGTTGCCGATGTCGAGCGCAATGCGCACGAACTGCCCGGCCTCGAAAGGCAATCGCGGCGCTTCGACACGCAACGAAAAGAGGGTCGCGGTCCAATGCCGGTTCTCGAGCACCCGTCCTTCGAGCCAGCGGCCCGTGGTCGGCCTCTTCGCAGGCTGCGCGGCGCCGGTCATTGCAGCGGGTACGGCTCGAGTTGCAGGTCGGTCAGCATGCCGCCGAGCATGACGATCGCCCCGCGGCGGCGATTATTGCCAGTGTCCGAAAATTCGAATCCATAAGTGCGGCGCACTCTCAGGCGTCCTTCGGCATCACGCGCGAGGCGCAGCTGCGCGAAGGCAACCGTGTCGTCGAGCAACTGCACTCCGTAGCGCCGGCAGGCCGCACGCCCGGCAGCCACCGCACGCTCCCGCGCACGCAGACTGTCGACCCAGAAAAGTGCGCCGAAAGCGAGCGCAACGAGGGCGGCGACGTCCCACATGGTGGTCGTCGCATTATAGCGGCGCGAGCGCCGGGTCAGATCTCCTGCGAGTCGCGGTAGCGGTAGTACAGGATGGCAAAGCGCCTGAGGTGCTTGCCCACCCCGTGGCCGAAGACCGGCGCGAGCGGCGTCACGGGCAGCGGCAGCTCCGCGAGCGGGGTGCCCAGGCAGGCGCGCGCAAACTGTGCGCCGATCGAAGTGGCGAGCCCTACGCCACGGCCGTTGCAGCCGAGCCAGGTGAGCAGCCCGGGCCCGAGCTCGTGCACGTGCGGCTTGCGATCGAGCGTGATGGCGACGTCGCCATACCACAGGTAGTCGAAAACCGGCACCCCGATGCTCGGAAACACCGCCGACACGCGCCTGCCGATCCGCTCGCGCTGGCGCTCCTCCCAGTTCCATGCCACGGCGAGCGCGCCGCCGGTGACCAGACGTCCGTAGGCGTCCCAGCGGAAAAAGTGCAGGTCGCCCCGAGTGTCGGAGCAGTTGTGATCGAACGGCAGCACCGTCCTGCGCAGGTCCTCCGCGATCGGCGCGGTCGCCATCTGGTAGCTGCGCACCGGGAAGATGGTCTGCTCGAGCCCCGGCCAGATGCCCTGCGTCGTGGCATGCGTCGCGATCACCACGCGCTCGGCGCTCACGCTGCCGTTCTCGCAGGCGACGCGCCAGCGCTGGCCCGCGCGCTCTACGCGCTGCGCAGGGCTCTGCGTGTGCAGCGCGGCGCCCGCGCCGATCGCGCAGCGCGCGAGCTCCCTGCAGTAGGCGAGCGGGTTGAGCTTGCCGCCGGTCTTGTTGACCCAGCCGCCATGCCAGAAGCGCGATCCGGTGATGCGCTCGATGCCGTCGCGATCGAGCATCTCGACCGGCGCCCCGCGCAGTCCCCACTCGCGCGCCCTGCGCTCGGTCAGCCGCAGACGTCCGGGCGTATGCGCGGGCTGCACCCAGCCGTTCTGCACCGCCTCGCATTGCATCGCGTGCTTGCGGATGAGATCGAACGTGAACGACGCAGAATCGCACACCAGCTGCGCAAAGCCGTCGTCCAGCTCGGTCGGCTCGGCGCGCGAGAGCGTGGGAATGACTTGCCCGTTGTTGCGTCCCGAGGCGCCCTCGCCGATCTCGCCCGCCTCGACGACGCAGACCTTCGCGCCGGCCTCGGCGAGATGCAGCGCGCAGGACAATCCGGTGTACCCCGCGCCGATGACTGCGACGTCGGCGCTCGCGGCGCCGGCGAGCGGCACCGTTTCCGGAGCCGCCGGCGCGGTCGCGTACCACAGTGAGCGGCGGAAGTTGTCGTCCGACATGCGCGCGCAGTGTTGCCCAGCACGCCGGCCCTGTAAAGTTCGGTCGCCAGGAGGTTCGAATGTCCGAGCTGATCGCATTTCAGGACGGCGGATACGCGTTCTTGAAGGGCGTGTTCCCCTATTCGCAAGGCGTCAAGGCGCTGCCGGGATACGCGATCGAGCGCCTGCGCTTCGCGCGCCCGCTGCGGCTCGCGGAAGGATTTCGCGCCATCGAGTCTCAGCTGAAATCGCGCGGTCGGCCGCGCACCGCGCTCTGCGCGGCCGAGCTGCGCTCGCCCAGGCCATTCAGCTTCGGCGGCTTCGGCGCGTTCAACGAGGGCTACGTGGAGGTGCTGAAAGACTGGGGCATCTATCGCGACGCCTTGAATCCGGTCGCGCGCTCGAATGTCGCGCCCGAGATCGAACCACCGGCGGAGCCCTGCTTCTACGCTTTCTGCTACACCGTGGCCGCGGCTACACCGGAGGACAGCTTCGTCGTCGCCGGCAGCGGCGAGTGGCCGGAGGGCGGGCGCTTCCCCGAGGAGATCGTAGCGCGCGGCGACATTTCTGCGGCCGGCTTACGCACCAAGGCGCGTTGGGTCTGCGACATGATGCAGGCGCGCCTCGCGGGACTCGGGATGGACTGGCGGACAGCGAGCGCGACGCAGGTCTACACCGTGCACGACCCGCACCCGTTCCTCGGCGACGAGATCATTGCGCGCGCAGGCAACGGCGCCGGCCTCACCTGGCACTACTGCCGCCCGCCGATCGAGGGGCTGGAATATGAAATGGATGTTCGACGCGTCAGCGTCGAACGAACGCTCTAGAGTCCCAGGGGGTCTGAGGGGGACGGGCAGTCCCCCTTCAAGACCCGAAATGGACGTTCGACGCGTCAGCGTCGAACGAACGCTCTAGAGTCCCAGGGGGTCTGAGGGGGACGGGCAGTCCCCCTTCAAGACCCGAAATGGATGTTCGACGCGTCAGCGTCGAACGCCTGCTCTAGGTCCGTTCAGGACTCGTCGGAGTCGTCGCGCTCGGCGACCTTGCCCATCGCACGGCGCAGGAACGCCAGGCGCTCGCGCAGGCTGTCGCAGCCGCGGCAGATCGCGAGGTGGGCGCGCAGCAAAGCCTGACGCTCCACCGGCAGGTCCTGGTCCAGGCCCTCGGAGATCAGCCGCGACACTTCCTTGCAGGTCAGGCTCATTTGCCGAACCAGTTCGCGTTCAGGCATTCCTGCAGCGCCATGCGGGCGCGGTAGAGCAGCACGCCGCAGTTGCTGCGCGAGATCCCGAGTTCCTTGCAGATCGCATCCATCTCCTCTCCAAGGTGTTCGCGCAGCGTGAACACGCGGTAAGCGTTCGGCGACAGCCGCTGCAGGCACTGCTCGAGCACCTCGAAGAACTGCTGCTGCTCGAGCGCGCTGTCCGGATCGCTCCAGCGCGCCGGGTGTTCCACCCAGTGCTCGCGCGCGTCGAACAGTGCGTCGAACTCCGAAGCGTCCGCTTCCGCGACGGCATCCAGCGACACCTCGCGGCTCGAGCGGCGAATCGCATCGACGATCTTGTGCTTGAGGATGCCCGTCAGCCAGGTACGCAGGTTCGCGCGGCCCTCGAACCCGGTCGCGCCGGTGAGCGCCGCAAGCAGCGTCTCCTGCACCGCGTCTTCCGCGGTGCTCGAGTCCCGTAAATGTATTGACGCGTATCGCACCAGATAGCTTCGATGGCTCTGGATCCGGTCGCTCAATTCCTTGGACGCGCTCATACGCGAGCGAATTCTAGGTCCGACGACCGTCTCCCGGTAGCCCTACGTCGGCCGGCGGCCGCTTTTGTTACAGCCGTCGGGGACCGTAACAAAACGCCCCGGTCCCTGACTGATGCGCAGATCGGCCCTGGATGGGCCTGGCAAACGGGAGGACGAAATGCTGAAAGGGAAAGCAGCGCTGGTTACCGGATCGACGAGCGGCATCGGGCTGGGTATCGCCGAGGCCTTCGCCCGGGAAGGCGTTCACATCGTACTGAACGGTTTCGGCGACCCCGCCGAGATCGAGCGCCTGCGGGGCGATCTCGAGAAGCGCCATGGCGTCAAGGTGCTCTACCAGGGCGCCGACATGTCGCGTCCCGAGGCCATCGGCCAGATGATGAAGGCTGCGGCAGAGGCATTCGGCAGCCTTGACGTGGTCGTGAACAACGCCGGCATCCAGCACGTCGCGCCGGTGGAGGAATTTCCGGTCGCGAAATGGGACGCGATCCTGGCGATCAATCTGAGCGCCGCGTTCCACACCACGCGGCTCGCGCTGCCCGCGATGAAGCGCAAGGGCTGGGGGCGGGTGGTCAACATCGCCTCGGCGCACGCCCTGGTCGCCTCGCCCTTCAAGGCGGCCTACGTTGCCGCCAAGCACGGCATCGCCGGGCTGACCAAGACCGTGGCCCTCGAGGCGGCCGAGGCCGGGGTCACGGTGAACGCGATCTGCCCCGGCTATGTCTGGACCCCGCTGGTCGAGAAGCAGATTCCCGACACCGCGCGCTCGCGCGGCATCAGCGAGGAACAGGTGAAGCGCGATGTGCTGCTCGCGGCGCAACCGACCAAGAAGTTCGTCACGGTCGAGGAAGTCGCGGCGCTCGCCCTTTTCCTGTGCAGCGACGGCGCAGCGTCCATCACAGGCGCGATCGTCCCGTTGGACGGCGGCTGGACCGCGCACTGAGGCGGGCGCCATGGACGCAGCGAAAGAACGCTTTCTCGAAGCTTCGCGCAGGCACCTCGTCTCGCACTCCGCGGCGGCGGCGCCGAGCGAGCGACTGCGCACGCGGATGCTCAAGCGCGAAGCGAAACGGTTTCCTCAATCCGCGGCGGTCCACGCCGCGCTCACTTTGCTAAGGAGATGTTCGATATGACCACGTTCAGAAAGCATGCGATTGCACTCGCCCTCCTGGGGGCGTTCGTGACCAGCCCGGCGGCGCTCGCCGGCTGCCCGGCGGACAAGATCGTCGCCGACGGCAAGGGCCAGAAGATGGTCGATTTCGGCCCGAAGGACGTGACCGACGTCGTCGTCGAGGCCACCGACCTGTCGACGCAGAAGGTCGCGCTCAAGGACCACCAGTTCCGCGCGCGCCGGCTGACGGTCAAGCCGGGCGGCATCGTGCCCTGGCACAGCCATGACGAGCGCGTGGCGATGATCTATGTCGTCAAGGGCGAGATCGTCGAATACGCCAGCAGCTGCGCGGTGCCGATCGTGCACAAGGTGGGTGACATCGCGCGGGAGTCGAAGGGCACCTCGCACTGGTGGAAGAACGAGGGCGCGGAGGCCGTAGAGCTCATCTCGGTGGACATCCTGCCGCCGCAGATGAAGAAGCAAGAACGGATGATGTAAACCGGAGACCCAGGTGCGCAACGTCCTCATCGGTCTGGTGGCGTTTCTGACGCTCGTAGACCTGTTCGCGACACAGGCGATCCTGCCTGCGCTCGCGAAGGCCTACGGCGTCGGGCCCGCTGCGATGGGCCTCGCGGTGAACGCGAGCACGCTCGGCATGGCGATCGGCGCGCTCGCGGTCGCTTTCTTCAGCCGCCGCATCGAGCGGCGCATCGGCATCGTGGCGAGCCTCGGCCTGCTCGCCATCCCGACCGCGCTGCTCGCCGCCGCGCCCGATCTGGGCACGTTCGCGGCCCTCAGGATCGTCCAGGGCCTTTGCATGGCGACCGCGTTCGCGCTGACGCTCTCGTATCTCGCGGAGCACTGCAGCGCGGGCGTGGCCGCCGGGGCCTTTGCCGCGTACATCGCAGGCAACGTGGCGAGCAACCTTTTCGGCCGGCTCGCCGCAGCCGCGCTCGTAGACCACGCCGGGATCGCGGCGAATTTTCTGGTCTTCTCCGGCCTCAACCTGGCGGGCGCGGCTCTGGTCTGGTTCTGGCTCGGGCGCGCAGCGCCGGCGCCGATGCCGGGCGCGGTACGCTCGCCGTTCGCGGCATGGGGCGAACATCTGCGCAACCCCGCTTTGCGCGCGAGCTTCGCGATCGGTTTCCTCATCCTGTTCGCCTTCATCGGCACGTTCACCTACGTGAACTTCGTGCTGGTGCGCGAGCCGCTTGCGCTCGGCATGATGGCGATCGGCTTTGTCTACTTCGTTTTCCTGCCGTCGATGCTCGTCACGCCCGCCGCAGGCTGGGTCGTCGCCCGCCTTGGCACACGCACCGCTTTCTGGAGCGCGCTCGCCGCGGCCGGCGCGGGCCTGCCGCTGCTCGTAGTGCCGAGCGTGCCCGCGGTGCTCGCGGGACTGGTGCTGGTCGGGGCGGGAACGTTCTTTGCGCAGGCCACCGCCACCGGCTTCGTAGGTCGCGCCGCGACGGGTGACCGCGGCTCCGCGAGCGGAATCTACCTGGCTTGCTATTTCGCGGGCGGCCTCGTCGGCACCGCGCTGCTCGGGCTGCTGTTCGACCGTTTCGGCTGGCCCGCATGCGTCGCGGGCATCGGGGTCGCACTCGCCTTCGCCGCCCTGCTCGCGGTGCGGCTCACCCTGCCCGCGCCGCGCGCGATGCTGGCGCAGGCCTAGGGACGCGCCATGACGATTCAAGAATTCGTGGAAATCGCGGGCGACGCGGCAGAGCTCGCCGGCGTAGGGCTGATCCTCGGCGGACTCCTCGTCGCCACCGCGCGATACGGCCTGCTGCGACCGAGCGAAGGCAGCTCGCGCTATCGGCGCTACCGTCACGATCTCGGCCGGGGGATCCTCCTCGGCCTCGAAGTACTGGTCGCCGCAGACATCGTTCGCACGGTCGCGTTCACCCCGACGATGGGGAGCGTCACGGTGCTCGCCATGATCGTCGCGATCCGCACGTTCCTGAGCTGGAGCCTGTCGCTCGAGCTCGAAGGCCGCTGGCCCTGGCAGGGCCGAGCGGGATCCCTCACACCCTCTGCATAAACCTCGAAAGGAGACTGTCATGACGACCCGCTTCAAAATCCTCGCCTCCGCGCTGGCGCTTGCAGCACTGCTGCTCGCGAATCCCCTGTCCGCGCAGGACGACGGCGTGGTACGCGTAAAGAGCGCCTACGGGCTGAACGAGACCATCGCGCGCCTGAAAGGCGATGTTGCCGCCAAGGGCATCATGTTCTTCGGCGAGATCGACCAGGCGGCGCTCGCCGCCAAGGCGGGAGTCACGATCCGTCCGTCCACGCTGCTGCTGTTCGGCAACCCACCGCTCGGTACGCTGTTCGTCCAAGCGAAGCCCGAGGCGGGCATCGACTGGCCGGTGCGGCTGCTCGTCCAGCAGGACGCCCAAGGCAACGTCTGGGCGATTTACACTGATTTCGGCTGGATCGCGCGCCGCCACGGCATCAGCGGCGAGGCCGCCAAGCCCTTCGCGACCGCCTCGGGCGTGATCGCGTCGATCACTTCGAGCATCAGGACCAACTAGGACAGGGCAGAGCCATGCGCGAATATTCCGGACAGACCGTGCTCGTGCTGCAGGGCGGCGGCGCGCTCGGCGCCTACCAGGTGGGCGTGTACGAGGCCCTGCACGAGGCCGGCATCGAGCCCGACTGGGTCATCGGCACTTCGATCGGCGCGATCAACGGCGCGATCATCGCCGGAAACCTGCCGGAGAACCGCATGGCTCGCCTAAGCGCGTTCTGGGAGCTGGTGCGCCGAGAGCCCTCGGCGAATCTCTGGGGGTTGTGGCCCTCGGTCGCCGGCGCCGCCGCGCAAACCGACATCCTGGTAAACGGCATCCGCGGATTTTTCGTGCCGAATCCCGAGGCGACCTTCGGCGTGCATGTTCCGCTCGGGGTCGAGAAGGCGGCGTTCTATCGCACCGCACCGCTGGAGGATTCGCTTGGCACGCTGGTCGACTTCGGCTGCGTCAATTCGGGCAATACGCGGCTTACGCTGGGTGCGGTGAATGTAGGCACCAGCCAGATGCATTACTTCGACAGCCGCAGCCAGCCGCTCGACGCGCGCCACGTGATGGCCTCGGGGGCGCTGCCGCCGGCCTTTCCCGCGGTGCGCATCGACGGCGACGCCTACTGGGACGGAGGGCTGTACTCCAACACCCCGGTCGAGGCGGTGCTGGACGACAAGCCGCGGCGCGACTCCCTGATCTTCGCAGCCAACGTCTGGCATTCGCAGGGGCCCGAGCCCGAGACCATCTGGCAAGTGCTCGGACGGCAGAAGGACATTCAGTACGCGAGCCGTGCATCGAGCCATGTGATGCGCCAGCAGCAGATCCACCGCATGCGCCATATCATCCGGGAGCTCGCGCAGCACATCCCGCAGGCGCAGCGCAGCGACCCCGAGGTCTCCGGACTGCTCGACTACGGCTGTGCGACGGTCATGCACCTGGTGCCGCTGCATGCGCCCCGGCTCGAAGGCGAGGACCATACCAAGGACATCGATTTCAGCGCCGCCGGGATCGACACGCGCCGCAAGGCCGGCTATGCGGACACCCGCCGTGCACTCGCCGAACGGCCCTGGGAGAACTGCCCGGATGCGCTCGACGGCATCATCATCCACGAGGTGAACCCATGAATGAGCATTACGACGCGATCGTGATCGGCGCCGGTCAGGCGGGCCCCGCGCTCGCCGCGCGGCTCGACCGCGAAGGGCAGAAGACCGCGATCATCGAGCGCAAGCTGATCGGCGGCACCTGCGTCAACACCGGCTGCATCCCGACCAAGACCCTGGTCGCGAGCGCGCATGCGCTGCACCTCGCGCGCCGCGGCGCGGAGTTTGGCTTCGACGCGTCCGACGTGCGCGTCGACATGGCCGCCGTCAAGCGGCGCAAGGACGGCATCGTGCAGCAGAGCACGAACGGCGTGACCAACTGGATCGCCGGAATGAAGAACGTGTCTCTTATCCGCGGGCATGCGCAGTTCACCGCGCCGCGCACCATCGCGGTCGACGGCCGGGTGCTGCAGGCCGAGCGCGTGTTTCTAAACGTGGGCGGGCGGGCGTTCGTCCCCGAGATTCCCGGCGTGCACGAGGTGCCCTATCTGACCAATACCTCGATGATGGACGTCGACAGGCTGCCCGAGCACCTCGTCATCATCGGCGGCAGCTACATCGGGCTCGAGTTCGCGCAGATGTACCGGCGTTTCGGCTCGAAGGTCACCGTCGTAGAGAAGATGGACAAGCTGCTGCCGCACGAGGACGAGGACGTGGCGGCAGAGATCCGCGCCATCCTCGAGCGCGAAGGGGTCGAGATTCTCACCGGCGCGCAGTGCATGGCGCTTTCGAAGCACGGCGGACGCGTTGCCGTCACGCTGGAATGCCGCGGCGGCGCGCCGCTCGCCGAAGGCTCGCACCTGCTGTTCGCGGTGGGCCGGGTGCCGAACACGCAGGACCTCGGGCTCGACAAGGCAGGGGTCCAGACCGACGCGCGCGGATTCGTCCAGGTCGACGATGCCTGCCGAACCAGTGCCGAGGGCGTGTGGTGCATGGGCGATGCCAATGGGCGCGGCGCGTTTACCCACACCGCATGGAACGACTACGAGATCGTCGCCGCGAACCTGTTCGACAACGACCGCAGGCGCATCTCCGACCGGATCTCCTGCTACGCGCTGTTCATCGATCCGCCGCTCGGGCGCGTCGGCATGAACGAGGCCGAGGCACGCAAGAGCGGCAAGCGCGTCCTCGCCGGCAAGCTGCCGATGACGCGCGTGGGCCGCGCGCGCGAAGCGGGCGAGACGCAGGGCTTCATGAAGGTGCTGGTCGACGCCGAGAGCCAGCGGCTCCTCGGCGCGGCGATCCTCGGCCTGAACGGCGACGAGATCGTGCATTCGCTGCTTGACGTCATGTACACGGGCAAGCCCTACACCACGATCCAGCGCGCGATGCACATCCACCCTACAGTCACCGAGCTGGTCCCGACGCTGCTCGGCAACCTGCAGCCCTTCGCCTGAGCGGCGCTCAGGCCGTCGCCGCAGCCTGCCTGCCGGTCTTCGCCGCGCGCCGTTTTTCGAGCGCTTCGAGTATCGCGCCGAGGATGCCCTTCGGCATGAAGATGATGAACAGCACCAGCATCAGGCCGTAGATCGTCGAGTCGAGGCCATGAATGTCGTGGCCAATTGCAAGGCGCAGCACCTCGGCGAGCAGCAGGGTGATGACCGCGCCGACGGTCGGCCCGAGCCGCACGAACATGCCGCCGACGATCGCACCGAACACGATCTGCAGGCTGATGCCGATGCCGGAGACAGTCTCCGGATTCACGTAGAGCTGGTACTGCGCGTAGAGCACGCCGCCGACGCAGGTCATCAGCGCCGAGATCATGGTGACGCCGAGCTTGAGCCTGGTCACGTTCATTCCGACCGAGGCCGCCGCATCCTCCTCCTGGCTGATCGCCTCGAGCGCAAGCCGGGTCATCGAGCGGTCTACCCGCCCCCAGATCCACAGCCCCGCGAGCCAGGCCATGAGGATGATGTAGAACCAGACGAGCTTGGAGGAGAACTGCAGCGCGCCGATCGACCAGGCAGTGTCGGCCAGGGCCGTTTCCGGCGTCGCGCCGAGCGAACCGCCGGTCTGGTCGCGCAGCGCAACGATGACCAGGCGCACGACCTCGGTCAGCGCCAGCGTCACCAGGGCAAAGTAGTGGCCGACGATCTTGAAGCGGAAGCACGGATAGCCGATGAGGACAGCAACGACGGCGGTCAGCAGGAGCGCGATCGGTGTGCCGAGCCAGGGCGAGATGTCGGCGTGATTCCAGAGCATCACGACCACGTAGGCGCCGATGCCGAGAAAGGCACCGTGGCCGAGGCTCACCATGCCCAGGCGCCCCATGATCGCCCAGCTGGTGTACACGAAGCCCCACAGCAGGCACATGATGAGCAGGTGCAGCGGGTAGTTGCCCATGCCGGCCAGCGGCGCGAGCGCGAGAGCGACCAGCGCGATCCACTTCATGGCGTCACCTGCTGCCGAGGATGCCCTGGGGCCGCCAGAACATCATGCCGATGAAGAACACGAAAGCGATCACGTAACCCCATTCGATGTGCAGGAAGAATCCGCCCACGGAGATGAACTGGGCGAAGATGAACGCGGCGATGAATCCGCCGATCATGTTGCCCAGGCCGCCCATAACGCAGACCATGAACGTGATCGGGCCGAAGGTCAGCCCGATCGCCGGGTGGATGTCGTACTGCAGCACCAGCAGGCAGGCCGCGAGTCCGGCGAGGCCGCCGCCGAGCGCCGAGGTGATGAGGAAGATGCGGTTCGGGTTCACTCCCATCAGCGGCATGATCGCGCGGTCCTGTGAAATCGCGCGGATCGCCGTGCCGAGATAGGTTCGCGTGAGAAACAGGTACATCCCGATCATTCCCGCCAGGGCAACCCCGAATGCGATGAGCCGCGCGAGGCTCAGGTACATATCGCCGACCGAGAGCTGCGGCAGGCGGATGCCGATGTTCTTGAATTCGATGCCGAACACGAGCGTTGCCACCGCCTGCAGGAAAAACAGCACGCCGCCGGTCACCAGCAGCTGGTTGATCGGCTCGGCGGCGAGCACCGGCCGGATGACGAACTGGTGCAGCAGTGCGCCGAGGACCGCCACCACCGCGACGCCGAATACCAGTGCGAGCCACAGCGGCCAGCCATAGACGTTGTGGCCGTAGTACACGGCATACATCCCGAGCATGATCAATTCGGCGTAACAGATCCAGACCACGTCGATGACGCCGAAGATGAGGTTCAGGCCGAGCGCGAGCAGCGCGAGAATGCCGCCGAGCAGAATGCCGTTGACCACGGCCTCGACGAGGAAGATATCGAAGATCGGCATCGCTCAGAGTCCCAGATAGGATTTCTTGATGGCGTCGTTCTCGCGCAGCTCGTCCGAGCGCCCCGAGAGCTTGATGCGCCCGGTCTCGAGCAGATAGGCCCGGTCGGCAACCTTGAGCACTTGCTGCACGTTCTGCTCGACGATCAGCACGGTGTAGCCCTGGGCCGACATCTTGCGCACAACTTCGAAGATGGCCTGAACGACGACCGGGGCTAGCCCCGCCGAAGGCTCATCGAGCAGCAGCAGCTTCGGTCCGGACATCAGCGCACGCCCGATGGCGCACATCTGCTGCTCGCCGCCCGAGAGCGTGCCGGCGAGCTGTTTACGGCGCTCTTTCATGCGCGGAAACAGCGCATACACTTGATCCAGACGCCCGGAGAACTGGGCGCGCGCCGACGGCACGTAGGAGCCCATGCGCAGGTTGTCCTCCACCGACAGGCGGGGAAAGAGCCTGCGGTTCTCCGGCACGTGCGCAATGCCGTAGCCGATCACCTCGTGTGACGGTACGGCATTCAAGCTGTGCGCCTCCATCGTCATCTCGCCTGCAGTCGCATCGATCAGCCGCGAGATCACCCGCAACAGCGTTGTCTTGCCGGCACCGTTCGGGCCGATCACAGCCACCGTCTCGCCCGCGTTCACTTCGAGGCTGGCGTCGAACAGTGCCTGGAAGCTGCCGTAGCCCGCGCTGACATTGGACAGCCTGAGCATCGCGCTACACCGCCCGGTCGGCGACGGTCTTCTGCACGTCCGCCGCGTCGGTGCCGAGGTAAACCTCGATCACCTTCGGATCATGCGCGACCGCCTCAGGCCGGCCCTCGGCGATGACCTCGCCGTAATCGAGCACGATGCAGCGGTCTACCACGCGCATCAGTACGCCCATGATGTGCTCGACCCAGATGATCGTGATGCCACGCTCCTTGCGGATCGCCGCCAGCATGTCGGCGGCCTGGTTCATCTCGGATTCGTCCAGCCCGCCGAGCGACTCGTCGGCGAGCAGCAGTTTCGGCGCAGTGGCGAGCGCACGCGCCAGCTCGAGCTTCTTCAGTCCCGCTGCGCCGAGGCCGTCGATCCGCGCCGCAGGATCGGAAGGCAGCTTGACCAGCTCGAGCACCTCCTTGGCGTAGGCGTAGGCCTTTTCACGTGCGGGATGCTCGGCATGGCCGTAGAACGCGGCGAGCGCGACGTTGTCGAGGATCGACAGGCGCCGGAACGGGCGTGGAATCTGAAAGGTGCGCGCGATACCGCGGTGCGCGATGCGGTTCGAGGGCAGACCGGCGATGTCCTCCCCGCCGAAGCGAATCGACCCGCTGGTGGGCGCGAGCGCGCCCGAGATCAGGTTGAAGGTCGTGCTCTTGCCCGAGCCGTTCGGTCCGATCAGGCCGAGGAGCTCGCCTTCCCGGACCTCGAAGGCGATGTTGCTGACGGCGGTAAAGCCGCCGAATACCTTGGTCAGGCCACTGACGCTGAGCATCGGTCGCGGACGCAGCAGGCCGCCCCTTCCTCCGCGCGAGGCGGAGGAAGGCGGCGGACCGCGCTGCGGTCACTGATTGGAGTAGGCCGAGCTCTTCGGAATCGGCAGTATCGGGTCGGCCGTCTTGATCGCGGTCGGCCACACGATCTTGGTCTGTCCACCCTGGTACTGCATCACCACGGGAGAGCTGCGCTCGTTCTGGCCCGCCATCTCGCTGCCCGGGGCAAAGAACTTCACGCCGTAGCCCTGGATCGTGCCGCCGACCGGGATGTCGGTCTCGAGCGCCGCCTGGCGCAGTGCCTCGGGATTGTAGCCGCCGTGCTTCTTGATCGCGCGCGGCAGGACGTCGGTAAAGAAGATCCAGCTCTGATTGAAACCCATCGAGGTATGCGGCGGCACCACGGTGGCCTTGGATTCGGCCTTGTAGCGCTTGACCATCTCCTGCGTGAGCTCGCCGAGGCCCGGCTTGAGCGTCTTCGGATCGAGCAGCTGCGCGGCGACCGGGTCGACGTTGTAGATGTACTCGGCCTCCTTGCCGAACGCCTCCTTCAGCTTGTCGAACTGGCCGTAACCCGCGCCGTGTCCGATCAGAGCAGCCCACTTCAGCCCCTGCTCGCGTGCCTGGCGCCAGAACAGCGTGATGTCCGGGTTGTAGCCGGTGTGCAGGATGACGTCGGCGCGTGCGCGGCGCAGCTTCGTCACCAGAGACGACAGATCCGGCGCAGTGGCCGAATAGCCTTCCTTCAGCACCACCTGCATGCCGTACTTCTTGCACACCGCCTCGTTGCCCGAGGCCACGCCTGAGCCATAGGGTCCGTCCTCATGAATGATCGCGACCTTGAGGTCCTTGGGATCCTTCTTCAGCCTCGTCTTGGCGTGCTCGTTCAGGAACGAGCAGGAAGCTTCGCCGAACTGGTCCGAATGCACCTGGGCGCGAAACACGTGCGTCAGGTTCTTGCCCTTGAACACGCTCGAGGCGACACAGACGTTGGCCCACATGAACTTCTTCGCCGCGTCGACCTTCTGCGCCATCGGCACGCAGTGCGCACTCGAGTACACGCCCATGATCAGGTCGACCTTTTCCTGCTCGAGCAGGCGCGTGGCCTCGTTGATCGCGACCTCGGCCTTGGACTGCGCGTCGGCGTAGATCGGCTTGATCTTGTAGCCCTCGACGCCGCCCTTCTCGTTGATCATGTCGATGGCGATCTTGGTGCCGATCCCCGCGGCCTGCGAGCCGCCGGCGGCGAACGGACCGGTGTAGTCGAAGATCACGCCGATCTTGATCTCCTTCTGCGCGTGCGCAATCGTCGCCATGCCGGCCAGTGCGAGCGCGGCGACGCCAATGCGCATGCAGTGCCCCAGTTTGATCTGCATGGTTTTCCTCCTCCAGTTGTTAAATCGATCGACCGTGCGGCCGATCGGGCGTTGCAGTCTTTCAAACCCCGTCGCGCCCTGTCAAGCACAGCAGCGAGACGTCCCCGCCGCGCTCCGGCAGACCTCAGCCGCCGTCCTCGAGCACGAGATCGGCGCCCTTCTCGGCCAGCGCGATCACCGCGGCGTTGATGTTGCCCGAGGGCACTGCGGGCATCACCGCGGCGTCGATGACCCGCAGGCCCTGCAGGCCGCGCACGCCCAGGCGCGGATCGACGACGGCACGCGCATCAGTTCCCATGCGGCAGGTCGAGGTCGGGTGAAACACCGTGTCGCCCGCCTCGCGGCAGAAGGCGAGCCACTCCTCTTCGGTCTGCACGCGCACTCCGGGGTATTCCTCACTGACCACATAGCCCGACAGCGGCGCGGTGTTGACGATGCGCCGCGCGAACTTCAGCCCCTCGACCATCATGCGCCGGTCGGTTTCCGTGGCGAGGTAGTTATACAGGATCGCCGGTGGCGCTGCGGGGTCGGCGTTGCGCACGCGTACCCAGCCGCGCGATTCGACCTGCAGCTGCGACACCGAGCAGGTAAAGCCCGAAAACGGATGCAGGTGGCCGCCGCGCTTGGCGGTGGAAAAGTTGATGAAATAAAGCTGCGCATCGGGCCGCGTGAGCTCGGGCCGGGTACGCACGAACGCCGCGGCGTAGCCGGCGCTGACGGTGAGCGGGCCGCGCCTGAAGAGCAGGTACTGCAGGCCGATCCTGGCCTGGCGCCACCAGCTCATCAGGTCGTCGTTCAGCGTGATCGGCTTGTTGCAGCGCCAGAAAGTGCGCGCGTAGAAGTGATCCTGCAGGTTCTCTCCCACCTCGGGCGAATCGAGCACGACCGGGATGCCGTGCTGCTCGAGCAGGGCGCGCGGACCAACTCCCGAGAGCTGCAGCAGCTGCGGCGAGTTGAAAGTGCCGCCGGCGAGAATCACCTCGCGCGCCGCGCGCGCCCTGCGCGTGGCGCCATGCTGGCGATACTCGACGCCGCTCGCGCGCGTGCCCTCGAACAGGATGCGCGTGGCGAGCGCCTCGACTTCGACGCGAAGATTGCCTCGCTTCTCGGCGGGCCGCAGGTAGCCGACCGCGGTGCTGCAGCGTCGGCCGTTGCGCGCGGTGGCCTGGTAATAGCCCGTGCCCTCCTGCGACGCGCCGTTGAAGTCGTCGTTCCGCGGCACGCCGAGCGCCTTCGCCGAGGCGATGAAGGCCTCGCACAGCTCGTGCTTGTCCGGCAGGTCGGACACCGCGATCGGTCCTCCGGCGCCGTGCCAGGCATCGGCGCCGCGGCTCTGGTCCTCGGACTTCTTGAAGTAGGGCAGCAGGTCGTCGAAGCCCCAGCCCGGCACGCCCCAGGCGTCGAAGTCCTCGCGCTGGCCGCGGATGTAGACCAGGCCGTTGATCGACGACGAGCCGCCCAGCACCTTGCCGCGCGGCGTGAACACGCGCCGGCCGTTCAGCGTCGGCTCGGGCTCGCCCTCGTAGGCCCAATTGACGTCAGTGCGCGCGAACAGCTTGCCATAGCCGAGCGGCACGTGGATCCAGAAGTCGGTGTCGCGAGGGCCCGCCTCGAGCAGCAGCACGCGGCACCGGCCGTTCGCGCTCAACCGGTTGGCGAGCACGCAGCCCGCCGAGCCGGCGCCTACGATGATGTAGTCGTAGGTTGCGATGTCGGTCACGCGCGCCGGATGGAAAGGAAGCAGCAGCCTTCGGCGCCCGGCGCCCAGGTGCGGTTGTCGATCGCGAAGCCGGCGCCTTCGAACATGCCCTTGTCGACTCGGCCGGCAATGCGGCAGAGCAGGGCTCGCTTGTCGGGAGCAAGGCCCGCCTCCTCCCAGGCCTCCTTCAGCGGGCAGGCGTGGAACTGGATCTCGATTCCGCTCGCGTCGCAGCGCCGGATCTCGGGCGCGAACAGCGCACCCTCGCCCGGCACGCCCTTGAGGAACGCGTGGCACAGGCCGTCGAAATTCTCCGGCGCGAACTGCGCCAGCGCGCGCCCCGCACTTCGCCCCCGCCGCTCGATCGCTCTTGCGAGCAAGGTTTCTGCGCGCGCCGCGCCGAACTCTTCACTGAGGACGTCATAGACCTCGAGGTAGACGAGCGCACGGTTCTTCAGCTGCGCGATCAGATCTCTGCGATCGTCGGGCATGTCAGGCGCCTCTTGCTCCGATCGCCTGAACTTCGCGACGATGCGCCTGCGCGAACGCCGCCAGGCTGGTGAACCGTGCATCGGGCCGCACCTCCCCCTGCGGCGCCAGTGTCGCGCCGCCACCCTTGCCTGCGCGCCGGTCGATCCAGACGGTCCTGAGGCCCGCCTGCTTGGCCGGCACATGGTCGTGGTACAGGCTCTGCGCCACGTGCAGGAGTTCAGCCTTCCCATGCCCCATCTCGGCGACGCGGGCGATGAGCGCGGCGAAATTGCGCGCATCGGGCTTGTAGGAGCCGATGTCCTGCGCGGTGAGAATCGCGTCGAATTCGACCCGCAGGCGGGCGTTGCTCGCGCGAAAGCTTTCGCGATCGACGTTCGACAGGATCACCAGCTTGAAATCGCGCTTCAGCTCGGCGAGCGCTTGCGGCGAATCGGCGAAAGCCGGCCAGGCGCCGATCGAGGCGCCGAAGGCGGCGTTCTCGGCGGCGCTCGCGGCGACGCCGAGTTCGCTCGCCATGCGCGCGTGAACTCGCGTGAGCAGATCACGGTAGATGAGCGCCGGCGTCTCGGCTTCCTGAGCGGACTCGAGACGCCCGTACAGCTCCAGCAGAGCTTCGCCCGAGGGGGGCGTACTGCATTTCGCAGCGAGCGGAGCGAGCGCGGCGAGGATTCCAGTCTCCCAGTCGATCAGCGTACCGTAGCAGTCGAAGCTCAGCACCTTAAAATCGGACAGCCGCAGCACGCTCACACCTTGCGCGGCGAAGCGACGTGCATGCCGCCGTCTACGTAGAGGATCTGGCCGGTGACCTGCCCCGCGCCTTCGATCAGCCAGGCGACCGCCTCGGCCTGATGCTGCGGCTGCGACACTTCCTTGAGCGGCGCGATCTGAGTGTAGGTTTCACGCACCCTCGCATAGCGCTCCTCGCCGTAGCCGGCGGTCATCCACGGCGTGTCGACGAAGCCCGGGGCGAGCACGTTTACGCGCACCTCCGGCGCGAGCGTACGCGCAAGCGACATCGACAGCGTGTTGAGCGCCGCCTTGGATGCGGCGTAAGCGATCGACGAGCCGGTGGCAACGCGCGAGGCAAGCGAAGAGACGTTGACTACCGCGCCACGCGCCTTTCTCAGCTCGGGCGCCGCTGCGCGGCACATCTGGAACGGGCCGATGACGTTGATCGCGTAGATGCGCTGGAAGTCCTCGGCCGAGAGGCCGTCGAGATCAGCGTGCAGCACGAATTTGGTCGTGCCCGCGTTGTTGACCAGCGCATCCAGGCGCCCCCATTTGTCGAGCGCAGCCCCGACCAGCGCGCGGCAATCGGCGTCCTCGGCAACGTTGGCGCGTACCGCGATCGCCTCGCCGCCCGCCGCGGCGCAGGCCCTGGCGACGCTTTCCGCCTGCGCAGCGCTCTTCGAGTAGTTGACGACCACGCGCCAGCCGCGGCGCGCCATCTCACGCGCGATCGCCTCGCCAATGCCCGAGGAGCCGCCTGTCACGATCACCACTCGTTCAGCCATGCATCCTCACACCGTAGCGATCGGCGTCGCCGGCGAGCCCACCGCGCCGGGCAGCCGCAGCGGCGGCGCCGTCAGGAGAAATCGGTTGCGCTTATGTGCGCGCAGCCATTCGGCGAGCTCGCGGAAGTACCACATCTCGCCGAGATGGATGCCGTTCTTGAACAGGCAGTGCTCGTGCAGCGGCATCATCGCGTGCGGCGCGGGCTTGCTGAGACTGCTTGGAATGAGCTCGACCGCGTAGTTGTCGGCGAGCAGGCAGGCGAGCCCCGAGTCGCTGATCCACGCGAGCAGCTTTTCGTCGCGCCCGTCCAGGCCGCTGCAGGTGTTGTGCAGCAGCTGAGGATCGGGATTCTTCTTCAGCTCGAGGATCACGTCGGCGAAGCCGGTGTACAGGCACACCATGTCGCCGCGCTCGACCGTGACCTTGTCCGCCTCGAGCACGCGCATCAGCTCGTCGTAATTGACCGCCTTGCGCGCACGACCGAAGTGCGCGTGCAGGTCGATCATCACGCCG
>Ga0210138_1000025_pt1 | contig 34658 bp, 33 predicted proteins | sample Browns_ThreeSqC__FD_184850 | JGI IMG/M metagenome (GOLD analysis project Ga0210138, IMG submission 184850) | Wetland microbial communities from the San Francisco Bay, California, USA, that impact long-term carbon sequestration -... | ecosystem: Environmental > Aquatic > Marine > Wetlands ... | reverse complement strand
ATCCACAGGGGTCTGACCCCATTTTTATCTTTTTGCGCTGCGCGAGCAGCGCAAGGACCTGCTGTTTCTCCGAGTCCTGCATCACCGACCAGCGCGCGATCTCGTCGAGCGTGCGCGAGCAGCCGCGGCACAGGCCGGTTGCGTCGTCCATCACGCAGACGTTGACGCAGGGCGAGGCCACCGGACTCACGCGGCGTTCTTGGCCTTTTCGAACCGTGCGGCGAGCGCCCGTCCGACCTTTGAGCTCGATTCGCGCCCGAGCACGCTGCAGATCCAGCGCCCGGTCTCGGCGAGGCGCTCGAGATCGACTCCGGTTTCGATGCCGAGGCCGTGCAGCAGGTAGACGACGTCCTCGGTGGCGACGTTGCCGGAGGCGCCCGCGGCATAGGGGCAGCCGCCGAGTCCGGCGACCGATGCGTCAAAGGTCGCCATGCCAAGTTCGAGCGAGGCGTAGATGTTGGCGAGCGCCTGGCCGTAGGTGTCGTGGTAGTGGCCCGCAAGCTGCGCGATCGGCACGTGCCGCGCGCAGGCCTCGATCATCGCCTGCGTCTTGCGCGGCGTGCCCACGCCGACCGTATCGCCGAGCGAGACCTCGTAGCAGCCCATCGCGTGCAGCGCGCGGGCGACCTGCGCGACGGCCTCGGGCGCCACATCACCCTCGTAGGGACAACCCACCACGCAAGAGACGTAGCCGCGCAGCCTGACGTTCGCGCCGCGCGCGGCCGCGGCCACCTTGCCGAAGCGCTCGAGCGACTCGGCAATCGAGCAATTGATGTTCTTCTTCGAGAAGGCCTCCGAGGCCGCGCCGAAGATCGCGACTTCCGTGGCGCCGGCCGCGAGCGCGGCCTCGAATCCCTTCAGGTTCGGCGTCAGCACCGGATAGGAAACGCCGGGTTTTCTGCGGATGCCTTCGAGCACTTCGCTGTGATCGGCCATCTGCGGGATCCACTTCGGCGAAACGAAGGCCGTTGCCTCGATCGCCGGCAGCCCCGCGTCGGCGAGGCGCCCGATCAACTCGAGCTTGATGCGCGTGGGCAGCTCGCCCGGCTCGTTCTGCAAGCCGTCGCGCGGCCCGACTTCTACGATTCTCACCTTGCGTGGCAACGCCATCCGATCCTCCCGGCCGCTCAAGTTCCGTCGGCTTCGAAGGTGATCAACTCGAAGCCCTCCAGCACCTGGTCACCCGGCGCGCAGCGCACGTCCTTGACCAGGCCGTCCGCAGGCGCCGAGATCGTATGCTCCATCTTCATCGCCTCCAGAACGAGCAGCGGCGTCCCCTTGGCGACGCGCGCGCCCGCCCTCGCCATGACGTTGATCACCTTGCCCGGCATCGGCGCGGCGAGCGAGCCGCTCTCGGCGTCCTCGTCGAGCCCCTGCAGCTCGTCGCGCAGCGCGAATCGACGATACTCGCCGCCGCTGAACAGGTGCCAGACGCTCTCGTCGCGCACCGCGCGCAGCTTGAACGTGGCGCCGTCCAGCCGCACCAGCACCCGGCCGTCATCGAGCGGCTCGCCGCCGAAAGCATGGTCCTTTCCGTCGATCTCGATGCGCATCTCCTCCGGTAGGAAGCGCAGGCGCGCCGCGTGCGCGGTCTCGCCTTCGAGAAAGACGAAATCATGGTGCGAGTCCTCGTTCAGCCGCCAGCCGTCGACCCGATGCCAGGGCGAATGCGGGTCGCCCGAGGCGAGCGCCTGCGCGCGCGCGGCGCTTTCCTCCAGTGCGAGCTCCGCATACGCCGCGCCGGCGAGGAACTCGCGCGGCGTGCCGGCGGCCGTCGGGAACAGGACGTCGCGGTTGCGCTCGATCAGGCCGGTGTCGAGCATCGCCTGCGAGAAGGCCGCACTCTTCGCCACGCGGTGCAGGAAGCCGACGTTGGTGCGCGGGCCGGCGATCTCGGTCTCGCCGAGCGCCGCCCGCAGTCGCGCCAGCGCGGCGTCGCGGTCGGCGCCCCAGACGATCAGCTTCGCGATCATCGGATCGTAATAGGGAGAAATTTCGGCGCCGGCCTCAATGCCGGCGTCGATCCGCACGGCGCTCGATGCGGCCGGGAACGCGAGGTGGACGATGCGTCCGGTCTGCGGCAGGAAGCCGCGCTGCGGATCCTCGGCGTAGATGCGCGCCTCGATCGCATGGCCGCGAATGGCCAGATCGCCTTGCCTGCACGGCAGCGCTTCGCCCGCAGCGACGCGCAGCTGCCACTCGACCAGATCGAGCCCGGTGATCATCTCGGTGACCGGGTGCTCGACCTGCAGACGGGTATTCATTTCCATGAAATAGAACCGCCCGTCCTGCTCGGCGATGAACTCCACCGTGCCCGCGCCCGTGTAGCCGATCGCCTTGGCCGCGGCGAGCGCCGCCTTGCCCATCTCGCGCCGTCGCGCCTCGGTCATTCCCGGCGCGGGCGCTTCCTCGAGAACCTTCTGGTGCCTGCGCTGCACCGAACAGTCGCGCTCGAACAGGTGCACGACGTTGCCCTGCGAGTCGCCGAACACCTGCACTTCGATATGGCGTGGCCGCTCGAGGTAGCGCTCGATCAGCACGCGATCGTCGCCGAAGGCCGCCGCCGCCTCGCGCTTCGCGCCCGCGAGCGCCGCGTCGAATCCTGCAAACTCGGTCACCACGCGCATGCCTTTACCGCCACCACCGGCCGACGCCTTGATGAGGACCGGAAAACCGATCTTCGCCGCCTGCCCGGCGAGAAAGGCGGGATCCTGGTTTTCCCCGTGGTAGCCGGGCACCAGCGGTACACCTGCTTTCTCCATCAGCGCCTTGGCAGCCGACTTGTCCCCCATCGCCGAAATCGCATCGGCGCCGGGCCCGATGAACACGATGCCGGCTTCCTTGCAAGCGGCAGCGAACGCGGCGTTTTCCGACAGGAAGCCATATCCTGGATGGATCGCCTCCGCGCCCGTGGCACGTGCTGCCTCGAGGATCGCTTCAATCGACAGGTAGCTTTCGCGCGCGGCAGCCGGCCCGATGCGGCGCGCCTCGTCGGCCAGCCGCACATGGCGCGAACCGCGGTCCGCATCCGAGTACACCGCCACCGTGCGAATGCCCAGGCGATGCGCGGTGGCGATCACGCGGCAGGCGATTTCACCCCGGTTGGCGATGAGGATCTTGCGGAACACTTTCAAGCCTTGTCCGCCGCCCAGGCAGGCTTGCGCTTCTCGAGAAACGACGCGATCCCCTCGCGGCCTTCCGCGGAGACGCGGATTTCGGCAATTCGCCGTGCCGTGTCGCCGATCATCGCCTCGTCTACCGCGCCCGCGCTCACGGCGCGGATCAGGTCCTTGATCTGGGCGATTGCCCGCGGCCCACCGGCAAGAAGGTGCGTCACGACGCCTTCGAGTGCCGTGTCCAGTTCGGCGGCGGGCACCAGCGCGGAGAGCAGACCGATGCGGTGGGCCTCGGCTGCATCGAATACTTCAGCGGTGAGAAAGTATCGCCGCGCCATGCGCGCGCCCATCGCGCGCACGACATAGGGACTGATCGTAGCGGGCGACAGGCCGAGCTTCGCCTCCGACAGGCAGAATTTCGCCTCCGGCGTGCCGAGCGCGATGTCGCAGGCCGCGACCAGACCGGTGCCGCCGGCGAATGCGGGACCGTGCACACGCGCGACCGTCGGCTTCGACATGCGGTCCAGCGTTTTCAGCATTTCGGCGAGAGCCGCTGCGTCGGCGAGGTTCTGCTCGTAGCTGTACCCCGCCATGCGCTTCATCCAGTTCAGGTCGGCGCCGGCGCAGAACGCCGAACCATTGCCCGCGATGACCACAACCCGAACGCCGGCGTCCGACTCGGCGTCTCGCAGCGCTCGCGTCAGGCGCTCGATCTGCGCGTCGTCGAACGCATTGCGGATCTCGGGCCGATTGAGCGTGGCCGTCAGGACGCTCTGACGTTTCTCGACCAGAAGCGGCGTGGTCATGCTCAGGCGATCGTCGGTGTCAGCACGACCTCGGTCTTCACCGAGTTTGCAATGAAGCAGTGCTCGTGCGCCTTCTCGTGCAGCGCGGCATGTGCTTGCGCGGTCGGCGCGGTGCCGGAGAACGCGACCACCGGGTTCAGGGTGACGCGCGTCATCGCCATGCGGCCGTCGGTCCCTTTGCCCAGGACGCCGCTCGCCTCATCGACGTAGCGCTCTACGACATGCCCTGCGCGGCAGGCAAGGTGCAGAAACCAGAGCATGTGGCACGAGGAGAGGGAAGCGACGAAGGCTTGCTCGGGATCGACGCCGGGCCCGCCCGCAGCCGTCGGCGGTATGTTGGCGGGCGCGGCGCGCGCCGGCACTTCGATGCCGCCTTCGAAGCGCAGCACATGGCTGCGCGAATAGGTTTCGTACTTGAACGCCGCGTCGCCGCGGCGCCACTCGATCGTTGCACGGTGCTCGGACATCGTTTCCTTCCTACATTCTGAAAACGCCGAACTTCGTCGGCTCGATCGGCGCATTGAGCGAGGCCGAGATCGCGAGGCCGAGCAGCCGGCGCGCGTCGGCCGGGTCGATCACGCCGTCGTCCCACAGGCGGGCGCTGGCGTAGTAGGGATGCCCCTGCCGCTCGTACTGCTCGAGGATCGGCGCCTTGAACGCGGCTTCCTCCTCCTTCGACCAGCTGCCGCCGCGCCCCTCGATGCCGTCGCGCCGCACGGTGGCGAGCACGCTCGAAGCCTGCTCGCCGCCGAGCACCGAGATGCGCGCGTTCGGCCACATCCACAGAAAGCGCGGCGAGTAGGCCCGGCCGCACATGCCGTAGTTGCCCGCGCCGAACGAGCCGCCGACGATCATGGTGAATTTCGGCACCCTGGCCGTAGCCACCGCCGTCACCATCTTGGCGCCATCCTTGGCGATGCCGCCCGCCTCGTACTTCCTGCCGACCATGTATCCGGTGATGTTCTGCAGGAACAGCAGCGGAATGCCGCGCTGCGCCGCGAGCTCGATGAAGTGCGCCGCCTTGAGCGAGCTGTCCGAAAAGAGCACCCCGTTGTTGGCGAGGATGCCGACCGGGTAGCCGTGGATGTGGGCAAAGCCGGTGACCAGGGTGGTGCCGTAGTTGCGCTTGAACTCGTCCAGCTCGGAGCCGTCTGCGATGCGCGCGATCACCTCACGCATCTCGAGCGGCTTGCGCACCACGTTGTCGGGAATGACACCGTAGATTTCATCGGCCGGGTAGAGCGGTTCCTGCGGCGTGCGAACCTCGAGCGAGACACGCTTGCCGCTGTTCAGGTCGCGAACGATGCGCCGCACGATCGCCAGCGCATGCGCATCGTTCAGCGCGTAATGGTCGGCGACCCCGGAGATTCGGGTGTGCAGGTCCGCGCCGCCCAGGTCCTCGGGGGTGACGATCTCGCCGGTCGCCGCCTTCACGATCGGCGGGCCGCCGAGGAAGATCGTGCCCTGGTTGCGCACGATCACCGATTCGTCCGACATCGCGGGCACGTAGGCTCCGCCCGCGGTGCACGAGCCCATCACGCAGGCGATCTGCGGGACCCCTGCGGCGGAGAGGTTCGCGATGTTGAAGAAGATGCGGCCGAAATGCTCGCGGTCCGGGAACACCTGGTCCTGGTTCGGCAGGTTCGCGCCGCCCGAATCGACGAGGTAGACGGTCGGCAGCCGGTTCTGCGCCGAGACTTCCTGCGCGCGCAGATGCTTCTTGACCGTCATCGGGTAGTAGGTGCCGCCCTTCACCGTGGCGTCGTTCGCCACGATCACGCATTCGCGCCCGGAAATCCTGCCGACACCGGTGATGATTCCCGCCGAGGGCGCATCGCCGTCGTACATTTCGTGCGCGGCGAGCTGCCCGATCTCGAGAAACGGCGAGCCCGGGTCGAGCAGCGTGCGCACGCGCTCGCGCGGCAGGAGCTTCCCGCGCGCGACATGCTTGGCGCGAGCGCTTTCGTCGCCGCCGAGCGCGGCCTCGGCCACCTTGGCGCGCAGGTCGGCCACCAGCGCCTGCATGCGCGCGAAATTCGCCCGATACTCCTCCGAGTGCGTGTTCAGGCTGGAGCGGATGATGCCCATCGGGCGGCGATCAGGTGATCAGGTCTTCGCCGCGGACGCCGCGGGCGCTTCCCGCGCCTCCTTGTGCGGACGCGCGCCGACCGGCCGGCCGGCCTTCTTCCACTGTTCGAAGCCGCCTTCAAGATGGAGGACCTGCTCCATGCCCATCTCGGCGAGCGCGCCGGCCGCGAGCGTCGCGCGCCAGTCGGCCGCGCAGTAGAGAATGTAGGTCTTGCCCGGCACGAACACCGGCTTGTAGTACTTGCTCTCCGGGTCGACCCAGAATTCCAGCATCCCGCGCGGCGCGTGGAAGGCGCCGGGGATCATGCCGTCGCGCTCGAGCTCGCGCACGTCGCGGATGTCGACGAAGAGCGTATTCGGGTCGCCGAGCTTCGCCTGCGCCGCGTCCGGCGAAATGCCCTGGGTCTTCGCCGCCGCCTCGTCGAGCAGGGTTTTCACGTTCTTCTTCAGCCTGAACGCCGCTTGCGTCATCACCAGCCTCCCGTCGTAAGCCACTTTTCGATCTGGTCGAAGCGGTCGATGCCCCAGAAGGGCTCGCCGTCGATCACGATGTACGGCGAGCCGAATACGCCTTTGGCGAGCGCGGCATCGACTTCGCCCTTGGTCTTGTCCTTCACCGCCTGGTCATTTAGCGCGGCACGCAGCTCGTCCGCGCTGCAGCCGATCGAGGCGGCAACCTTCACCACGTTCTCGGCTTCCGAAATGTTCACGTCGTCCACGAACAGCGCCTTGTACAGCGCCTTCACCAGCGCCGGCACCTTGGCAGGCTGTTTGCCTTTGAGCCAGATCACTGCGCGCGTCGGCGCGACGCCCGAGATCGGAAAGGTGCTCGGATACTTCATCGGCACGCCGTGGAATTTCGCCGAGCGCAGGAAGTCGCGCTTGGCGTATTCGCCCTTCAGCGGCAGGTTCGGCAGCGGCGCGCCACCGGTCACCTTGAACACCACGCCGAGCAGGATTGGGCACCAGTTCACCGCACGCCCGTGCTTTGCGGCGAGCGCTTCGATCTTCTGCGATGCCAGATATCCGTAGGGAGAAGAAAAATCAAAGTAGAAATCGATTTCCTTGGCCATCATGCCTCCTTCGCTCTAGGCCTCACTCGCAAGCGTGCGACCGATCAGCATGCGCTGGATGTCGCTTGCGCCTTCGTAGATCTTGCACACGCGCACGTCGCGCCAGATGCGTTCCACCGGAAAGTCCGAAACGTAGCCGTAGCCGCCGTGGATCTGCATCGCATCCGAGCAGACTCTTTCGGCCATCTCCGAGGCAAACAGCTTGGCCATCGAGGCTTCCTTGAGGCAGGGCTTTCCCGCGTCGCGCAGCGCCGCCGCATGCAGGTACAACTGGCGCGCGGCCTCGATGCCGGTCGCCATGTCCGCGAGTCGGAAGCTCACCGCCTGGTGCTCGATCAACGTCTGGCCGAAGGTCCTGCGCTCTCGCGCATAGGCGAGCGCCGCCTCGAGCGCGGCACGCGCCATGCCGACGGACTGCGCAGCGATGTTGATGCGCCCCGATTCCAGGTTGGCGAGCGCGATGCGGTAGCCGACGCCCTCGTCGGAGAGGCGGTGGTCCGCCGGAACGCGGCAGTTCTCGAGCACGATCTGCGCGGTGTCGGAGGCGTGCTGGCCGGCTTTTTCCTCGACGCGCGCGACGATCCAGCCCGGCGTCGACGTCGGCACGACGAAGGCGCTGATGCCCTTCTTGCGGGCGGTCCTGTCGGTGACCGCGAACACCACGGCGACATCGGCGGTCTTGCCCGAGGTGATGAACTGCTTGACGCCGTTCAATACGTAGGCGCCGGCCTTCGGCTCGGCGCGTGTCGTGATGGCGGAGGCGTCCGAGCCGGTGTGCGGCTCGGTGAGTGCAAACGCGCCGAGCATCTCGCCGCAGGCCACCGGTTTCAGCCAGCGCTCTTTCTGCGCCCTGTCGCCGTAGCCGTTCAGGATTCCGGCAACCAGGTTGTTCACCGAGACGATGGTGCCGGTCGCGCCGTCGCCCGCCGAGACCTCCTCGCAGGCGATCGCGAGCGCGGTCGAATCCATCCCGGCGCCGCCCCACTCCTCGGGGATCGAAACGCCGAACAGGCCCATGCCTGCCAGCGCCTTGAGCTGCTCGCGAGGGAACGTGCTACTGCGATCCCACTGCGCGGCGCGCGGCGCGAGCTCGGCGCGAGCAAAAGCGCGCACCGAATCGCGCAGCATCTCGTGGTGGCTGTGCATCAACATTGCGCAGCTAGCACAGCTCCAACGCCACCGCGGTCGCCTCACCGCCGCCGATGCACAGGCTCGCCACGCCGCGTCTGCCGCCGGTGCGGCGCAGCGCGCCGAGGAGCGTGACCATGATGCGCGCGCCCGAGGCGCCGATCGGGTGGCCGAGCGCGCATGCGCCGCCGTGAATGTTCACCTTTTCATGCGGCAGCTTGTGCTCCTGCATCGCCGCCATCGCCACCACGGCGAAGGCCTCGTTGATTTCGTAGAGGTCGACGTCTTTCGTGCTCCAGCCAGTGCGCACGAAAAGCTTCTGCATCGCGCCGACCGGCGCGGTGGTGAACCAGCCGGGCTCCTGGGCGTGCGTCGAATGTCCGATGACGATGGCGAGCGGCGCGAGACCCTGCTTTTCGGCAGTCGAGCGACGCATCATCACCAGCGCCGCGGCGCCGTCGGAGATCGAGGAGGAATTCGCCGCGGTGACCGTGCCGTCCTTGCGGAACGCGGGCCGCAACGTCGGGATCTTGTCGAGATTGGCCTTGAACGGCTGCTCGTCCATCTCGATGAACTTCTCGTCCTTGCCGGCCTTGATCGCGAGCGGGGTGGTCTCCCAGGCGAACCCGCCCTCGGTGTTCGCCTGCTGCGCGCGCTTGAGCGACGCGATCGCGAAAGCATCCTGCGCCTCGCGCGTAAAGGCGTATTTCTGCGCACAGTCCTCGGCGAAGGACCCCATCAGGCGGCCCTTGTCGTAAGCGTCCTCGAGCCCGTCGTAGAACATGTGGTCGAGCACCTGTGCGTGCCCCATGCGCAAGCCGGCGCGCGCCTTGGGCAGCAGATAGGGCGCGTTGGTCATCGACTCCATGCCGCCGGCGACAACGACATCGATGCTGCCGGCGATCAGCAGATCATTCGCGAGCATCGCTGCCTTCATGCCGGAACCGCACATCTTGTTCACCGTAGTGCAGCCCGCGGCGAGCGGCAGGCCGGCGCCCAAACTCGCCTGGCGCGCGGGAGCCTGGCCCTGCCCGGCGGGCAGCACGCAGCCCATGATGACCTCCTGCACGTCCTCGGGCCTGATCCTGGCGCGCTCGATCGCGGCGCGGATTGCCGCAGCGCCGAGCTCGGGCGCGGAAAAGCTCTTCAGCTCACCTTGGAAACCGCCCATCGGGGTGCGGGCGACGGAAACGATGACGACGGGATCCTGTTTCATCCTTGCCTCCTCAGTATTCTGTCCAGTCAAAGCGTTGCTCGGTGACGGGCACGCCCCATGTGCGCTCGACATGCTCGTCGGTCAGGCGAAAGCCATGCGCCTCGTACAGCGCGCGGGCGGCATCCAGGCCGGCGAACGTCGTGAGGGTGACGCAGCGATGGTCGGCCAGCCGGCAGAACTGCATCGCGCTCTGCATCAGCTTACGCCCGAGGCCGAGTCCGTGCATGCGTTCGTCGACGATGAACCAGCGCAGTCGCGCCGGAGCGTTCGATACGCGCGGTCCGACAATGGAGATGCTGCCGGCGACGGCCCCGGCTTGATCGCGCTCCACCCAGAATCCGTCTCGGCTCGGCTCGAATTCGGCGAGAAAGCCGCCAAGATCGCGTGCCACCAGCGCCTCGAAGTACGTCCCGAAATTCCAGTGGCGCGCATACCAGCGGCCGTGGAGCGAAACGACCTCGCCCAGTGCGCCGGGTGCGATCGCCGTCGAGCCTTCGCTGGCATGCGCTAACGCCACTATGCAGTCTCGGCGAACAGCTCGCGCCCGATCAGCCAGCGGCGGATCTCCGACGTGCCCGCGCCGATCTCGTACAGTTTCGCGTCGCGCCATAGCCGCCCGGTAGGCGTCTCGTTGATGTAGCCCATCCCGCCGAACGCCTGGATCGCCTCGCCGGCCATCCAGGTCGCCTTCTCTGCGGCGTAAAGGATCGCACCGGCAGCGTCCTTGCGCGTCGTTTCGCCGCGATCGAGCGCTTGCCCTACGCAATAGACGTATGCGCGACAGGCTGAAAAAGTGACGTACATGTCGGCGAGCTTGCCCTGCATGAGCTGGAATTCACCGATCGGCTGCCCGAACTGCTTGCGCTCGTGCACGTAGGGCACCACCGCGTCCAGGCAGGCGGCCATGATCCCGAGCGGGCCGCCGGCGAGCACCGCGCGCTCGTAGTCGAGGCCGCTCATCAGCACGTTTACACCGCGGCCCTGCGCGCCGAGCACGTTCTCGACGGGCACCTCGCAGTCGCGGAACACCAGCTCACAGGTGTTCGAGCCGCGCATGCCCAGCTTGTCGAGCTTTTGCGCGGTCGAAAATCCCTTCATGCCTTTCTCGATCAGAAAGGCCGTGATGCCGCGCGGACCGGCGTTGGCGTCGGTCTTTGCGTAGACCACGAGCACGTCGGCATCCGGGCCGTTGGTGATCCACATCTTGTTGCCGTTCAGCAGGTAGCGTTCGCCGCGCAGCTCCGCGCGCAGCCGCATGCCCACGACGTCCGAGCCCGCGCCGGGCTCGCTCATCGCGAGCGCGCCGATGTGCTCGCCGCTGACGAGCCTGGGCAGGTATTTCCTGCGCTGCGCCTCGCTGCCGTTCCTGCGAATCTGATTGACGCAGAGATTGGAATGCGCGCCGTAGGACAGCGCGACCGCGGCCGAGGCACGGCTGATCTCCTCGACCGCGATGATGTGAGCGAGGTAGCCGAGCGCAGAGCCGCCGTATTCCTCCTCGGCCGTGATGCCGAGCAGTCCGAGCGCGCCGAGCTTCGGCCACAGGTCCATCGGGAACTCGTTCGTGCGGTCGATTTCCGCCGCGCGCGGCGCGATTTCCTTCGCCGCAAAGTCCTGCACCGAGGCGCGCAGCATGTCGATCGTTTCGCCGTGCTCGAATCGAAGGAACGGGTATTCCATGGTCACCTCGGGGTCGGGCCGCCGGCGCGGGGTCGGATCGGCGCGGCTGCGGGAGGAAGGGAAGCAGGCTACTTTACGTTTACGTAAACGTCAACTCGCGTTTCTCAGCCCTGCCGAGCCAGCTGTTTGCGCACGCGCTTCTCGAATGCCGCGATTTCGGAGAGCTGGGCGTCGATGTCGGTGCGCTGCTGTTCGAGCGCGCTGCGGTGCGTCTCGAGCGCAGCCAGAAAGCGCTCGAGCTGCGGGCGTTCGTCGCGCCCCGGCTCGTACATGTCGATCAGCTCGCGGATCTCCGACAGCGAAAGGCCCAGCCGCTTGCCGCGCAGCGTGAGCTTGAGCCGGGTGCGCTCGCGCTGCGTGTAGATGCGTCGCTGACCGTCGCGCCGCGGCGCGAGCAGGCCCTGGTCCTCGTAGAAGCGGATCGCGCGCGGCGTGACGTCGAACTCGCGCGCGAGCTCGCCGATGGAGTACTCGCCACGGTCCTTTTCGCCGCCGCTCGTTCGGGGTCGAGACGTCATGGATCGATGTTGCCCGGATGCTGCGATGCGGCGATAATCGGCCGCACCGTGCTGCCGTGCGCCTGCGCGCACGGATCGAGCGCGGATTCTAGCCCATCCCCCGTGGCCAACCCCGCAGTCCTCGACTATCCCTTCTCCGCGCCGCCCGAGCCGGGCACGGTGCTCGAGGTCTGCCGCGGCGTGCGCTGGTTGCGCATGGGGCTGCCGTTCGAACTCGATCACATCAACCTCTGGCTGCTGGAAGACGCGGGCGGCTGGACCATCGTCGACACCGGGATCGGCAACGCACCGACACGTGCGCTGTGGGAGAGGATCTTCGAAACGGCGCTCGCAGGCCGGCCGGTGCGGCGCGTCATCGTCACCCATTACCACCCGGATCACGCCGGCAACGCCGCCTGGCTGTGCAGCCGATTTGCAGTGCCGCTCTGGATGACGCGAGGCGAGTTTCTTACCGTGCACGCGATTCACGCGGGCATGGCGAGTTACACGCCGGAAGCGGCTGCGGCGCTTTACCGCTCGAACGGGCTCGACGAGGCACGTGTCGCAGCGCTTTCGCGTCGCGGCGACCTGTTTCGCAAGCTGGTGCCCGATTTTCCGGGCTCGCATCGCAGGCTCGTTGACGGGGCGCAAATCGACATCGACGGCCGGATCTGGCGCGCGATCGGCGGGTACGGGCACTCGCCCGAGCATGCCGCGCTCTATTGCGAGCAGGACAACGTGGTGATCTCGGGCGACATGCTGTTGCCGAGGATCTCCACCAACGTCGCGGTGCGGCCGATCGACCCCGGGGGCAATCCGCTCGGCATGTTCCTCGGCTCGATCCGACGCTTTCTCGAATTGCCGCAAGACGTTCTGGTGCTGCCCTCGCACGGCATGCCGTTTCGCGGCGCGCACGCGCGCGTCGCGAGCCTCGAGGCGCATCACGCGGCGCGCCTGGAGGAGCTGCTCGCCGCCTGCGGGGAGGCGCCGTGCAGCGCGGTTGAAGCGCTGCCCGTCCTGTTCAAGCGAACGCTCGGCGACAGCCAGATCTTCTTTGCCATGGGCGAGGCGATCGCCCATCTGCACCATCTTCATGCCTGCGGCAAGGTCGTGCAAACGAGCGACGCGCACGGCGTAGCGCGCTACTCGCCGCGCAGCCTGCAGACGCGTGCGGCGGCCTGAGTTACAGTGCTATGCCAGGCATCCGAAAATCGACCGGCCCAAGAAGATCGAGGATATTCCGTGCCAGAGTCCCAGTCCGTTCCAGCGACGGCCGACCAGGCTGAGCTCGCCAAGGTCTATCACGAGGTTGCCGAGCGCTCCGCGCGCATCCTGGGCGATTTCGCCCAGCGCCATGTCTCCAACAGCATCAGTGCTTCGGTTTCCGACGAGCTCGGCATCGCGAAGGCGTTCATGGATCTGTACGCGCGCATGCTCGCGAATCCCTTCGCGCTTGCGTCGCTATCGACCAACATGATGCTCGACTACATGCACCTGTGGCAGGCGAGCTGGATGAAGATGCTTGGGCAGGAGGTCGCGCCGGTCGCGCAGCCCGCGAAGGGCGACTCGCGCTTCAAGGATTCGGACTGGTCCGACAACTTCCTGTTCGACTACATGAAGCAGTCCTACCTCATCGCGGCGCGCCACATCCAGCATGCAGTCGCGGGCGTCGAAGGCCTGTCGCCGGAATCCGAGAAGAAAGTGGCGTTCTTCACGCGCCAGTACGTGGACGCGCTGGCGCCTTCGAACTTCGCGCTCACCAACCCGCAGGTGCTGCGCGAGACGCTGCAGAGCGGCGGCCAGAACCTGATCAAGGGCCTCAACAACCTGCTCTCGGACATCGAGCGGGGCGAGGGGCAGCTGCGCATCAGCATGACCGACGAGCGCGCCTTCGAGCTCGGCAAGAACGTCGCGACGACTCCGGGCAAGGTGGTGTTTCAGACCGAGCTGATGCAGCTCATCCAATACGAGCCGACGACGGCCGAGGTCTACCGGCAACCACTCGTCATCATCCCGCCCTGGATCAACAAGTACTACATCCTCGATCTGCGCGAGAAGAACTCGTTCATCAAGTGGGCGGTCGACCAGGGGCACAGCGTCTTCGTCGTGTCCTGGGTAAACCCCGATGCGCAACTGGCGCAGAAGGGCTTCGAGGACTACCTGCTCGAGGGCGCGCTCGCTGCGCTCGACGCGGTCGAGCAGGCCACCGGCGAGCGCAAGCTGAACTTCATCGGCTATTGCCTGGGCGGGACCCTGCTCGGCGCCGCGCTCGCCTACCTTGCGGCGAAGGGCGAGGACCGGGTCAATTGCGCCACCTTCTTCGTCAGCCTGCTGGATTTTTCGGCGCCGGGCGAGCTCGGCGTGTTCATCGACGAGGCGCAGGTCGCAAACCTCGAAAAGAAGATGAACGAGCGCGGCTATCTCGAAGGCTCGGAGATGGCAAGCACCTTCAACATCCTGCGCGCGAACGACCTGGTGTGGTCGTTCGTGATCAACAACTACCTGCTGGGCAAGGATCCTTTCCCGTTCGATCTGCTGTACTGGAACTCGGACTCGACCCGCATGCCGGCGCGCATGCACAGCTTCTACCTGCGCAACATGTACATGAAGAACCTGCTCGGCGTCCCGAACGCGATCACGCTCGCGGGCGTGCCGATCGACCTGACCAGGGTGAAGCTCCCGGCGTACTTCATCTCCACGGTGGAAGACCACATCGCGCCGTGGAAGACGACCTACCGCGGCGCGCGCTATCTGGGGGGCCCGGTGCGCTTCGTGCTGGGCGGCTCCGGCCACATTGCCGGCATCGTCAATCCGCCGGCGGCGAAGAAATATCACTACTGGACGAACGATGCCCTGCCGGATACGCCGGAACGCTGGTTCGAAACCGCGACCCGGCGGCCAGGCTCCTGGTGGGAGGACTGGCAGGCCTGGATCGATGCGCGCAACGCAGGCGAGCCCAAGGTGCCGGCGCGCAAGCCGGGCGATCGCGCCCTCAAGGTGCTCGAAGACGCACCGGGCAGCTTCGCGATGCTGCGCCTCGGCTCGAAGGTCAAGAATCCGAAGGGGTCAGACCCCATCGAATGATCGAAGGTCGACTGCGAACCGAAGGGGTCTGACCCCGGTATCCACAGGGGTCAGACCCCTTTTTTACCCCGAAGTCGCGCCTTTCCTACTTTCCGCTTTCCACCCGCCCCACCAGGAAATCGACGACCTTCATCATCTCGAGGGTGCTGCCTGCCTGGCTTGCCGAGGTGACGTACTTTCCGCCGACGACGAAGGACGGCACGCGCTTGACCGCGTAGGTCTCGAGCATTTTCTTCGCCTCGCCCAGCTGCGCCGCCACCGCGGCGGATTCGCGGATTTCCCGGAAGCGCTGCGCATCGACGCCGTTCGACGCGAGCCACTGCAGCAGGTTGGCCTCCTCATCGAGGCGCCGTCCGTCGAAGTGATGATTGTCGTAGAGCGGCCAGTGCAAGCGCGCCAGCTCGCCGATCGCCTCGAGCGCGTAGAAGGTGCGCGCGAAACCTGCCCAGCTTTCGTTCGGCACTGCAGGGATGCGCACGAACTGGACGCCGCTACCTTTCTGCGACAGCCAGCGCACGATCTGCGGCTCGGCCTCGTAGCACACGACGCAGCCGTAGTAGAAGAACTCTATGACCTCGACTTTGGCTGCGCTCGAGACCGCACGCGGCGGCTCCAGCCGCTCGTAGTGTTCGCCCTCGTGGTACGTTTGCGCGCGGGCCGAGACGCTGAGCGCGAGCGAGACCGCGATGTACAGGAGCCGGATGGTCCGTCGACACGCGCCGATCACCGCTGCGTGCCTACTTCTGCGCCGCGCGCTTGCGCTCCAGCCCGATGAGGTAGCTCGCCGTCGCCAGCATGTCTTCCTGGCTGGCGGTCTGGCCGGCGCTGATGCGGTAGCGCCCGTTCACGGCGAGCGAGGGCGTGCCGTCGATGCGGTAGCCCATGGTGAGTTGCAGCGCGCGTTTCACCTTGCTCTGCACCCCGAACGAGGCGATCGCTTCGTCGAATTTCTGCGGGTCGATGCCCTGCTTCTGCAGCCATTGGTGCATCGCCGGCTTTTCATCGCTTTTCAGCCGGTCGCGGTGAATCGCGTCGAAGAACGGGCGATGGACCTTGTCGAGCACGCCGAGTGCCTCGAAGGCGTAGAAGGTGGCCGCATCGCGCGCCCAGCGCTGATTGAAGATCGCCGGCACTCGCAGGAATCTCACGTCGGCGGGCAGCGTCTTGATCCATGTCTCCATGTAGGGCTGCAGGTTGTAGCAATGAGGGCAGCCGTACCAGAAAAACTCGATGACTTCGATCTTGTCGGGCGACTCCACCGGCAGCGCCGGATCGAGCACCGAGTAGTTGCGTTCCGCCACGGGCTCGGCGCGCACGGCGCGGGGGAGGCCGCTGAGGACGGCCAGCCCTGCGCCGCCGAGCACGATGCGTCTGCGAAACGGGTCGATGGTCGAGCGCTCTGCCATGTCAGTTCACTTTCGATGCGGTTCCGGTCTTGGCTTTGACCAGGGTGGATTTGATTCCGTTCTGCGCCAGCGTCTGGCGCACGCGATTGATATCTTCAAGTTTTGTAAAAGGACCGATGCGCACGCGGTACCAGGTGCCCTTGTCGGGAAGCGTGGTCGGCTCGACGCTCGATTCCAGCCCGATGATGGCGAGCTGCGCCTTGTGGTTGTCGGCGTCGACCGGATTCTGGAACGACCCGACCTGGATGAAATACGGTTCGTTCGTCACACCGGGTCTGGGCACGGGAGCGGCGGAGGCCGTGCTCGGTGGTGCCGGTTTGCGCGGCGCGGCCGCCGGCCTGTCCGAGGCCGGCTCATCGCCGCCCGGCAGGATCTTGTAGAAGTCGTAGCGCGGCTTCTCCGCAGGGGCGGCCGCCGAGAAGCTGGGCAGCTGAGCCGCCCCCTGCGGCATGCCGGCGATGCTCGGCGCCTTCGATGCGGCGTCTTTGGCGTCGGTCTTGGCGCGCGGCAAGAACGGGATCGGCGTCTTGTTGAGGTAGAACGCGACGCCGAGCGCGATTCCGAGTCCGAGAATCAATCCGAGGAGCACGCCGAGCAGGAAGCCGCCTCGCACGCGTCTCAGGTTCGACTTCGGAATTCCTGCCCGCCGGGCCATTACATTTCCTCTGGTGCGTTGACGCCGAGCAACGACAGCGCGTTCGCGAGCACCTGTCGCACCGCCGCGCACAGTGCAAGGCGAGCCGCGCACAGTGCCTCGTCGTCGACGAGGATGCGCTCGGCATTATAGTAGCTGTGGAACTGCGCCGCGAGTTCGCGCGCATAGAAAGCGACGCTGTGCGGCGCAAGCTCGCGCGCGGCGCTCTGCACCAGGTCGGGAAACTCGGCGAGCGTGCGCATCAGCGTGGCTTCGCGCGCGCTGACGAGCGGCGCTAGCGCGATGTCGACCAGCCGCGCGGCGTCGCCGCCCCACTGCGCAAACACGCTGCACAGGCGCGCATGTGCGTACTGCACGTAGTAGACCGGGTTGTCCTGCGACTCGCTCTTCGCGAGGTCCAGATCGAAATCGAGATGCTGGTCTGAACGGCGCAGGATGTAGAAGAACCGCGCGGCATCGTTGCCGACTTCCTCACGCAGCTCGCGCAAGGTCACGAAGTCGCCCGAACGCTTGCCCATGGCGACCTTTTCGCCGCCGCGGTACAGCACTGCGAACTGCACCAGGGCGACGCTCAGTCGACCCGCGTCGAGTCCGAGCGCTTCCAGTGCGCCACGCACGCGGGGTATGTAGCCGTGGTGATCGGCGCCCCAGATGTCGATCAGGCGGTCGTAGCCGCGCGCGAACTTGTCGGCGTGGTAGGCGATATCGGAAGCGAAGTAGGTGTACTGGCCGTTCTCGCGGCGCACGACACGGTCCTTCTCGTCGCCGAACTGTGTGGAGCGGAACCACAACGCACCGTCCTTCTCGTAGAGGTGACCCCGAGCCAGGAGTCGCTGCACCGTCCGCTCGACGGCGCCGCGCTCGAAGAGCGAAGCCTCGGAATACCAGCTGTCGAAGCTCACCCGGAAATCCGCCAGGTCCTCGCGCTGATCCTCCAGCATCGCTTCGAGTGCAAAGTGGTGCAGTGCGTTCCAGTCGCCGCCCAGCAGGACTTTGGCCGCCGCGATCTGCGCGTCGAGTGCGGCGTCCGCATCGTCGCCCGGCTGCGCGACGGGAAACGCCTGCGTGTCCGCGACGTCGATGTCGCGCGCAAAGCGCGAAACGTGCGCGTCCGCGAGCCGCGCGGCGATGTCGCGCACGTAGTCACCGCGATAGCCGTCCTCCGGGAAGGGCACAACGGTGCCGCGCGCCTGCAGGTAACGCAGCCACACCGACAGGGCCAGGATGTCCATCTGGCGTCCGGCGTCGTTTACGTAGAATTCGCGCGAGACCTCGGCGCCCGCGAACTCGAGCAACGCGGCAAGGCTTGCGCCATACGCGGCACCGCGCCCGTGGCCGACGTGCAAGGGACCCGTCGGGTTCGCCGACACGAACTCGACCTGCACGCGCTCGCGGGCGGTCGCGCGCGAGCGGCCGAAATCCGCACCCTCGGCCAGCACTCGGTGCACCACCGCGGCACGCGCGAGCGGCGAAAGCCGCACGTTGATGAACCCCGTACCGGCGATCTCGAGCGGCGCGAATTGCCCGCTCGCCGCCAAGTCGCCCTGCACGGACTCCACAACCTGTTGGGCGACCTCGCGCGGCTTGCGCTTCAGCAGGCGCGCGAGCTGCATCGCAACGTTGCACGAAAAGTCGCCATGCTCCGGGTTGCGCGGCCGCTCGAGCTGGATCTCGACACCCGCAGCGTCCGGCGCGACCCGGGCAAGGCCTTCTCTCAGAACTCGCTCGAGCAGCGATTTTGGGTCGTCGGTGGTGGCCATCGCGAAAAGCCGCGAATTATAGAAGCTATTCCATTAACGGGCGGGCGTGCGTTTCGGGTTTGCGCGGACGGCGTCGACCCGCTCAGTCGAATTCGATCGGATCGACATCGAGGTGCCACCGCACCCGGCGCGCGAGCGACGCTGGCGCAGCCAGGAGGTGCGCACCCCAGGCGGCGAGGAAACTCTGCAGGCGCGTACGCGAATCCGATTGCACGAGCAGCTTGGCACGCTCGAGCCCGGCGCGGCGTGTGAGCAGCTGGGGGACCGGGTCGTAGACGCTGATCTCCGCGGGCGCACCCGCTTGCTCGAGTGCGTAGCGCAGAAAAGCCATGGCCGTCTCCAGTTGCGGCGCCTCCGCTCGCAAGACGGCCTCGGACACGTAGGGCGGAAATCCTGCCCGTCGCCGCTCGTCGAGCTGCGCGGCGGCGAATCCGGCGTAGTCGTGGCGCGCGAGCGCATCGAAAAGCGCATGCCGCGGGTAGCGCGTCTGCACCAGGACTTCGCCCGGCCGCTCGCGCCGCCCGGCACGCCCGGCGACCTGCGCCAGCGTGGCGAACAGCCTCTCGGCCGCGCGATAGTCGGTCGACAGCAGCGCGGTGTCGGCGTTCAGCACACCGACCAGCGTGAGGCCCGGGAAGTCGTGTCCCTTGGCGAGCAGCTGCGTGCCGACGAGGATGTCGGCCGCGCCGCGCGCGACGCCCTCCAAGGTACGCACCAGCGCCTCGCGGCGGCGCGCCGTATCGCGGTCAATGCGCGTGATGCGCGCCTCCGGGAAACGCGCAGCGAGTGTTTCCTCGACACGTTGGGTGCCTCGACCGAGCGGGCGCAGGTCGACGTTTCCGCAGACGACGCAGGCGCGCGGCACCGGTTCCTCGGCGCCGCAATGATGGCAGTGCAGCCGCCGGTCGGTGGCGTGGAGCACGAGGTGTGCCGTGCAACGCGTGCATCCCGCCGCCCAGCCGCAGGCCGGGCAGGCGAGCACGGGCGCATAGCCGCGACGGTTGATGAACACGAGACTCTGCTCGCCGCGCGCGAGGCGCGCGGCGATCGCCGCGAGCAACCGCTGCGCGATGCCGTGCTCGAGCGGCTCTGCCGCGATATCGAGCGTATGCACACGGGGCAGCACAGCACCGGGCGCCGCGCGAACCGGCAGGCTGATGCGGCGGTAGCGGCCGGCCTCGGCGTTGAACCAAGTCTCCAGCGCGGGCGTCGCGGTGCCGAGAATTACGGGGCATTCGGCGAGGCGCGCACGGTACACCGCCGCGTCGCGGCCCGAATAGCGCAGCCCTTCCTGCTGCTTGAAAGACGTGTCGTGCTCCTCGTCGATCACGACCAGGCCGAGGCGGGGGATGGGGGCGAGCGCGGCCAGCCGGGTGCCGAGCACGATCGCCGCATCGCTGCGCGCCGCGGCCAGCCAGGCCGCAGTGCGTACGCGGTCCTCGAGTCCGCTGTGCATCACCACGAGCGAGGTCTCCGGAAAGGCGCGGCGAAAGCGCGCCTCGAGTTGCGGCGTGAGGCTGATCTCGGGCACCAGCACCAGCGCCTGCGCGCCGCGCGCCAGTACCTCGGCGATGAGATGCAGGTAGATCTCCGTCTTGCCGCTGCCCGTGATGCCGTGAAGCAGGAACGCATCGTAGCGGCCGAGCGCGGCCCGCGTTTGCGCGAGCGCCGCGGCCTGGTCCGCGTTCAGGCTGTGCTGCGTGACCAGGCGCGCACGCATCGAAGCTTTGCAGCGCTCGGGAGCGGGCGCCGATTCGACCCAGCCCGCGCTGATCAGCTTGCGCAGTGCGTCGCGTTTCAGCGCGCGCTCGCGCGGTTCGGCACCGAGCAGTGCCACCTCGGCGAGCGGCCCTGCGCGCAGCGCGTCGAGGAGCGCCTGCTGGCGCGGCGCGCGCGGGTACTTTACGGGTGCCTCGGCCGTCAGCCGGAACACGGGGATGGACAACTGGGGCAGCGGGAGCAGCGAGCGCAGCCGCGGCGGGAGCGAAGAGACCACCGTCTCGCCGAGCGGGCGCTGGTAGTAGCTCGCGAGAAACCGCATCAGGGCAAGCCACTGGGCGTCCAGGCGGGGCGCATCGTCGCGCAGCGCCTCAATGGGCCTGAGCTTTTCCGGCGGCAACGCGCTTTCCGCCGCCTGCTCGACGACGACCCCGATTCGGCGGCGCGTTCCGAAGGGTACGACCACGCGGTCTCCGGCTGCCGCGTCGACGCCGGAGCGGGGCAGGTAGTCGAACAGCGTCGGCAGCGGGACATCGAGCGCAACGCGCAGCACGCCCATTTCAGGCCGCCTGCCTGGAGTGTTCCCGGCCCAGAGAGGGGTCGACCTGCAGGCCGCTGGCGCCTGTGGATAAACATGTGAGTAAAGAGTTCATGTCCCCGTCACAGAGCGTCGAAAAATTGCTTTTCCGTCCAGAGGTTAGAGTCGCGACCCCAAATTTCATAATTACTTCAGTAAGTTGCGGAGCGTCCGCGAGTGGAGAATGGAATTTACCCTCGAAATGGCGCTGGACCACGCCTTTGTGCATAAGTCAAGACTGAAGTTGGTCGAGCGGGCTCGGTAGAAGGAGCCGCGCCGGCGCCTCAGCCGGCCAGCCTGGCCCGCAATTTCCTGCTGTAAGTACGCACTTCGTCCACCAGTTCAGCCACTGCGTCGGGCGCGGTGAACTGCGAGATGCCGTGACCGAGGTTGAACACATGCCCGGGGGCCGGTCCGAACGCATCTAGGACCTGGCGTACCTGTCCGCGTATCACCGCATGAGGCGCGAGCAGAGCCATGGGGTCAAGGTTCCCCTGCAACGCAACGCGGGAGCCTACCCGCCGCCGCGCCGCGTGCGGGTCCGTCGTCCAGTCGAGGCCGAGCGCGTCCGCACCGCTCGCCGCCATGGCTTCGAGCCACTGGCCGCCGCCTTTCGTGAACAGGATGCACGGCACACGACGGCCTTCGGCTTCGCTGCGAAGCGCGGCGATGACTCTGCGCGTATAGCCAAGCGAAAAGGTTTCGTAACCCGCATTGCTGAGCGTGCCGCCCCAGGTGTCGAAGATCATGACCGCTTGCGCACCCGCCTCGATCTGCGCGTTCAGGTAGTCGGTGACTGCTTGCGCGTTCACCGCGAGAACCCGATGCAGAAGGTCCGGGCGCGCGTAGAGCATCGTCTTGAGCCTGCGCCAATCGCTGCTTCCAGCGCCCTCGACCATGTAGCAGGCGAGCGTGTACGGACTGCCTGAGAAGCCGATCAGCGGCACCCGCCCGCCGAGCGCGCGACGGATTTCCCGCACCGCGTCGAGCACATAGCGCAGCTCCCGGGAAGGGTCGGGAGCGGAAAGATTCGCAATAGCCGCCTCGTCCTGCAGCGGCCGCGCGAAGCGGGGTCCCTCACCGGAAGAGAATTCGAGGCCGAGGCCCATCGCATCCGGCACCGTGAGGATGTCGGAAAACAGGATCGCGGCATCGAGCGGATATCGCTCGAGCGGCTGAAGCGTGACTTCGGTCGCGAGCGCGGGGGTCTTGGCGAGGGACAAAAAGTCTCCCGCGCGCGCGCGCGTTGCGTTGTACTCGGGCAGATAGCGACCGGCCTGGCGCATGAGCCAGACGGGTGTGTAGGGCGTTGCTTCGCGCGCGAGCGCGCGCAACAGCGTGTCGTTCTCAATCCTTGCGGGCATGCCCGACCCGGTTCTTCCGGAGCAGAGTCTGCGTGATCGCGCGCCACTCCGCGGCGCTCACGGGCGTGATCGACAGGCGGCTGCCGGGCCGCAGCAGCCACATCTTGGCGAGCGCGCGCTGCCTGCGCAGCTCGTCGAGCGGCGCCAGGCGCGTCTTTCTCATGCCGCGCACGTCGACATTGAACCAGCGCGGCGCGGCGCGCGTGGCCTTCGGGTCGTAGTACGGGCTCTTGGGGTCGAACTGTGTTTCGTCCGGATACGCGGCCGAAGCGATTTTCGCCAGACCTGCGATCCCCGGTTCGGCGCAGCTCGAGTGATAGAACAGCACGCCGTCGCCCTCGCGCATTTCGTCGCGCATGAAGTTGCGCGCCTGGTAGTTGCGCACGCCGCTCCATGCGGTGCGCCGTGCCGGTGCCGCGAGCAGATCGTCAATCGAGAACGTGTCGGGCTCCGATTTCATCAACCAGTACCGCATCGCTCCCGGATTGTAGAGAGTGTGGTGATGCGGCGCGCGGCGAAGGCGCGCCGCGAGGGAGGCGCGATTCCCTCGCGGCTGATGGGGTGTCCCCCGCACATGCCGGCGGGCTCGGATCCCGAACCCTGCTGATCAGGGTGGTCGCTTACCGGTCACCTCAGGTTCGTCCGGCACGCGTGGCGTGGGACGATCACAACGGCAACACTTGGAGCCGCAACCAAGGGACGCTATCGGTTCGAGAAAATATGAGCCCTATCGAACACTGCAGGGGACATTGAGCGGTCACGACGCCGCAGCGCTGAATTCCCGCCGCGCGGCCGCGTCGTCGCCGGTCGAGCCGGCCAGCCGTTCCTTAAAAGAGCTTTTCCTGCTGGGCGAGCGCTGCGTCGAGCTTCGCCTCGATGGCTGAAATTCTACGCTTCACCTGCCCAAGGTCCAATCCGCCACCTACCTTCACGCTGAGCAGCTCATGCGCGATGTTGAGCGCCGCCATCACTGCAACCCGCTCTGTGCCGGCGACCTTGCCGTTTCTCTTGATCTCGTTCATCTTGCCGTCGAGGTAGGCTACAGCCTGCAGGAGCGCCTCGCGTTCGCCGTCGCCGCAGGTCACCCGGTAGTTGCGCCCGAGCAGCGTGACCTCGATGCTATTCTCGTCGGCGTCTGTCATCGGCTGCGGCACCTGCTTTAACCCGGGAGGCGAGAAAGCAGTCGCTCAAGCTTCGCCTTGGCGGTGTCGATCTTCTCGTTTAGCCGCTTGCTGTCGTTTTCGGCGCTGGCCAACTGTTGCCGCAGGACGACGTTTTCCTCGCGCAGGCGTTCACATAGGGAAACGAACTGCGCGACCTTGGCTTCGAGCGTGTTGAACTCCGAATCCACCGGCGGACTATGTTTCAATTTTTCCTTTGCGTCAAGAAATAAGGCGATGTTCTGCATGTGTTTCCTGACTTTTGTCCGGTCCGGCAGCAGTCGCTCGCGGCGGCCCGGATGAGCGTGAAAAAGTACCGGTGAACGGCCTCGGAAGACGGTCAAATCGAGTGCTTTAGGGTCGGACGGCGGTCGGAACCGCGCCCTCGTCGGCCGCACCGGCGATGCGATCGGCCGTGCGCTTCCAGTAAACGCGGATCGAAGCTAAGCAATGATCGCGCTTGCCTGGCGCCTCAGGAACCGCGCGCGGCGCGTTGCGCGCGGACCGTTTCCAGGATGGCGCACAGACGCTCGGCGCCGTCGAGGATGCGCGGCGTGTGCCGCTGCAGAAGGTCGGCGGGCATGGCATAGAGCTGCCCGCTCTTCACGGCGCGCAGCTGCGGAAAGTCCTTCCACTCATCCAGCCAGGCCGGACGCAGGTTGCCCGTGCCGCCCGCGATAATGACCTCCGGATCGGCGGCGACGACTGCCTCCCTGTCAATCTCCGGTGCGATCAACGGAAGCTTCGCGAAGACGTTGCTGCCGCCGCACAGGCTGATCACGCGGCTGATCAGGTGTTCGCCATTCACTGTGACGATCGGCCGGTTCCACACCTGGTAGAAGACTTGCACCGCTCCGCGTGCGGCGTAGCGCTGCGCGAGCTCCGCCGCGTGGCGGCGGAAAGCCTGCGCCGCTTGCTGCGCTGTGGCGTTCCGCCCGGCGAGAGCGCCCAAGCGCTCGATCGTGCCGGGAACCTCCTCGAGCGTGCGGGGCTCGGAGCGATACGTCGGCAGGCCGAGCGTTTCGAGGCGGTCGATGGCACGACGCGTGGCGGCCTGCGGCCAGGCCACGACCAGATCCGGTTCGAGCGCGAGCACCGCCTCGAGATCGACCCGCGTGGCGCTCGCGATGCGCGGCAAGCTCTTCGCCGCGGGAGGGTAGTCGCTATGCTCGCTCACGCCCACGACCTGCGATCCTGCGCCGGCCGCGAACAGCAGCTCGGTCAGGTGAGGCGCCAGGCTGACGATGCGCTGCGCGGGTTTCGCGAGGCGCAGCGTCTGGCCGTAATCGTCGCGCACCGTCACCTCGGCAACGGCGATCGCGGACGCCCAGAGCATGAGGAAAATCAACCAGCGCAAACGCATACGAGAGCATAATTCGACCGTGTCGCTGGCGCATGCCGGCGAACCACAGGCTGCATGGTGTCCGCGGCGCTCGGCTTGCGCCGCGGGTGAAACGGGAAACGGGTGCGCGCGCGCCGACGAGGCGCGCGCAAGGCCCGTACTGCCCCCGCAACGGTAGGCGAGCGGGGCGTCCCTACACGCCACTGCGCGGCACCGCAACGGTGCGCGCGGGAAGGCGGGGCGTCCCAGGGGATTCGACCCTCTCGCAAGTCCGGAGACCGGCCATGCAGCGCCATCGTCACTCTTGATCGGCGTCGGGTGGACGCCTGGAAGGACGGCATGGATCGAGCAAAATTTGTCCGCGCTGCGTGCTCCACGGCCTGCGTTCTGACGTTCCTGTTTGCGGCGCAAGCGCGTGCCCAGGACGAGGCAGTCCTCATCACCGCGCCGCGCTTCGAGGACGACGCGCGCAAGCTGCCCGCGAGCGTGACGGTTCTGCACGCCGAGGACATCGCGCAGAGCGCCGCGCGCACCCTGCCGGAGCTGCTCTCCGATCAGGTCGGCGTTTACTCGCGCGACCTGTTCGGCAACAACGCCGCCGCGGCGTCGGTCGACATGCGCGGCTACGGAGTGAGCGCGCCGCAAAACACGCTGATCCTCCTGGACGGCAAGCGCCTGAACGACTTCGACCTGTCTAACGTGCAATGGTCGGCGATCCCCCTGTCGAACGTCGAGCGCATCGAGATCCTGCGCGGCTCGGGCGCGGTGCTGTACGGCGACGGCGCCTCCGCAGGGGTGATCAACATCGTGACGCGATCGCCGCTCAAGCGCGGGACGCGCTTCGAAGGATACGGCCGCGCGGCGAGCTTCGATACCTTCGAGGGGCAGCTCTATGGAAGTTTCGCAAACGATGTGCTGGGCATCAACGGCACGCTTTACGGGTACACCTCGAATGGCTACCGCGACAACAACCAGAACACGCAGCGCAACGCGACCGCGAATCTGCGCTGGGCGCTGGGGGAGGGCGCCCTGGACCTGCAGCTCGGAACCGATCACCAGGACCTGCGGCTGCCGGGTGGGCGCCTGGTGCGTCCATCGACCGGACTGAACGAGTACCGCGACGACCGGCGCGGCACGAACACGCCGGACGACTACACGGATCGCGACGGCAACCGGGCCTCCGCGACGCTTAGCCAGCGCATTGGCGAGGCCGAGCTGTCGATCGGTCTCGAGTACCGCGACAAGGACTTGACCAGCTTCGCGCTGCTCGGCGGATTCTCGCAGTACCGCTCGGATGATCTCGAGCTGACCGCGCTCACGCCCCGGGTGCGCTTGCCGTTCGCCACCGGTGCTCTGCGCCACCGCGTGACCGCGGGTATCGATCTGCACCGCTGGCGCTATGACTCGCGTCGCACCGACCGTCCCGAGACCATTGCGCAGCCCACCAACCGGGTCGACGTCACGCAGAAGATAGAGGCGGTCTACATACAGGACGTGATCGAGATCGGGAAAGCAACGATCGTCAGCCTGGGCTATCGCGGCGCGCGCGCGAGATACGATGCCAAGGACACGGTCGATACCGGCGCACCTGCCTGCTTTTTCTGCGCCGGCGCGCCCCCGGTGCATGAAACCCAGCACCAGCACGCCTGGGAAGCCGGCGTGCGGCATGCGCTCGATGGCGCCTGGACGCTCATTGCACGCGGCGAGCGCAGCTATCGCTTCGTCAATGCGGAGGAAGTGTACGAGTTCGATGCGTTCTTCCTGCCCGAATTCCAGATCCTGCGGCCGCAGCATGCGACGACTTATGAGGGGGGAGTGGAGTGGCAAGGCCGCTCGCTGTGGAGCCGCGCGACGCTGTTCCGCTCGGACGTATACGACGAGATCCATCTCGACCCCTACTCGACCGGGATCGGCAATCGCAACCTGCCGAAGTCGCGCCGCAGCGGGCTCGAGTTCGAACTGCGCTGGCGCCCTGCGCCGGCCTGGCAGCTCGGCGCCGCCTACGCCTATACCGATGCGCGCTTTCTCGAAGGCGTGCTGCCGGGGAGTCCGTTTGCGATCGGCACCAACCTGAGCATCGCCGGAAAGCGCGTTCCGCTCGTGCCCGAGAACAAGCTGAACCTGTCCGCCGTCTGGGACTGGGACGCGCGCACGCGCCTATCGGGCGCATTGACGGCGGTCAGCAGCCAGTACATGGACAACGACGAGCCGAACACTCTGGGAAAGGAGATTCCGGCTTACACGGTCGTGGACCTGAAGCTCTCTCGCCGCTACGACTGGGGCCGGGTTGCGCTCGCAGTGAACAATCTATTCGACGAGGACTACTACAGCTATGCCGTGCGTAGCGCGTTCACGACGGACCTGTACTCGGTGTATCCCCTGCCTGGACGCACCATCAGCCTGACGGTCGCGCTCCGCGTCGACTGAGTCTCGGACCGGAGCTAACCTCCGCTGCGCGGCCGGTCTGCATGCTAGTCTTGCTCGCATGCTCAAGGCTGCGTTTCCGCTGGCGCGTTTTCGGCGCGCGCTCGTCATCGGTCTGCGCCGTCACGACGACGGGCTGCTCGCGACTCCGGAGCTCGCGGCGCCCAGGGGGAGGGTATGAGCGCGAAGCTGCGGCTCGCGGTCGTGCGTCAGCGCTACTCGCCCTTCGGCGGCGCCGAGCGCTTCATTTCCCGCGCGCTGCCCGCGCTCGAGGCCGCGGGCACCGACGTGACGCTGATCGCACGCGAATGGGTGGGCTGGGACACGCGGCGCGTGATCCGGGTCGACCCATTCCATATCGGGCGACGCTGGCGCGAGCGCTCCTTCGCGCGTGCGGCGCGCGCCGCATGGCGGCGCCGCGGCTTCGACCTCGTGCAGTCGCACGAGCGCATCCCGGGCTGCGACATCTACCGTGCCGGGGATGGGGTGCATCGCCGCTGGCTCGACATTCGCGGCGCGGGTGCATCCGCCGCAACGCGTCTCGCGCTTGCGCTCAGCGCCTATCATCGCTCTGTCTGCGCCGCGGAACGGGCACTGTTCGAGCATCCGCGCCTGCGCGCGGTGATCTGCAACTCGCGCATGGTGCGCGAGGAGATTCTGCGCGGATTCCGCATCGAGCCGGACAAGCTGCATGTGATCTACAACGGCGTCGACCTCGACCAGTTTAATCCGGGAACGGCGCCGGCCTGGCGCGGCAGCACGCGTGGAGAGATCGGCTGCGGGCCGCGCGACACCGTGTTCCTGTTCGTCGGCTCCGAATTCGAACGCAAGGGACTGGACACCGCGATCGAGGCGCTCGCGCATGCCAATTCTCAGGCGTTCTGGCTGGTTGTCGTAGGGCAGGACCACGCCGCGGCGCGCTACGAAGCGCGGGCGCGAGGCGCCGGCGTCGCTGCGCGCGTGCGGTTCGTAGGCATGCGCGAAGACGTACGACCGTACTACGCCGCGGCCGATTGCTTCGTGCTGCCGAGCCGCTACGATCCGTTCCCGAACACCGCGCTGGAGGCGCTCGCGATGGGGCTGCCGGCGATCGTGAGCGAGCGCAGCGGCGCTGCCGAGGTGCTGCGCGAGCACGGTGGCGGCTTCGTCACGCCGCCGGACGATACGATGGACCTCGCCCGATCGATGCATCGGGCCGACCGCGCGTTGCGCGATGGCGCCCTGCAGCGCGCAGCGCGCGCGACGGCCGAGCGATTCGGTATCGACGCGATGGCGCGCGCGCTGCTCGGTCTGCATGCGCAGCTCGCGCATGCGGCGCGAGCCCCCGGGCAGGAGAGAATCTGAGGTGATTCGCGCTGCGCTGAGCGTACTGCTGCTGCTGATTTCGCTCGCGACACTGGCGGCGACCAATGCCGAGCTCGTCGAGTGGATGCGCAATGCGATGCGCGGCGACGCGGGTGCGCGTGCTTCGCTCGAGGAGTCGGCGCGCGCGGGCGATGCGAACGCGGCCCACCTGCTTGGACACCTGTATCTGCGCGGCCAGGGCGTGAAGCGCGACGACGCGACTGCGATCGAGTGGTTCGGTCGTGCCGCAGAGCAGGGCAACGTGGAATCGATGCACAACCTGGGCGTGCTCTACGAGCGCGCGCCCAAGGCCAGACGCGATCCCGTGGCCGCGCGACGCTGGTATCTCGCCGCGGCCGAGTCGGGGTTCGCGCGCGCGCAGGCCAATCTCGGGCAGATGCTGCTCGACGGCGACGGTGGACCGGCCGATCCGGCCGCAGCGCGCCTGTGGATCGAGCGCTCGGCGATGCAGCGCGAGCCGCGCGGACAGTATCTGCTCGGCATGCTGTTTCTCGAAGGGCGTGGCGCGCCCAAGGATGCCGAACAGGCGGTGCGCTGGCTGCAGCTCGCGGCCGAAAACGGCGATCGCGATGCGCAGTACGAGCTTGCGCTTCTGTACGGCAGCGGCACGGGAATCGTGAAGGACGTCGCGCGTGCGGTCGAATGGCTGCGCAAGGCCGCGCAGAAAGACCAGGCGAAGGCGCAGTACACGCTCGCCGCGCTGTACGCCGGCGGCCTGTACGGCTTGCCGCGCGACGACAAAGCGGCGATCGCCTGGCTGCGCAAGAGCGCGCGCCTGGGCTACGCCGAGGCGGAGTATGCGCTCGGCCTCGCCTACGCCGAGGGTCGCGGAGTGGAAAAGGACGCGAGCGAGGCCTACGGCTGGCTGCTCAGCGCTTCGAAGAAGGGTCATGCGGCCGCTGGCGCCTACGTCAAGCACATCCAGGAGCAGGTGCACGGCGCGGGGGCCAAGCCCGAGGGCTCCGCGCCAGCGGCGGGCACAGACCCGGGCGCGGCGAACAAGGAACCCGCCCAGGTCGCGCCCAAGGACCCGAAGTGAGCATGCCCGTCTTGCGCGGTGCCCGGGTTATCCGCATCCGCTACGCCATGCAGCGCGCTGCGGCCTGGGAGGCACCGGTGCTCGAGATCGCCGCCTCTCGCCTCGATCGCGAACAGACGACGCAGCGACTGCGCAAGCTGCTGCGTAAGCCGAGGCGGCGCAAATGACGCGGCTGCGCATCGTTCACACCGAGTCCTCGCTCGGCTGGGGCGGGCAGGAGATCCGCATCCTGTCCGAGTCCCGCGGCATGATCGAGCGCGGACACGCAGTGAAGCTGCTCTGTCCCGCGGAGGCGTGCATTCACGCCGAGGCGCCGGGCTGGGGCGTGCCGGCTGTCGCGCTGCCGGTCGCGCGCAAGGGCGTCCGCGGCCTGCGCGCGCTCGTCGACTGGCTGCGAGAGAATCCCTGCGACATCGTCAACACGCACAGCTCGACCGACGCCTGGCTGGCTGCGCTTGCCATGTTCACGCTCGGCAGGCCTGCACCGATCGTGCGCACGCGCCACACCTCCGCACCGGTGCCGAAGAATCCCGCCACGCGCTGGCTCTACGAGAAGGGCACGCAGCGCATCGTCACCACCGGCGAGGCGCTCAAGCGTCATCTGGTGCAGGTCAACGGCTTTGATCCTGAGCGCATCGAAGCGATCCCTACGGGGATCGATGCCGCGCGCTTCGTGCCGGGCGACCGGCGCGCGGCGCGTGAAATGCTGGGTCTGCCGCGGGACAGCAAGCTCGTAGGCGTCGTCGCGACGCTGCGCAGCTGGAAGGGACATCGCACCTTGATCGACGCAATGGGGCAGCTGCCCGCCGAGGTGAAGCTCGTTGTCGTGGGCGAAGGACCGATGCGCGAGACGCTCGAGGCGCGCATCGCCGCGCTTAGCCTCGGCGAGCGCGTGCACTTCGCGGGCGACCAGGCCGAGGTGCTGCTCTGGCTGCAGGCGCTCGATGTTTTCACGCTGCCCTCGTACGCGAAAGAGGGTGTGCCGCAGGCGCTGGTACAGGCGATGCTGGTGGGCCTGCCGTGCATCGCGACGACTGCGGGCAGCATCGCCGAGCTCGCGACGCACGAGGCGACGGCGCTCGTCGTTCCGGCGCAGGACGCGCACGCGCTGGCATGCGCGATCGAGCGCCTGCTGGGCGATCCTGTGCTTGCCTCCCGACTTGGCGCGGCGGCGCGCGCGCACTGCACCGCGCGCTTTTCCTACGCCGGCATGCTCGATCGGATGGAAGCGGTGTACCAGGAGCTCGTGGAGGCCAAGGCGCAAGCCGCGGGCTAGGCGCTAGAATCGCCGGGCATGATCGTGGTTACCGGCGGCGCCGGCTTTATCGGCTCGAATTTCGTCCTCGACTGGCTCGCGCGGTCGGATGAGGGCGTCGTCACCCTCGACAAGCTGACCTATGCCGGCAACCGCGCGAACCTCGCCGCGCTCGAGGGTGATGCGCGCCACGTGTTCGTGCAAGGCGACATCGGCGACCGCGCGCTGGTGCGCGAACTGCTTGCTCGGCACCGGCCGCGCGCGATCCTGCACTTTGCCGCCGAAAGCCATGTCGATCGATCGATCCATGGGCCGGGCGAGTTTGTGCAGACCAACGTCGTCGGCAGCTTCGCGCTGCTCGAGGAAGCCCTCGGGTACTGGGGCGGGCTGAAGGGTGCTGCGCGCGACGCCTTCCGATTTCTGCACGTCTCCACCGACGAGGTCTACGGCTCGCTCGGCCCCGCTGAGCCCGCGTTCAGCGAAACCACCCCGTATGCGCCGAACAGCCCTTACGCCGCGTCGAAGGCAGGCGCCGATCACCTCGTGCGCGCCTACCGACACACCTACGGCCTGCCGACGCTGACCACCAACTGCTCGAACAACTACGGGCCGTACCAGTTCCCCGAGAAGCTGATTCCGCTCATGATCGCCAACGCGCTTGCCGGCAAACCGCTGCCGGTCTACGGCGACGGACTGAACGTGCGCGATTGGCTTTATGTAGGCGACCATTGCGCGGCGGTGCGCAGCGTGCTCGAACGCGGACGCGTCGGCGAGTGCTACAACATCGGCGGCGAGGCCGAGATGAAGAACATCGATGTGGTGAAGATGCTGTGCGCGCTGCTCGATCAGCTGCGCCCGCGAAGCTCAGGGAGCCATGCCGGGCTGATCAGCTTCGTGCCCGACCGCCCGGGCCACGACCGCCGCTACGCGATGAACACGACCAAATTGCGCGACGAACTCGGCTGGCGCCCTGCGGAGACGTTCGAGTCGGGCTTGCGCAAGACGGTAGGCTGGTATCTGGACAACGCGACCTGGGTGGCCAACGTGACGAGCGGGGCGTATCGCGAATGGGTCGAGAAGAACTATGCGGCGCGCTAGCTTTCGGGGTCTGACCCCGTGCGGGGTCAGACCCCATTCGGATCGTGAAGGGGAGTTGGCCTAGATGAAAGGCATCATCCTCGCCGGCGGCTCGGGCACGCGCCTGTACCCGGTGACGCAGGTCGTCTCGAAGCAGCTGCTTCCGGTGTACGACAAGCCGATGGTGTACTACCCGCTGTCGACCCTGATGCTTGCCGGCATCCGCGACATCCTGGTGATCTCTACACCGGCTGACACGCCGCGCTTCGAGGCGCTGCTCGGCGACGGCAGGCAATGGGGCATTCGCCTTGCGTACGCTGTGCAGCCGAAGCCGGAAGGCATTGCACAGGCCTTTCTCGTAGGGCGCGAGTTCATCGGCCGGGACCCGGTCGCGCTGGTGCTCGGCGACAACATCTTCCACGGCCACGAGCTCGCGCAGCTGCTCTCGCGCGCGGCAGAGCGCGAGCGTGGCGCGACCGTGTTTGCCTACCCGGTCAAGGATCCCGAGCGCTACGGCGTGATCGAGTTCGACGCCTCGGGCAAGGCGGTCAGCATCGAGGAGAAGCCGAAAAGACCGAAGTCGCGCTACGCCGTGGTGGGGCTGTACTTCTACGACAGCAGCGTGGTCGAGATTGCGTCGCAGCTCAAGCCCTCGGCGCGCGGCGAGCTCGAGATCAGCGACGTCAACCGCGCCTACCTCGCGCGCGGCCAGCTCGAGGTCGTGCCGATGGGACGCGGCTACGCCTGGCTCGACACCGGCACGCACGAGTCGCTGCTCGAGGCCTCGCAATTCATCGAGACCATCGAGCGCCGCCAGGGCCTCAAGATCGCCTGCCCCGAAGAGGCGGCCTATCGCATGGGCTTCATTGACGCCGCGCAGCTCAAGGCGCTCGCCGAGCCGCTGGCGAAGAGCGGCTACGGGGAGTATCTGCTGCGCGTCGTATCCGAGAGGATCTTCGGTTGAGGGTCACCCCGACCGAACTGCCGGAGGTGCTGCTGCTCGAGCCGACGGTGCATGCCGACGAACGCGGCTACCTGTACGAGGCCTGGAATCGTGCGGCGCTCGACGCGGCCGGAATTCGCGCCGAGTTCCTGCAGGACAACCAGTCCCGATCGCGCAAGAACGTCATTCGCGGCCTGCACTACCAGGTGCCGCCACACCCGCAGGCGAAGCTGCTGCGCGCCGTGTCCGGCGAAATCTTCGACGTCGCGGTCGACATCCGCAGGAGCTCGCCGAACTTCGGCAAGTGGACCGGCGCGGTGCTCTCGGCCGGGAACAAGCGCATGCTGTGGATTCCCGAAGGCTTTGCACATGGATTCCTCGCACTGACCGATGACAGCGAGGTGATATACAAGATCGCGGGCCGCTGGTCGCGCGAGTGCGAGCGCGCGATCCGCTGGGACGATCCGACGCTCGGCATCGTCTGGCCGCTCGCCGGCGAAGCGATCGTGTCGGAGCGCGACCGCAGTGCGCTGCCGTTCTCGAAGGCCGAGGTATTCGCCTGAGGATCCTGCTGACCGGACGCAATGGCCAGGTCGGCTGGGAGCTCGAGCGCGCGCTCGCGCCGCTCGGCGAGGTGATCGCGACCGACCGGTCGGCGCTTGATCTTTCTGACGTCGACGCAGTTCGTCGCGTCGTGCGTGAGACGAAGCCCGAGATCATCCTGAACGCTGCCGCCTACACCGCGGTCGACCGCGCAGAGTCCGAGCCCGAAGTCGCGATGCAGGTCAACGGCATCGCGCCCGGGGTCCTCGCCGAGGAGGCGAAGCGCCTCGGCGCGATGCTGGTGCATTTTTCCACCGACTACGTGTTCGACGGGACGCAAGCCACGCCTTACGCCGAGAGCGACACTCCGAACCCGATCAACGCCTACGGTCGCAGCAAGCTCGCGGGCGAGCGGGCGATCGAGGCGGTCGGCGCAGCCCATCTCATCCTGCGTACGAGCTGGGTGTACTCGCACCGCGGGAAGAATTTCCTCCTCACCATGCTGCGGCTTGCGCACGAGCGCGAGGAGCTCCGGGTGGTGGCCGACCAGCGCGGTGCGCCCACCTCCGCACGCGCGCTTGCGGAAGCGACCGCGCGGGCTCTGCAGCGGCCAGGTGCTGCAGCGCGCGGCCTCTACCACCTCACGGCCGGGGGCGAGACCAGCTGGTTCGGCTTCGCCGAGGCAATCGTGGAGCTTGCGCGGGATCGTCTGCCTCGCAGGCCTCGCCTTGTGCCGATTGCATCAAGCGACTACCCCACGCCAGCGAGGCGGCCGGCCAACTGCATGCTCGATTGCGCCCGGGCCCGCGAAGCGCTTGGCGCGCAATTGAGCGATTGGCGGACGGGCCTCGAGGCGGTGTGGCGGCGAATGCCGGACGCCTGATCGCTGGTTTGTCGACTCGCCCGCAGGACGGCGCCGGGAGGGCGGTCGGGGGCTTGGTCTCGTGTCCTCGTGCGCACCCACCCCTTGCGTGGCCGGCCTGATGCGTGTCTAATCACGGTCTGTTCAATCGTTGAACGGATGCTTCTGGTGCCGGTCGCTCATCGGCTGGCAACACTAAAGCGGCACTCGGTTGCCTCATGCTCACCGACGAGACGCGCTACAAGCTGCTTCGCTTGCTCGAGGCGAACCCCCAGGCCAGTCAGCGCGATCTCGCGCGCTCGCTTGGAATCAGCGTTGGCAAGGTGAACTACTGCCTCAATGCCTTGATCGAAAGGGGCCTGCTCAAGGCACGCAACTTCAAGAACAACAAGAACAAGCGCGCGTACATGTACTACCTCACGCCGCGCGGGTTCGAGGACAAAGCGCGGGTGACCGTGCGTTTCTTCCGCCAGCGGCTC
>Ga0210138_1000022_pt1 | contig 35514 bp, 32 predicted proteins | sample Browns_ThreeSqC__FD_184850 | JGI IMG/M metagenome (GOLD analysis project Ga0210138, IMG submission 184850) | Wetland microbial communities from the San Francisco Bay, California, USA, that impact long-term carbon sequestration -... | ecosystem: Environmental > Aquatic > Marine > Wetlands ... | reverse complement strand
CCCCGCTATTGCGGGGCTTCTGACTTTGGGCGCGCGACTTCGGACGTTCCCTAGTGTGCTGCGTTGGCGCGCTTCCCGAGCGCGCGGGAGACCAGCTCCTCCCACAGCCCCCGCGTGTCGCTGCGGAAAAGAACCTGCGGATCGGCCGCAACGACGTACCAGCCCTCGCGATCGAGCTCGGACTCGAGCTGGCCTGGCCCCCAGCCCGCAAATCCGACGTAGAGGCGGTAGCGCGCAGCGCCCGATTCCAGCAGGCGGACGATGTTCGCCTCATCCATGCTCAGGTAGGTTTCGCGCAGCACGTGGAACGCGCTCGACTCGGGCGGGCGGGCCGACTCGAACAGCGCCACCACGCTGCGGCGCAAGACCGGCCCGCCGAAATAGAGCGCGTCCTTGTAGTTCGCAGACGGCAGTCCCGGCACCAGCGCTGCGAGCTCGAGCTCGGTAGGCCGGTTCAGGATCACGCCCACAGTGCTGCCGTCCGGCCGCTGGGTTACCAGCACCACGGTCTGGCGGAAATTCGGATCGACCATGCCGGGTCGGGCGACCAGCAACGCGCCGTTCGGCTCTTCGCGCTGCGGCGCCGCTTCGTCCGCGCCCAGCGCGGTGCCGACGATCGCCCACCACAGCAGCAAGCACAGTCGCACCCGCATGAGGGCGCCATTATGATGGCTGCGATCGCACCGTCGCAAACGTATACTGCAGGCCTTTCGCCACGAGGACTGCACAGCATGTACCGCCCCTTCGATCTCAGCGGCCGCGGCGCGGTGGTGACCGGTGGCAATGGCGGCATCGGCTACGGCATGGCGAAAGCGCTGCTTGCCGCGGGCGCGCGCGTCGCGATCTGGGGCTCGAATCCCGACAAGACGGCGAAGGCGAAATCGCTGCTGGCCGCCGAAGTCGGCCCGGTCGAGGCCTTCGTGTGCGACGTGACCGACGAGGCGCAGGTGGAAAAAAGCTTCGCCGCGTCGGTCGCGGCGCTCGGCAAGGTCGACGCCTGCTTTGCCAACGCCGGCGTCTCCGCCCGGCCGACGCCTCTGCTCGAGATGACGCTGGAAGAATTTCGCCGCGTGCTGCGCGTCAACCTGGAAGGCAGCTTCCTGACGTTTCGCGCCGCTGCGCGCCACATGGTCGAGCGGGGCGGGGGCGGCGTGCTGGTGTCTACCGCGAGCACCGCGGCGATCGAGGGCGCGGCGCGCAACAGCCACTACGGCGCGTCCAAGGGAGGACTGACGGCGTATGTGCGTGCGCTGGCGGTAGAGCTCGCCCGCTACCAGATCCGCGTCAACTCGATCCTGCCGGGGTGGATCGAGACGGAGATGACTGCGCGCGCGATGGGCGACGAGAGGTTCCGGGCCGCGGTCCTGCCGCGCATTCCCGCGCGGCGCTGGGGAACCTGGGACGATTTCGGCGGCATCGCGGTGTATCTGATGAGCGACGCTTCCGCCTATCAAACCGGCGAACAGATCGTGATCGACGGCGGCTATACGAAATTTTGATTGCGCCGCGCGTGCGCCGGAATATGATTGCGGTGTCCGTTTCGGACAATCCGCAACCATTCTTCTGGAGCATCCCTATGAACAGTTTTGTGCGCGGCATCGCCGCCGCTTGGATTTCGCTTGCTGTCGCCGTGCCGATGGCAGCGGCGGAGGAGGTCAGCAGTGCTGACGTCAAGAAGACGATCGAGGCGTTCAACTTCAAGGATCCGTCGATGAAAGCGCGCTTCAAAAGCGCGCACGGCTACGTCGTATTCCCGGATCTGGGCAAGGGCGGCGTGATCATCTCCGGCGGCGGAGGCAATGGCCAGGTATTCGAGCGCGGAAAGATGATCGGAACCGCTGAGGTCTCGCAGCTCGCGGTCGGTGCAACGGTCGGCGTGCAGCACTACAGCGAGGTGATCTTCTTCCAGAACAAGGCGGCGCTCGACCGATTCCGCTCCAACAAGCTCGAATTCGACGCCAACGCATCCGCGATCGTCGCCAAATCGGGCGCCTCGAGTTCTGCCGACTACCGCGACGGCGTCGCCGTGTTCACCCTCGCCAAGGAAGGCGTGATGCTGGAAGCCTCGATCGGCGGGCAGAAGTTCACTTTCCACCCGAAGGGAAAGTAGCGCCATCGCTTAGCTGAACGCCTGGATTCCGGTGATTGCGCGCCCGAGGATGAGGGCGTGGATGTCGTGCGTCCCCTCGTAGGTGTTGACCACCTCGAGGTTGACGAGGTGGCGCGCGACGCCGAACTCGTCCGAGATGCCGTTGCCGCCCATCATGTCGCGCGCCAGGCGCGCGATCTCGAGCGCCTTGCCGCAGGAATTGCGCTTCAGGATGGAGGTCGTCTCCACCGCGGCCGTGCCTTCGTCCTTCATGCGCCCGAGGCGTAGGCAGCCCTGCAGCCCGAGCGTGATCTCGGTCTGCATGTCGGCGAGCTTCTTCTGGATGAGCTGGTTCGCCGCGAGCGGCCGGCCGAACTGCCTGCGCTCCAGCACGTACTGGCGCGCGCGGTGCCAGCAGTCCTCGGCCGCGCCGAGCGCGCCCCAGGCGATGCCGTAGCGCGCCGAGTTTAGGCAGGTGAACGGACCCTTGAGGCCGCGCACTTCGGCAAAGGCGTTCTCCTCCGGACAGAAGACGTCGTCCATCACCACTTCGCCGGTGATCGAGGCGCGCAGCCCGACCTTGCCGTGGATCGCTGGCGCGGACAGGCCCTTGGCGCCCTTGTCGAGCACGAAACCGCGGATCGCACCCTCGTCGTCCTTCGCCCAGACGACGAACACGTCGGCGATCGGCGAATTCGAGATCCACATCTTCGAGCCGGTCAGGCGGTAGCCGCCCTTCACCGTTTTCGCGCGCGTGGTCATCGAGCCCGGGTCGGAGCCGTGGTTCGGCTCGGTCAGTCCGAAGCAGCCGATCCATTCCCCGCTGGCGAGCTTGGGCAGGTACTTGTGCCGGATCGCCTCGTTGCCGAATTCATGGATCGGCACCATGACGAGCGAGGACTGCACGCTCATCATCGAGCGGTAGCCCGAGTCGACGCGCTCGATCTCGCGCGCGATCAGGCCGTAGGCTACGTAGTTCAACTCCGCTCCGCCGTAGCGCCCCGGGATCGTAGGTCCGAGCAGGCCGAGCGATCCCATCTCGCGGAAGATCGCCGGCTCGGCGGTCTCGTTGCGGAACATCTCGAGCACGCGCGGCGCGAGCTTTTCCTGGCAGTACGCGGCGGCCGCGTCGCGCACCATGCGCTCGTCCTCCGTGAGCTGTTCGTTCAGCAGCAGCGGATCGTCCCAGACGAACGCCGCCTTGGACTTGGCCTTGTGCTTCTCGGGCGCATTCATGGCCGTCTCCTCAGTTCATTTTCTCGAGGATCACCGCGAGCCCCTGGCCCACGCCGATGCACAGCGACACCACGGCGTAGCGCGCGCCGCTCTGCTGCATCTCGCGCGCCACGGTAAGCGCGAGCCGCGCGCCGGAGCAGCCGAGCGGGTGGCCGATCGCGATCGCGCCGCCGTTCGGATTGACCCGCGGGTCCTTGAAATCGACTTTGAGCAGCTTGAGGCAGCCGAGCACCTGGCTGGCGAAGGCTTCGTTGATCTCGATGATGTCCATGTCCTTCAACGCGAGCCCGGCGCGCTCGAGCGCGAGCGGGATCGCGTAGGCCGGGCCCACCCCCATGATGCGCGGCTCGACCGCGGCCGAGGCCGCCGCGCGGATGCGCACCATCGGCTGCTTGCCTTTGCGTTCGCCCCAGGCGCGGCTGCCTACGACGAGCGCCGCCGCGCCGTCGTTCACCCCGGAAGCGTTGCCCGCGGTCACCACGCCGCCCTCGAACAGGGGCTTCAGCTTGGCGAGCGCATCCAGCGTCGCGTCGCGCCGCGGATGCTCGTCGCGCTCGACCGACTCCGGCGCGGCGTCCTTTTTCTTCGCCGGCAGCAGGATCGGGAGGATCTCGCCCTTGAAGAAGCCCTCGTGCTCGGCCTTGGCGTATTTCTGCTGCGAAGCGAGCGCGAACGCGTCGGCTTCCTCGCGCGAGATGCCGAAATCCTTGGCGACGTTGTCGCCGGTCTGCGGCATGGCGTGGTCGCCGTACTGCTTGGCGAAGCGGGGGTTCGTGAAGCGCGAGCCGATGGTCGTGTCGTACATCTTGACGCTGCGGCTGTAGGGGCTGTCCGCCTTGCCCATCACGTACGGCGCGCGCGTCATGCTCTCTACGCCGCCGGCGATATACAGGTCGCCTTCACCGCAGGTGATCGCGCGCGCCGCGTCGGTCACCGCCTGCAGGCCGCTTGCGCAGAGCCGGTTGACCGTGACGCCGGGCACCGTAGGCGGCAGGCCGGAGAGCAGCGCCGCGAAGCGCGCGACGTTGCGGCAGTCCTCGCCGGCCTGCGTCACGCAGCCGAGCACCACGTCGCTGATCTCCTCGGCAACGATCGGGTTGCGCGCGACCACTTGCTTGATGACTTCGCCCGCGAGGTCGTCGGGGCGCAGCGGCGCGAGCTTGCCCGCGTGCCGGCCGATGGGGGAGCGCAGTCCGTCGTAGATGTAGGCGTCGAGCATGGTGAGCCTCTCTGACTTCAGGATTCCGGGGTGAGGAGCGATACGCCGAGGCGCGCGCGGCGGCGCAGCCAGGGGTTCGGCCGGTAGCGCGGCTCCTGGTAGAGCGCGTGCATCGCCTCGAGGATGGTGAGGATCTTCGCCGGGCCGATCGCATCGCCCAGAGCGAGCGGGCCTTTCGGGTAGTTGAGCCCGAGCATCACCGCGCGGTCGAGGTCTTCCGGCGTCGCGATGCGCTGCTGCACGATGTCGCAGCCGATGTTGACGATATGCGCGACCACGCGCTGCGCGACGAAGCCGGCCGAATCGTGGATCAGCGACACGGGCACGCCGTCCGAGGCGAGCAGGCCGTGCGCCGCGTCGCGCAGCCCGGGCCGGGTGACCGGGGTGGTCATCAGCGTGCGCCGCTTGGCGAATCCGAACAGCGGATCGACCGCTACGGTGCATGCGGGATCGAGATGCAATTGCAGCGCCGTCGTCGTCGCGTCCTGGCCGAGCGGCGCGACGAGGCAGAGGACTTCCGCGCCGGGCCTGGCGCCGGTCTCGACCCGTGCTCCGAGCGTGCCCGCGAGCTCGGCCAGCAGCGGCGCGTTCGGCGCGACCCAGACGCGCTCGGCGCGGGTCGCCGCAACCGGCTGCTCGGGCAGCTTCTCGGCGCCCTCCTTGCCGTAGATGTACCAGCCGCGCCCGGTCTTGCGCCCGAGCAGGCCCGCCGCGACGCGCGTCTCCACGATCTGGAACGGGCGGTACTTCGGCTCCTGGAAGTACTGCTCGTGGACCGATTTCTGCGCCGCATGGTTGACGTCCAGGCCCACCAGGTCCATCAGCGCGAACGGCCCCATGCGGAACCCCGCCGCCTCGACCAGGATGCGATCGATGGTTGCGAAATCGGCAACGCCTTCCGAGAGCACGCGCAGGCTCTCCGGCACGTAGCCGCGCCCGGCATGGTTGACGACGAAACCGGGCGTGTCCTTGCAGCGCACCGGCGTGTGGCCGAAGCGCCGGGCAAGGCCTGCGAGCGCCTCGCCGATCCAGGGCTCGGTGAGCGTGCCATCGACGACCTCTACGACCTTCATCACCGGCACCGGGTTGAAGAAATGGTAGCCCGCCACGCGTCCCGGCTTGGCGCAGGCGGCCGCCATCGCGGTCACCGAAAGCGAGGAGGTGTTCGAAGCGAGGATGCAGTCTGCGGCGACGATGGCCTCGAGCTCCCGCAGCAGGGCGCGCTTGACTTCGAGATCCTCGAAGACCGCTTCTACGACGAGGTGGCACCCCGCAAATTCTGCAAGGCTGTCAGCGATCTCGATGCGCGACAGCGCCGCGTCCGAGGCGTCCTGGGCAATGCGCCCCTTCTGCACCAGTCCGGCGAGCGCCTTGCCGATCGCCTCGCGCGCCGCGTGCGCCGCGCCGGACTTGGCGTCGTACACCCGCGCACGCGCGCCGCACTGGGCAAGAACCTGGACGATGCCGCGGCCCATGGTGCCGCTGCCGACGACGCCGGCGCACAGGTCCTTGCGGTTGGGGTCCAGCATGACAGCCTCTCGCCGCGCCCTGGGAAAGTCGAATTTTACCGGCGCCTCCGGCCGGCACGGCCAGCGGCGGGTGAAACCCTGCCCCGATTTGCGCTCTGCTTGCCGGAGTTCACGGGCCGGGCTATAACCTGCTCCCGGGGATGCGCGATGCGCAGGAGGGCCCGTGAAATACCAGAAGATCCTGCTCGCCTATAACGGCTCCGAGGATGGCAAGCGCGCGCTCGTCGAGTGCGGCGAGCTTGCCAACTTTCTCGGCGCCGAGACGCATCTGCTCGCGGTGGCGAGCATGCCGCCCAGCCTGTTCCTGACCGAAGGTTTCGTCCCCGAAGAACTGCTCGAGGAGGAGAAGAAGCGCACCCAGGCAGTGCTCGACGAAGGCATCCGCACGCTGCGCGACAAGGGATTCAACGCCGCGGGTCATCTCGCGGTCGGCGAGCCGGTCGAGGAGATCTGCCGGCTGGCCAAGGAGCTCAGCTGCGACCTGATCGTGGTCGGGCACAACCAGAAGACCTCGTTCGCGGCGCGCTGGTGGAAGGGTTCGGTCGGCGCGACGCTATCAGACTACGCGCCCTGCAGCCTGCTGATCGCGCTGTCGCACAGCTGAAGCGCGCTGCCACGCGCGGCGCCCGCGCGGCGGCGATCGTGCTGCTCGCCTGCGCGCTCGCGGCGGGGCTCGCAGGCAGCAGCTGGCATCGCGCGCTGGAAAACCTGTACAGCGACAGCTGGCACCTGCTCGCGGGCCAGCGCTATGCGCCCGTGCATACCGCGCTGGTGGTCGTTGACGACGACACGCTAGCTGCGCTCAGGGATGACCCGCTCGCATTCTGGGCGCCGCACTTCGGGCGCGCGCTCGACGTGCTCGTGCGCGCCGGCGTCAAGGTCGTCGGCTTCGACCTCCTCTATCTAGTGAGCGCCGAGGGCTGGCTGAGAAAGCTCGAGCTGCCGGACAGCGCCGCGAGCCGCAGCTACGACGCACCGCTGCGCGCGGCCCTGGCGCAGGGCCGTACGGTCCTGATCACGCAGCTGGTCGAGTTGCGCGACGGCCGCCCGGAGCTCCTGTTGCCGCCGCAGGATCAGCTTCTGCTCCTGCCGCGCGGCCTGCACGACCTCGGCGTCGCGAACCTGCATACCGACGACGACAAGTACGTGCGCCATTTCTACCCCTCGGTGGCGTCGGATCCCGCATTCCCCGGCCTGAGCCTCGGCCTGCAGCTCGCGCTGCGCATGGTCGACGCCGACCCCGTGCAGGCCGCGTGGGAGATCGCCGGCACCCGCCTGAGCCGCGAGCCGGAGCTGCTCGCGATCGGGTTCGCCGGACCGCCGGGGACCATCCCCACGCTGTCGATGACGCGGCTGCTCGCGCCGGGCGCGCTGGAAGACCCGCAGGTGCGCGCGCTGAAAGGCAAGGCGGTCATCCTCGCCGCGGACAACAGCGGGACCCCCGACCGGCATTTCACGCCCTACTCGCGTGGAGCGCGCTCGGTGCAGATGTCCGGCGGCGAGATCCAGGCCAGCATCGTCGAGACCCTCCTGGGCGCGCGCTACCCGCGCACTGTCCCGCCGCTCGCCGCTTGGGCCTGGCTGGTCGCGGTCACCGGCGCAGGGGTCGGCGTCTTTCTGCGCTTCGGCCCGGGCGCCGGCGCCGCGCTCGGCCTGGCGCTCGCGGCGGTGGTCGTACTCGCCGGCTACGCGCTGTTCCGGACCAACTGGCTGCTGCCGGTGGCCGAACCGCAGGTCTCGCTGCTCGGCGCCTATCTGATCGTGCTCGGCCTGCGCCTGCGCAGCGAGGAGCGCGAGCGCGCCCGCATCCGCGGCCTGTTCGGCCGCTACGTGTCGGACGAGGTCGTCGAAAAGCTGCTTTCCGACGAGCGCCGTCCCGATCTCGCGGGCGAGGCGGCGACGGTGACGGTGCTGTTTTCCGACATCCGCAATTTCACCACGATCGCGGAAAAGCTCACCGCGCACGAGGTGGTCGAGTTTCTGAACGCCTATTTCACTCGCGTCTGCGAGCCGATCCTGGCGCAGGGCGGCACGGTCGACAAATACATCGGCGACGCGGTCATGGCGCTGTTCGGCTCCCCGCTCGCCCATGCCGACCACGCGCGCCGCGCGCTGCACGCAGCGCTCGGCATGGCGCGCGAGGCCGCCGCGTTCGGCGAGTGGATGCGCGCGCGCTTCCCCGAGCGCGGCCTGCCCGAGTTCGCGATCGGAATCGGCTTGCACAGCGGGGAGGCGGTGATCGGGGACATCGGTACGCCCAGGCGCAAGGATTTCACCGCGATCGGCGATACCGTGAATGCCGCCTCGCGCCTGGAGAGCGCGACGAAGGCGCTCGGCTGTGTGATCGCGGCGAGCGAGGCGACGCTGCGCGCGGGCGGCGCGGGGGTTCGAACGGGTAAGATGGAGATTCTGCAGCTCAAGGGGCGCGCCGAACCGATCCGGGTGTTCGAGGTGACGGCGATCGACCCCGCCTGAGGTTCGCGAAAAGGGGAACTATGCGGCGCGATTGCGCGTTGGCTTTGGGATTGATGCTTTGCCTCGCGCCGGCCAGCGCGCAGCTGCGCGATGTCGGTCTGGTCAATCTGGTTTCGGGCGATGTGCGCTTCGCGCCGGTCAGCGGCGCGGCCGCGCCGGTCAAGCCGTTCATGCGGGTGCGCGAAGGCGACCGGTTCAATCTGGCCGTCGGTGGCCAGCTGCGCATAGTGTTCTTCGAAGGCTCCCGCCAGGAGCGCTGGCTGGGACCTTCGAGCTTTCGTGCGGCGCGCGCGAGCGCGGAAGCCATAACGGGAGCCGCCACCGAGGTGACGCAGCTGCCGGCGGGCGTGCCGCAACGCATCGCGCGCATCCCCGACCTGATGCAGAACGCCAAGCTCGGCGGCATCCGGGTGCGCGGCGCGGCCCCCGAGCCGGCAAAGGAAGCGCCGGCGGGCACGCTGACGGAGGTGCGCGCTACCTACCTGCAGATGCGGCTGGCGCTGCCGGCGGATGATATCGCGCCGGAGCTCTACTACTTTGCGGCCCTCGAGGAGTACGCCCGTTACGAGGACATGCGGGCCGTCGCAGAAGAGATGCAGCGCAAGCGGCCGGAGAGCGCCGATGTGAAGGCGCTCGCCGATTGGGTGAAGAAGAAAACCGGAGGCTGAGAGTACGGCATGAAATTCGGAATCAAGGGAAGACTCGAAGACGAGCGCATGCTCAAGGGCGCGGGGCGCTACGTCTCGGACTGGAACGCCAGCGGACAGGCCTACGGCCATTTCCTGCGCTCGGACCGCCCGCACGCGAAGATCGCGTCGATCGATACCTCGGGCGCGGCGGCGATGCCCGGGGTGATCGCGGTGCTGACCGGCGAGGACGTTCTCGCTGCGGGCCAGAAGCCGATGCCTGCCGCAGCGCCGATGAAGGGCCGCGGCGGCACCGACCAGATCCTGCCGCCGCGCTACGCCCTGAGCGCGGGCCGAGTGCGCTACGTCGGCGAGCCGCTGGCGCTCGTCGTCGCGCAGAGCGCGGCGCTGGCGCAGGACGCGGCCGAGGCGGTCGTGGTCGACTACGAGGATCTGCCGGCGGTGGTGAGCGCGCTCGAGGCGCTCGCGCCGGGTGCGCCGCAGCTGCACGACACGGTGCCCGGCAATCTGGTGCTCGATTTCGTCGGCGGCGACGAAGCGGCGACCGATGCCGCGTTCGCGAGGGCGGCGAAGGTGGTGACGCTCAGCGCGTACCACTCGCGCGTGGTCGGCAATCCGATGGAGCCGCGTGCGGCGCTGGGCGCCTACGATGCTGCCACCGACACGTACACGCTCACGGCGACGACGCAGGGCGCCGGGCCGATGCGGCTGCAGGTCGGGGCGATGCTCGGCGTTCCGCCGGAGCGCTTGCGCATCGTCGCCGAGGAGGTGGGCGGAGGTTTCGGCGTGCGCTTCAACGCCTATCCCGAGTACGGCGCGCTGCTGTTGGCGGCGAAAAAGCTCGGCCGTGCGGTGAAATGGGTCGGCACGCGCTCGGAGATCTTTCTCGCCGACGAGCAGGCGCGCGACATCGTGCACAAGGGCGAGATCGCGCTAGACGCAGGCGGCCGGATCCTCGGCATGCGCTTCGAGTACGTGTCCAACCTGGGCGCCTATCTCGCATTCACCGGCTCGTTCATCAACACAGTGAATCTCGTGAACGTGGTGAGCGGGGTTTACGACGTGCCCGCGGTGTACGTTCAGGCCAAGCTGGTCGTGACCAACACCGTGCCGACCGCGGCCTACCGCGGCGCGGGGCGACCGGTGGCGTCCTACGCGATGGAGCGCCTGATCGACCAGGCTGCGTTCGAGAGCGGCATCGATGCAGCGGAGTTCCGCCGCCGCAACATGGTGCCGAAGGCGAAATTCCCCTACAAGACCGTCGCCGGCTTCGAATACGACTGCGGTGATTTCGAGGGCGTGCTGGCCGACGCGCTCGCGGCGGCGGACTGGAAGGGGTTCCCGGCGCGCAAGAGCGAAGCCGCGAAGCGCGGCCGGCTGCGCGGGCGCGGCATCGCGACCTACATCGAGGCCAGCGCCGCGGGCGGCTTCGCGCCGTTCGACCAGGCCCACATCACCTGGGAAAAGGACGGCAGCCTGACGCTGCGCACCGCTTCGCACAGCCATGGCCAGGGCCACGAGACGACGCTCGCGCAGGTGGTTGCCGGGGTGCTCGGCATCCCGCTGGAGCGCATCCGGCTGCGCACCTCGGAGCCGGATTTCTTCATGACCGCCAACCCGACCGGCGGATCGCGAACCCTGCTCGGCATCGGCAGCGCCATGTTCTATGCGGCGCAGGAGATCGTGCAGAACGGCGTCGACCTCGCCGCCGAGGAGCTGGAGAGCGCGGCCGCGGACATCGAGTTCGCATCCGGAACCTATCGCATCAAGGGTACCGACCGCGCGATCCCGATCACCGCCCTGGCGCAGAAGTACCCGGGCCGGCTCGATCTCGACTACCGGGATAGGCCGAAGGTGCCTTCGACCTACCCGAACGGCTGCCACATCGCGGAGGTCGAGATCGATCCCGAGACCGGCGAAATAGAAATCGTCTCCTACGTCGCGATGGATGACGCGGGCAACGTCATCAATCACCAGATCGTGGAAGGTCAGATGCAGGGCGGCATCACGCAGGGCGCCGGCCACATCCTCGGCGAGCAGGCGGTGTACGACCCGGAGTCGGGCCAGCTGCTTACGGGCAGTTTCATGGACTACCCGATGCCGCGCGCGGTGCTGGTCAACAACCTGCGCGTTCTGGAGCACCCGGTGCCGACGGAGACGAACCCGCTCGGTGCGAAAGGCGTGGGCGAAGCCGGCGTCACCGGCTCGATGCCCTGCCTGATGAACGCGATCATGGACGCGCTGCGCAGCGCGGGCGTCACGCACTTCGACATGCCGGCGACGCCGCTGCGCGTGTGGACCGCGCTGCAGGCAGCGAAGGCCGGCCAGCCGCGCGCGCTCGCAGTCGCTAATCAGCTGCTGCGGTAGCTGCGCTCGACGTCGGTGCGACGCAGCACGCCGTAGATGCGCTCGAGGCCGGCGTCGGCCCGCATGGTGACGTAGAGCGCCTCCGCCCCGCTCGCATCCATCGCCTCGAGGGCTTCCTGCAGCGTCGCCTGCAGTGCGATCGGGGCGACCTGCAGGCGCTCTGCCGGGATCTCGAGCAGATCGAATTCGCCCTGCGCGACCGCCTCGGCCATCTGCCGTGCGATGTCGGCCGCCGGCAGCAGCGCCGCCGGGCGACCTTCGTCGAGGGCGAGAACCCAGCGCGGATTGCGCGCGAGCGTCGCCGCGATGGCCTCGCGCGAGCTGCGCCGCGCCAGGCTCGCCAGGCGCGTATCCATCGCCGCGCCGACGCCGACGCTGCGCAGCGAGTGGCTGACCGGATCGTGGCGGTAGTCGAGCCCGCGCGCGCGCATCAGCGTCACGAACACGGACTCCTGGCGGAACAGCTGACGCGACACGCCGTAGGCCGCGATCACCGCGAGCATGTCGGGCCAGAGGATGTTCGGATTTGCGGTCAGTTCGAGGATCGCGGTCAGCGCGGCGAGCGGTGCGTGCAGCGCGCCGCCCATCATCGCGCCCATGCCGACCAGCGCATAGAACGCCGCCGACGCGGTTTCGTCCGGCACGATCCAATGCCCGAGCAGACCGAGCGCGCCCCCCGCGCAGGCGCCCATGACGAGCGCCGGCCCGATCAGGCCTCCGGGCAGGCCAAGCCCGATGCTCGCCGCGGTCGCCACGAGCTTGAAGCCCAGAACCAGGACCAGCGTGCCGAAGGCGAGCTGGCCGAGCAGGGCATCGTTCGCGGTGTCGTAGCCGATGCCCATCACCTGCGGCGCTGCGAGCGCGCACAGCCCTACGACGAGCCCGGCGAGCGTCGCACGCAGCCAGAACGCCACGCGCAGCGTGCGCGCGGCGAACAATCCGACCAGCGCGATGAACGCGGCCGCGAGCAACCCGATGACCACGCCCATGCCGAGCACGAAGGGCAGCTCCCAAAGCGTGCCGAGGTGCAGCGGCGGCACCGCGAATGCGGGCTCGGGACCGAACGCGACGCGCGTGAGCGCGGTCGCGCTCACCGCGGCGAGGATCACCGGCGCAAAGCCGACCACGGTGTATTCCATCAGTACGACTTCCATTGCGAAGATCACCCCGGCGAGCGGCGTGTTGAACGAGGCCGCGATCGCCGCCGCGACCCCGCAGCCGGTGAGCACCCGCAGGCTGTTGTGCGGCAGGCCGAAGCGCTGCCCGGCGAGGCTGCCGCTCGCCGCGCCGAGGTGGATCGCCGGTCCCTCCCGCCCGACCGAGTGTCCGCACACGATCGACAGCGCGCCGCCGAAGAACTGCGCCAGCGCATTGCGCAGCGGCAGCTGCGCCTGGTGGTAGGCAAGGCGTTCCATGACGTGCGTCACGCCGACCTGGCGTGCGGCTTCGGGCAGCCACTGCAACGCGAGCCCGATCGCCAGGGCGCCGGCGAGTGGAAGCGCAAAGCGCAGTTCGTAGCCGAGCGCCTCGTAGTTCTCCGGATTGCCGCCGGGCAGAAACGCGCCCTGTGCGGTTTCGATCAGCATGCGAAAAGCGATCATCACCACGCCGACCATCAGTCCGGTGAGGATGCCGAGAACGCCGAGCTGGGGCAGTGCCTCGGTGCGCGACAGGCGCAGCCGGAGCCGATCCAGACTCCGGCGCCAGGCGCCGCGCAGACGCCCCGCGCCAGGGCCGCCTCGGCCAGGATCGCCCGCGGCGCTCAACGGACCGTCGCGCTCAGCCCGCCGTCGACCACGATCTCCGCGCCGGTCACGTATTTCGCCTCGTCCGAGGCGAGATAGAGCGCGGCATGGGCGACGTCCCAGGCGTCTCCCATGCGGCCGAGCGGCGCCCGCGCGTGGCGGCGCGCGATGAGCGCCTCGGCGTCACCTCCGGCCTGCTGTGCGGCGAGCCGCTCGGTGACCAGCGGTGTGAACATCAGCCCGGGGATGACGGTGTTGACGCGGACCTGCTGCGGCGCGTAGTGCACCGCGCAGACGCGCGAAAAATGCTGCAGCCCCGCTTTCGAGGCCGCATAGGCGGCAAGATCGTTGCCGAGATGGCGCAGGCCCGCGATCGAGGAAATGTTGACGATCGCGCCGCCGCCCTGGCGCGCCATCAGCGGCGCCACGATGCGGGTCGAGAGGTGCACGTAGTGCAGGTTGTGGTGGAACTGCTCGTGCCAGGCCTGCGGCGTGATCTCTTCCGGCCCTCCGGGGATGCTGCCGCCGACGTTGTTGACCAGCACGTCGATGCGCCCGAAGCTCGCGAGCGCCTCGTCCACGACCTGCTGCAATGCGCGCTCGTTCGTCACGTCGGCCGCCAGTGCGCGCATCGTGCCGCCCTGCTCGGCGACCATCGCCGCGGTCTGTGCCGCGGCGACCTCGCGCACGTCGACGCCCGCGATTCGCGCGCCCTCGCGCGCGAACACGAGGCAGATCGCCCGCCCGTTGCCCAGGCCGGCGCCTGCGCCCACCGTGCCGGCGCCCAGCACCAGCGCAACCTTGTCCTTCAACCGATCGCCCATCGCCTCGCTAGCGTCCTCCGCGCGCCCGGTTCTCCTCGCTGATCTGCGAGTTCAGGGTCCAGTAGTCGTACAGCACCCCGATCAGGAACAGTCCGAGCGTCACCAGGTAGAGCAGGCCGGTGCCCCACTTGCCCATGTAGAAGCGGTGCACGCCGAAGACGCCGAGAAAGGTGAGCAGGATCCACGCCACCGAGTAGTCGATCGGCCCGGAAGCGTAGCGCGCTTCCGCCGTGCGCTCCATCCAGGGAATCAGGAACAGATCGATCAGCCAGCCGACGCCGAGCAGGCCGAGCGTGAAGAACCAGACCGTGCCCGACACCGGCCGGCCGAAGTAGAAGCGGTGCGCACCGAGGAAGCCGAAGATCCACAGCAGGTAGCCGATCAGCTTGCTGTGCGTATCGTTGGCGTTGCCCTGTGGCAGGTTCATGGCGCGTGGCGCGAATGCGCGCTCAGGAGGAATCGCCCGGGCCGCGCCGCACGCGGCGCGCAACGAACAGTCCGAGCAGACCCAGCGCCGCGACCAGGATCCAGTCGCGGCGGCGCCAACGCCGCGACGGCGGGGGAGGGGTCGCGCGCATCACCTGGGTGGTCGACAGCTGCGCCTCATCGGGCGCCGTCGCACTGAGCAGGACCAGGCGCTGCGTCGCCTCCGCGGAGTCGAAGGTGCGCGACAGGCCGTGCGCCGGGCCGGTCGCCTCCACCGTTTCCGCCACCGCGTCGGCCTCGCGCGTGCGCGCGCCGGCAGGCGCGAGCACTTCGGCGCGCACCGCGGTGTCGAGCAGCGAGGGCCGCGGGCCCGCGGCAAGGCCGCCCGCAGGGCGGCGCGGCACCGGGATGCGCTCCCCCGCCCCGGTCTGGCCCATCGTGCTCTGGCGCAGGTCGCGCGCCAGATCCTCGGCGCTCGCGTAGCGCGCTTCGAGCGACTTGGCGAGCGCCTTGGAGACGACGTAGTCGAGCAGCTCGGGCACGTTGCGATTGAGCACGCTCGGTGCGGGCGGAACCACGTGCGCGATCTGGTACATCAGCGCGCCGACGCTGTCGCCCGCGAACGGCGCCGCCCTCGCGAGCATCTCGTAGAGCACGACGCCGAGGGAAAAAATGTCGGACTGGTTCGTGGCGCGGCGCCCGAGCGCCTGCTCGGGCGACATGTACTTCGGCGAACCGAGCATGGTTCCGGTCTGCGTCAGCTCCTGCGAGGCGCGCATGCGCGCGATGCCGAAGTCGGTGATCTTGATCGAACCGTCCTCGAGCACCATGATGTTCGCCGGCTTGATGTCGCGATGCACGATGCCGCGCGCGTGCGCGTAGGCCAGCCCGTCGGCCACCTGGGCGGCGATCGCGACCGCCTGCGCCACCGTCAGCTGCGTGCCTTCCTGCAGCAGCGTGCGCAGCTCGGTGCCTTCGATGAACTCCATCGCCATGTAGGCGATGTCCTGCGTGCGGCCGATGTCGTAGATCGTGACGATGGTCGGGTGATTCAGGCCGCCGGCCGCGCGCGCCTCCTGCGTGAAGCGCTTCTCGTAGTTCTCCACGTCGTCGCCGCCGAGTGCCATGTTGACGGTCTTGATCGCGACCGTGCGCCCCAGGTCGGGGTCGCGCGCCTTGTACACGATGCCCATCGCGCCGCGGCCCAGTTCGGCCACGATTTCGTAACGGCCGAGTTGCGGTGCCTCCATGCCCCGCGCTCAGCCGCCGGCCTTGACCGAGCGGAACACCGGGCCCCAGATCGGGTGCCCCGCCTCGGCGGCGTCCAGCTCCATGCCCGGATCGATGCGCAGCGCGCGCTGGAACTCGTCGCGGCACTGCGGCTCGCGCCCGGCCGCGCACTGTATGAACGCGAGGTACTTGTGCGCGGTCACCTGGTCGGGCTTGGCGAGACCGCGCTTGAGCGCGATTCGCAGGCTGCGCGCAGACTCGTCGTAGCGCCCGCTTTCATACTGCTGGATCCCGGAGCGCAGCAGCGACTCGCCCTCGTAGCGCGTTGCCGCCGCGGCCTCCTGACGCGTCGGGGCGGACGCGGTCTCGGTGCGCGCCGGCGCGGGCTCGTCCTTGCGGAACAGGTCCCCGACCGAACGCTGCAGGTCGCGAATCGGCTCGGACTGGCAGCCCGCGACGAGGAGCACGAGCGTGGCAAAGGCTACGCTTAGGCGCATGGCGACGCTTTTCTTCTAACGATTCTAAACGCGAAGCCCTACAGCTTACACGTCAGCGGAAACGATGCCGAATGCTGGCCTCGCCACCCGCCTTGACTTCCACCGTCTCGACGCGGCGCGGGAAGCTCGTGTTGCGGATCTCGATCTGATGCGTGCCGGGCTCGAGCTCGAGCGTGCGCAGCGGCGGGCTCACGCCGACGCGCTCGCCGTCGACGTACACCGCGCCCCAGGGCGTGATCGCGAGCCTGACGCGGCCGGTCGCCGGCGCTGCGGGCTTGGAAGCGGGCGCGGCCGGCGCGGGCTTGGCAGCCGCGGTCGCAGGCGCAGACTGGGGCGCTGGTGCGACCGCGGGCTTGGACGGCGCCGTCGCGGGCGCCTTGGGCGCGCGCCAGGTGGGCTTGAGCGGTTCTAGCGCGGCAGGTTCCTGCTGCGGGCGCAGGGCGAGCCCGGAGCCGACGAGCAGCACGAACAGCAGCGGCGCGGCCACGAGCGCGCTGCGCTGGAAGCCGAGCGGTCCCGGCTGCAGGATCCAGCCGCCGAGTCCGCCGCGGCTCGCCATGCGCAGGGCGGTCTCCGCGACGCGGCGCGCCGCGCGCGCCTGGCCGCCGACGGCGTAGACCTCGTGCGCGCGCACGTGCTTGTCGGTGCGCGCGCCCTCGTAATTGAACAGGCTCGCGTAGTCGCGCGACAGGCAGGACACCACCTCGTAGAACGAGCGCGAGACGAGCAGCTGGTTCGGCACTGCGAAGCTCATGATGCGCTGCGCGACGTTGATGCCGTCGCCGATCATGTTGATCTGTCCGTTCACGTCGCGCATCAGGCGCACCGGCCCGAGATTGATGCCGAGGCGCACCGGCAGCGCCCGGGTCGCATCGCGAAACCCCATCGCCGCGAACAGCGCATCCTCGGGATCGCCGAGGAAGGCCACCGCGGCGCCGTCGCCCGTGTCGAGCACCACGCGATCGCGCGGCGCGACCGGCTCGAGCGCCCCTCGCAGCGCCTCGTTGAAGCGCTGTTTGAACTCGAGCTGCTCGGCGACGGACATGCGCGAGTACTCGACGATGTCGAGAAAGAGCACGCTGCATACGAGCGTGCGGCCGGCGTTTTCGACCAAGTGCGGCGTTCCGCGAGCGGCCCTGAAGCCGCGAAGCGGCTATTGTACGGTTGCTGCGCGGGCCCTGCCCGCGGCGCTCGGAGCCGCAGAGAGAATCGTCGCGCGGCCTAAGACTCTTTCAAGCGCGCACCGGATCCGGCAGCGCGATCGACGGCGGCGCGTATCGCAGCGCAATCGAGCTGTCCCCTGAGACCGATGCACACGAGACGTCCGCCCGCGGCGCGCGCAGAACCCAGCGGGCTGATGCCAGCGCGTGAGCCGACCACCTGCAACGCGACCGCTGCGCCCTCGCGATCGAGAACGATGCCCTTGGCACGGATCACACCGAGCGAGGGATCGGCGAGTGCCGCGGCGAGACCCTGTGCATCGACCCGGTCCTCGACGAGCGTCTCGAACCGCTCGAACACCGCATCGGCCGCCGCAGCCGGTGGCGCGTGCAGCGCGCCGGAGAGCAGCCGAGGCTCGCTTCGAGCGCCCGCGGCGACAAGCTCACCACCGAGCAGCGCGTCGAGCGGCAGCCGCGCGTGCACCGCGTCCACGACTTTCGCGTGCCGAGCCATGATTGCCAGCCAGCCGTGCAATTCGGCGCGCGCACCGCCGTCGATGAGATCCACCTTGTTCAGGACAACGAGGTCGGCCACGGCCAGCTGCCGTGCCACGGTGTCGCCCATGTAGCGGTCGGCGGCGCGCGCGCGCACGCTTTCCGCATCGGCCAGCACCACCACGCCGTCGAGCGCGACGTCGGCGAGCAGCGAGAGCGATGCGGCGATCGCGCCCGGCAGCGCGACGCCGCTCGCTTCGAGCAGCACGTGATCGGGCGGTGGCCGGCGCAGCGGCAGCTTCATCAGCACGGCCAGCAGGTCGGCTCCGAAGCTGCAGCAGATGCAGCCCCCGGCGAGACTGAGCACTTCGCCGTCGTCCGCCTCGATCAGGTCCGCGTCGATCGGCAGCTCGCCGAAATCGTTCACCAGCACGGCGAGGCGCCGCCCGCCGGCGTGGCGCAGCAGGTGATTGACGAGCGTCGTCTTGCCGGCGCCGAGGTAGCCGCCGATCACCGTGACCGGCAGCGGCAGCGTGTGCGGCATGCCGATGCGGCCCTCAGAGGGCAGCGGCCTCGAACACACGGCCGTCCTGCACGGTGCCCCAGACGCGAACGTCCTTGAGATTCTCCGGCCCCGCTTCGAGCGGGTCATCCTCGAGCACGGCAAAATCCGCGCGCTTGCCGCATTCGATCGAGCCGATTTCGTGGTCGAGGCGAAGCGTAACTGCGGCGCCCAGTGTGATCGTGCGCAGCGCATCCTCGACGCCGATGCGCTCGTGCTCGCCGAGCACGCGCCCGCTCGCGGTGCGGCGGTTTACCGCGCACCAGGCAGTGAACAGCGGACTGAGCGGAGTGACCGGCGCATCCGAGTGGATCGCGAGCGGCACGCCCGTGGCGAGCGCCGTGGCGCAGGCATTCATGCGCTCGGCGCGCTCGGGTCCTACCGTCATCGCGTAGTGCTGATCGCCCCAGTAGAAATGGTGATTGGGGAACAGGTTGACGCACATTCCGAGCGCCTTCATTCGGCGAAACTGCGCCGCGTCCGCGAGCTGGCAGTGCTGCAGCGTGAAGCGGTGGTCGCGCACGGGACGCGCCTGCAGTGCATCCTGCATGCAATCGAGCACCAGCTCGGTCGCTTCGTCACCGTTGGTATGTGTGTGCACCAGGACACCTTCCTGCAACGCTCGCGTGTAGACCGCGCGCATCGCCTCGGGCGGCGTGTACCACAGGCCGTTCGGCGCGCCGTTGTAGTAGCCGGGCCAGCGCAGGCGCGCGGAGAAGCCCTGGATCGAGCCGTCAGCGACGATCTTGAGTGCGCCCAGCCGCAGACGATCCGCACTCAGTGCGCGCAGCGCGAGCGCGCGCTCTACGAGCGCCTGCGGAGTCTGGTTCATCAGGCGCAGCAGCGAAACGACGCGCAGCGGATAGTCGGGCTGCGCAGTGACCCGCAGCATCATGTCGACCGCGTTTTGCGGCAGCAGGCTCGCGAGGTCGGTGGCGGTGGTGACGCCAGTGCGCACCGCGAGGCGTGCGAACAGCTCGAGTCCGCGCGGATCGGCCGCGAGCAGCTCGCGGTCGAAGCCTACATGCGGCGCTACCGGCATCATGGCGTCCGGGCCTTTCAGTTCGCCCGTCGGCAGGCCGTCGTTGCCGAGTGGAACGCCTGGATGCTCTACACCCTTGCGCAGCAGGCCGCCGCGCTCGAGCGCCTTGCTGTTGACGTTGAGGATGTGGAAGCTCGCGTGCATCACGCCGACCGGCCGCTCGGTGGACACGCGATCGAGGTCGGCGCGGCTCACGCGCGCGGCGCCGAAGTAGATCGGATCGAGCCCCCAGCCTACGACCGGCTGTGCGGGATCGGCGAGCAATTGCGCGGCCTCGCGCAGGCGCGCCACGACCGCTTCTATCGAGGTCGCGCCCGGCCAGACGCGGCCATCCGGATCCATCCGCTCGTGGTAGCCGACGTAGACGTAGGCCCACACCGAACCTTCGAACAGGTGGCTGTGGCCCTCGACCAGTCCGGGCATCAGCACCTTGTCGGCGAAGCGTTCGTCTAGCCGGTACTCGCCCCAGCCGCTGAGTTCCTCGAGCCGGCCCGCGCCGAGGATGCGGCCTTCGCGCACTGCGACGTGCGTCGCTTCGGGGCCGCCCGGGTTCATCGTGAGGATGCGCTTCGCGCGGTAGATCGTGGTCATGCGTGCCCCTGACTGAGGGCACCGAGTCTAGCCAGCGCTCGCGACGCGGCATAGGGCCGGATGCGGAACGCATCGTCGCCGCGTTACGATAGGGTGACGCCTGATGTAAGCCACCGAGGAGGACATGGACACGCTGATCGATGCGGTGCGCGGGCAGGCGCGCGACAAGCCGGGTGCGCTCGCCTTCCTGACGCCGACTCGCCGCTGGAGCTTCGCGCAGCTCGATGAGGCCTCGAACCGTGCGGCGCAGGGTCTGCGCGCGCTCGGCTTGACCGCAGGGGCACGGGTCGCCTGCCTGACCAAGCACACCGCCGAGTGCGTCGTGCTGACGCTTGCCGCCTGCAAGGTGGGCGCGGTGTGCATGCCGGTCAACTGGCGACTTGCGCCGCCAGAGATCGAGTACATCGTAAACCACGGGCAGGCGCAGCTGATGGTGGCCGATAGCGTGTTCCTCGACGCAATGCGCGCGGTGCGCGCGCCGACGCTGAAAACGCTCCTCGCGACCGAGCGAACGATCGGCGAGGCGCAGGGCTTCGGCGACTGGCTCGCGGAATACGACCCGATCGACCCGGGAGGCGAAGTGGCGATGCAACACACCGCGCTGCAGCTGTATTCCTCGGGTACCACCGGACTGCCCAAGGGCGTCGAGCTCTCGCACGAGAACCTCAGCGTCTTCGTGTACGGTCCGGTCTCGGCCGCAATCGGCTACAACGGCGCGCCCGACGTCATGCTGAACGTACTGCCGACTTACCACATCGCCGGCGTCGGCATTGGCCTGCTGACGGCCTGCAAGGGCGGGCCGAGTGTGCTCATGCCCGATTTCGACCCGGCGAAGGTTGTCGACGCGATCGGCGAAAACCGCATCACGCACGCCTTTCTCGTTCCGGCCATGATCCAGTTCCTGCTGCAGGTACCCGGCGTCGAGAACCGCGACTATTCATCGCTGCGCGCGATCTCCTACGGCGCTTCGCCGATCTCCGACCAGGTGCTGATTCGCGCGATGCGAACCTTCAAGTGCAACTTCCTCCAGGTCTACGGCCTGACCGAGACCACCGGCGCGATCACGCGGCTGATGCCGCAGGACCACGATCCCGAAGGCCCGAACAAGCACCTGCTGCGCTCGGCCGGAAAGCCGATCGAAGGCGTCGAGATCCGCGTGGTCGATCCGGCGAGCGGCGTCGACTGCGCCGAGGGCGAGGTGGGCGAAGTCTGGATCCGCAGCCGCCAGAACATGAAGGGCTACTGGGCCAATCCGCAGGCGACCGCCGATGCTTTCGTCGATCGCGATGCGACGGGATTGGGCTGGTTCCGCTCGGGCGATGGCGGCTATCTGCGCGACGGGTATCTGTACATCCATGACCGCATCAAGGACATGATCCTGTCCGGCGGCGAGAACATCTACCCCGCGGAAGTCGAGAACACGCTGATGCAGCACCCGGCGATCGCCGACGGCGCGGTGATCGGCGTGCCCGACGCGCAGTGGGGCGAAGCGGTGAAGGCCTGCGTGGTGCTCAAGCCCGGCGCGCAGGCGAGCGCCGCCGAGATCATCGAGTTCCTGCGCGCGCGCATCGCGCACTACAAGTGCCCGAAGTCGATCGACTTCCTCGAGGCGATCCCGCGCAACCCGACCGGCAAGATCCTCAAGCGCGTGCTGCGCGAGCCCTACTGGAAGGGCCGGGAGCGGCGCGTCAATTGAGCGCTCGCCGCTCCCTCGATGCTCATCCCTCGTACTTGAAGGAGAGCGAGAGGCGCGTGCGGAACGCCGTGACCTTGCCGTTTTCGACCCTCACGTCGAGCTTGACGACCTCGGCGATTCGCAGGTCGCGCAGCGACTTCGAGGCGGTCCTGACTGCGCTGCGCGCAGCTTCTTCCCAGGATGTGGGGCTGGTGCCGACGACGTCGATGACCCGATAGACCGCGTCCTTGCCCTTCTTGGCCATGCTTCCTCCTCGTTTGATAGGGTGTGCGGGACATCCGCGGGACGATTATGCCCGCCGCAGCCGCGCGGCGGGAGGCGAAGCGGCATGAATTACCTCGCACACCTCTACTTATCGCCGCCCGACGAGGACGCCTGGCTCGGCAGCCTGCTCGGCGATTTCGTCAAGGGCGCAATCGGCGAGCGTTTCGCACCGCCGGTAGCGGAGGCGATTCGGCTGCATCGCGCGCTCGATACGTTCACCGATGCGCATGCCGCGGTGCAGCGCTCGAAGTCGCGCGTCAGCAGCATGCGCCGGCGCTACGCCGGCATCATGATCGACATGTTCTACGATCATTTCCTCGCGCGCAGCTGGGCGGAGTTTCACGACGAGCCGCTCGAAGCGTTCTGCGCGCGCGTGTACGCCCTGCTCGAGCGGCGCCATGCGGAGCTTCCAGAGCGGCTCCAGTTTGTCGCACCGCGCATGGCCTCGCGCGACTGGCTCGGCTCGTATGCGAGCGCTGTCAACATCCAGCGCGCGCTCGACGGCATCAGCACGCGCCTGCGGCGCGCGAACCGGCTGGCGGGCGGCGGAGAGGAGCTGCTCGAGGACTATCCCGGTTTCGAGGCGGATTTCCGCGCCTTCCTGCCCGAGGCGAAGGCGTTCGCCGTGCTCGGCTACAGGTCCTTCGCATAGCGCGCAACCATCGCTTCGTGCGTCTCCGGCGGCGTCGCGAGGCCGGTCTGCTCGGAGAGCATCTGACCCATGGCGGGGAGCACGGAGCGCTCGACGCGGTTCGCCTCGCCCCACAGCCTGGAGCGCATCAGCGCCTTGGCGCAGTGCAGGAAGATCTCTTCGGCGCGCACCTCGATCACGACTTTGGGTGCGCGACGCTCGGTAGTGCACAAGCTGATCTGCCCGGCGTCCGCCGACACGCGCGCGCGACCGTTCACGCGCAGCGTCTCGTCGACGCCCGGAATGAGGAACAGAAGACCGATGCGGCCGCTCGCCTGGATGTTCTGCAAGGTATCGAGCCGGTTGTTGCCCGGCGCGTCGGGAACCAGGAGCGTCGTGTCGTCGACGACCTTGACGAAGCCGGGATCGCCGCCGCGCGGCGAGGCATCGCAGCGGTTCGCATCGTCAGCGCTCGCGAGCACGACGAACGGCGAGAGTGCGATGAAGCGCCGGCAGTGGCGATCGAGGCGGCGGATTTCCTTGCGCTGCGCGCGCTCGGTGGGCGCCGCGTACAGGACCCGGAGTTCGGGGATGCGATCGTTCATGAACCTACCTCGCCGCAGCCTGGAGACCCGATAATCGCACGCCGCGCATCGCGTGTCCCGCGGCGAGGAACTTACCGCCGGCGCACGTCGCGCGGCACTTCGCGCTCGAGGACGCGGCGCTCGATCGCCTTCATCGCCTCGAGCTTGCGCTCGGCATCTGCGGCGCGCGCCTCGGCCTGCTTGGCACGCTCCTCGGCATGCTTCGCGCGCTCGTCGCTGCGTGCCGCGCCGCGATCTGCTTCCGCCGCGTGCGTCTCGGCGAGCCGCGCGCGCGCCTCGAGCCGGCGCCGCTGCGCGACGCCCTCGAGCGCGATCTCCGCGATCCCTGCCCAAGGCTCGTTGTGCGCCGCAGCGAGCGGTCTTAGCAGGGTCTCCGCCTCGGCGTAGTCCGAGAGTGGCGTGGGCAAGAGCGCAAGGAGCAGGCCGAGCCGCGCCCTGGCCGCAGCTGCATCGGGCGCGGCGCGCTGCGCGACGCGCGCCTGTGCAAGGGCGCGACGCTGAGCGGCGTCATCGCCGCGCACTGCCTCGCGCACGGAGGAGACCACCGCCTCAGGCGAAGCAGCCCCCGCCCCCGGTGGAGTTCCAAATTCTGCACATCCGGCGGACAGCAGCGCCGCGGCAAGCGTGAGAGCACGCCAGGGAGTACGGGACATTACGCGCATCATTTCACGAATGCGGCCGCAGTCCAGTCCCCCGAAGCGCGCGCGTCGTGCACGCCAGACAACGTTGGAAATGAAATTCATGGCAGGCACGCAATCTGCTTGGGTCTGGGTCCCCATTGACTCAATCCGATCGGAGACGCGATGTTGAATCGAGATAGCCTTTTTCGCCGGCGCGAGGAGCAGGACAGCCTTTTCCGCCGTCGCGAGCCCGAGGGCAAGAGCCCGGCGCCCGGCGCTCCCGTGACCGCTGCGGCGGCGCTGACGCCCGCAGCAGCGCCCACGGTGCCCGCGACCCCCGCCCCCGCGGCCCCGGCGGGCGATGCCGCACGCGGCGAAGAGCGCAAGGAAGCGAAGCTGATCGTCGGTCCCGACATCAAGATGAAGGGTGTCGAGGTCGCCGACTGCGACACGCTGGTGGTCGAGGGTCGCATCGAGGCGACGCTCGACGCGCGCGTGCTGCAGATCGCGTCCAACGGCGTGTTCCAGGGTACGGTCGCCGTCGATCTGGCCGAGATCCACGGCACGCTCGAAGGCGAGCTGACCGTGCGCAAGCAGCTCGTGCTGCATGCGACCGGGCGGGTCAGCGGCAAGATCCGCTACGCCAAGATCAAGGTCGAGGAGGGTGCGGAGCTCTCGGGCGAGATCGGCATGCTGGAAAAAGCCGGTGCCGCACAGGGCACGCGGCCGATCCGCAGCAGCACTCCCGCAGCGTAATCGGGCCGCGCCGCGGACTTCCGCGGCGCGGCGTCAGCGCCCGCCGGGCGCGACCCGCGAATCAGTGCGCGTGCGCGCTGCGCTTGAACATCGAGGGGTCGAGCGAATTGCGCGCGAGCAGCCGGTAGAACTCGGTGCGATTGCGCCCCGAAATGCGCGCCGCGTGCGTCACGTTGCCACCGGTGATCTTCAGCACGCGGGCGAGGTAGTCGCGCTCGAAGGAGCGACGTGCCGCCTCGAGGGGAATCAGCGTGGCGTCGTCCGCGTCCTGCACCTGCCGTACCAGAGACGCGGGAATGACCTCGGTCGAGGCGAGCGCCACCGCCTGCTCGATCACGTTCAGCAGCTGGCGGATATTGCCTGGCCAGGGCGCGGACACCAGGATGCGCATCGCTTCGGGAGACAGCGCGAGATGCGGCCGGCCGTAGCGTTCGGCGAGGCGCGAAAGGAAATGCTCCGCCAGCAGCGGGATGTCCTCGCGCCGCTCGGCGAGCGAAGGCAGCTCGAGCTGGACGACGTTTAGCCGGTAGTAGAGATCCTCGCGGAACTCGCCCGCAGCCACCAGCGCATCGAGCCGCCGGTGCGTCGCGCAGATGATGCGCACGTTGATCGGCTGGTCCGCGTTCGATCCCACCGGGCGCACCACCCGCTCCTCGGTCGCGCGCAGCAGCTTGACCTGCAGGGCGATCGGCATGTCGCCGATCTCGTCGAGAAACAGCGTGCCACCGAACGCTGCCTCGAACAGTCCGCGCCGATCCTGGACCGCGCCGGTGAACGAGCCCCGCTTGTGTCCGAACAGTTCGCTCTCGAGCAGTCCCTCGGGAATCGCGGCGCAGTTCACCGCGATGAACGGCGAGGCGGCGCGCGGGCTCGCCCTGTGGATCGCGCGCGCGAGCAGCTCCTTGCCGGTGCCGCTCGCCCCGTAGATGCACACGCTCGCATCCGAGCCGGCGACGCGCCGGGCGCGAGCGAGAACGTCCTCCATGGAGGGCGCGCAAGTGACGATGTCGGCGCGCCAGGCGTCCGCGTCGCCATGCGACTCGGCGGGCGGTGCGCTCGACAGCTCGAGCGCTTCGGCGACCGTGTCGAGCAGCTCCTTCGGGTCGAAGGGCTTGGTGAGGAAGCTGAACACGCCGCGCCGCGTCGCGCTGACCGCCTCCGGAATCGTTCCGTGCGCGGTGAGGATCACGACCGGGATGCCGGGCGCCTTGCGGTGGATCGCGTCGACCAGCGCGAGGCCGTCGATGCCATCCATGCGCAGATCCGTGACGACGAGCTGTGGGCGGGCCACTTCGAGGCTGGCGAGCGCCGCCTCGCCCGACTCGACCGCGGTCACCGCGTATCCGGACGCACCGAGTCGCATCGAGATCAGCTGCAGCAGGCCCTTGTCGTCGTCGACCAGCAGGATGTTCGGGTCACGGGGTCGGTTCATGTGTTGTCCTCCGTCGGGGTTCATGCGGCACGCGCCGCGGTTCTCGAATGCTGCAGCGGCAGCGTGACCTGGAAATGTCCGTGCGTGCTCTGGTCGGCGATCGCGATCCGTCCGCCGTGCGCCTCTACATACTCGCGCGCGATCGCAAGCCCGAGGCCGCTGCCCTCGACCTGGCTGTCGGACCTGCGGCGCCCGCGGAAGAACGAGTTGAACACCGACTCGCGCTCCTCGGGCGCGACGCCCGGGCCGGAATCGATGATCTCGAACATCGCCGCGTTGCCGTTCGTGCGCGTCACCAGCGAGATCACGCCGCCGCGCGGCGAGTACTTGATCGCGTTGCCGAGCAGATTGTCGAGCACCGAGCGCAGCTTGTCGCTGTCGCCCTCGATGCGCACGGGCTCGAGGGCGAGCTTGAGCTGCTGCTCCTTGGATTGCGCCGCCAGCGTGTGCGCGCCGGCCACTTCGCGCACCAGTGCATCGAGCGACGCCGGGGCGATCTGCAGCGCCGCCGCCGCGTGCAACGCCCTCTGGTAATCGAGCAGCGCAACGATCTGCTTCTGCAGCTTGACGCTGTTGTCGCGCATGATCGACACGATCTGACGCTGGCGGGGGCCCAACGGCCCGGCTACGCCGTCGTGCAGCAGCTCGGCGCCCTCGCGCATCGCCGCGAGCGGCGTCTTCAGCTCGTGCGAGACGCTGCGCAGGAAGCGGTTCTTCTGGTCCTCCAGCTCGGCCAGCCGGCAGCGCAGCCACTCGAGCCGCTCGCCGATGGTGCGCAGGTCGGTCGGCCCGTGCACGTGAATCGGCCGCGAGAAATCTCCGCGCCCGAGCTCGCGAATCGCGGCATCGAGCTCGCCGATCGGCTTGGCGATGATGCGCGTCAGCACCACTGCGAGGACCAGCGCGGCGGCCGCACCGAACAGCGCGAGCAGCATCGACCACTGCTGCACGTTCGCCGCATCGGTGCTCAGCGCGTCGGCCTCGCGGTCGACCACGTCGTGGCTCGCCGCCATCACCACGCGCGAGCTCTCGACCAGCGCGCCGACCACCTTGTCCATCTCGCCGCGGTCGACGCGGCCGCTCGCGGTGGTGGTCAGCATGTAGAGGAGGGACGTTTCCAGCTCGATCGCGCGCTCGAGCGCGCCGCGTGCGGGGTCACCCAGCCTGAGGTGGCGCAGCTCCTCGGCCACCTCGCGGAAGCTGCGATGCGCGCGCATGAAGTCGTCGAGCAGCGCAGGGTCGCCCAGGATCGCCGTCTGCTGTGCAAGCCGGTCGATCGACCCGATGCGGTCGAACAGTGCCCGGCTGGTGCGCGCGGTGTGTACCGCGTCATAGAGCACGCTCTGGCTGCGGGCCGCGAACTGCTCGGCGCGCCATGCGGCATAGACCAGCGCGGCCGACAGGGGCAGGGACACCAGTGCCAGCCCGACCAGCAGCAACCTGAAGAATGAGCGCGGATAGGGAAGCACTGCACCCCGCTTCAGCAGGTCGTCGGCCATGAATCATGATACGTCACGCCATTTCGCTGATTTCGAAGAGGCTTCTTTGCACTGTCGCTCGAAAGCGACAGTGGATCTGTTGAACTGTTTTGCCGGGCTCCTGGGCCAGCTTCGTTCGCCGAAACGCTGCTGCCGGGATCCGCTCGCGGAGCAGTCCCAGCGGCTGCAGGCAACCCAGCTGAGTGGGTTGATTTCTCAGGGATCAGCGGCCAGTTAGCGGAATTCAGGGGCATCAGTGCGGCGATCATCCGAAGCGGGCACTCACGCCCGCAACATGTTCACTGCGGGATTCGTGCCAGAGACCAAAAGCTATCCAAAACAGTACGGTACGGTAGATTAGCGCCGCCTGCAGGCGACAGACTGTTGCTCAAAAGAGACGACCTTGGAGATCACACGCATTTAGGACCAGAGCTGCGACGCCGATCGGCGACGGCACGCCCCGTCCCGGCAGAATCTCCGGGGCGAGGCAGCCATGACACCGGGTTCGGGCAGCAGAGCTCTCCGGTCATGGCGATCTCGCCGGTGTGGGAAGATTTCCGCAGATCGAAGGGTGGCGCGTGTTGCGATGGCGATCTCAGAGCAGCCCAATCCAATGGCGCGCCTGCGAATGGCGCTTCTCGCGCTGATGCTACTTGCCCAGAGCGTCCAGGCGTTCGATCTGCAAGGCCACCGCGGCGCGCGCGGACTCGCCCCCGAAAACACCCTGGCGGCGTTCGCGCGCGCGCTGCAGATCGGCGTGACGACGCTGGAGCTCGATGTCGGCGTGACGAGCGACGGGGTGGTCGTGGTTGCGCACGACCGTGCCCTCAATCCCGAGCTCACACGCGACGCCAATGGTCGCTGGCTCGACGCACCAGGGCCGGCGATCCATGCGCTCAGCTACGCCGAGCTGCAGAGCTACGACGTCGGCCGCGCGAAGCCGGGCTCGCGCACCGCGCAGCGCTACCCGCAGCAACAGCCGGCCGACGGCGCGCGCATTCCGCGGCTCGCGGAGGTCTTCGCGCTCGCCAAGCGCGCGGGCAACACCGCGGTGCGCTTCAATATCGAGACCAAGCTCCACCCCGAGCACGAGGCCGAATCGCTGCCGCCGGAGCCGTTCGCGCGCGCGCTGGTGGCCGAGATTCGCGAGGCGGGCGTCGCGGCGCGCAGCACGGTGCAATCCTTCGACTGGCGCACGCTGCAGGTCGTGCAGCGCGAGGCGCCCGAGATCGCGACGGTCTATCTGACGGCGCGCCAGGACTGGCTCGACAACATCGGCGCAGGCTCTGCGCTCGGGTCGCCGTGGACCGCAGGCTTCGGTTTCGCCCAGTACCAGTCTGTGCCACGCATGGTGCACGCGGCCGGCGGGCGCATCTGGTCGCCGTACTACGGCGACCTGGACGCGGCGCAGCTCAAGGAGGCACGGGCGCTCGGCATCGCCGTAGTCGTCTGGACGGTGAACGACCCGGCGCTCATCGCCGCGATGATGGATCTGGGCGTCGACGGCATCATCAGCGATTACCCCGAGCGCGTGCGTGCCGAGATGCAAAAGCGCGCCATGCCGCTACCGGCAGCGACGCCTGTAGCGCCGTAAGGGCGCTAAGCTAGGCGGCAGCCATCGTCCGGGAGAAGGGCCATGCGGGTCGGCGTGCCGAAGGAGATCAAGGCGAGCGAGTACCGCGTCGGCCTGGTGCCCGCAAACGTGCAGGAGCTCGCCGTGCACGGCCACGAGGTGATCGTCGAGCACGACGCTGGCGCCGGCATCGGCTGTACCGACGACCAGTACGCGGCTGCGGGCGCGACGGTCGTGGCACGCGCGGCGGAAGTCTTCGAGCGTGCCGAGCTGATCGTCAAGGTGAAGGAGCCGCAGGCGAACGAGCGCGCATTGCTGCGAGAGGGGCAGGTGCTGTTCACCTACCTCCATCTCGCACCCGATCCCGCGCAGGCGAGGGATCTGATCGCGAGCAAGGCGACCTGCATCGCCTACGAGACGGTGACCGCGGCCGAAGGCGGGCTGCCGCTGCTCGCGCCGATGTCGGAAGTCGCCGGCCGCATGGCGGTGCAGGCGGGCGCGTACTTCCTCGAGAAGACGCATGGCGGACTGGGCATGCTGCTCGGCGGGGTGCCAGGAGTCGATCCGGCCAAGGTGCTGGTGCTCGGCGGCGGCGTCGTCGGCACGCACGCGATCCACATCGCGCTCGGCATGGGTGCCGACGTGTGGGTGATCGACCGCAATCTCGACCAGCTGCGCCGCCTGTGGCGCCAGTTCGGCCGGCCGTTGAACACGGTCTACTCGACCCGCCATGCGATCGAGAAGCACGTGCTGGAAGCCGATCTGGTGATCGGCGGCGTGCTGATTCCCGGCGCAGCGGCGCCCAAGCTCGTGAGCGCGGACATGGTGCGCCGCATGAAGCCGGGCGCGGTGATGGTCGACGTCGCCATCGACCAGGGCGGCTGCTTCGAGACCTCGCATCCCACGACGCACGACAAGCCGACCTACGTGGTAGACGACGTCATCCACTACTGCGTCGCGAACATGCCGGGCGGCGTGCCGCGCACCTCGACTTTCGCGCTCAACAACGCGACGCTGCCCTTCGTCCTCGCGCTCGCCGACAAGGGGCCGAAGCGCGCGTTGCTGGACGATCCGCATCTGCTGAACGGCCTGAACCTTCACGCCGGGAAGGTCACGCACCCGGCGGTCGCCGAGGCGCTCGGCCTGCAGTACGCAGAGCCGCGCCGCGCACTCGGCTGAGCGTTCAGACGACGCCGTCTGCGCGCAGCCGCGCGATCTCGGCCGCCGAATAGCCGAGCTCGCCGAGGATCGCGTCGCTGTCCGCGCCGAGCACGGGGGGCGGCCGGCGCGTCACGGGCTCGGTGCGCGACAGCGTCACGGGCACGCGGCCCACGGGCGCGGGCCTGGGCAGGCCGGGATAGTCGAGCGGTTGCAGCAGGCCGAGCGCCGCCACTTGCGGGTGATCGAGCGTCTCCTGCGGCGCGAGCAGCGGCCCGCAGGGGATCATCGCCTTGCCGAGAATTTCGAGGACGTCCTCGGTGCCGCGCCCGGCGCACCAGCGCGCCATGCGCTCGCTGATCAGCGCGCCGTTGTCGCCGCGCGCGCGGTCGTCGCGGAAGCGCGGATCGCTCAGCCACTCGGGCTCGCCCATCAGCTTCGCCCAGCGCTCGAACAACGGCTGTCCGATCACCTGGCAGATCACCCAGCCGTCGCGCGTGCGGAACAGATCGTTCGGCGCCGAGGTCTGTCCGCGGTTGCCGGTGGCCACGCGGTTGATGCCGAGCACACCCTGCTCGATCAGAAGCGCGTTGCCGAGCGTCAAGGCGGTGCCGAGCAGCGTGCCGCGCACGATCTGCCCCCGGCCGCTCGATTCGCGTTCCTTGAGCGCGATCAGCGTGCAGAACGCGCAGTGCAGCGCCGTACCGAAATCGACCCAGGGCACCATCGCACGGTAGGGCTGCGCGGTCGTGCCCGTCATGTAGACCGCCCCCGACATCACCTGGCCTACGCCGTCGAAGCCGACGTTGCGGCTCATGGGGCCCTCGGGACCGTAGGCCGACAGCGTGGTGAGGATGATGCGCGGATTGACCGCGCTGATCCGCTCGTAGCCGAGCCCCATGCGCTCGAGCGTCTGGCCCGGCAGATTCGCGACCACGACATCCGCGCTCGCCAGCAGACGGTCGATCACCGCGCGCCCGCCCGGGGTCATCGGATCGAGCGTGAGCGAGCGCTTGTTGCGGTTCATCTGCAGGAACAGGGCGCCTTCGCCGCCCGCGGCGACCGGCACGTTCCAGCGGTCCTCGCTGCCGTCGCGCTTCTCGATGCGGATCACGTCCGCGCCGTACTCGGCGAGCAGGGCGGCGCAGTAGGGCCCGGCGATGTAGCGGCCGAAATCGAGCACGCGAACACCTTCCAGCGGCAGGCTCATGCAGGCTTCCTTTCATTTGCCGTGGCGAGGCGTCTTTCGAGCTGGTTCAGCAGTCCTCCCGCGTGCACGATCTCGAGCAGGAACGGCGGCATCGGCGCGCAGCGCAGCGTCTCGCCGCTCGATGCAAGACGCACCATGCCCGCTTCGGGATCAACCTCGACCTGCGCGCCTGCGGCAATGCGACCGACCGCGTCGCACTCCAGCACCGGCAGCCCGAGGTTGATCGCGTTGCGATAGAACAGCCCGGCAAAGGAGCGCGCGACCACCGCCGCGACGCCGAGATGCTTGAGCGCCTGCGGCGCCTGCTCGCGCGAGGAGCCGCAGCCGAAGTTGCGGCCGGCGACGACCACATCGCCGGCACGTACCGCGCTCGCGAACCCGGGGTCCTGGACCTCGAGACAGTGCGCCGCAAGCGTCTCGATGCCGGCCCGCATCCAGGCGCCCGGCGCGATCGCGTCGGTGTCTACGTCGTCGCCGAAGATCCAGGCGCGTCCGCTCATTGCAGCAGATCGCGCGGGTCGGCAATGCGACCGGCGGCCGCGCTCGCGGCCACCGTATAGGGCGAGCCGAGGAACACCTCGGTCGTCGGCGCACCCATGCGCCCCTTGAAGTTTCGCGCCGTGCTCGACATCACCTTGGCATCGGCATCGAAGCGCCGCGCATAGCCTGCGCAGGCGCCGCAGGAATTGGCGAGGAAACGCGCGCCCGCGGCCTCGAGCGCGGCGAGCACGCCTTCCGCGCGAGCCGCCTCCTGGTCCCGGAGCGAGGCGGGCGCAACGAGCAGCTCGACGCCGGGTGCGATCTTTCGTCCAGCGAGCACCCGCGCGGCCATGCGCAGGTCCTCGAGCTTGGCGCCGGTGCAGGCGCCGATGTAGGCGACGTCGATCGGCTGGTTGCGAAATTCCTGCACCGGTCGTGCGTTCGCCGGGCTGTGCGGCGCCGCGACCTGCGGCTCGAGCGCGCCCGCGTCGAACGCGTGATGCGCGGCGAGCGGCGCATCGGTGTCGCTCTGCCAGGGCGTGATCTCGACCTGGCGCAGGCCGGCCTGCGCGAGGTAATCGTGCGTGACCGCATCGGCGGCGACCAATCCCGTCTGCGCGCCGAGCTCGGCGCTCATGTTGGCGAGCGTCATGCGCTCCTGCATCGGCAGCGCTTCGATCGCCGAACCGGCGTACTCCACCGCCTCGTATGCACCGCCGCCCAGCCCGAAACGCGTGCACAGGAACAGCATCACGTCCTTTGCGCATACGCCATCGGCGAAGCGCCCGTCCCACTGCATGCGGATCGTCTGCGGCACGCGCAGCCAGATCTCGCCGGTGACCACGACGCCGAGCATCTCGGTCGCGCCGATGCCGAACATGTAGGCGCCGAACGCGCCCCCGGTGGTCGAATGGCTGTCGGCGCCGACCGCGAACATCCCGGGGCGCAGGTAGCCGCCCTCGGCGAGCACCACGTGGCAGATGCCCACGCCATCGTGGAAATTGCGAATCCTGGACGATCGCGCCCAGTCTCGCGTCAGATGCAGGATCTCGCGGCTCTCGTCGTCCTTCGCGGGTATGTAGTGATCGGTGACGAGCACAATGCGCTCCGGATCCCACAGCTTCGCGCCGAGGCGCTCGAGCATCGGCTGCAGGCGTCGCGGCCCGCTCGAGTCGTGGAACATCGCCAGGTCGACGCGGCAGACGACGATCTCTCCCGGGCTGACCGCGGCACGTCCCGCCGCGCGCGCGACGAGCTTCTGGGCGAGGGTCTGCGGCATGGCGCAGCGAATGTACTGGCATCGCGGGACAGCCGCAATCGGCGCAGCGAACCGCAGCCGTGCCAGAATCGCGCCGTGAAATCGCAGACCCCGGCAACTGAACTCCCGCTCGCCGGCCTGCGCGTGCTCGATGTCGGCACCTACATCGCCGCGCCGGTGGCGACGACTGTGCTCGGCGACTACGGCGCCGATGTGATCAAGGTCGAGCAGCCCGGCAGCGGCGATCCGAATCGCGTCATCCAGGCCTCGCACGCCTATCCGAAGAGCCCGGTGAATTACCCCTGGGAGATGGACGGGCGCAACAAGCGCTCGATCGCGCTCGACATCGTGCGTCCCGAGGGGCGCGCGGCGCTCGAGCGCTTGATTGCGGGCAGCGACGTACTGGTGACGAATTTTCCGCTGCGTCTGCGCGAGCGCATGCGGCTGCGCTGGGACGATCTGCGCGATGCGCACCCGCGGCTCGTCTACGCATCGCTCACCGGCTTCGGCGAGGCCGGGCCCGAGCGCGACCAGCCGGGGTTCGATTCGACCGCCTATTTCGCGCGCAGCGGGTTCCTCGACATCAATCGCTACCAGGACCAGCCGCCGCATTTCTCGATGCCCGCCGCGGGCGACCGCGCCACCGCGATGTCGATCGTGTCGGCGGTCATGATCGCGCTGCTGCGGCGCGAGCGCAGCGGCCGGGGCGGGATGGTTTCGACATCGCTGCTCGCGGCCGGACTGTGGTCGAACGGCGTCGCCGTGCAGGCGGCGCTGCTCGGCTCGACCCTGCCGCTGCGTCCGCCGCGCGATCGGCCGCGCAGCGCGCTCGGCAACTGCTACCTGTGCAGGGACGGCCGCTGGTTTTCGATCGCGCTGCCGATGGAAGAGCGCTTCTGGCCGGGGCTGTGCCGCGCGCTCGATCGGCCCGAGCTGGAGCTTGACACGCGCTTCGCGACCACCGCGGACAGGCGCGCGAACGCAGCCGAGCTCACCCGGGTCTTCGACGCGGTGTTCGCGAATGAAGACTGGGCGTACTGGCGCGAGCGCCTGATGGCCGAACGCATGATCTTCAGCCCGATCACGCGCGTCGAGGACCTCGCGGACGATGCGCAGGCGCGCGCCGCGCAGGCCGTCATCGAGTCCGACAACCCGGCCATGCCGCTCACGCTCGCCGCGCCGTTTCGCATCGACGGCGTCGAGCCGCGCCCGGCGGGTCCTGCGCCGGCGCTCGGCGAGCACAGCACGCAGATTCTGCTGGAGGCCGGCGTCGCCGCCGACGAGATTGCGTGCCTGCGGGCCGCCGGAATCGTCGGCGGCAGCTGATCCTGGGAGAGCATTGCCATGACCGATCCGAGAACGCACTGGCTGGCGGCGGACCCTACGCAGAAGGACGCCGAACCGGCAACCCGGCGCGCGAATGCGGCGCTCGCCGGGCTACCGCCGTTCGATGACCAGAGCGATTTCACCGAGGCGCGCCGCGGCTTCGTCGGCACCCATGTCGACGGCGTGATCCGTACTGCGAGCGGCACCGCGATCTGGAACCTGCCGGCCTACCGTTTCCTCGACGCAGAGGATGCACCGCCTACGGTCAACCCGAGCCTGTGGCGCATGGCTCGGCTGAACATGAACCACGGGCTGTTCGAAGTGGTGCCCGGGGTCTACCAGGTGCGCGGCTTGGACATCGCCAACATGACGATCATCGAAGGCGCGAGCGGCATCATCGTGATCGATCCGCTCACCGCAACCGACACCGCGCGCGCCGCGCTCGAGCTTTACTACGCGCACCGGCCGCGACGGCCGGTGGTCGCGCTCATCTACAGCCACAGCCACGTCGATCACTACGGCGGTGTGAAGGGCGTGATCTCGGACGCGGACGTACGCGAAGGGCGCGTGCAGGTGATCGCTCCGGCGGGGTTCCTCGATGCGGTGGCCGGAGAAAACGTGCTCGTCGGCAACCCGATGGCGCGCCGCGCGCAGTTCCAGTTCGGCGGCCTGCTGCGCCCGGGGCCTCGCGGGCAAGTCGACGCGGGTCTCGGCAAGGCGGTGGCGCGCGGCACGGTCAGCCTCATCGCGCCGACCCAGGACATCACCGAGCCGGTCGAGACGCACCGCATCGACGGTGTAGAGATCATCTTCCAGCTCGCGCCGGGCACCGAGGCGCCGGCCGAGATGCACATGTTCATGCCCGCCGGCGGGGTGCTCAACATGGCGGAGAA
>Ga0210138_1000021_pt1 | contig 36350 bp, 36 predicted proteins | sample Browns_ThreeSqC__FD_184850 | JGI IMG/M metagenome (GOLD analysis project Ga0210138, IMG submission 184850) | Wetland microbial communities from the San Francisco Bay, California, USA, that impact long-term carbon sequestration -... | ecosystem: Environmental > Aquatic > Marine > Wetlands ... | reverse complement strand
GTGCTCTTGCAGATCGGCGCCCGAGCACTTCTCGCGGTTCCGCTGCTGCGTGAGGGTCACATCCTCGGCGCGCTTGCAGTGATCCGGAATGCGCCGGGCGAGTTTCCGCCCGAGGTCATCGCGCTGCTCGAAACCTTCGCCACGCAGTCGGCGATCGCGATCCAGAACGCGCGCCTGTTCCGCGAGATCGAGGACAAGAGCCGCCAGCTCGAGCTCGCGAGCCAGCACAAGTCGCAGTTCCTCGCCAGCATGAGCCACGAGCTGCGCACGCCGCTAAACGCGATCCTCGGCTTCAACGAGCTGATCCTCGGCGGCATCTACGGCGACCTCGCCGAAGACATGCGCCCGCCGCTCGAGCAGATGCAGTCGAGCGGCAAGCACCTCCTGAGCCTGATCAACAACGTGCTCGACCTCGCGAAGATCGAGGCGAACAAGATGGAGCTCGCGCTCGCCGACTACGCGGTGCCCGACATGGTCGCGATGGTGCGCTCGACGCTGCAGTCGCTGGCGGCGGAAAAGGGCCTCGAGCTCGCGGTGTCGGTACCGGAGGACCTGCCGCTCGCGTACGGCGACGGCGGGCGCCTGTCGCAGTGCCTGATCAACCTCGCCGGCAACGCGATCAAGTTCACCAAGCAGGGCAGCGTCAAGATCAGCGTGGCGCTCGACGACGAGACCCTGCGCTTCAGCGTCGCCGATACCGGCATCGGAATTCCTCCCGACAAGATCGACAGCCTGTTCACCGAATTCAAGCAGACCGACGCCACCGTCGCGAGCGAGTACGGCGGCACGGGCCTCGGTCTGTCGATCAGCAAGAAGTTCATCGAGATGCACGGCGGCCGGATCTGGGTCGAGAGCGAGCTCGGCAAGGGCTCGCGCTTCATCTTCGAAGTCCCGCTGCGTGCCGCCGCAGGAGCCACCGCATGAGCGCGAAGACCATCCTCTACGTCGAAGACAACGAGTTCAACCGCAAGATCGTGCGCGACCTCCTGAAGCGCACCAAGTACGCGCTCATCGAGGCGCATGACGGCGAGGCAGGCGTCGCCACGGCGATCGAGAAGCGCCCGGACCTGATCCTGATGGACATCCAGCTGCCGAAGATCTCCGGCATGGAAGCGATGCGCCAGATTCGAGCCGACAGCGCGACCGCGCAGACGCCGATCATCGCGATCACCTCGTTCGCGCTCTCGGGTGACGACGTCAAAGCAAAGGAAGCCGGGGCTACGGCCTACCTCGCCAAGCCCTATAGCCCCTTCGACCTCTTGAAGGCGATCCGCTCGCTGCTGCCCGAATCCTGAGTCGGCGAGGTGTGCTAGCTTCCGCCCTCTCGCATCGATCGACGGAGGCTCGACATGACGACGGTTGCATTCATCGGCCTAGGCGCCATGGGATCACGCATGGCGATGAACCTCCACGCAGCGGGCATCAAGCTGCGCGTGTTCAACCGCGACAAGGCGAAGGCGAAGCCGTTCGCCGACAAGGGTATCGAGGTGGCGGACTCGATCGCCAATGCCGTGAAGGGCGCGGATTTCGTGGTCTCGATCATCGCCGACGACGCGGCGACGCGCGCGGTGATGCTCGGTGACGGCGGTGTCGTCGCCAGCGCCGCCAAAGGCACGCTGATCGTGGACTCGAGCACCAACTCGCCGGCGATGGCGAAGGAGGTCGCCGCCGCGGCGGCGAACAAGGGCCTCGTCTATCTCGACGCCCCGGTCTCGGGCAGCCTGGCACAGGCGCAGGGCAAGGAGCTCGTGTTCCTCGTGGGCGGCGATCAGGCGGCCTTCGACAAGGCGCAGCCGCTGTTTGGCGCGATGGGGCGCCTGGCGAAGAGGATCGGCGCGAGCGGCGCCGGCGCGACGCTGAAGCTGATCAACAACATGATCTCGGCGACGCTCACCGCAGCGCTGGTCGAAGCGGCGATGACCGCAGAAGCCGCCGGGCTCGACAAGGATGCGACGGTGGAGATCCTGGGCGAAGGCGCCGCGGGCTGCCGCCTCACCAAGACCAAGCTGCCGAAGATGCTGAAGCGCGATTTTTCGCCCCAGTTCCAGATCGCGCTGATGGACAAGGACGTGCGCTACTACCTCGCCATGGCGCAGGATCTCGACGTGCCGACGCCGGTCTCGTCAGCGGTGCGCAGCCAGTACCACGGCGCGCGCCGCGCCGCGCTCGGCGCGCTCGACACCGCGGCGCTGTTCGCCTACGCCGCGAGCGAGAAGGTGAAAGCCTAGCGGGTAGGCTCGCCGAGCACCGCTTCGCGCATTTCCTTGGGGATCTCGTAGTCCGGGTAGCGGCGGCGGAACTCGGCGAGGCTGTCGTCGGCTTCCTTCACGCGCCCCTCTCGCCGCAGGCGGGCGATGCGCTCGAGCCACTCGCGCGGCGATTCCTCCTTTTTTCCGACCGCTTCCGGGGCGAGCAGCGCGCGGTCCTCGAGTGCCGAGCGTGACGCCAGTCGGCCGGCCGCTGCGGCGTCTTCGCGCAACGCCTGCGGGGCGCGATCCTCGGCGATGACGGGCGCGGCAGGCGCGAGCACCGCTCCCTTCTCCGGCGCGGCGACCGATTCCGCAGGCGCTGCCTTGGGTGCGGGAGGCTCCGGCACGAACTGCCGCGCAGGCGGCGGAGCCGCCGGCGCTGGTGCGGCCGGGGCGCGCGCCGCCGGGCGTTCGCGTTCCGCGGCAGACGCCACTGCGTCGGCCTTCGCTTTCGGCTCGGCTCCCGCGAGCTCGTTGCGCGTCGATGCGGCGGGCGCAGCGGGGGCGCTCGCCGCTGCCGTCTCCGGCGCCGGTGCTGCGGGGACGAGAGTCGTCGAAAGTTCGCGTCCCGCGGTGTACGGCATGCCCTCGGTTTTCGCTTTCGGCACCGCCAGTGCAGGCTCGTCGCGCTGCGACGCGGCGGGCGGCTCCTGCTTTGCGTCGCGCGCCTGCTTTTCGAGCCCGAACGTCGGCAGCGCCTCCAGCTCCGGCCGCTCGAGCTGCATCCGCACGACGAGCGATACCGTCAACACGACGACCGCGGCGACTGAGACCGGCAGCGCCCAGCGGCGCAGCGAGAACCCTGCGCGGCGCGGGCCGGAGCCGACCGCGCGGCGCGAAGCGGCGAGAATCGCCTCATCGAGCGCCTGCGGCGGATTCTCCTTGCCGAGCGCGCGATAGCCTGCGCTCACGCGAGGATCCTGGGACTCGTCGTGCTCAGCCATCGCCGAGCGCCTCCCTCAGTTTTGCCAGCGCATAGCGCAGCCGGCTCTTGGCCGCCTCGAGATCGATTCCGGTCACCTCTGCGATCTCGGGCAGCGACAGCCCCGCCTCCTCGCGCAGCAGGAACACCTCGCGCTGCGCGGGCGGCAGCGCTTCGAGCGCCGTGCGCAGCTCTCGCATCTGCTCGTTCAGCTCGGCGCGCCGTTGCGGTTCGTCCTGCGCCGGCGCGGCAGGTTCGCCCGGAGGATCGTCCGGATCGTCCAGCGACGCAAGCTTGAGTCCTCCCCGCCGCCAGTGATCGACCACCCGGTTGTGCGCGATGGTGTAGAGCCAGGTGGTGAAGCGCGCGCTCGGCGTATAGCGGCTGCGCGCCTCGATCACCCGCAGCCAGACGTCGTGGAACAGCTCCTCGGCCTCGCCGCGCGCCCTCACGCTGCGCAGCACGAAGCGGAACAGCGGCCCCTTGTGGCGCGCATAGAGCGTCTCGAAGGCCGCGGCTTCGCCATCCCGGTAAGCGATCATCAGCTGCTCGTCCGCGGCCTCCATGCCGCGCTAGTGTAAGGCGCGCGGCTCGACAGGGGCTCAGGGCGAGAAGTACGAAAGCGGCCCAGCCGGATCCGGCGCGAAGCCGGGAAACGGCTGCGGGCAGGGCCGGCCGCAGGGCGCCGGCTCGCGGATCACGCCGCGCGCTGCGAGATTTGCTCGGCTGTCGTAGCGCAGCTGCACGATCTGCGCCGGCTGGCTGGAGGCGCGCTCGAACTGGACGTAGCGCGCCTGCGAGTGCTCGCGCCGGCCGTGGCCGGTGCCCAGACGCGACCTAGCCTCCGCCTCGTCTCGCTGCAGCTCGCTCGAGCCCGCGTCCGGCGACGCAGCGGATTCGGCCGGCGCTGCAGAGCGCTTGCCCGCGCCAGCATCGTCGGCCGCGCCGGGAAACGCCTCGCGCGCGATCGGCACGGGCGGCGGCAGGTGCTTCTTGCGGAACACGGCAACGCCGATCACGCCGACGTTGTCCGGCCGGCCGGTGCGCGCGGCGTAGGAATCGGTGAGATCGGTGAAGTAGAACGCCGCCGTCTGCGCCAGGCTCTTGCGCCAACCGCCGATCGCGAGCGTGCCGTAGGGCGCGATCACGTAGCCGCTTTGCGACGGGTCCGCGGTCTCGCCGGTGATGACGTTCACCCCGTCGACCGAGACGACCGCGAGCACCTCGGCCGCCGTGCGATTGTGCAGCGTAAGGCGGTATTCGTGCCCCGGCTGCCCGGCGACATAGCTGCTTCCCGCGTGCCGGTACACCGGCAGCTGCCGATTGTCCGCGCGATCGAACACGCTCAGCTCGACCAGACGCCCAGCGAAAGCGCTCTGCGCGAGCAGCGCACAGACAGCGAGCGCCAGCATCAGCAAGCATCTTTTTGCGGCCATGACCACACTCCTTTCCAGGATTCCCGCCAGTCGGCGGTCTCAAGGGAGTGAAACGCAGCCCGCAGCAATTCGGGTTAAGGCCTGCGATCGTCAAAATTCGACATCGTGTCGCGTAGAATTCGCCCCTTTTCCACGCTCGCTCGCGACGCATGCACCCGTTGCCCAAACCCCGTGTCATCCCGATCCACGCCGAAAGCCCCGGGATCGGCCACAAGGGTGCGAAGTACGACTGCCACAAGTGCCCGGCCTACTGCTGCAGCTACCCGCTGATCGAGATCAAGCGGCGCGACATCGCGCGGCTGGCGAAGCATTTCGGTCTGAGCTACGAGAAGGCCGAGATGCGCTTCACCAAGTACGACAAGAGCGAGAAGACGCGCGCCCTGCGCCACCAGACGGACACTCACTATTCGTCGGTCTGCATCTTCCTCAACACGCGCACGCGCCAGTGCACGATCTACGATGCACGCCCGGGCGTGTGCCGCGACTACCCGGACACGCCGCATTGCGGCTACTGGGAGTTCCTCAGCTTCGAGCGGAACCAGCAAGACGATCCAAGCTTTATCGCAACGACCTTTTAGGTCGTTGCGACAAAAGCTGGATCGTCGCTGGAAGGTCGGACGCAGGGGAAAGGGATGAGCCCCTTCCCCTGCAACCCCCCTCGTTGATCGAACGCTGACCTACTGGCTGCGGCTGGCGAGGGCTTTCTGGCGGATCGCCGACAGGGTCATGGTCGGCGTGATGGCGTCCGGGTCGATCCTCAGCTCCAGGATCGACGGTTTGCCCGAGGCGATGGCGCGCGCGAACGCCGGCGCGAACTGCTCGGTGCGCTCTACGACCTCGCCGTAGCCGCCGAAGATCTGCGCGTAGGCGGCGAAATCCGGATTCACCAGCTGCGTGCCCGAGATGCGCTCGGGATACTCGCGCTCCTGGTGCATGCGGATGGTGCCGTACATGCCGTTGTTGACGACCAGCGCGATCACCGCGGCGCCGTACTGCACCGCGGTGGCGAATTCCTGGCCGTTCATGAGGAAATCGCCGTCGCCGCAGAAAGCGACGACGGCGCGCTCCGGGGCGGCGATCTTCGCGCCGACCGCGGCCGGAAAGCCGTAGCCCATCGAGCCGCTTGTCGGCCCGAGCTGGGTGCGGAATTCCTTGTAAGTGAAGTGACGGTGCAGCCAGGAAGCGAAATTGCCCGCGCCGCCGGCGATGATCGCGTCCTGCGGCAGATTCTCCGAGAGCCAGCGGATCACGTTGCCGTAGTGCAGTGCGCCCGGCATGTCCTGCGGGCGGTTCCAGGCGAGGTACTCCTCGCGCGCCGCGCGCAGCTCGCCGGCCCAGCGCGCGCCATCGAGCTTGATTCCGGCGAGCGCCTCTACGAACCGAACTGCGCCGGAATTGATCGGCAGCGCCGCCTGGTACACGCGACCGAGCTCCTCGGCGCCGGCGTGCACGTGAATGAGCTTTTGCTTCGGCACCGGCACGTCGACCAGGGTGTAGGCGCTGGTCGTCATCTCGCCGAGCCGCGCGCCGACCGCCAGCAGCACGTCGGCGTCCTTGACGCGCTGCGCGAGCTTCGGGTTGATGCCGATGCCGACGTCGCCCGCGTAGTTGGGGCTGCGGTTGTCGAACAGGTCCTGGCAGCGGAACGCGCAGCCCACCGGCAGAGCACAGCGCTCGGCCCAGGCGCGAAACGCGTCGACCGCGGCGCGCGTCCAGCCGCTCCCGCCAAGAAGGACGAAGGGACGCTCGGCCTTCTGCAGCATTTCGGCGAGGGCCTGCATGTCCGCGTGCGCCGGCGCGGGCTGCACGCGCTTGTAGCAAGGCGCATCGGCCACCGCGGCCTGCGAAAACAGCATGTCCTCGGGCAGCGCGAGCAGTACCGGCCCCGGGCGGCCTGCGCTCGCGCAGTGAAAGGCGTGGCTGACGTACTCGGGGATGCGCTCGATGCGGTCGATCTGCGCGACCCATTTGGTGAGCGGCCCGTACATGCGCCGGTAGTCGATCTCCTGGAATGCCTCGCGCTCGGCAAATTCGTTGCCGACCTGGCCGACGAACACGATCATCGGCGTCGAGTCCTGGTGCGCGGTGTGCACGCCGACCGAGCCGTTGGTCGCGCCGGGCCCGCGCGTCACGAAAAGAATTCCCGGTTCGCCCGTCAGCTTGCCGTAGGCCTCGGCCATGTAGGAGGCGCCGCCCTCCTGCCGGCAGACGATGTAGCGCAGCCGGTCGCGCACGTCGTAGAAGCCGTCGAGCACCGGCAGGTAGCTCTCGCCCGGCACGCCGAAGGCGAGCCGGGCGCCGTGCGCGGCGAGCGCGTCGGCCAGGATCCTGCCGCCGTGGCGGACCTTGAGATCGGGCTTCATGAACGCTCTGCGAAGGCCTTTCTCAGCGCGTCGCAGCAGGCGCCGACCGCTGTGTTCGCGGTGTCGATCGCGCCGCCCCAGAGCAGGAACGCGTGCACCATGTCGGGATAGTCCTTGTACTCGGTGGCGACGCCCTCCTTCGCGAGGCGTTCGGCGTAGGCGCGTCCTTCGTCGCGCAGGACGTCGAATCCGGCGGTGAGCAGGTACGCGGGCGGCAGCCCGGCGAGCGACTTGGCGAGATACGGCGAGGCACGCCAGTCGAGCCACTCGCTTTCATGCGGCAGGTAGTGGCCGCGAAAATACTTCATCGCCTTCCCGGTCAGCGGCAGCCACTCCGCGTTGCGCATGATCGAAGGAAAGCCCTGGCGCTGGTCGGTAGCCGGATAGATCAGCATCTGGAAGCACAGCCTGGGCCCGCCGGCGTCGCGCGCCGCAAGGGCGACTACGGTCGCGAGTGTGCCGCCCGCGCTGTCGCCGGCGACCGCGATGCGCGCCGGGTCGATCGCCAGCGCTTTCGCCTGCGCGGCGATCCATTGCGTCGCCGCGATGCAATCTTCGACCGCAGCGGGAAAGCGATACTCCGGCGCAAGCCGGTAGTCGACCGAGAACACAGCGCAGCCTGCGCCGTTGGCGAGCTGACGGCAGATGACGTCGTGCGTATCCGGGTCGCCAATCACCCAGCCGCCGCCGTGGAAGTAGATCAGCGCTGGCAGCACCTCGCTTTTCTGCGCACCCCGCGGGCGGAATCCACGCAGCGGAATCGGTCCGTCGGGGCCGGGCGCGAGGATCAGGCGAGCCTCGCTCACTTCCGGCGCCTGCGGCGAGAGCGCGGCGCGCGTTTCGCGGTAGATGCGCCGTGCGACGAACGGCGACACATCCCAGATCATCGGCAGGCCCGAGCGCGTCACGCGCTCGAGCACGGCGGCGACCTGCGGATGAGGCGCGCTCGTGTCCTTCCTCTCCGGATTCGCGGACATCACGATCGATTATAGTAGCCGCGCATCGAACACTCCGCAGGCGGTTCGCATGAGCGACGACATCAGCACGCTGCGCCGCATCCTCCAGGAAAACCGCGTCATCGCGGTTGCCGGCCTGTCGGCCGACTGGTTCCGGCCGAGCTACTTCGCCGCGAAGTACATGCAGGAGCACGGCTATCGCGTCATTCCGGTCAACCCGCGCTATGCCGGCCAGAAGCTGCTCGGCGAGACCTGCTACGCGAGCCTGACGGACATCCCTGAAAAGGTCGACCTGGTCGACGTGTTCCGGCGCAGCGAAGATGTCATGCCGATCGCCGAAGCGGCGATCGCGATCGGCGCGCGCGCGCTGTGGCAGCAGATCGGCGTGAAAAACGAGGCCGCGGCGGCCGCGGCGCGCAAGGCGGGACTCGACGCGGTCATGGATCGCTGCGTCAAGATCGAGCACGCAAGGCTGTTCGGCGGGCTGAACTGGGTAGGGGTCAATACCCGGGTGATCTCGGCCAAGCGCCCCCGGGCGATTGCCAACTGACCCAGGTCATTTGTACTAGGCAGGACCCGGGCAGGGGGGGTTCCGTCCCCGGATAAGCCCCAGGATTCAGGCAAATAACCCGAAAAGGTTAATAGCGTCACCTGCCGGCGACGGGTATCCTCCAGCCATGATCACGCCGCACCGGGTATTCGAAGGCCGTTTCGGGCGCCTGCATCTTCTGGATGTCACGGGGTCCATGTCGCAGCGCAGCCACCCCGAGCCGACGATTCTGGTCAAGCATTCGGGCCCGTCCTGCGAGCTGCGCGCGGGCGCATTGCGCACCTCGCTCGGTCGCGGCGCGCTGCTGATCCTGAACGCGGGCGAACCGTTCGCCATGACCGCCGAGGACAGCGCGGCGCCGGTTCGCCTGGTCCTGTTTCACGCCTCGCCGGAGTGGCTGAGCGAGGCTTTCCCCGCCGTAGCCGGTGAGACCCCGGGCACTGCGCTGAGCACCGCGATCGAGGAGATCACCCCGCGCATCCGCCGCCTGGCCGACACGCTCGCGATCGAGGCGATCAACGACCGCTTCCTGTCCGGCGAGCGGCTCGAGTTCATGCTGCAGGAGCTCATGCTGTCGATCGTCGACACCTATCTCGCGCGGCGCGAATCGTCCCCGCTGTGGCGCGGATCGCGCTTCGAGGACTCGCGCATCCGCAAGGCGATCGGGATGCTGCGCGCGCGGCCCAACAAGGAAGTCAACATCGACATGCTGGCGAATCGCGTCGGCCTGTCGCGCTCGCGCTTCTATCACCTGTTCCAGGTCTGCACCGGCCGCTCGCCGCGCGAATACCTGGACATGCTGTGCATCGAGGCGGCCATCTCGCGGCTCGCCTCGTCCAACCAGAAGATTTCCGATCTGTCCACCGGCCTCGGCTTTTCGGCGCAGAGCAATTTCACGCGCTTCTTCCTGAACCAGGTCGGGGTTCCGCCTTCGCAGTACCGGCGTGCGGCGAGCGCCGCAACCTCGGAGGCAGACCAGGATTCGTCCCCGCCGCCGGATCCCGAGAAGCCCGAGTCGGACTTCTGAGCCCGCCTTGACGCGCTCGCGCGCGTCGAGAACAATTCCCCGGTCCGCCTGTCCGGCGTGCGCGCCCCTGCCGCGCGCGGCCTGCGCGTACCGGAATACCCCTCATCGCCATGGCCGACCGCACATTCGGGATAGAGACGCTCTGCCTGCATGCCGGGCAGATTCCGGATCCCGCGACCGGCGCGCGCGCGGCGCCGATCTACCAGACCACCTCGTTCGTCTTCGACTCCACCGACCACGCCGCGAGCCTGTTCAATCTGCAGACCTTCGGCAATGTCTACTCGCGCATCTCCAACCCCACCGTCGCCGTGTTCGAAGAGCGCATGGCGGCGATCGAGAATGGCCGCGCGGCGGTTGCGGTCGCGAGCGGCCAGGCTGCCGAGGCGGCCGCGATCCTGACGCTGTGCGCGCAGGGCGATCACGTGGTCTCGGCTTCGACGCTGTACGGCGGCACGCACACGCTGTTCGACGTCAACCTGCGCAAGCTCGGCATCGAGACGAGCTTCGTGCACCCGGACGACCCTGCGGGCTTTCACGCGGCGCTGCGCAAGAACACCAAGATGATCTACGCCGAGACGCTCGGCAACCCGCTCATCAATCTGGTCGACATCGAGGCGCTCGCGGCAATCGCGCACGATGCCGGAGTCCCGCTCGTCGTCGACAACACCGTGCCTTCGCCCTACCTGTGCAGGCCGTTCGAATGGGGCGCCGACATCGTGGTGCATTCCGCGACCAAGTATCTCGGCGGCCACGGCACCACCATGGGCGGCGTGGTCGTCGAATCGGGGCGCTTTCCCTGGGACAACGGCAACTTCCCCGGCATGACCGAGCCCTCCAAGGGCTATCACGGGGTGCGCTTCTACGAGACCTTCGGCGACTTCGGCTACACCATGCGCCTGCGCATGGAAACGATGCGCACCTTCGGCCCGGCGCTGTCGCCGCTGAACGCATGGCTCCTGCTGCAGGGCGTCGAGTCGCTGCACGTGCGCATGGAGCGGCACTGCGCAAACGCGCTCGCGGTTGCCAGGCACCTGCAGGCGCATCCGCAGGTGGCCTGGGTCAATTACCCCGGGCTGCCGGAGGACAAGTACCACGCGCTGGCGCAGAAGTATCTGCCCAAGGGCGCATCGGGTCTGCTCAACTTCGGCGTGCGGGGTGGCGCCGCGGCCGGGCAGAAGTTCATCGAGGCGGCGCAGTTCATGAGCCACCTCGTCAACATCGGCGACGCAAAGACCCTGATCTCGCACCCGGCATCGACCACGCACCGGCAGATGAGCGACGTGGAACAGCGCAAGGCCGGCGTGACACCCGACATGGTGCGCATGTCGGTAGGCATCGAATCGATCGACGATCTGCTCTGGGACATCGATCAGGCATTGCACAGCGCCACGCACTGAGGAGGAATGACATGTTGAGCTGGGACGTCGTAGAGCACGGCAGGCCGCTGCAGAAAGTGCTTAAGGACACGCCAAAACCGAAGGGCAGCGAGGTGCTGGTGCGCGTGACGCGCTCGGGCGTATGCCATTCGGACCTGCATATCTGGGACGGCTACTTCGACCTGGGCGGCGGCAAGCGCTTCTACGTGAAGGATCGCGGCTGCGTGCCGCCCTTCACCATGGGGCACGAGCCCTTTGGCGTCGTGGAAGCCTTCGGCCCGCGCGCCAAGGGTGTCAAGGTCGGCCAGAAGCGGATCGTGTTTCCCTGGATCGGCTGCGGCAGCTGCGCCGTTTGCAGGGAAGGCCAGGACAACTATTGCCTGCAGCAGAAGTTTCTCGGCGTGTACACGCGCGGCGGCTACGGCACGCACCTGGTCATTCCGCACCCGAGGTATCTCGTCGATGCGGCCGGCGTGGACGAGTCTTTCGCTGCGACCCTCGCCTGCTCCGGGCTCACCGCGTACAGCGCGACCGCCAAGCTGCCCAAGCTCGCTGCGCGCGACTGGGTCGCGATCATGGGCTGCGGCGGCCTGGGCATGGTCGGAATCTCGATCCTGCGCGCCCAGGGCGTGAAGAACATCATCGCCTGCGACGTAGACGAGGGAAAGCTCGCGGCGGCGCATAAGCTCGGGGCCAAGCTGGTGCTCGATACGCGCGCGCCCGACGCCGCGCAGAAGCTCGGCACGCTGGCCAAGGGCGATCTCGCCGGGGCGATCGATTTCGTCGGCATTCCGGCGACCTTCAACGTCGCCTACCCGGCGCTGCGCAAAGGCGGACGCTACGTGCTGTGCGGCCTGTTCGGCGGCGAGGTCACGCTCTCGCTGCCGCCGATCGCGCAGCGCGCAGTCGGCGTCGTCGGCTCCTACGTCGGCAACCTGCAGGAACTGAAGGAGGTGGTTGCCCTGGCGAAGAAGAAAAAGCTGAAACCCACCCCGATCGAGACCCGCCCCGCCGACACGGTCAACCGCACGCTCGACGAGCTCAAGGCCGGGAAGATCCTCGGCCGCGTGGTGCTCGATCTCGAGACCGTCTAGCGAAGCCGATCGACGCGCGGCGTCAAGCCGCGCGCGCTTCGCCGCGCGCGCCTGCCCCGCATCAGCGCGATCGCGGCGAAGACGACCGCGGGCAGCAGGATCAGCGCCAGGTGGTCGGGCTCGGTCAGCAGATGTAGCAGGTCCGCGCCAAGCGGGCTGCCGCCGGCGTGGTTCGGGTGCGCGCGCGCGGACTCCGCGGCGAGTAACAGGATCACTGCGGCTCGGTACATAGCATGCCCTCGGTTTCTATGAAGCGGATCACGGACTCGAGCCCCTGCCCGGTCTTCAGGTTGGTGAACACGAACGGCCGCTCACCGCGCATCTTCTTCGCGTCGCGCGCCATCACCTCGAGCGACGCGCCGACCATCGGCGCGAGGTCGATCTTGTTGATGATGAGCAGGTCCGACTTGGTGATGCCGGGGCCGCCCTTGCGCGGAATCTTGTCGCCCGCCGCGACGTCGATCACGTAGAGCGTCAAGTCCGAGAGCTCGGGACTGAACGTCGCCGCGAGGTTGTCGCCGCCCGATTCGATGATGACCAGCTCGAGGTCTGGAAAGCGGCGCGAGAGGCGCGCGACCGCCTCGAGGTTGATCGAGGCGTCCTCACGAATCGCGGTGTGCGGGCAGCCCCCGGTTTCCACCCCCAGGATGCGCTCCGGCGCGAGCGCCTCGTTGCGCACCAGGAACTGGGCGTCCTCCTCGGTGTAGATGTCGTTGGTGACGACGGCGAGCCGGTAGCGCTCGCGCAGCGCCCTGCACAGGGCGAGCGTGAGCGCGGTTTTGCCCGAGCCCACCGGCCCGCCGATCCCTACGCGCAGCAGCGATGCCCCGCTCATGACCTGAACAGCCGGCTGTACTGCGTTTCGTGGCACGCGCAGAGCATGGCCAGGCCGGGCGCAATCGCGCCCAGCGCGTCGTCCTCGAGCGAGCCGGCTTCGCGCGCGACCTCCGCGACCCGCTCGCCGAGCGCGAGCAGGATGCGCTGTCCGTCGGTCTGGCCGAGCGGAACCGCCTTGAGCGCCGCCATCACCTGATTTTCGAGCCAGGCCCAGAGATAGGCGACCACTGCAGCCTGCGGCTCGATCTTCCAGCGGGCGACCGCAAAAGCGTAGGCGGCCGGAAACGAGGGCTCGTCGATCGCCTCCAGCGGCGCGGCATCCCCGAGTTGCGCGAGCAACGTGCTCAGCGAGTACCCCATCTGCACCGTCTCCGCGCGCAGCTCGCGCGTCTCCCGGCTGGCGAGGAACTCCTCGTTCCAGCGTTCGACCGCCGCGCAATCGCCCGAACGCCACGCGGCGATCAGGCGCGCCAGAATCGGCGCCTCCATGCGCGCGAGCGGAAGGTCCAGCAGGTCGCGGATCCATCGCTCGGCGCTGGCACGGTCGCGCACCAGCCCCGCCTCGACCGCGGCCTCGAGACCCTGCGAATAGCTGAACGCCCCGACCGGGAGCGTCGGGCTCGCGAGCTGCAGCAGCCGCACGAGCTCAGTGCTCATGCGCATGCCCATGGTCGTGATCGCCGTGCGAATGATCGTCATCGTGCGCATTGCCAAACTCGTGAATGCGCGCCCCTGCACTGTCGGCGTTGCCGTGGTGGTGGTGCCCGCCGTAAGCGCCGGCCTCCGGCTCGAACGGCGCCCGCAGCAGCGTGAGCGTCGCGCCGAGTCCCCGCAGCATCGCCTCGAGCACATGGTCGGCCGCGATGCGCAGAAAGCCCTCGCCGACCTGTACCGGCACGTGGCGGTTTCCCAGATGGTAGGCGGCTCGCGTGAGCGCCGCCGCATCGTCGCAGACCACGTGCAGCAGCGCCTCGGGCTCGGCGACGACCTCGATGACCCGTCCGTCCGTTCCCACCACCAGGTCGCCGCCGCGCAGCACTTCGCCGCGCGGCAGCTTGAGCGCGACCGCTTCCCCCGATTCGAGCTGCGCGAGCAGCCGGCTTTTCTGGCGCTTGTCGAACGGCAGCGCGAGACGGCCCTTCACTTCCACGGCGTAAGCGCCGCGGCGCGACTTGAGCTTTGCGGTGATCTCGAGCATCTCAGAACAGGAAATAGCGCTGCGCCAGCGGCAGCACGCTCGCCGGCTCGCAGACCAGCAGCTCGCCGTCGGCGCGCACCTCGTAGGTTTCCGGGTCGACCTCGATCTTCGGCTGCCAGCCGTTGTGCACCATGTCCTTCTTCTTCACGCTGCGCGTGCCCTTCACCGCCTCGAGCGGCTTTGCCAGGCCAAGCTGCGCGAGCGTCGGATTGGCGAGCGCCGCTTCGGACACGAAGCTCACCGACGTGCGCAGCGCGCGGCCGAAGGCGCCGAACATCGGCCGGTAGTGCACCGGCTGCGGCGTAGGGATCGACGCGTTCGGATCGCCCATGGCGGCGGCGGCGATCATGCCGCCCTTCAGGATCAGCGAAGGCTTGACGCCGAAGAAAGCCGGCTTCCACAGCACGAGGTCGGCCAGCTTGCCTTCCTCCACCGAGCCGACCAGATGCGCCATGCCGTGGGTGATCGCGGGGTTGATCGTGTACTTCGCCACGTAGCGCTTGACGCGCGCGTTGTCGTGCGTCCTGGGATCGCCTTTCAGGGCGCCGCGCTGCAGCTTCATCTTGTGCGCGGTCTGCCAAGTGCGGATGATCACCTCGCCCACGCGTCCCATCGCCTGCGAGTCGGACGACATCATCGAGAACGCGCCGAGGTCGTGCAGGATGTCTTCCGCGGCGATTGTCTCCTTGCGGATGCGCGATTCGGCAAACGCGACGTCCTCCGCGATCGCCGGGTCGAGGTGGTGGCAGACCATCAGCATGTCGAGGTGCTCGGCCACGGTATTCACCGTGTACGGGCGCGTAGGATTTGTAGACGACGGCAGCGTGTTGGGAAGCCCTGCCACCTTGATGATGTCCGGCGCATGCCCGCCGCCCGCGCCTTCCGTATGAAAGGTGTGGATGGTCCGGCCCTTGAAAGCCGCGATCGACGCCTCCACGAAACCGGACTCGTTCAGCGTGTCGGTATGGATCGCCACCTGTACGTCCATCTTCTCGGCCACCGCCAGGCAGTTGTCGATCGCCGCGGGCGTCGTGCCCCAGTCCTCGTGCAGCTTGAGGCCGATCGCGCCCGCCGCGACCTGCTCCTCGAGCGGTGCGGGCAGCGACGCGTTGCCCTTGCCGAAAAAACCGAGGTTCACGGGAAACGCCTCCGCCGCCGCGAGCATCGAAGCGAGATGCCAGGGGCCGGGCGTGCAGGTGGTCGCGAGCGTGCCCGTCGCCGGGCCGGTGCCGCCGCCGAGCATCGTCGTGATGCCCGACATGAGAGCCTCCTCGATCAGCTGCGGGCAGATGAAATGAATGTGCGCGTCGATGCCGCCTGCGGTGAGGATCATGCCCTCGCCGGCAATCGCCTCCGTGCCCGGGCCGATCGGAATCGTCACGCCGGGCTGGATGTCGGGATTGCCGGCCTTGCCGATCTTCCAGATGCGGCCGGCCTTGATGCCGACGTCGGCCTTGACGATGCCCCAGTGATCCACGATCAGCGCGTTGGTGATCACGCTGTCGGCGACCTCGGCCGAGACGCGCTGGCTCTGCCCCATGCCGTCGCGGATCACCTTGCCGCCGCCGAACTTCACCTCCTCGCCGTAGACGGTGCAGTCCCGCTCCACCTCGATCCAGAGTTCGGTGTCTGCGAGCCGCACGCGGTCGCCGACCGTGGGGCCGAACATTTCTGCGTAGGCCTGACGCGAGATTCTCACTTCAATTTCCCCATGATCTTTGCGTTGAAGCCGTAAACGGTGCGCGCGCCGGCGAGAGCGACAAGCTCTACGGTACGCGTCTGTCCGGGCTCGAAGCGCACGGCGGTGCCGGCGGCGATGTTGAGCCTGAAGCCGCGCGCCCTGGCACGCTCGAACCGCAGCGCGGCGTTGGTTTCGAAGAAGTGGTAATGCGAGCCGACCTGCACCGGCCGGTCGCCGCTGTTGGTGACTTCGAGGGTCACCGTCTTGCGGCCGGAATTGAGCTCGAGCTCTCCCGCGGCGGCCTGAATCTCTCCGGGAATCATGCGGTCAACCTCCTGCGCTCGGTCACGGATGCTTCGTCCAGAACGAAGCGCCGCACCGCGTCGATTTGCGCCGCATCGTAAAGCGCCGGCACGTGGCCGACGCCGGCAAACTCGATCACCTGCGTGTCGGGCTTGCGCCGGCGCATCTCCTCGACCGTGCCCTGCAGCAGCACGTCGGACTCGGCGCCGCGCAGCACGAGCACCGGGCAGCGCACTGCGTTCCACACGGTCCACAGGTCGATGCCGCGCAGGAATTCGGGGCCGATCGGCAGCTCCGGATCCGGCTGCGTCGGCCAGCGCCGCCCGATCGCCGGATCGAAGCGCAGCTGCCAGACCCCTTTCTCGTCGCGGCGCACGCTGTGATGCACGAGATGGTCCCACTGGTTCTCGGTCAACGGCCCGAAGCTCGCGCAGGCCTGGCGCAGAAACGCCTGCGCATCGCGCAGCGTGGCGAAGCTGCGCGTGCGTCCCAGGTGCCCCTTGAGACGGAACAGCCCGTTCCACGGCACGAAGGGACCGACATCGTTCAGCACCAGGCGGCGGATCGGCGAACCCTCCTTGGCCGCGAGCAGCATGCCGATCAGGCCGCCCATCGAGGTCCCGACCCAGTCGAGCTGCGGCGCCGCCTGGCGTCGGCGCCAGGCGGGCAGCGCGAATCGCGGTTCGCGCGGCGGCGTCGTCACGCGCGCGATCAGCGCCGCGGCATCGCTTAGGTACGTCGAGAAGCTGTAGCCCGATTTGTCGTCGAGCCAGGCGCTGTCGCCGCGCCCGACGACGTCCATGCACACGACGCGGCAGCGGTTCGAGAGCGCCTGCGCGAGATGATCGAAGTCCCGGCTGTTGCGCGACAGCCCGTGCACGCAAACGACGACGTGCGGATTGTCGGCGTCGCCCCACTCAGTGTACGCAAGGCGGTGAAAGCCGGACGGGCCGAGGCTTAGAAAGTTGCGCCGCTTCATGCGCGCTACGGTATCGGGTTGTGCACCGTGACGAGCTTGGTGCCGTCGGGAAACGTCGCCTCGACCTGGATCTCCGGAATCATCTCCGGCACGCCTTCCATGACATCGTCTCGCGTGAGCAGGGTTGCGCCCCAGCCCATGAGTTCCGCGACCCTGCGGCCTTCGCGCGCGCCCTCCATGATGGCGGCGCTGATGAAGGCGACCGCTTCCGGATAGTTCAGCTTCAGCCCTTTCGCCTTGCGCCGCTCGGCGAGCAGCGCGGCTGTGAACAGGAGCAGCTTGTCCTTTTCCCTGGGAGTCAGTTCCATATGGTTTTGGCGTGCAAGAATGATGCCCGCGTTGCGTGGCGTCGCACCGCTTCCGCGCCGCGCCATTCTGCACCAAAAAAGACGTCGACGACCCGCGCAGCACCGGATCGGTGCGGCCGCGTGCCGCTCAGGTGTTCCAGATTCTCGGCTCGATCGCCGGCAGCCCGAGAATGGCCGGGCGCAATACTTTCCACAGCGCGACGAAATAGCGCCGCGCCGCTTCGCTCGAATCGCCGAGGTAGCGCGCCAGCAGCAGCTGCGGCAAGCGTGTCACTGTGCCCTCGCCGCGCAGCGGCGCGTGCTGTCGGCACGCTGCAAGCAGCGCGTCGTCGATTTCCGGAGCCGCAGCCACCAGCGTTGCGCAGACCGGCAGCCCGCGCAGCCCGCTGTTCGAGGCAAGAATCGCCCCATCGCCGTCGAATTCACCGCGCTCGAGCCAGATCAGCTTGCCGCCGCGCCGGATCGCGTTCGCCAGGCGGCACACGCCGTGCGCGAAGCGCTCTCCCGATCCGCTGCGCCCGAGGCAGAGCAGCTCCCAGCCGATGTAGCGCGCGTCGGCGGCAAGTCGCACCTCGCTCGAAAGCCTGGCCCGAGCCGCGTCGAAGACGATCGACTCCTGGGGCAGCCACTCGAGCGCCGCAGCCGGCGCGACATCGAAACTCAGGCGCTGCAGCGCCCAGGGGCCGGCCGAGCGATACCACTTCGCCGCGCCCGGCGTGGTCAGCAGTGCATGCGCGCCGCTGCCGAGCGCGACATCGAGCGTCAGCTCGTCTCCACCTGCGATTCCGCCCGGCGGGTGCACGACGATCGTGTGGCACACCGCGCCGCCCTCGGGGTACAGCGGCTTTTGCACGACCAGCGGCCCGTCATGCCGGCGCGCCGCGAGCACCGTGCGCGCGCCGCGGCGCTCGTAGCCGAGCGCAAGCTCGGCGCGCCATCCCGCAGAGGCAACCGGTTCATCGAGACGCATGCGGCGATCATACCGTCTCGCCGCATGAGGATCCCTGCGGCGCCGGGCGCCGCAGCCGCATCAGGTCTCGCGCAGTCCCTTGAGCGGCACGACCCGCTTGCCGAGCTGTTTCATGAGCGACTCCCACATCGCGCCGGTGTCCTTGCTGAACACCAGCGCCGGATCGGGATCCGCGACGTACCACCAGCCGGCTTCGAGCTCGGCCGCGAGCTCGCCCGGTTGCCAGCCGACAAAGCCGGCGAAGTAGCGCGCATCGTTCGGCGTCTGCTCGATGATCTGATCCACCAGCTTCGCCTGCGAGGTCAGGAACAGCTCGCCGAAGAGCCGCAGCGAAGGCTCGCCAGGATTGCGCGGCACGATGGCGAAGATTTCGTTCACGTGCTCGGGTCCGCCGAGATAGACAGGATCGGCGACCTTTGCCGAAGGGGCATGTTCGGGGAACAGGGTCCCGAGCTTCAGGTCCGTGGCGCGATTGAGGATGAAGCCGAAGTGCTGGCCGCGCAGCGGCATCACGAGCACCGTCGTGTGGCTGTACGGGCCCTGCATGTCCGGGGCCGCAACCAGCACCAGCGGCTTGTCGAGATCCTGCGCCTGCAACGCACCCGCCGCGATCAGCAGCAAACAACCGATAAGAGCGTTCTTCATGGTCTGCCTCTCCAGTGTCAATCGCTCGACCCCAGCTTCGCTCGGCCGGGCTGCAAGGGCGCGGAACGAGTCCGTCGCGTCGACACTCTCTTAACGAGAATTCGCCAAACGGCGCCGCTGCGGGGACGAGCGGCGTCCCGACTGAACCTATTCGTGAAAGAATGCACGGTGCTGATACCAACTATTTCCTGATCGGACCGCGGCGCTGCGACGGCGGGGCCGATGCAGGCCTAGACTGTTGCAGCGATTCGGTGCGTTCCCAGACCGCCCCACGCTCGATGAGCGCGGGTGGATTCTGGCGGGAGAGCGCCTATGTTGGATGTACTGGAGTGGGTCAAGAAGCGCGCAGAAGGTCCGGCCGAACCTAAAAGCGACCAGACCTCCGCGGATGGTCTGCTGCCCGACCTTCGCAGCACCGACCCGGTCACCGCGCTGAAGGAGCTGACGAGCTGGCTCGAACCGGGCAGCGGCACCTCCATCGCCGACCGCACTTCGCGCGGAGATATCCTCGCGCGCATCCAGGACGCTGGCGGCGCGCACGTCACCGCGCTGCTGGCGCAGTACCTGGCCGGCGCCGAAGCCAAGCAGGCGGCGGCGCGCGAGTCGACCTGGAAATCGCTTATCCACTATCAGGCGCGGCTTACGCATGCGCTCGGCCAGTCCGCCAAGGCCCTGTTGAGCGCGACCTACGAGGACTCGGCTCTGCTGTCTCGCACGGAGGAAAGCACCGTGCGTGCGCTTTACGCCTGCCGCACCCTCGCGAAGATCTGTCTCGTCCACTACGCGGGAATTCCGCGCAGCGCATGGCGCATGGCGTACGCGCTGTATGCGGACGCGGAACAGATCGGCAGCGCGGCGAGCCCCGTCAAAGCGCACGTCGACCCGAAAAGGGTCACCACGGTCGAGCACGAACTGCTGCGGCTTCTCATGCTCCAGATGAGCGCGCCCGACATGATGCCGCCCGAGCAGATCGAGATCGCCGATCGCGTGCTCGAGCAGGTCGGAGACAGTTTGACGCTGCGCCCCCCCGGCGTCGCGGATAACCCGTTCTGCTTCGACCTGGAAGGCGACGCGCCTCCGCAGCGCGCGCAGGCTGCACCCACAGAGGCGAGTCCCGGCGTGCGCTACTTCGGTCCCGGGCTGGGTTTCGACGCCCTGGACAAGATCCACAAGCAGCTCGCCGCAGCCAGGATCGACGACATCAAGGTCTTCGGCAAGGACATTGCGCCGCGGGCGCAGCTGGCCGCAGTCCAGCACCTGCTGGCGTTCTGGCGCGCGAAGTCCCCCTACTCGGCTCCGGCGCGCTCGGCCGCCACCGGTCAGCTGCAGGTCGTGCACGGTTACGCGCACGTCTGGAAGCTGTTGTCCGATGCGCAGCACCGCACGGGCGAACTCACGCTCGCGGACGAAAACGACAGCGCTCCGCAGGCTCCGGAGACCTGGACGCTGCGCGAATCCGGCGGCAACGAACTGGGCGCGGAGCTCACCGAGCCTGGCGCGGGACACGCAAAGTGCGGCGAGGTGGTCGGCGTGGCGGTGAACGGCACCAGCGAAACCCTGGTGGGGACGATCCGCCGCATGCAATTCGAGCCGGGCGGCAGCCTGCGCGCGGATATCGCGGTCCTGAGCCGCAAGCCCCTGGCACTGACCCTGCGCGAGGTACGCGAGAAGGGCGAGGATAGCATCGTTTCCGACGCCGCTTCGCGCCAGTTCGCTTTCGCGTCGGTGCGCGCGGTCATTCTCGCTGACGGTGCGGAAGGCTCACCGCCCGCGAACCTGCTGTTGCCGGCCGAAAGCTGGAAAGCGGGCCGGATCTACGAGACGACGGAAGACAGCCCGCGCACCCTGCGCGGCCTGCAGGCGATGCGTTACGGCGACGACTACGTGCGCGCCACCTTCGAGTGGCTGTCCGGCCCTGGCTAGTTCGTTCGGATCGCGCGCGCAAGGTTCACACCGCGAGCAGGGCCTTCACCCCGTCGCGATCCATGTCAGCGCCGCGCCCGCGCGCAACCAGCTCGCCGCGCTCCATGACGAGGTACTGGTCGGCCAGGGACTTGGCGAAGTCGTAGTACTGCTCGACCAGCAGGATCGCCATCTCGCCAGTCGCGGCGAGCGCGCGGATGGCGCGCTCGATGTCCTTGATGATCGACGGCTGAATGCCTTCGGTCGGCTCGTCCAGGATCAGCAGCTCGGGGCCCATCGCGAGCGCGCGCCCGATCGCAAGCTGCTGCTGCTGGCCGCCCGAAAGGTCGCCGCCGCGGCGCCCGAGCATCTGCTTGAGCACCGGAAACATTTCGAAGATGCGTGAGGGCACCGACGCGCCGCGCGGCCGCGTCGCGAGCCCCATGCGCAGGTTTTCCTCCACCGTGAGGCGCGGGAAGATCTCCCGCCCCTGCGGCACGTAGCCGATCCCGGCGCGCACCCGCTCGTAGGGCGGCAACTGGGTCAGGTCGCGCTCGCCGAAACGCAGCGCACCGGTCGCGGCCGGCACCAGCCCCATCAGCGTCCTGAGCAAGGTCGATTTGCCCACGCCATTGCGGCCGAGCATCGCGGTGACCTTGCCCGCCGGCACTTCGAAGCTGACATCGCGCAGGATGTGCGAGCCGCCGTAGTACTGGTTCAGGTTCGAAACCGTGAGCACTATTCAGCGCCCCAAGTAAACTTCGATCACGCGCGGATCGTTCTGCACGTCGGCGAGCGCCCCTTCGGCCAGCACGCTGCCCTCGTGCAGCACCGTGACCTTGCGCGCGATCGTGCCGACGAAGGCCATGTCGTGCTCGACCACGACCAGCGAATGCCGGCCCGCGAGCGAGACGAAGAGCTCCGCCGTGCGTTCGGTCTCCTCGTCGCTCATGCCCGCGACCGGCTCGTCGAGCAGCAGCAGCTTCGGTTCCTGCATGAGCAGCATGCCGATTTCGAGCCATTGCTTCTGCCCGTGCGACAGCAGCCCGGCCTCGCGATCGGCGGCCTCGGTGAGCCGGATCAGGCGCAGCGTCTCGGCGATCCGGTCGCGCTCCTCCGCAGCGAGCCGGGCGAACAGCGTCCTGCGCACGCGCTTGTCGGCCTTCATCGCGAGCTCGAGATTCTCGAACGCGCTCAGGCGCTCGAAGATCGTCGGCTTCTGGAACTTGCGCCCGATGCCGGCGTGCGCGATCTCTGCCTCGCTCAGCCGCGTCAGGTCGATCGACTGGCCGAAGTACACGGTGCCCGCGTCAGGCCGCGTCTTGCCGGTGATCACGTCCATCATGGTCGTCTTGCCGGCGCCGTTCGGTCCGATCACGCAGCGCAGCTCGCCGACATCGATCGCCAGCGAGAGCGCGTTCAGCGCCTTGAATCCGTCGAAGCTCACCGATATGTCCTCGAGATAGAGGACCACCCCGTGGGAAGCGTCGAGCTCCGTGCGCGCGACGTGGCCGAGGACCGGATCGCTTGTGCCCAACCCGCCCAGCGTCTGTACGCCTGCGCTCATGCCGCGGCCTCCTTCAGGAAAACGTGGCTCTGTCGCCGTCGTGTCGGCCGCACTGCGGCATGATGCCGGGTCGCATCCCCGCAAGCGGGGCCCCTGCTCCGCCGGATCATGCCGCGCCCCCCCGTTTGCGCATCTTCAGCAGGCCCACCACCCCATTCGGCAGGAACAGCGTGACGAGGATGAACAGCAGGCCGAGGAAGTACAGCCAGTACTCGGGAAAGACGACGGTAAAGACGCTCTTTGCGGCGTTTACGATGCCCGCTCCGGCAATGGCGCCGACCAGCGTGCCGCGGCCGCCGACGGCAACCCAGATCGCGATCTCGATCGAGTTCGCCGGCGACATTTCGCTCGGATTGATGATGCCGACCTGGGGCACGTACAGCGCACCGGCGATGCCGCAGAGGATCGCCGACAGCGTCCAGATGAACAGCTTGTAGTGCAGCGTGTTGTAGCCGCAGAACATGATCCGGGTCTCGGCATCGCGGATCGCGGCGAGCACGCGGCCGAACTTGGAGGCGATCAGCCAGCGCCCGAGCAGCAGCGCGCCGAGCAGCGTCGCGCCGGTCACCGCGAACAGCACGACGCGCGTCTGCGGCGCGGTGACGTCGAATCCCAGGATGCGCTTGAAGTCGGTGAAGCCGTTGTTGCCGCCGAATCCGGTCTCGTTGCGGAAGAACAGCAGCATCGCCGCGAAGGTGAGCGCCTGGGTGATGATAGAGAAGTAAACGCCCTTGATGCGAGAACGGAAGGCGAGATAGCCGAAGCCGAAGGCGAGCAGCCCGGGCACCGCGACGATCAGCAGCATCGCCCACCAGAACTGGTCGCTCATCCACCAGTGCCAGGGCAGCTCCTTCCAGTCGAGGAACACCATGAAGTCCGGCAGCTCGGACTGGTACTGTCCCTGGCGGCCGATCTGGCGCATCAGATACATCCCCATCGCATAGCCGCCGAGCGCGAAGAACAGGCCGTGCCCGAGCGACAGGATGCCGGCAAAGCCCCAGATCAGATCCATCGCCAGGGCGACGATCGCGTAGCACATGATCTTGCCGGACAGCGTCACCAGGAAGGTCGACACGTGCAGCGGATGACCTTCCGGCACCACGAGATTGAGCACCGGCACGAGCACGAACAGAAGCAGCGCCGCGGCACCGATCCCGACCCAGCCGCGGGTGCCGTAGAGGCGTGTGACGGTCTGCGCGATCGGCCCCATCTCAGGCCTCTACGGCACGGCCTTTGAGGGCGAACAGCCCCTGCGGCCGCTTCTGGATGAACAGCACGATGAACACCAGCACCGCGATCTTCGCGATCACGGCGCCGGACCAGGATTCGAGCAGCTTGTTGATGAAGCCGAGGCCGAGGGCAGCGACGACGGTCCCGGCGAGCTGACCGACACCGCCGAAGACCACGACCATGAACGAATCGACGATGTACGCCTGGCCGAGGTCCGGTCCGACGTTGCCGACCTGCGACAGCGCGCAGCCGGCGAGTCCGGCGACGCCGGAGCCGAGGCCGAAGGCCCAGGTGTCCACGCGCGCGGTCGGCACGCCTACGCAGGAGGCCATTGCACGGTTCTGCGTCACCCCGCGCACGAACAGGCCCAGCCGGGTGCGGGTCAGCAGCAGGCCGACGGCGACGACGACGAGCGCGGCGAAGCCGACGATCATGATGCGGTTCCACGGCAGCACCACGTTCGCCATCAGCTCGATGCCGCCCGACATCCAGGACGGGTTCTCCACCTGGACGTTCTGCGCGCCGAAGAGCGTGCGTACCGCCTGGATCAGCATCAGGCTGATCCCCCAGGTCGCGAGCAGCGTCTCCAGCGGCCGCCCGTAGAGGTAGCGGATCACGCTGCGCTCGAGCGCCATGCCGACCAGTCCCGACGCAATGAACGCGGCCGGAATCGCGGCAAGGAGGTACGCGTCGAAGGCACCCGGCGCGTAGGCGCGGAACAGGTTCTGCACCACATAGGTGGCGTAGGCACCGATCATGATCAGCTCGCCATGCGCCATGTTGATGACGCCCATCAGCCCGTAGGTAATCGCCAGGCCGAGCGCCGCGAGCAGCAGGATCGAGCCGAGCGAAACGCCCGCGAACAGCAGCCCCGCGCGCTCGCCCCAGGCCAGGCGCCCCTGCACCGACTTGAGGCTTTGCTCGGCCACGCGCCGGACTTCCTCGTCCGGTTCGGCGAAGCTGCCGTCCTTCTGCTTGAGCAGAAGGGAACCGAGCAGGGACCGGGTGCCCGGACTGTCGGCCACTGCGAGGGCCCGAATCGCCTCGAGCCGCGCCGCCTTGTCGCCGCTCTTGACCTGTATCGTCGCGGCGATCATCTCGAGCGCCGACCGGATTTGCGCGTCGGTTTCCTTCTCCAGCGCGCGCTTGACCAGCGGCAGCATCGCCGCATTGGCGCCGGTTTCGAGCTCCTTCACGGCCTGCACGCGCAGCGCGCGCTGCGGCGCAAGCAGCCGCAGTGCCGCGACCGCGTTCGCGATCTCTCCGCGCACGCGGTTGTTGGCAATCACGTCGTCGCGCGTCTCGGGAAGCGGCGTGACTTTCTCGCCGCTGAGCGCATCGATCGCCCCATCGTCGCGAACGATCAGCACGCGCTCGCCCGCGGTCTGCAGCTGCCCGTTCGCGAGCGCGGCGAGCAGCGGTGCAGCCTCGGCTTCGCCCTGCGTGACGAAAGCGCGGATCGCCGCGACCTTCTCGTCGTTGTCGCCGAACGCGAGCTTAGCTACGAGGGCCGGGTCGAGCGCGGCCGCAGCCATCGTCGCGCAGGCCATGCCGAGGGCAAGAACGAGCGCGCAAAGAGCGTTTTTCATGATCCCGAAACGGGGGCGGCGCCGCAGGTGCCTTGATCGACACGCGCGGCGCCGCCCGGGGAGCACTGCGTTACTTCGTCGCCGCCATGCGGGCCGGCTCGTCCTTCTTCGCTTCATTGCCCGGGATGAACGGGCTCCAGGGCTGCGCCTTGATCGGGCCCTTGGTCTTCCACACGATGTTGAACTGACCGTCCGCCTTCACCTCGCCGATCATGACCGGCTTGTGCAGGTGATGGTTCTTGGCATCCATCTGGATGGTGTAGCCGTCGGGGGCCTTGAAAGTCTGGCCGCCCATGGCAACCGTGACCTTGTCGACGTCGAAGCTCTTCGCCTTCTCGACCGCCTGCTTCCACATGTACACGCCGACGTAGGTTGCTTCCATCGGGTCGTTGGTGAGCGGCTTGTCCTTGTGACCGGCGATGTTCTTCTTCTTCGCGTAGTCGGACCACTTCTTGACGAACTCGGTGTTGGTCGGGTTCTTGACCGACATGAAGTAGTTCCAGGCCGCGAGGTGCCCGACGAGCGGCTTGGTGTCGACACCGCGCAGCTCCTCTTCGCCCACCGAGAACGCGACCACCGGGACGTCGGTCGCCTTGAGGCCCTGATTGCCGAGCTCCTTGTAGAACGGCACGTTCGAGTCGCCGTTGATCGTCGACACCACCGCGGTCTTCTTTCCCTCCGAGGCAAACTTCTTGATGTTGGCGATGATCGTCTGGTAGTCGGAGTGCCCGAAGGGGGTGTACTCCTCCATGATGTCCGCCTCGGCGACGCCCTTCGACTTGAGGAAGGCGCGCAGGATCTTGTTGGTGGTGCGCGGATAGACGTAATCCGTACCGAGCAGCACCCAGCGCTTCGCTTCGCCGCCGTCCTTGGACATCAGGTACTCGACCGCTGGAATCGCCTGCTGGTTGGGCGCGGCGCCGGTGTAGAACACGTTCTTCGAGATCTCCTCGCCTTCGTACTGCACCGGGTAGAAGAGCAGCCCGTTCAGCTCCTCGAACACCGGCAGCACCGATTTGCGCGAGACCGAGGTCCAGCAGCCGAACACCACTGCGACCTTGTCCTGGGTGATCAGCTGGCGCGCCTTCTCGGCGAACAGCGGCCAGTTCGAGGCCGGGTCGACCACCACCGGCTCGATCGTGTAGCCCATCACGCCGCCCTTGGCGTTGATCTCTTCGATCGCCATGAGCGCCACGTCCTTCAGCACCGTCTCGCTGATCGCCATCGTGCCCGAGAGCGAGTGCAGCACGCCGACCTTGACCGTGTCCTTCGCATAGACCGAGGGCGAGCCCCCGATCGCGGCGGCGACCGCCGCCGTCACTGCCAGCTTCTTGAGGAAAACCCGCCGTTCCATTTTGAGTGACTCCTTGAGTTCGAGTTGGGATGACCGGCGGACCGAATTGCGCTGAACCCGACCCGCGCCGGATCAAACCTCGCAATGACCGTGCCAGGGGCGGCCGGACGAGCGGCGAAATTCGGAAACCCCAATCGATTCAGTGAATATCCGCAGGCTGTAAACAATTCACCCGACTGGGCAGGGCAGGCCCGCGCGCAGCCCGCAACGCACCAGCCTGGAGCGCGGGCGCGCGGCTTTGGTGCGTGGTGCACCGATCCGGCGACCTCGTAGAATGGCGGCCCGCACCCGATCCGATCCTGCGCGCGCCGACCGAAGCGAGACCACATGACCGGCTTTTCCTGGGCCCTTCCCTATTCCTGGCCGCGCAAGCCGATGCTTGCGGCGAATGTCGTCGCCACCTCGCAGCCGCTCGCGGCGCAGGCGGGACTCGCACAGCTCGCCGCGGGCGGCAACGCGGTCGATGCGATTCTCGCCACGGCAATCACGCTCACATTGGTCGAGCCTGTGTCGAACGGCATCGGCTCGGATGCGTACGCCATCGTCTGGGACGGCAAGCAGCTGCACGGATTGAACGCATCGGGGCGCTCGCCCGCGGGCTGGACGCCCGAGTTCTTCGCGGGCCAGGGGGGTGTGCCGACGCGTGGCTGGAACAGCGTGAGCGTGCCGGGTTGCGTGTCGGCCTGGCGCATGCTGTCCGAGCGTTTCGGCAAACTGCCGTTCGAAAAACTGTTCGAGCGCGCAATCCGCTACGGTCGCGACGGCTACCTGGTGTCGCCTACGATCGCCGGGCAGTGGGCGGCGCAGGCGGACGAGCTCAAGGTGCAGCCGGGCTTTGCCGAGGCTTTCCTGCCAGGCGGGAACGCGCCGAAGGCCGGGACTCGCTTCCGCTTTCCGGCGCACGCCGAGACGCTGGAAAAGATCGCCGCGAGCAAGGGCGACGCGTTCTACAGCGGGGAGCTTGCCGACAGGCTCGAAGCGCATGCCAAGGCGCACGGCGCGGTGATGACGCGCGCCGATCTCGCCGCACACCGCTCGGACTGGGTCGAGACGCTGACGATGGACTACCGCGGCTACACCCTGCACGAGCTACCGCCGAACGGACAGGGCATCGTCGCGCTGATCGCGCTCGGCATCCTCGAGCACGCCGACGTCGCAAGCCACCCGGTCGACTCGCCCGACAGCGTTCACCTGCAAATCGAGGCGGTGAAGCTCGCCTTCGCCGATGCGCTCGCCTATGTCGCCGACATCGACTACATGCCGTTTGCGCCGCAGAGAATGCTCGATCGCGGCTACCTCGCCTCGCGCGCGAAGCTGATCGACATGAAAAAGGCGCAGCCCTTCGCCGCGGGCTCGCCGCCCAGAGGCGGCACCGTATACCTCACCGCAGCGGACGCCTCGGGCATGATGGTGTCGATGATCCAGTCGAACTTCATGGGCTTCGGCTCGGGGGTCGTCGTTCCGGGAACCGGCATCTCGCTGCAGAACCGTGGCGCGACGTTCGTGCTGAAGGAAGGCCATCCCAATTGCGTCGGGCCGCGCAAGCGGCCCTACCAGACGATCATCCCGGGCTTCGTGACCAGGGCCGGCAAGCCGGTGATGAGCTTCGGCGTGATGGGCGGCAGCATGCAGCCGCAGGGCCACGCGCAGGTGATGGTTCGCATCGCCGACTACGGTCAGAATCCCCAGGCCGCGAGTGACGGTCCGCGCTTTCGCTGGGTGAAGGGCGTCGATGTCAGCGTCGAGCCCGGCTTCCCCGCCGCGACCCTCGAGGCGCTGCAGCGGCGCGGGCACAATCTCGTTACGGTGAACGACTACAACCAGTTCGGCTCGGCGCAGATGATCTGGAAGCTGGACGGCGGCTACTTTGCCGCGAGCGATCCGCGGCGGGACGGGCAGGCGGTCGGCTTTTAGCCTGGGGTCAGACCCCATTGTTTCTTCGGGGTCAGACCCCTTCGGTTCGCAGTTGGCCTTCGATCATTCAATGGGGTCTGACCCCAGATTTGCCGACTTATCCACAGGGGTCTGACCCCAATTCGCTGGAGGAGAGATGCTGAAAATCTGGGGCAGGACCAACTCGGTTAACGTTAAAAAGGCGCTCTGGACGCTCGAGGAGCTCAAGGTTCCCTACGAGCGCGTAGACGCCGGCCTGCAGTACGGCGTCGTCAATACGCCCGAGTACCGCAGAATGAATCCGAACGGACTGGTGCCGACGATCGATGACGACGGCTTCATCCTGTGGGAGTCGCACGCGATCGTGCGCTACCTCGCCGCCAAGCACGGCGCGGGCAGCCTGTGGCCGACCGATCTGCAGCGGCGAGCCGACGCCGATCGCTGGATGGACTGGGCGTCCACCTTCGCCGGCGCGCTGCGGCCGGTGTTCTGGAACCTGATCCGCACCCCGCCCGAAAAGCGCGACCCCAAGGCCGTCGAAGAAGGAATCAAGAAGACCGGCGAGCTTGCGGGCTACGTCGAGGCGCAACTCGCTGACCGGTCTTACGTCGCGGGCGACGCGCTGACGATGGGCGACATCCCGCTCGGCTGCCATCTGCAGCTCTGGTTTCGGCTCGATATCGCGCGCCCGGCCGTGCCGCGCCTCAAGGCCTGGTTCGAGCGCCTGTGCGCGCGGCCCGCGTACGCCAAGATCGTCGATACCCCGCTTTCCTAGGCGTCCCGGCAGGGCGCGGTTGCGCGCCGCAGCAACCGGGGAACGCTCACGGTGTCATCCTTTCCCCCTCTGTAGACGCGCAGAGGAGGAGGACATGACGGCTGCAAAATCCTGCAGGCAGTGCGGGGCGGAGCTGGCGCTTGCACGCCTAGACGCCATGCGCGGCGAGGAATCCGGGCTGGCGCTCTCGATCGAAGGCATGCCCGCCTACGCCTGCGTCAAGGGTCACAAGCGCTTTCTCACTGCGGATTTTCCACTGCGCCTGATCGACTCGCTTGCGAAGGCCGATGCGCCCAATCTGCCCATGGCGCAGAAAAAGGGGCTGCTCAAGAAGCGCTATCTTTGCCCGGGCTGCGGCGGCGAGCTGCCCGACGAAGCCGGCACGCACGCGACGCACGAGCACGCGCTCGCGCTCAAGGACAGCGCGCCGTTCAGTGCCACGCTGTCCGTGCCGCTCTACCATTGCAGCGGCTGCGGCGTCGCGGCGATGCGCCCCGGCGACGAGATGACGAACGCGCTGATGAAGGCGGCGACGCAGGCCTTCCGCAGCGCCGGCATCCCGCCCGGCTGATCTAGTGAAGGGCGGCCTTCGCCGGTCGCGACTCGGCGATCGCGCGCACGCGCGCATAGAAGACCGCAAAATCCCCGTTCGCCTCCGCGAACAGGCGCCGGAATTCCGGCAGCCGCTGCGTGTAGGTGGCGATCGAGGCGAGCAGCGCGTTGTTCGGCGCGTTCATGAAACGATCGTAGCCGTCGAAGCCGTTCCAGCGCGACTTCAGCGCAGCGTAGCGCTCCGCGAGCGCCGCGAGCTGCGCGACCTTGGCCGCACGCTTGCGCTGCGCATCCAGTGGTTCCGCGTACAGTGCGGCGAGCCGCGCGCGCGCGTCATCGATCAGGGCGATGAATTCGCGCTTGCGCGCCTGCTGCACAAGAAAGCGCTCGAGCATCGCATCCCTTCCGGTCGCAGCGAGCCAGCGCCTCACCCCTTCCTCCTCCACCGCGACCGCGAAGGATTCGTTGAACGTGGGATCGTCGCGCAGGTAGACGACCTGGTGCGCGAGCTCATGAAACATCAGGCGCGCGAGCTGCGCGTCCGGATAATCGATGAAAGTCGACAGGAGCGGATCGTCGAACCAGCCGAGCGTCGAGTACGCCGCGACGCCGTACAGGTGTACGTCGAGCCCTTCGGCGCGCAGCTCCGAGGCATGGGCGTCGGCGTCCGCCTGCACGAAGTACCCTCGGTACGACACGCAGCCGGCGATCGGAAAGCACGACTGCACCGCCTCGATCGAGAACTCGGGCGCCGCGACGACGTTCCAGACGACGTACTTGCCGTCGATTGCCGCGTAGCTGCGGAAGCTTCCGTTGCTGGGCAGCTGGAGCTCGTGCGTGGCGAAATCGCGTATCGAGGCGGCGAGCGCGAGCTGCGCGCGCAGCGCCGGCGCGGTTTCGGGCGCGGCGCGCAGCTCGGCGACCGGTTGCGCCTTGGCCATGATGGCGAGATGACCGTCTACGGCTTGCGCGTAGTAGCTGAGCGCACCGCAGCCGGCAAGCGGAAACGCCAGCGCCAGGACCAGCCGCTCAAGCCGCATCCGCATCGAACCGGCCGTGCTTCAGGAACAGCTGCACCGCATGCGCGACGCGCGGCGAGACCAGCATTTCACTATGACCGACGGGCAAGACGAGTCGGTCGCGCATGCCTTCGACAGTCGTCTCGTCGACGCGCACGACGCCATCGTTTGCCCCGTGCAGCGGACCGAACACGCGGCCCAGGCCGAGGACGCGCGTACCCGCCACGACGCCGAGGGGTTCGGCGCGCGTCCAGCGCGCGACCCGCCCCTCGTGCCACAGCGATTCGCTCGCGCCGAGGAACCATCGTCCCCAGTCCGATCGCGCCAGCCGCCGCCCGGCGAGACAGCCACGCGCCGGCGTCCCGAGCAGCACGGTGCAGTCCAAAGCCAAGTCGGTCTCCGGCGCAAGTGCTTCCAGCACCACCAGGCCGCCGAGACTGTGGCCGACGAAGTGCGCTCCCTGCGGCGCGCGCTTGCGCGCGAATGCGATCAGGCGCTCGGCGTGCATCGCAAGCGAAGCCTTGCGCCCGCGATAGCCGAACAGATGAATGCGCAGACCGGCGCGTGCGAGCATGGCCCCGAGCGGCGTCATGACGAGCCTCGGCACCCACAGGCCATGCACCAGGATCACGTCGCGCGATGCAGCGCGCACGCCGCGCATGCTCGGCCCTCGCGTCGACGCAGGCTCAGCTGCGCCGCGCCGCGATCTCGCGTGCCGCGGCGAGCACGGCCCGGGCCCGGTGCACGACAGGGTAGTCGACCATCTGCCCGTCGACCTGGATCGCGGCGGAGCCCTGCGCCTCGGCGGCATCGAAGGCGGAGACGACGCGCTCGGCGTGCGCGATCTCCTCGCCACTCGGCGCGTAGGCCGCATTGACCGGTGCGATCTGATCCGGATGAATGCACAGGCGTCCCTGAAAGCCCGCCCGCCGGCTGCGCTCGAGCGCGCGGGCGAAGGCCTCGCGCTCGCGCAGATGAAACCAGGGGCTGTCGATCGGATTCTCGAGACCTGCGGCACGCGAAGCAAGCACGATGCGCGCCCGCGCGTCGGCCAGCTCCGGCTCATCGAGCGTCGGCTCGAGCCCGACGTCGTTGCCGTAATCGGCCGCGCCGAACGCGACGCGCCTGACGCGCCAGGCGCCGGCGTAGGGCCGCAGGCTGCGCGCCTGGAGGATGCGGTCGATGCGCTGCACGCCGATCGCGGTTTCGATGATCGGCATCAGGTCGATCGAACCTTCCGCCAGTCCGTGCTCGCGCTCCAGATTGGCGATGAGCCAGTCGATGGCATGCAGATCGGCCGCGCTCTCGATCTTCGGCAGGATGACGCCGTCAACGCTCGGGTGCAGCGCTTCCACCAGGTCGCGGAAGCAGAACGGCGTCGATGGTGCGTTCACGCGCAGGTAGCCGCGGCAGCGGCGCGGCCGCCGGAGCGCCTCGGCCGCGAGCGCGCGTGTGGCCGGCTTGTCCTGCACCGCGACCGAGTCCTCGAGATCGATGATCACCGCGTCGGCGTCCAGGCCGAGCGCCTTCTCGACACGCCGCGCAACGTTGCCCGGCGCAAACAGAAACGAACGGCAAAGCGCCATGGCTACTCTCCTGCGGTGATGATCTTGCGTTGATCCCAGCGCGGATACGGCAGCGCCGCGCTCGCGGTCGCGAGCGACGCGGGCCAGATGATCTCCTGCCGGCCCTTGAGGATCTGCACCAGCACGGCCTGGCCCGCGATCTGCTGTCCCGTCTCCGGCTGTACGCGAAAGCGCCCGAGCGGCGTTTCCGTATCGAGTTGTGCAAGCGCGCTGCGCAGGCGTTCCTGGTCCAGCGAATCCGCGCGGCGCACCGCCGCCTCCAGCACGCGGCCCGCGCTGTAGCCCTGCGCGGCGGCCAGGTCGGGGTCGGCAGACCAGCGCGCCCGGTACGCGCGCACGAACGCTTCGTTGCCGGGGGTGCGCATGCGCGGCGTCCAGGCCGCGATGCCGATCGCGTACTCGGCGTCCTGTCCGACGCGGCGGATGAAATCGGCCTGCTCCGCTCCGCGCGCCACGAACATCGCGGGCGCGTAGCCGAGGCGCTTGAAACTGATCACCATGTTCGCCGCGTCGCGCGCCGAGCCGAAAGCGACCCAGGTGGTGGCCTGGTCGGCCTGCGCCTGGCGCACGTAGGCGTCGAATTCCAGCGTATCGAGCGGGAAGGTCGCGACCCGGCTCGCCGTCACGCGCAGTCGCGCCGCCTCGAGTGCGAGCGCGTCGGCCATTTCGCGCGCGATCGGATCATCGCGTGCGAGCAGAAACAGCTTGCCCGTCTTCCATTGGCTTGCCACCGCCGGCACGCCCGCGCCGTACTCCGCGTACGGCGTCGCGAGTTGGAACACATAGCGCAGCCCCCTTTTGTGGATTGCGCCGGAGGCACCCGCTCCATTCACCATGACCCGGCCTGCGCGCTCGGCCACCACGGAAGAGGTGATCGATGCCGCCGACCCGTAAGGCCCGATCAGCAGATCCACTTTGCCGTCATCGATGAGTCGTTGGTATTCCTCGGCTGCTTCGTTCGCGCCGGAACGATCGTCCGCAATTCGCAGCTCGACCCGCCGACCGAGCAGGCCGCCCGCCGCGTCCAGCTGAGACTGCCATAGCAGGATGCCGTTGCGATAGCCGGCGGCAAGGTCGCTCGCAAGCCCGCTTTGCGAGATCACCGCCCCCACGACGATCGCTTCGCGTTGCGCCCAGGCACTGCCGGCCGCAAGGGCGGCGAGCGCCAGGAGAACGATGCAGCGCAGCGCGCTCAACTGTGCACCTTCAGTAGTCCATGCGGTCGTCGACCGCGTGACCACGCATCGGAATCAGCATCGAGCGCTCGAAGCTGATGAACGCCGTTCCATCGGCCTTCCTGCCGGTGGTGCGTACGCTGACGATGCCGTGATGGGCTCGCGAATTCGATTCGCGCTTGCCGATGACTTCGGACTCGGCGTATACCGTGTCGCCCGCGAATACCGGCGCGGTCAGGCGAATCTTGTCCCAGCCGAGATTTGCCACCGTCTTCTGGCTCACGTCGGCGACGCTCATCCCGGTGACGATCGAGAGCGTGAGACAGGAATTGACCAGGGGGCGCTTGAATTCGGTCTGCGCGCCGTACTCGGCGTCGAAGTGCAGTGGATGCTGGTTCATGGTCAGCAGCGTGAACCAGGTGTTATCGGCTTCCGAGATGGTGCGTCCGGGGCGGTGCTCGTAGACGTCGCCGACCTCGAAGTCCTCGTAATAGCGCCCGGTCGAGGCGCGATACCGCTTCGGTCCGACCTCGCGCGCACGGCTGATCATGGCGGCGTCCTTTCGATGACTGGATTGGGCCACAAAGTACGGTGTGGGAAAATCGCCGTCAAGAAACTCTCCGCCCGATCCTGCCGATGTCCGCCGTGACGAAGACCCGTTTCGTGGAAGCGCTTGCCGCCACCGTCGGCGGCGCTCATGTGCTCACCGATCCGGGCGAGATGGCGCCCTACCTTCTCGACTGGCGCAAGCAGTTCAGCGGTCCGGCCGAGTGCGTGGTGCGACCGGCGAGCACGGGCGAAGTGGCCGCCGTGGTTGCGCAGTGCGCAGCCGCGGGAGTCGCCATCGTGCCCCAGGGCGGCAACACCGGCCTGTGCGGCGGTTCGGTTCCCGGCGGCGCTCAGCGTGAGATCGTGCTGTCGCTCGCGCGCATGAATCGCATTCGCGCGATCGACGCCTTGAACGACACCCTCACCGCCGAGGCCGGTTGCGTGCTGGCCGACATCCAGCGCGCCGCGCGCGAAGCGGATCGCTTCTTTCCTCTTTCGCTCGGCGCCGAGGGCAGTTGCCGCATCGGCGGCAACCTTTCGACCAATGCCGGCGGGGTGAACGTGCTGCGCTTCGGTAACGCGCGCGACCAGGTTCTCGGGCTCGAGGTCGTGCTGCCCGACGGCCGGGTGTGGGACGGCTTGCGCGGGCTGCGCAAGGACAACACCGGTTATGACCTCAAGCAGCTGTTCATCGGCGCCGAGGGGACGCTCGGCATCATCACCGCGGCGGTGTTGAAGCTCTACCCGCAGCCCGTATCGGGTGCGACCGCCTGGTTCGGGCTGGCCGCGCCGCGGCAGGCGATCGAATTGCTCGCCCTGCTGCGCGCGCGCCTGGGCGACCGCCTGACGGCGTTCGAGCTGCTGTCGCGCGTCTGCGTCAATGCGGCGCTCGAAAAGTTCGCCGGCACCAGCGACCCGCTGCCGACGCAGCACCCCTGGTACGTGCTGGTCGAGCTTGGCGACAGCGATCCCGAGGCAGTGCTGCGTCAGCGCGCTGAACAGGCCTTCTCCGAGAGCCTCGAGCGCGGCGTCGCGGCCGATGTCGTCCTCGCGCACAGCGGGGCGCAGTCGCGCGCACTGTGGTCGATTCGCGAGCGCATGCCGGAGGTGCAGCTCGAAAACGTCAAGCACGACATCTCGGTGCCGTTGTCGCAGATTCCGGAATTCATCGCGCGCGCCGCCCCGGCGCTCGAGCGCGCGTTTCCGGGAATCGTGATCTACGCGTTCGGGCACGCGGGCGACGGCAACCTGCACTACAACGTCGGCTTCGCCGATCCCGCTGAGAACGCCGCTCTGATGCGCCGGCGCGAGGAAGTGAACGCCATCGTCTACGCGGTGGTCGACGCGCTCGGCGGTTCGATCTCCGCTGAGCACGGGCTCGGCCAGCTCAAGCGCGACGAGATCGGGGCGATCTACAGCGCCGACTTCGTGGGGGCGGCTCTGGCCTGTGCTGCGACGCCGCTGCTCTTCCACTTCGGCGGCTTGCCCAACGTCTCGATCGTCCTGCTTGGCGTGACCTGCCTCCCGGTCCTCGCGTTCTTCCGCGGGAGCCTCGTGCAGCGCTCGCTGGTGGGCCTGCTCCTCATCGGGGCCTGCATCATCGGGCAGCAGACCATGGCCGCGATGGACGGCAGCCTGGACTACCGTCGTTACGAGGCCGCCGGGGACAAGAGCGAGATCGCCCACGGCTGGAACGAGCATTCGCGCGTGGCCGTGCTGGCCCAGCGCGGCCCCGCGGCGAAGGTCTCGAGCTACAAGATCGTCCACGACAACTCGCGCTCGAACGTGCACGTCTTCGCCTACCGGCCGGGGCTCGTCGGCCGGGGGCCGACACAGCTCGAGGCGATCGAGGTGCCGCTGTATCTGGGGCGCCCGATTGGGAGCGCGCTCGTGATGTTCGCGGGCTGCGGCGCCGAGATGATCCGCATGAACGAGTACTTCGGGGGCAAGGTCAAGATCACGGGCATCGAGTTGAACCCACTCGTGCGCGACCTGGCGCTTGAAACCCCCGAGCTCGCGAGCTACCGCTTGCGCGAGTTCTACGACCTGCCGCAGATCGACCTCGTCATCGACGAGGGGCGCCACTTCCTGTCGCGCACCTCGGACAAGTACGACCTGATCTTCATCGGCTCGAACGCGGACACCGCCATCTGGCTCACCGGCCACAGCCGGAAGTACCTCGACACCGCCGAGGCGTTCCACCTGTTCCTCGACCACCTCACGCCGAAGGGGATCATCGTCTTCGATCACCAGCCGGTCGACCGG